>Ga0209723_1000630_pt1 | contig 63732 bp, 62 predicted proteins | sample BiotimSIPDNA_2_FD_185750 | JGI IMG/M metagenome (GOLD analysis project Ga0209723, IMG submission 185750) | Anaerobic biogas reactor microbial communites from Washington, USA - Biogas_R2 time_0 SIP DNA (SPAdes) (version 2) | ecosystem: Engineered > Bioreactor > Anaerobic > Unclassified | place... | reverse complement strand
CCGCCGCAGGATTACCAGTTCCTCTATGATGCAGGCGTGGCTGCCATCTTCGGTCCCGGAACATCAGTGTCGAAAACAGCAAAACAGATATTATCTTTGCTGTTGGAGACAGTATGAGAATTATACGGATCATCATACTCATTGCCGTCATTACCCTGGCGGCCGGGTGCGGCAGAGCTCTCAGGACCAGAACAGTTCCTGTGGAGTCCGCACCACAGGAGATTGCTGATGAAGCCTCACCTGCCGAAGCCGTTCCTGAGACCGCACCATTTGGCAATGCTGCTCTTGCAGGCAAACCTGAAGATGCTGATGAGGCTGCCGCCCGTTTGTGGGATTTCCAGGATGCAACTACATGGCTGCTGGGCGACATAAATCCTGTGCTTTTCAACAACCCGCCCCACTCTGAATGGTACATGCGGGGATACAATGACTACCAGCCGGAACAGGAGTTCATGGCCCGACTGAAAAATAAGGATATTGATGATCTGACTATTACAATTGTCCTTGGTACCTGGTGTTCAGACAGCAGAAGAGAGGTGCCCCGGTTCATGAAGATCATTGACCTGTGGGGCTTCCCCAGGGAAAAGATCAGGTTCATCGGAGTTGATATAAACAAGATTGCACCCCTGGAAGAGTATTCCGGGCTGGATATTGAAAGAGTGCCTACCTTTATCTTTTTTGAAAAGAAAATCGAAAAGGGACGCATCATTGAAGTTCCTGTTACGTCTTTAGAACAGGATACTGAAAATATCCTTGCTGGAACTAAATAAATAATTAATATTCGAACCAATGGAAGAAGAAACAACCAACAAACAGTCAGGTGTGGGTATAGGGGCCCTGGTGACGGGCATCATAGCATTCCTTCTTGCAGTTGTACCCTGCATCGGCCTGGTAGCAATAATCCCCGCCGTGATAGCCATAGTCCTTGCCATTGTGGGTCTTTCAAGGCCTCACAGTAACCAGGGCATGCTTGTCGGAGGCCTTGTGGTTGCCATCATCGCTCTTATGATCTCGGTGTCACAGACCTTTGTGCTTGGCAAGATAGCCAGCAAATCAGACGACTGGGGAACAAATATTGAACAGGTTATCAGGGACGTGACGAAAGACCTTGAAGAGGAGTTTGGTGACAACGAAGTAACCATCAGGATCAACAATGATGATGAGACTGTTGAGATAAAAGCTTCTGCAAAGAAGGGTGATCTCCAGGACAGGCTCGAGGAGCTGGAAGGGGCCATTGATACCCTTAAGGACGAGGCAGAGAAGGACACCACAGAGGGGCAGTGGTAACGCAAGGCAACACCGGCAGGTCCCGTTTCGGACCGGGCCCTTCCGGCAAGTCCTATTTCCTTCTTAATATTATATTAACCGGAGTGATCCTGTTGGTAATGGGTTACTCTCTTTTCTATTCTCCCGATGAGGAGAAGTATCCTGTTCCATGCATTCACGAGAAGCTTACAGGCGAGCCATGCCCCTCATGCGGGATGTCTCACGCCTTCTCACTGATAGTCCGGGGCCGGTTAGCCGAGGCGCTTGAATGGAATCCCCATTCATTGCGTCTCTTTCTCTTTTTTGCCCTGCAGCTGCTTATGCGTATCATCCTGGCAGCCGTGGCATTCAGGACCACGAAGAACCTCAGGGCGATCAGCGTCACTGATGCCGTGGTATCATCCGTTATGGCCCTGACCGCATTCTGGCCTCTGCTGAGGATGATGTGGCTGAGTCTCCCCGGATAATTATTTGTCAACCAGCCTGTTTATCGCATCATAGACCAGGTGACTTTCGAATCCCTTTGCGAGGGCATGCCTGAGCAATTTCCCCTTCAGGTCGAGCCGGTTCTTTGCCCTGATCTTCTTCTGTTGGTCGGAGATAATGCTGTTCAGCTTCTCAAGGTACTCCTCTTCGCTGATGGCTTGCAGTCCCGAGGCGATGGCTGCCGCATCAACCCTTTTCTGCTTCAGGGCCATGTTTAGCTTTACCCGTCCCCAGTGGCTGTGTCTGAAGTGGTCCAGAACGAAGGCCCTGCTATAGCGGCGTTCGTCTATGAACTTTTCTTTGACCAGCCTGTCAAGAACCCAGTGGAGTGTCTCCTCATCAGGCTTTCCCCAGCGTTCCAGCAGCGCGGTGATGTCACTTATGCAATACTCTCTCCCCGAGCAGGCCTTCATGGCTCTCTGGAGGAGTTCTTCCCTTTCTTTTTTTTCAGCCATCTTTTTCTGCTTTTATGAATCTCTCTTTTCCCCTGATATCCCTTATGACACTTGTGCGGCGGTAGCGGGGAGTGGGGAACAGTGCCGCCGTCTCATGAGCCAGGTTCTCATTCACCTCCAGCCATAATGTGCCGCCCGGCAGCAGGCGCTGCTGCGCAATCCTGGCAATGGCGCGGTAGTACAGCAGCGGATCATCATCCGGCACGAAGAGTGCATCATGAGGCTCATGGTCCAGCACGTTGCGCTGCATGGCTCTCTTTTCGCTCATGGTCACATAGGGCGGGTTGCTGACGATGATATTGCTTTCCGGTATGTCAGCCGGCTCGTTTTTGAGGAGATCACTTTTTATCAGCGTCACCCCGGCCCCGAGGCAGTAGATGTTGTGCTGAGCCATCTCCAGCGCCGCGGCGGAGAGGTCAGTGGCGGTGACCGAGGCGCCGGGGAATGCCAGTGCCAGGGCTATGGCCACGCATCCCGTGCCGGTGCAGAGGTCAGTGATTGTGTCTATGAAGCCGCTGTGCCCTCTGATGATCATCAGGGTCATCTCTTCGGTCTCCGGTCTGGGGATAAGTACGCCCGGGCCCACCTCTATGCGGTGACCGCAAAAATCCGCGTAGCCGAAGATATATTGCAGCGGCTCTCCTGCCGCGGCCCGGGCGGCGGCTTCAAGGATCCTCTCCGCCGCGGCACCTTCTGCCACCCTGTTGCCGAAGGCAAGCTGTGCCGCCCTGCCCATACCGGCATATTCCCTGATGATGGCAGTGGCAATGGCACCCGCCTCCTCTGCAGGATGGCTCTCCCCAAGCATTCTGAGGATATGGGCACTTATTTCGCTTATTGTTTGTACCTTTTCGGCCATGATTCAAAGATAGAAAATTGTGTTCATGACCACACCTGATGACCTTGTCTGGATGAGGCGAGCCCTTCACCTCGCCCGCATGGCTGAGGGATGCACATCGCCCAATCCCATGGTGGGTGCCGTGGTGGTGCATGAGGGAAGCATCATAGGTGAGGGGTACCATCTCAGGGCCGGCACTCCGCATGCTGAGGTTCATGCCATCAACGCGGTAAAGGATCGAAGCCTGCTCCCCGAGTCAACCATGTACGTCAGCCTGGAGCCCTGCTCGCATCACGGGCGTACTCCTCCCTGCACTGAGCTGATCATTGGCAGCGGCATACGCAGTGTGGTTATCGGGACAACCGACACCAATCCGCAGGTGGCAGGCAGGGGCGCTGAGAGGCTGCGACAGGCAGGAGTGACGGTGGTCACAGGCGTGGCAGAGAAGGAGTGCCGTCATATCAACAGGCGATTCTTTACCTGGCATGAGAAGAAGAGACCCTATGTGATACTCAAATGGGCCCGCAGCGCCGACGGTTACATTGACCTGCCAAGGAGCCCCGGCGATCCTGTTGAACCAAACTGGATAACAGGCAAGGCCGAACGACTGATGGTTCATCGCTGGCGCGCGGAGGAAGATGCAATACTTGCCGGAGGAGGTACGGTGCGAACTGATAACCCATCGCTTACCGTCCGCCTGTGGAAAGGCAGAAATCCCGTAAGGATAATCGTCAGCCGCAGTGGAAATCTGGACCCCCGTTCAGCTGTCTTTGACGGATCAGCAGAGACTATTCTGTTTACATGCAATGACAGGGCTGCTTTCCCGGGCGCCAGGATCTTCACCCTTCCGGAAAACGGCGGTTTCATTGAAGAGACGCTGAAAGTACTCTATGATATGGGCATACAGTCGCTCTTCGTCGAGGGTGGCGCGTTCATCATAAGAAGCTTCATTGAGTCCGGATTGTGGGATGAAGCACGCCGGTTCACTGGCAGAGTCATATTCAACGACGGGGTGCCGGATCCCTTCCCGCAGCTCACTCCGGCGGAGACCATACATTTTGAGAAAAGTATTCTCGAATTTGCGTATCATTTTTGAGATAATTCCGTATAACTAATGTTAATAACTACCAGTTATTTGTTAGTAAATAATTATTCGTATTTTTGAGACCCATCCGGAAAAGGACCTGAAATTATGAAGCGAGGATTATCTGTTCTTGTTATGTTGTCTGTTGTCGCCTGCCTGAACGTTACAGGTCAGTCGGCCCGCAAATACATCAGAGCCGGTGAGGATTTTGTAAGGAATGGCATGCTGGAAGATGCCATTGAGCAGTTCTCCAGGGCTATTGACGAGGTTCCCTCCTCTGCTGACGGTTATGTCAGCAGGGCAAGGGCCTATGAACTGGCTGGCGATTATGGTCTTGCCTATGATGACTACAGGAGGGCGAACAATTTCCTGCCTGATGATACAGGCATACTTTTCAACCTGGCCAGAATGTGCAACAGTCTGGGGGGAGCTGAGAAAGCCACTCCGGAAGAAAAAAACAGGTTTTACTCAGAGGCTGTAGATCATCTGCAGAAGGCTATCAGAGCGGAGTTCCGCAATGGCAGGTTCTACACGGAGAAGGTAGTGGCACTCATAGGCATGGAGTTGTGGGACAGGGCTCTCGGCACTTCTGACACTGCTCTTCAGCTGAGGGATGATGCTGTCAACTATTATCACCAGGGGTTGATATACCAGGAGAAGGGTGATGACAACACTGCCCGGAGGCAGCTTGAAAAGGCCGTTACGAAGGACAAAACTTTTGCTTCGGCGCGGCTTGAGCTTGCCAGGGTGCTGGTTCGACAGGGTGATGTAAACAGTGCCCTGGGTCAGTGCAACATGGTCATTCAGCAGGACAGCAGGAATGTTGAGGCTTATCTTACGCGGGCAATGGTACACGAGGCAAAGCTTGATTATCCGTCGGCCATCAATGATGTCTCCACGGCAATACTGCTTGAACCGGCCAGCCAGGAACACTATATCACCCGTGGCACATGCTACCAGAAGTTCAATCAGCATGTTGCTGCCGTGGCTGACTTCACACGGGCCCTGGCGCTTGACCAGTACCGTCCGGAGGTGTACCTTATGCGTGCCAGGTCATATGAAGAGATGCATGATTTTGAAAAGGCTGCTGATGATTACACCAGGGTGGTTGCCATGAATGAAACGGGTTCCTCGACCAGGAAACTGCTCACCGAAGCCAATGACCGGCTCTTTGCCATCAACCGTGAGAACAACAGTCCCGAGATATTCATTGAGACACCGGAGATCGTTGAGGGAGGTCATATAGAGCTGGGGCTTGACAGGAAGACAGTGATGGTGACAGGCAAGGTGAGTGACCGGAGCCTGCTGGCGGAGTTCTCAATCAACAGCATACCGGTGACCTATGAGGGGAAGGGCACCATTCCATTTGCAGCCGAAGTGGAGATTCCCTCCGATGAGACACTGCGTATAGTTGCAAGGGATGTATATGACAATGAGAAGGTGCTGACCTACCGGATCAGGAGAACGGAGGTTGACCCGCCAGAGATAAAGATACTTGCTCCCTACCTAATAGGGGATGACATGCTTGTCATTGACAGTGTTGCCGGCACAATTGATATTGAGGGGAAGGTGATGGACCAGAATCTTATCAGGTCAGTGAAGATTGAAAACATCAGTGCACAGTTCTCGCAGGAAAACCTGAATCCCTCATTCATTGCCAGGGGCATTGATGTAAGAAACAGTGACAAGGTAACCATCCTTGTGGAAGACAAATACGGGAACCGGACTATCAGGAATTATGCCCTGAACCGTAACGGAACAACCATCTCCGCCTCCAATCCCATGGGCAACACGCTGGTCGTCTTTATTGAGAACAGTGATTACCGGAATTTTGCCGCTCTTCAAGGGCCGGTGAAGGATGCCAATCTTATCACAGGGGTACTTGAAGACAGCTACCAGGTATTGCCGATAAAGCGTCTCCGCAACCAGACCAAGCAGCAGATGGAAAAATTCTTCTCCATTGAACTGCGTGATGAGGTGAGGGCGAAACAGATCAAGTCGCTGGTGATATGGTTTGCCGGTCACGGCAAGTTCATCAATGATGTTGGTTACTGGATACCTGTAGATGCGCGTCGGGATGAGGAGTTTACCTATTTCAGCCTTAATACGCTGAAAGCTTCGATGGAGACATACATGAATTATCTCACGCATGTGCTTGTGATCACTGACGCATGCGAATCAGGCCCCAGCTTTTACCAGGCAATGCGCACAGAGTTGAAGCCCCGCAACTGTGCTGACTGGAGGGCTACCCAGTTCAAGTCGAGCCAGATCTTCTCCTCCGCCGGCTATGAGCTTGCTGTTGACGACTCTCAGTTCACCCGAACCTTTGCCAGCACTCTAAAGGGGAATCCCAACACATGCATATCAATTGAGGAGATAGTGCTTCAGGTTACGAAGGCGGTGACGCAGAACAACCAGCAGAGGCCGAGGTTTGGCAAGATCACCGGACTGAAGGACGAGGACGGAACCTTTTTCTTTGTAAAGAAATAACCTGATGTACGGACGAAGCAGCTATTCCGGCAAATCATCATCACTTATCACAGCTCTGCTGCTTCTGGGTCTTGTTGTTTCTCCCTTCCGTCTTACAGGACAGAACTATTACTTTGAACAGTATGGCTCCAAGGAAGGGCTCAGCGCTTCAAAGATTTACACGGTTATCCAGGATGCCAATGATTTCATCTGGCTGGGTACCGGAAGCGGTGTAACCCGGTTCGATGGCCTTCATTTCGAGAATTTTTCAACGTCTGACAGCCTCTCTCCCGGAGGGGTGAAAAGTATTTGCGAGGATAGCAGGGGAAGGTTATGGCTTGGACATATCGGGGGAGGCATGTCAGTAATAGAGAACAACATAATCAGGAGGATCACCTTCTCGCCCTCTATTTTCATTGGTGTTGATTCCGCCCGCATAGATGATCCGGTCAGGCCTGTCACCAGTCTTACCGGAGACATTACGGGGATAGTGGAATATGAAGGCTCAATATGGATTTCTACCTCCCTTGGTGGTGCTTTGCGCCTTGACATGCCTGACCCGGGCATGAGCCTGATGACCGGCCAGCAATATATGGGCCGTCAGGGCCTCAGCAATGATGCATTTGGCTTTTACACTGACCGGCGTGGTAACCTTTACTGTATCACTGATGTGGGGATAAAGAAGTATGATCATGCCAGTGACAGGTTTATTCCCTTTAATCCGGAGGGGCTCACCAGGTACTTTCAGACCACAACTATCTTTGAAGATTCGCGGGGTAACATGTGGTTCGGTACCTTTAACGGCGGACTCTACCGGCAGGATGCCGAAACCGGGGAGATGGGATTTTATGATACACGTAACGGCCTCTGGGGCAATTTTGTAACCTACATACTTGAGGACTACCGTGGTCACATATGGGTGGCAACGATGGAAGACTGGGAGAGCAGGGGAGGGATAACTGTCTTCTCCCCTGAGGGAACCATTGTCTTCAATGGTTCCAACGGTCTGAAGGCTAAGCATATCCTCTGCATGATAGAGGACAGGGAAAAGAATATCCTGATTGCTGACCGTGATGCCGGGCTGTTCATTTACAAGGGTGATCACTTTACTTCGTTCATGGCGCCTCAGTTTCTTCCTTCCAATGATGTATTTTCCCTGGCGCAGGATCCGACGGGCAGGTACTGGTTTGGGACAGGCAGGGGTCTCGCTCTTTACAATCCCGTTCTCAAGGAGGAGGACAGGGTCAAGCTGAGCGGATTCCCTCCGACGCTGGAGGGTACTCAGATCAATATCATCAGGCCTGATGACAATGGCAACGTCTGGGTTGCAACATCCGGTGATGAGGTGTACAGGTATGACCTGTCCGAGAGGAATTTCCGGTATGATCTTGACCTCAATGCCAGCCTGCGGTCGCTGCGCATTGCCGCCATGACCACAGATCAGAAGGGTAACCTGTGGATAGGGACTGACCGTGCACTGATAATGTGGAATATGAGGCTCAAGGAGAGCATGACATTCACTCAGATAAACGGTCTGACCGGAAACAACATCACCTCTCTCTTCTGTGACAGCCGGGGTTGCCTCTGGATTGGCACCGAGGAGCGTAACGGGCTGACAAGGCACATACCAGGGAGCAATACGTTCACTGCCGTGGAATTCAGGAGTGATGTTCATCCAACCGTAATCACGGAGACGCCTGACGGTGTGGTTTGGGTTGGCACAATAGACGGGCTCTATGCCCTGAAGAATGATGCTGTAATCAAGAGACTTACGGAGGCTGACGGTTTGCTGATGAACTCCATCAACCAGTTGCAGCCTGACAGGTCGGGTAATCTCTTCATAGGTACCAACCTGGGATTGAACAGGTATGACAGCAACACCGGGCGGGTATCTTCCTTTACTGAAAAGAATGGCTTCACGGGGATTGAGGCCAGGCTCAATGCCACCTTTGCCGATGACATGGGTGATCTGTGGTTCGGGACTTCCAACGGGGCAATGAGGCTCACGCCGTCAAAGCTGCCGCCGGTGGTTACTGAGCCGGCAACACATATATGGAGGACGCTGGTCAACTATGAAGTCTTCCCGATGCATGACGGCATACGTCTGATGCATACGCAGAACAGGATAATATTTGATTTCCTGAGCATCTGCCTGGTAGACCCTGGTGCGGTGCGTTACCAGTTCATGCTGGAGGGAGCGGATGAGGAGTGGATTACCACTGATCAGAGCAGGGCTGCGTACTCGTCACTGAGTCCGGGGAAGTACACCTTTATGGTCCGTGCGTCAAACAGCTACGGGTACTGGAACGAGGTACCGGCCAGGCTCTCCTTCTCCATCAGGGGCCCCGTATGGGCCACCTCATGGTTCATTATACTATGTGCCACCCTTCTGGTGGGGGGGATCTATCTCTTCATCACTCTCCGTGAGAGGACACTGAGGAGGGAAAAGGAGCATCTTGAGGCCAAGGTTGAGGAGAGGACAGCGGAGGTTGTCTCCAAGAGCCTTGAGCTGGAGGAGAAGAACCGAGACACCACCGCCAGCATAAGGTATGCTGAGAGGATACAGGCTGCCATGCTTCCGCCCGAGAATTTCTTCAATGACACCTTTGTGCTGTTCATGCCAAGGGATATTGTCAGTGGTGATTTTTACTGGATGCATGACAGCGGGTTCAAACAGTATATTGCTGCCGTTGACTGCACGGGTCATGGTGTGCCCGGTGCCTTCATGTCAATCATAGGTCATAACTCACTGAACAAGATAGTCAGGGAGAGTGGTATAACCAGGCCATCAGAGATACTTGACCACCTTAACATAGAGGTGGTTCATGCCCTTTTGCAGAGAAGTGAAAAGGCAGTGCGTGACGGCATGGACATTTCAATCATCTCCTATGACATACTGGAGCACACGGTGGAATATGCCGGAGCCTACCAGCCGCTCTATCATGTACGTGACGGCAGGGTGACCATCTACCGGGCTGACAGGTTTCCTATCGGTATGATTGACGGCCAGGCAAAGAAGAGTTTTACAAATAACAAGGTGGATGTCAGGCCGGGAGACATGCTCTACATATTTACTGACGGTTTTGCGGATCAGTTTGGAGGAGAGCATGAGAAAAAGTTCAAGACCATAAAGATCAGGGCGCTTCTTTCAGAGATCTATGCTCTTCCCGTTGATGAACAGAAGCGTCGGTTACATTCAGCCATAAAAGAGTGGATGGGAGAGATACCCCAGATTGATGACATACTGTTTATCGGAACAAGGGTCCCATAAGCAGGACAACGGCACTCATGGTCTGCCTCAACAATGACGGGGCCGGCGGCAATCATCCGGAAGGCTATATCCGGGCAATCACTTTGGGGTCAGCGTGCCAGCCGGTATAGTTGATGATGGCAGGCACCACCTCATCGGCAGAAGTTACTATCTGCCATATATCCTTATGTTCGAGTCGCATGAAGTGTCCCCTGACCATATGGTCAAAGAAATCAATCAGGTGGTCATAGAAGCCGTTGACATTGACAATCACAATGGGCTTGTTGAACTGGCCCAGTTGCTTGAGTGTGATCACTTCGGTAAGTTCTTCCAGGGTGCCCACGCCTCCGGGCAGTGCAACCGCGGCATCTGACATGGCAAAGATGGTCTTCTTTCTCTCGGACATATCAGATGTGACAATCATATCACTTACTCCGGGATGGCCCCACCCCTCATTCATCATGAATCCCGGGATGACCCCGGTAACGGACCCGCCGCCGGCGATAAGGGCGTCAGCGAAGAGGCCCATGAGGCCTATGCCTCCGCCACCGAACACAGCATGTACTCCTTCGCGGGCGAAGGACGCACCAAGTTCTTCCGCAGCCTTCCTGTAAGCATCATCAATACGGCTGCTGGAAGCTGCAAAAACGCAAACCTTCATCTGTCTGTCAGAGTAGGGGAGTGAGTTTGGCCTCGAAAGCCTGGCGGGCAGCGGCGCCCACCTGCTTGTCAACCACCTCGCCGTTCTTGAAATAAAGGACGGTGGGTATGTTTCTTATGCTGAACCGGCGTGCCACATCCGGTGAACTGTCCACATCACACTTAACGACCAGCGCCCTGTCATGATATGCTTCTGCAATCTGCTCAATGTGCGGGGCGATCATCCTGCAGGGCCCGCACCATTCAGCCCAGAAGTCCACAATTACAGGTTTGTCCGACTTCAATACAACCTCATCAAAATTACTGTCGTTAACTTGTTGTGCCATAATACTATCTGTTACCTAATTTGTTTTTTCTTCAATGATTCAAACTTACAAAAATCAGACGGAAATACGGAGAAGACATGATTAATTTACCTTAAAATCGAGTTCGCCATTATCTTCCAGCCATCCGATGAGCTCATCCGTTATTCCTGCCTTGATGCTTCGTGAGAAAAGAGGGATGGTAATTTTCTCATCATGATCTATCAACAGGAATTTAAGCATTTTGTTCCCGGGGCTTTCACTGATAATTGATTTCAGGTTCTTTATGAATTCATGATTAACCATTTCAGCCTTGACTTTAATGGTGATTGAGTTGATCAGATCTTCCCTCACTGCTGTGAGAAGGTGGATCTCCTTTATTCTGAACTCAAGCTCGTCAGGATTGTAGTGTCTTCCCTGCACTCTGCCCTTGACCAGCAGCTGGTAGTCGTTTTTAAAGAAATTGCTAAGTGAGACATACTCCTTGTCAAACAGCACGAACGAGAATGAGTCGGTGTAATCCTGAAGGGTAAAGCCCCCGAAGGGTTTATTGTTTCTGGTGACCCCGCTTCTGGTATCGCTAACGATACCTGCAACGCACACATCCCGGTTTGCAAATTCACTGAGGTTTTGCAGGTCGGCCAGGGTGGCGTTGCAGAAGGTATTGATTTCCAGCCTGAAGTCGTCAAGCGGGTGTGATGAGAGGTAGATGCCTATCACCTGTTTCTCCTTATTTAGCTTTTCCAGCTTGGACCAGTCGGTGCATGGTGCCGGTTCAGGGCGTACCATATCAAAGCCGCCGGTATCACCGAAGAGTGACTGCTGGCTGCTGTTGCGCAGATTCTTTACGTTGGTGCCGTAGCGGATGAGGCTCTCCAGGAAGCTTGAGCCCTTACCGTCAGCGGCGAAATACTGGGCGCGGGTTATTCCCGGCAGTCCGTCAAGGGCTCCAGAGACCACCATAGCCTCCAGCATCTTTTTGTTGACAGTATTGAGGTTGACTCTCTCGGCGAGGTCCCAGATATCCCTGTATGGTCCGTTATTCTCACGTTCCTCTATCAGGTGGAGTACGGCATTTTCTCCTACTCCCTTGATGGCTCCTAAGCCGAACCTGATATTTCCGCTGCGGTTGACTGTGAACTGCAGGAAGCTCTCGTTCACATCCGGGCCAAGCACCTCTATGCCCATACGCCTGGTCTCTTCCATCATGGTGGTGATCTTCTTTATATCACTGATGTTACGGCTCAGTACGGCAGCCATGAACTCGGCAGGGTGGTGTGCCTTGAGGTATCCTGTCTGGTAGGCGATGAGGGCATAGCATGTGGAGTGTGATTTATTGAAGGCGTAGGCGGCGAAGGACTCCCAGTCAGTCCAGATTTTGTTTATTGTATTCTGATCATAGCCGTTCCTGCGGCAGCCTTCCATGAACTCTTCCTTCAGCCGGTCCATGATGTCGCGTTTCTTTTTGCCCATCGCCTTGCGCAGTGAGTCGGCCTGACCCTTGCTGAACTCACCCAGTTCCTGGGAGAGGAGCATTACCTGCTCCTGGTAGACGGTGATGCCGTAAGTCTCCTTCAGGTATTTTTCCATGGCGGGAACCTCGTAGATGATCTTATCCTTGCCGTGTTTGCGTCTGATATACTGGGGTATATAGTCCATGGGGCCGGGACGGTAGAGTGCGTTCATGGCTATGAGGTCACCGAAGTGGTTGGGTTTCAGCTCGCGCAGGTAGCGTTTCATGCCCACTGATTCAAACTGGAAGACGCCGGTAGTTTCACCGTTGCTGAAGAGCTCGTAAGTCTTGCTGTCATCCAGCTCCAGATTCTGCAGGTCGATGGTTATGCCCTTTGATTTCCTGATATTTTCAACGGCATCCTTCATTATTGAAAGGGTCTTCAGTCCCAGGAAGTCCATTTTAAGCAGACCCACAGACTCAACGTGGTTGCCCTCATACTGGGTCACGTAGAGGTCTGTATCTTTTGCCGTACAGATGGGGATATGTTCACAGAGGTTATCCTTTCCGATGATTATGCCGCAGGCGTGTACTCCCGTCTGACGGATGCTGCCCTCGAGCACCTCTGCATATTTGAGTGTCTGGGCCACCAGGGGCTCTTTTGACTCTTTCTCCTTAAGCAGCTCGGGCACCTCCTCATATGCTGATGCCAGGGTTGTGCCGGGTTTGTCAGGCACCAGCCTGGTCAGCCTGATGGCCTCCGGCAGGGGGAGCTTCTGGACCCGGGCCACATCCCTGATGGCCATTTTGGCGGCCATGGTGCCGAAGGTGATTATATGTGCCACCCTGTCATGGCCGTACTTTTCCACCACGTAGCGAAGCACCTTCTCACGGCCGTCCTCATCAAAGTCGATGTCTATATCAGGCATTGAGATACGGTCAGGATTGAGGAATCTCTCAAACAGCAGGTTATACTTTATAGGGTCAACATCAGTGATTCTGAGAGCGTATGCCACCACGCTGCCGGCGGCTGAGCCACGGCCCGGGCCTACCCATACGCCCATTTCACGGGCTGCCCTGAGGAAATCCTGCACAATAAGGAAATAGCCGGGGTAACCCATGCCCTTTATCACTGAAAGTTCGAAATCAATGCGGGTCTGTATCTCCGGGGTGATGGTCTCCCATCTTTCAGCGGCTCCCTTCATTGTCAGGTGTCTCAGGTATTCGTCCTTGTCAGAAAACTCCTGAGGTATTGAGAAATCCGGCATAATAGGATCGCTGTTGAGCTTGTAGTACTCAACCTTTTCAGTCACCTCAAGGGTAGTGGCAATTGCCTCGGGCATATCGGCAAAGATGTCAAGCATCTCTTCGGCGCTCTTCAGGTATTCCTGTTTGGTATAGCGAAGTCTTTTGGGGTCATCTATATCCTTGCCGGTATTAAGGCATATCAGCCGGTCATGAGCTTCGGCCTCGTCTTCCATGACGAAGTGAACGTCATTGGAGGCTATGATCTTTATATTATGTTTTGCGGCCAGCTCACGGTAAGCCGCTATTACCCTCTGCTGTTGAGGAAAGACTGTAATGTCAGCCGTCGGGTCAGCGGTCTCGTGGCGCTGGACCTCCAGGTAGTAGTCGTCTCCGAAGATCTCCTTGTATGAAAGAATGGCTTCTTCGGCCTGGCGGGTGTTGCCTGCGAGGATCTCCTGTGCCGGTTCGCCGGCAATGCATGCCGAGGAGGCTATCAGACCTCCGCTATGTTCGCGCAGCAGTTTTTTATCAATCCTTGGCTTGTAGTAGAATCCCCTGATCCAGGCCTGTGAAACAAGCTTTATGAGGTTATGGTATCCTGTTTTGTTCTTTGCCAGCAGTATAAGATGGTCTCCTGACCTGTCTTCTACTGATGTCTTGTCGTCCATGCCTGTGCTGGCAACATATATCTCGCAGCCGATGATGGGTTTAATACCGGCTTCGGTGGCGGCGTCATGGAATTCCTTAACGCCGAACATGTTGCCGTGATCGGTGATTGCCAGGGCCTCCATCCCCAGCTCTTTCGCTCTGCGGACAAGTGATTTGACCGCTGATGCACCGTCAAGAATGGAATATTGTGTATGTACGTGTAAGTGAACGAATGAGGACATGTTCAAGGGATTTTCGCCTGTTGGGACTCCGGAAACAAAAATATCAAAAAGCTTGTTTATCGTTCATTTTTTTTATCAACATGAGTCAGTTCGGATTATTTTTGCAAATTGATTAAATGTGGTATATTTGCACCCTCATTTTAAACGAGTAACAATTAATCAATTTTTAAATGTCAGTAAAAATCAGATTAGCTAGGAAGGGCCGCAAGAAGCAGGCCTACTACCACGTGGTGGTAGCAGATAGCAGGTCGCCACGTGATGGCAGATTCATTGAGAAGATCGGAATATACAATCCGCTCACTGACCCGGCAACAATCGACATCAATTTCGAGAAGGCACTGGGATGGCTGCAGAAAGGTGCGCAACCAACGGACACATGCAGGGCAATTCTGAAGTACAAGGGCGTCATGATGAAGAAGCACCTTCTGGAAGGGGTGAGGAAAGGCGCTTTTGACGAAGCGGAAGCCGACCGCCGGTTTAATGAATGGCTGAAGGGCAAGGAAGAGAAGATCGAGATGAAGAAATCAGGTCTCGAGAAGATTGGCGAAGAGCTTCGCAAGAAGAGGCTGGAGGCTGAGCAGGTTATCAAGGAAGCCAGGGCAGCCGAGTATGCCAAAAGGGCTGCCGCCCTGGCCGCCGAGGCAGAGGCAGCAGCTAAAGCTGCAGCCGCAGCGGAAGCACCCGAGGTGGCAGAAGTTGCAGAAGAGGCAGTGACTGAGGTTTCAGAGGCCGCAGCAGATGTAAAGGAAACTGTTGAGGAGGTTGTGGCTGAAGCAGCAGAGGCTGTTGAAGAGGCCGCAGCAGACGTAAAGGAAACTGTTGAGGAGGTTGTGACTGAAGCAACAGAGACTGTTGAGGAGGCAGCAGCCGGTGCAGCAGAGACTGTAGAGGAGAAAGTTGAAGAAGCCGCCGCTGAAGAGACAGCTGTCAAGGCAGAAGACGAGGCTCCGGCAGACGAAGTTAAGAAAGAGACTGCAGAAGAGAACGAGAAGACAGAATAGCGTCTTTTCACTCCCCCTGCCGACGGAAAGTGAAGACTTTAGGCAGAATAGCAAAAACGTACGGCTTTGAAGGAGCCGTGGTTGTGAGAGGTGAGAGCGGCATCACGGGGGAACCGAACCAGGGTGAACCGGTATTCGTTGTAACAGACGGGATACCGGTTCCCTTTTTTGTACGCGAGGCGTATCTCACCGCACCTGATACACTTATAATTGCGTTTGATGATTACTTCACCCCGGAGTCCGTGGCCTATCTTCGCGGATGCGAGGTGCTTACAGAAGGAAAAGAAGAGCAGGCAGGTGACTTTAACGCGCTTGCCGGCTTTACGCTCACAGACACGCGCAGCGGTCTCAGCGGGGTCATCACTGAAGTGCTGGAGAACCCGGGTCAGCTCATGGCCGTGGCTGTCATTGAAGGAAAGGAAACATATATTCCCCTGCACCCTGACCTGATCATCTCCGTTGACCCCTCCGGCAAAAAAATCATAATGGCACTCCCTGACGGGCTGGTGAAGCTGAACGACTGACCGGAGGTCACATAATCACGCCCCCGGTGCAGCAAAGACAATTTTTCCCCGTCTTTATCCTGAATCAAATACGAAGCAACCATGAAAAAGAATCTATTCCTGGCAGTCATTCTTATTTTCGGTGTGCAGGCCCTTCAGGCCCAGACAACCTACAGTGAAAAGAGGAATGTATCAGGCTTCAGCAGTGTCTCATTCGGTGTTTCTGGTGAAGTAATCATCAATATTGGAAACAGCTACAGCGTTGAACTGGAGGGGGACAAGGGTTATATAAATGAGATTGAGACAGAAGTTGTTGGAGATGATCTCAGGATAAAGAGAGATAAATGGTTTGACTCCGGAAACAAGAAGGTTATCGTGCGGATAACCATGCCTTCGCTTGATGGAATGAAACTTTCAGGATCAGGGAGGATGACAGTCGACGATCCTCTCAGGGGGAACGATCTGGAGGTGGTCATCAGCGGGAGCGGCAAAGCATTTCTGCGTGATGTGGCGCTCGGGGAAGTCGAGTGTTCCATATCCGGTTCAGGCAGTCTTACCATTTCGGGAAATGGCACCATCGGTGATCTTGAAATCGCAATTTCAGGTTCAGGTGATCTCAGGGGGGAAGAGACCAGGGTTGATACCCTGGATGCCAGGATTTCCGGCAGTGGCAGCTGCGACTGTCATGTAGAGAAGATGCTTCGTGCCAGTATCTCGGGCAGTGGTGACATCAGGTACGCGGGTAATCCGAAGATTGATGCCAAAGTGTCCGGCTCAGGCAGGGTGCGGATGAGGTAATCATTCGCGCAGGATCTTCACGATACCGTTTCCGGATACTTTGATGACCGGGGAGGGTCTGACCCTGCTCCGGTCATCCTGTCTCCAGAGGCATATATAATCAACGGCAGCTTTCATCTCCTCATTTATCTCGTCAAAGATTGCCGGGGCGCCCGTGCCGCTTATATTGGCCGAGGTGGAGACCAGCGGCTTTCTTAATCCGCTTATCAGTGCATCACAGAAGGGATCTGTGCATATTCTAACGCCCACAGACCCGTCCTCTGATGCCACTCCCTCTGCCAGGCTCCTCCCCCTGTCATAGACAATCGTAAGGGGTTTTTCAGAGAGCTCTGCCATCTGCAGGGCAACCTCCGGCGGTGAGTCAACATACCTTTCAAGCATGGCCGCTGAATTGACCAAAACAATCAGGCTTTTGTTCTCTGCCCTCCTCTTTATGTCATAAATGCGGCGCACAGCCTGTGCATTTGTGGCATCACAGCCCATACCCCATACTGTATCCGTGGGATAAAGGATAATCCCCCCGGAACGCAGGGTTTTAAGGGCTTCTGTAAGATCATTGCCGAATTCGTTCTTCATATTTTCCTCAAGGTTGCTGCCTGCCTGTTTACACGAAAGTTAAAAAACAATAATAGCTCTTATTTGTTTTTCCATCTTTAAGTGATAAGATTAATTTTGAGCTTCATCAAAAAAAATCCATAATGCAAAAAGTATTAATCACCCTGGTTCTTGCCTGGGCTTTCATTTTGGCCTCCGCACAGGACAACAACAGTTATCAGCTACCTCCCGATGAGATTATTGCGCTGGTTGACGCTCCCCAGACCCCGGGCGTATTGCTCAGCCCGGATAATCAGATCATGCTGCTGATGCACCGCAAGGGTCTGCCTTCCATTGCTGACCTGTCACAGCCGGAGATGCGGCTTGCGGGTGTACGTTTCGATCCGTCAACCAACGGACAGAGTCGGGGCCAGGGCATAGCAGGTATATCAGTGATGAAGATTGACGGGACCAGCATGGGAGATCTGAAGGGCCTTCCCGAAGACCCTGCGATCGGAGGAGTCTCATGGTCGACTGACAGCAAAAGGTTTGCGTTCACCAACACCACCGACAATAGTGTTGAATTGTGGGTTGCTGATCCTGTGACAATGACTGCCCGCAAGATTGATGAGAGGCTGAACGGCATTTTCCGCAGAGCGATATCATGGCTGCCTGACGGTTCACTGGTTTACCTTCGCACACCGGCCGGCAGGGGTGATGCTCCCAAGGCCACAAGGGTGCCAGCAGGGCCGGTGATACAGGAGAGCTCAGGCGTACAGGGTGAGGCACGGACATTCCAGGACCTGCTTGCCTCTCCTGATGATGAAAAGATATTTGAATATTATGCAACCTCGGAGCTGGCCAGGTGGGATGAAACCGGCACATCTGCCATTGGAAGAAAGGGCATTATCACTGATGTGTCACCTTCACCTGACGGCAGATGGCTTCTTGTCACCCTCACTGAGAGACCCTTCTCCTACCTTGTTCCCTACTATTATTTTCCTTCCCGCACTGAGATATGGGATCTTGAGGGCAAGACTGTCAGGACACTGCTCGTTCAGCCTCTCCGGGAGAACCTGCCCAGGGGTTATGATATGGTCATTCCCGGTCCCAGGAACTATAACTGGCGCAGTGACAGGCCGGCATCACTGATGTGGGTTGAAGCCCTTGATGAGGGCAACTATCATGCAAAGGAGATGCAATACCATGACCGGGTATACATGCTTGAGGCTCCCTTTACAGGTGATCCGCAGCCGTTCATTAACACGGGAAAGCGGTTTCAGGGCATCATCTGGGGGAATGACAACCTGGCTATACTTATGGAAGGGTTGTCTAAATCTCGAGTTAGGGTGACATCCTCCTTCAGTCCGGCCAATCCGCAGGCAACACTCAAGAAATTGTGGGAGCTCAACTCTGACGACAGGTATAACAACCCCGGGTTTCCTGCCACAGTGCTCAACATGTGGGGCAGGTCAGTGTTGCTTACCGCTGACAGGGGAAGGAGCTTATACCTTTCAGGTCAGGGTGCCTCCCCGGAGGGCGACAGGCCATTTGTTGACAGGTATGATCTCCGGACCGGCCGGACAACGAGGATATGGCAGTCTGAAGGACCTTATTATGAGACGGTTAACGAATTTATTGATCCTGCCCGCGGTCTTCTGCTGACAGTCAGGCAGTCGGTCACCGAGGTGCCCAACTACTTCATACGTGACCTCAGGAAGGGTACGCTGAAGCAGGTGACCATGTTTGCGAATCCTTATCCGCAGATGGCCGGCGTGCACAAGGAGCTGGTAACATACAAGCGCAATGATGGCATTGACCTCTCTTTTACACTTTATCTCCCGGCAGGGTATGACAGGATGAAGGACGGTCCGTTGCCAACGATACTGTGGGCTTATCCGCGAGAGTATAATGATCCCTCAATGGCTGGTCAGGTGAGCGGTTCGCCCTATACTTTCACCCGAATCAGTCCCTCGTCAGTGCTTGTTTACGTCACCCAGGGATATGCCGTGCTCAATGATGCCAGCTTCCCGATAGTGGGCGCCGGGGGCAGTGAGCCCAATGACACGTTTGTTGAGCAGCTTGTGGCCAATGCCGAGGCGGCCATCAGCAAAGCTGTTGAGATGGGTGTTACTGATCCGGCGCGGGTGGCTGTGAGCGGCCATTCTTACGGAGCCTTCATGACAGCCCACCTGTTGTCACACAGCAGGCTCTTTGCCGCAGGGATAGCCCGCAGCGGAGCCTACAACCGTTCTCTTACTCCCTTCGGGTTCCAGAGTGAGCGCCGCAGCTTCTGGGAGGCCCCGGAGCTGTACCTTGAGATGTCACCATTCACCCACGCCTTAGAAGTTAAGGATCCGCTGTTGCTCATACACGGGATAGCCGATAATAATTCAGGTACCTTCCCGATACAGAGTGAGAGATACTATGCCGCACTCAAAGGTGCCGGGGCAATAACCAGGCTGGTGATGCTTCCCCATGAATCGCACGGATACTCCGCGCGTGAGTCTCTCCTTCACATGCACTGGGAGTACCTGAGGTGGCTTGATAAATATGTGAAGAACAAAAAATGATAACTGAAACCTTCATTAGGTTATGTGAAAAAACTGATTAGTTTTGTACCTCAAATCTTAAAAAACCTAAGCTTATGATTAGTAGTTTGTTTTGGATAGCGCCTGTTGCAGCGGTGCTGGCCCTGCTCTTTGCATGGATATTCTACAGGAGCATGATGAAAGCGCCCGCAGGCAACGACCGGATGCAGGAGATAGCCGGCTACGTCAGGGAGGGTGCGATGGCTTACATTAAACGCCAGTATGGTGTTGTTTTCAAGGTCTTTATTGTACTTGTTATTCTGCTGGTGATACTGGCATACCTGGGGGTTCAGAACCCCTTTGTACCAATTGCGTTTCTGACGGGAGGGTTCTTCTCCGGCCTGTGCGGTTACCTGGGAATGAGAACGGCAACCAACGCGTCATCAAGGACAGCCCAGGGCGCTTCGGTCTCACTCAACAACGGACTGAAGATAGCATTCCGCAGCGGAGCAGTGATGGGACTTATAGTTGTCGGTTTCGGACTGCTTGACATTGTCCTGTGGTTCCTCATCCTGAACAACCTGGTCTTTACGCCTGAAAACATGGCTGAAGGATGGAACTGGCTGGGACTGACATTCGTTCATCCGGGCACTACTGATCATCAGAAGATGATAGAGATAACTGCCACCATGCTTACCTTCGGCATGGGTGCCTCAACACAGGCTCTCTTTGCACGTGTTGGCGGCGGCATCTTTACCAAGGCTGCTGATGTGGGCGCTGACCTCGTTGGCAAGGTTGAAGCGGGCATACCTGAGGATGACCCCCGTAACCCGGCAACCATAGCTGACAACGTGGGTGACAACGTGGGCGACGTGGCAGGCATGGGCGCTGACCTTTATGAATCATATGCTGGCTCAGTACTTGCAACGGCAGCCCTGGGAGCAGCACTGCCCCTGATGACGGCGGCTGACCAGATGAAGGCTGTCATAGCACCCATGATAGTGGCTGCCATAGGGATACTCCTTTCCATAGCCGGGGTATACATGGTTCGTACCAAAGAACAGGCTACCCAGAAGAACCTGCTTAATGCACTGCTGCTTGGCACTGGCGGCAGCTCGGCACTCATACTGGTAGCCCTGGCGGCGATGGCATTCACAGGATGGATCACCTGGGGCGTCTTTGGCGCTGTGGTAGCCGGCCTCGCTGCCGGAGTGATCATAGGCCAGTCTACCGAATACTTCACCTCTGATGAATATAAGCCTACCAAAGGCATTGCCAAACAGACTCAGCAGGGCCCTGCCACAACCATCATTGAAGGTATAGCCGTTGGCATGCAGTCAACATGGATCCCGGTGCTTACCATAGCCGTAGCCATCATTGCTGCCTACGGGTTTGCAGGCGGATTCCAGGACTTTGCAGCAGGGGTGTACGGTATCGGTTTTGCCGCCGTGGGCATGCTCTCCACCCTGGGGATAACGCTGGCCACTGACGCCTTCGGCCCGATAGCTGACAACGCAGGCGGCAATGCCGAGATGTCACATCTGCCCAAAGAGGTGCGTGAGCGCACTGACGCGCTTGACATGCTGGGTAATACCACCGCAGCTACAGGCAAGGGCTTTGCTATCGGCTCGGCAGCTCTTACCGCCATGGCCCTTGTGGCAGCATACATGGAGGAGGTCAAGCTGTGGCTGGGACGCCTTGCCGACGGTACTGCCGAAGGATACAAGCAGATAGGCGACGTTCTGTTCTACAAGAGCACCGTTCCTTCAGTTATTCCGGAAGGGTTGACTGCCGTTGATGTCAGCACGGCCCATGTAAGTGACTTCGTGGCAGCATATGACCTTTCACTGTTCAACCCGCTGCTGATCGGTGGTATTTTTATAGGTGCCATGATGGCATTCCTTTTCAGCTCGATGTCAATGAAGGCTGTTGGACGTGCTGCCGGCAAGATGGTTGATGAGGTCAGACGTCAGTTCCGTGAGATCAAGGGCATTATGGATGGCTCGGGCAAGCCTGACTATGCAAGGTGCGTGGCCATCTCCACCAAGGGTGCACAGCACGAGATGATGCTGCCGTCACTGATAGCAATAGCCGTTCCCCTGATCATTGGCCTTACCCTCGGTGTAGCCGGCGTGGTAGGACTGCTGATAGGTGGCATGACTGCAGGATTCACACTGGCAAGCATGCTCAATAACTCGGGTGGTGCATGGGACAATGCGAAGAAATTCATTGAGAAGGGCAACTACGGCGGCAAGGGCAGTGAGTCACACAAGGCCGGCGTGGTTGGTGACACCGTGGGCGATCCCTTCAAGGATACCTCGGGTCCGTCACTTAACATCCTCATCAAGCTCATGTCAATGGTCTCGGTGGTTATGGCCGGCCTGACGGTGACATGGAGCATAATGGGATAGTTGCTGAATATTGTATGTTAACGACGCTCTTTACGGGCGTCGTTACTTGTTTTATAAACCGTTGACAGATGATGTTCATTCCGGAATTCAGTGATGTTAAGTCAGCGATGCAGCTGATAGCGCCGCATGTGCACCGAACGCCTGTCATGACATCACGGCAGCTTGATGTGATCAGCGGGGTCAGGCTTTTCTTCAAGTGTGAGAACTTCCAGAAGGTGGGTGCCTTCAAGTTCAGGGGGGCCACCAATGCCGTACTCAATCTCACGGAAGGCCAGCGCGCCGCCGGCGTGGTTACGCACTCGTCGGGCAATCATGCCGCCGCCCTGGCGCATGCTGCGGTGATGCGCGGGGTGAAGGCATATATTGTGATGCCCTCCTCTGCTCCAGAGGTAAAGAAGAGGGCGGTGGCGGGCTATGGGGCGGAGATCACTTTCTGTGAGCCCACGCTGGCGGCGCGGGAGGCCGCCGCCGCGGAGGTGATTGAGCGTACCGGCGCGACGATGATCCATCCCTATGATGATTTTTTCATCATCGCCGGTCAGGGGACCGCGGCCGTTGAGCTGCTCAGCGAGCTGCCTGACCCTGACGCGGTCCTTGCTCCCGTTGGCGGCGGCGGCCTCCTCAGCGGCTCGGCCATAGCCACACGCCACCTCGCCCCGGCAGCTAAAATCTACGGGGCCGAGCCGCTGCTGGCCGACGATGCAGCCAGATCACTGCGCACAGGCACCATCCAGCCCGCACTGCCACCACGCACCATCGCAGACGGACTTCTCACTTCGCTGTGCGAAAGGACATTCACGATTATCAGGGAGAACGTTGATGATATCCTCACGGTGACCGAGGAACAGATCATTGAGGCAATGACCCTCATGTGGACCAGGATGAAGATAGTTGTTGAACCCTCATCTGCCGTCCCCCTGGCAGCCGTGCTGGCCAACAGGGAACTCTTCAGCGGCAAAAAGGTGGCAATAATTGTTTCCGGAGGGAACGCCGACCTGTCAAGGCTTCCTTTCGGGGAGCGGGGATAAATTGCCCTTATTTCTTCCGTCCAGGGTGCTGACCTGACAGGGCTGCCTTTCGCTCAGCGCGCCTGAAGTAGGCTATCACCGGGTAATGGTCTGAATACTTGACTTTTATGATATCAAAATCAGTACATTCTATGCCCTCACCGTAGAGGACGTAATCAATCCTGTTAGGAGGATACTTGCCGCGGTAGGTGAATCCGGCCCCGTAGCCCGCCTCTACAAAGGCATCCTTCAGTCCACGCCGCATCCTTCGGTAAGTATATGACACGGGCGTATCATTGAAATCGCCCGCCACAATCACCGGGTAGGGCGAGGTCTCCATATGCCTCCTGACACGGTCAACCTGCAGTGCCCTGCTGGCAAATCCTTCCATGAGACTGTGATAGATGCCGGAGATGTTATCCATTGACCTGCTCCTGTCCTCTCCGGTGATCTCTGTCAGGAGATTACCCTCCACCCGGCGCAGGCGGAACGACTGCAGGTGGTTGTTATATACCCTGAAGGTGTCAGTATCAACAACAATGTCAGTAAAGATGGTGAGTGAGGATGACCCCGGGTGAATCACATCGCCACGGTATATGATCGGGTAGCGCGTTATGGTGGCTATGCCGTACCTGCTTGCGGCACCGCTCTTTATCAGCTTGAGATGGGTATATCTGCCTCCTCCAAGACCATCTGTGAGTTTTCTCTCCCCGGCTGCCGGATCACCCTTTACAAAATATTCCTGCAGGCAGAGGATACCTGCATCTTCCTTTCTGAGAAGCTGAAGCATCTTGCTGTGGGTATTAGTCTCACTTGCCTCGTAAAAGTTGAACAGACGAATATTATAGCTCATGAGCTTCAGGTCATGATGCTCCTCCTTTCCCTGGTTGGTGAACCTGATGAAGTTGTGAATGTACCCGAAGCCTGCTGCAAGTGCAATGGCTGATATAAGAACGTACCACTTCCTGAAGAGAATCCATATGATCACCATGGCCACGTTCGCGGCTGCTATATAGGGGTAAGCCAGCCCGAATAGGGCGGGGAAGGCAACGGTTGAGGGATTGACGTAGATAGAGAGGTATGCCAGCAGCAGCAGAACAACCAGAAAGATGTTCACTGCCAGCAGTATGTTTCGCGTGAAACGCTTTATACCGCTATCATTTCTTCTGGCTCTCGCTGAAAAGGATCGCCTTTTCTTCCCTGGTAAGACTGTCATAACCTCCTTTTGAGATCTTGTCCAATATATGGTCCAGCGTCTTCTGGCGCTCAGCCTTTGCTGCGTTGTACTCGTGATCGGTCTTTGTCTTCCGTGCATCAAAGGTGGCTCCGCTCTTTTTATAGGTAACCTTCATCTTCCTGCCCGGCTTGAAGAGATTAACAACGAAATCGATGATCCTGTTTAGCCATGATCCAATATCTTTCCCGTTGCGCAGTCCCTGTCCGTATGCCAGTCCCATCAGCGCCCCGCCAATATGCGCTATCTTGCCTCCGGTGTTGACGGAGAAGTCGAAAACTGAAGTGATCAGGAATGTGGCCAGCGACAGGTACTTCAGCTTCACCCTCCCGATAAAAAGGAGGTGCAACTCCAGGTCAGGAAGGTAGACGGCAGTGGCAACGACGAGCGCCATCACCGAGGCGGATGCTCCCAGTGCTATTGACACATTGACCGTTCCGGCGAAGGCCGGGAAGATATTAAAGACGGCTATATAGAGAAATGCTCCTGCCAGGCCGCCAAGGATATAGAGCGACACCAGCTTGCGCTGATCAAGGTAACCCAGGAAAATCTTTCCGAACCACCATAGCCATAGCAGGTTAAAAAGCAGGTGAATAAATCCCTGGTGAGTGAACATGTAGGTAAAGGGAGTCCAGAACTTGAGCGCCAGGGCACTCAGTGAGGCGGGAACAGCCAGGTTGGATATTACCGCCGGCGCCAGTCCGCTGCTGCCGGAGAGCACGCCTATCACTTCAATGATCTTGATGATCAGGAAGATGGCTCCGTTGATATACATCAGCCGTGTCAGCGCCGTACCGTGCCTGAATGAACCTTTTATCTCGTCCCAGATACTCATCAGTAGAGTGTTTTGGTGGTCTTACGCCAGTACCTGATGAGGAGGTAGCCAAATATCATGCCGCCGAGGTGTGCGGTATGTGCAATGCCGCTGCCGGGACTGGTGATGGCGAGATAGAGTTCTATGGCTGCATATCCTATCACCACGTACTTGGCCTTGACGGGTATGGGTGGGAATATGAACATCAGCTGGGTGTTGGGGAAGAGCACACCAAAGGCCAGCAGTACGCCGTAAACAGCGCCGGAGGCGCCCACAACCGGAACGTTCAATATTGAATTAAGCCGTCCCATCTGTGCGTCGGTGAAGTTCTTACCCTGGCTTACCGCGTCGCTTCCTGCATCATATACAAACTGTAGCTGCTCCGGCGAGAGGATATTCATTACCTTATTGTACTGAATCCATTGTACCAGTTCGAAGAAAAAGGCTGCGCCGAGGCCGGTGACCAGGTAGTAGAGCAGGAAACGCTTCGGGCCCCAAACCTGCTCAAGTATGCGGCCGAACATCCAGAGGGCGAACATATTGAACAGCAGGTGGACGAACCCGCCATGCATGAACATGTGGGTCACTATCTGCCACGTGCGGAAGAACTCCGATTTCGGGAAGTAAAGCCCCAGGATGCCGTTCAGGTTGATCCCTGCGGTGATCCTGAGCAGTTCATTCATCAGCAGCATAACCACGTTGATGATGATGAGGTTCTTCACTACCGGTGGTGTGCCTGATAATATCCTGTTCATATTTCTTTTTTGTCGTGTTTCAGACCGCAAATTTAGCCATTCTGGCCGAAAATCAGCTGAATCTGCGGTCAAGCTCTTCCAGGGTGATTATATTCATCACTGTTTTGCCTGTGGGAGAGTAGTTTGGCAGGGAGCATGCAAAGAGCATGTCAAAGAGCTCTTCCATCTCTGTATGTGTCAGCGGGGTGCCGTATTGTATGGCTGACGCCCTGGCCATGGAGAGGGCCACGCGCTCCCGGGCGCCTATTGACGGATCACCCATTGTGTGCCTGTACTCTGAGATGATGGTCTCCAGCATGGCAAGTGGATTGGCATTGCGACTGTCGGCCGGGTGACCGGTGATGGTTACTTTGTTTTCACTGCCGCAGTTTATCCCGAATCCCAGCAAACGCAATTGTTCTCCTATCTCTTCGAGGATTGCCATCTCGCCCGGGTTGAGTTCGGTCTCTATGGGGAAGAGTGACACCTGTGCCGGGCGCGGACCGTCGCCCAGTGAGGCAAGGTATCTTTCATATAGGACCCTTTCATGTGCCCTGCGCTGGTCTATCATCATGATGCCTGATATGACGGGGCACATGATATAACGGTTCTTTACCTGGAAGAAGCGGCGCTGGCCGGCTCCCTGTACATCATCAGCCGGGCCGGGTGTCATACTCTCATCGCTCTCACTCTGGCTCTCACTCTCACTCCGGTTCTTGCTGCGGGTGGTGATTGTGAAGAGCGACTCCCAGTCGGAGGGGGTGCTGCGTCCGGCATCCCACTTCCATTTCGTTTCCGGGCGGTTATATTCGGTGCCGTCAAAGGGATTAAACGACTGGTCAACATCAATATGCGGGGGCGTGGGGGCAGGTGTGTTGCCGGTGATAACAGGTATCTCCACTGCGCCCTCCGGTCCGAAGTCGAGCGACGGCACCACGTTGAAGCGTCCCAGTGCCTCGCGCACGGAGGCCAGCATGATCTGCCAGACCGATCTCTCATCCTCGAACTTTATCTCGGTTTTTGTAGGATGGATATTGACATCTACGGAGGCCGGGTCGGCGGTCATGAAGATGAAGTATGCCGGTACGGTGTCAGGGGGAAGCAGTCCCTGGTAGGCTTCCATCACTGCACGATGCAGGTAAGGGTGTCTGATGAACCTGTTATTCACGAAGAAGAACTGTTCGCCTGCGGAGCGGCGGGCGTTCTCAGGCTTGCCAGCATATCCCCTGACAGCCACTATCGATGTTGATGTCTCCACGCTGACCAGGTTCTGATTGTACTGTTTGCCGAACAGTCCTACTATGCGCTGGCGGTGGTTGCCCGGGCTGAGCCGGTATATCTCCTGGTCGTTGTGAGTCAGGTTAAACCGTATCTCCGGGTGTGCCAGTGCCACCCGCTGAAACTCGGTGATGATATGCCTGAACTCCGTTGTATCTGTTTTCAGGAACTTGCGTCGGGCAGGGACATTATAGAAGAGGTTCCTGACGCTGAAGACTGATCCGGCAGGGCAGGAGCATGGCTCCTGTCTCGTAACCCTCGAGTTGTTTATCTCCACCAGTGTGCCTGCCTCATCCTCTTCGCGCCGTGTGCGCAGCTCGGTCATCGAGACGGCGGCGATGGATGCCAGTGCCTCACCGCGGAATCCTTTGGTGGTGATGGTGAAGAGATCGTCGGCTGATGATATCTTTGAGGTGGCATGTCTCTCGAACGACAGGCGGGCATCTGTCTCGCTCATGCCGCTGCCGTTGTCTATGACCTGTACCAGGGTACGGCCGGCATCGCGTATGACTATGCTTATCTCCGTTGCTCCGGCATCAACGGCGTTCTCCGTCAGCTCCTTGACCACGGAGGAAGGACGCTGGATCACTTCGCCGGCGGCAATCTGGTTGGCCACGGAGTCGGGCAGGAGCTTAATAAGGTCACTCATTGTGGGCAATTAAAAGCGGAGGTAAAGATAGATGACAAGTACCATTATGAGTATGATTACGAGCATTCTTATGGCGGTCTGTTTCCGTACGTTTTCCTGTCTGCGCGGGAAGTAGTTTTTCATATCACCCCGCATGATTTTGGAGCGATAGGGTTGTGCGGTCTTCTCTCCCGTGCCGGTGGCGGAAGGATTTTCCGTGTTCCCTGATGATGTTTCTTCGTTCTGCCCCTCATGACCGGCATCACTGGCAGCTCGCTCCGCTTCCCATGCCCGGCGTCGTTGTTCCAGTTCCTCCTTCACCGGGTCATAGTACCGGGGCTTGTAGTTGAAGCCTCTCGGTTTATTTTGCTTAAAGAAACTGGGGATAGCCATAGTGCACTTTTTGCAAAAGTAGTAAGAAAAGCCTTAAGGGGAAAGTCACGTATAGCGGATAAAGGTTTCAGATAACTCACTTTTTATTACTTTTGAGAGACTAAACCTGGTTTTTGTATCATGAAGATTCTCGTCACCCACTCAGGCACTTCCGGAGTCACGGCCGACACTGCCGGGCGTATTGGCAGGGTGCTGACCGGGCTGGGTGCAGAGATAACGGTGCTGCCCATGAGCGGGGTGACCACGGTGAAGGGATTTTCTGCTGTTGTGGCCGGATGCATGGAGCAGACAGGAGGGTGGATGCCCGAGGCGATGGAGTTTGTCAGGAGAAATCAGGCATTATTAAAGAAGAAGCCATTTGCAATTTTCACCATCATTCCCTCTCTGGGCATGGATAAGGGTGCCGAGTCACGCATGGTGATCATGCAGTACACGGCGCATGTACGCGGGATGGTTCACACTGTCAGTGAGGGTTTTTTCAGCGGGGAGGCTGACAGCAGGGAAGCGGCGATGCCGGGTGAGCGGTCGAAATTCAAGCTGCGGCTGTTGCTTGGTCTGTTACGGGAGGCGGAAGGCCGCGGTCATTCGGAGGCAGAAACCTGGGCTGCGCAGCTGCATGAGAAGCTGGTCAGGCTTTCAGCCAGATAATCCGGTTGCCGGCCGAAGGTCGCAGTCCTTCAAGAATTGTATAACAGGTTACCCATGATAACCCGAAGGTCGTAGACCTTTCAGCATTGTAGCACAGTTCACCCATGATAATCCGAAGGTCGTAGACCTTCAGGAATTGTAGATGCATGGCCCGGCCCACCCGCTCCGGTCCGGCCTTTCAGCATTGTAGAACCGGTTACCCATTATGACCCGAAGGTCGTAGACCTTCAGGAATTGTAACACTGGTCACCATGATGACCCGAAGGTCGTAGACCTTCAAGAATTGTAGATGCATGGCCCGGCCCACCCGCTCCGGTCCGGCCTTTCAGCATTGTAGAACCGGTTACCCATTATGACCCGAAGGTCGTAGACCTTCAGGAATTGTAACACTGGTCACCATGATGACCCGAAGGTCGTAGACCTTCAAGAATTGTAGATGCATGGCCCGGCCCACCCGCTCCGGTCCGGCCTTTCAGCATTGTAGAACCGGTTACCCATTATGACCCGAAGGTCGTAGACCTTCAGGAATTGTAACACTGGTCACCATGATGACCCGAAGGTCGTAGACCTTCAAGAATTGTAGATGCATGGCCCGGCCCACCCGCTCCGGTCCGGCCTTTCAGCATTATAGGGCCAGCAGTCATAAATATTGGGTTGATCGTAGATCATCCAATTGTACCTAAGGCCGCTCCCCCACGTTCCTATTTTACCCTAACGTATTTCTCGCTGGTATAGTTGCTTTTATCCACTTCACCCATCTCGTCTGCCGGCCATACTTGTATCAGGGTATCATTGGCAACGACTATCCTCATTCTTAGCGTCTTACCTATATAATCTTCTGAAGAATGGTATTTGATGGTTTCCTTATATACGATACCCTCAAGGGTATAGGAACCGCCGCCGAAGTTGTCTGTTTTCACTGTATCCTGGGAATATTCACCCACGAACATCCAGTAGTTATTGCACCACATCTTCACCTGGCTTCCCTGGTAGGTGCCAGGGTATGTGGCGATAACGGAGTCATTTTCTATTTGTTTGGCGTAGATGAGGTCCCATGCGCCAACGACAGGGTTTACGGGCTCCTGGTTGCATGCCGAGAGCATAATCAGGAGCATTGAGCTTAGAATGGCAATTTTTTTCATAGGCAGTCAAGTTTAGATTAATCTCCGGTTATGTCAGATAAATTTACGCTATTTGGCTACTCAAGTCAAGTTTATTTGGATTATAGCCTGACGGAGGGATTTGAATGGCGTTTGACTATGCCCGATCAGGCAATAAATATTGGGCAAAATCATCCCCTGAACAAATTAAATTAAAAAATATTTGCCAAACAGTTGACAATATTAAAAACCCTTTTTATATTTGAAGTGCTGCATTTCTAAAATCGAATAAATGACTGATTGGAGGTTTGTATTCCAACTATTGGGTGTTTATCTACCCTTGCGTCATAGTACCCTGATACCATGCGGATATTTCTCTTCCACTGGAGTTTTAATTACTAATTGAAGGACAAGATGGAGTTGCTTCCCAAAGAATGGTCAGCCAAAATCCTTGCAGATTACCTGTGCAGGATTGCCACAAGGAGTAAGGTCATTTACTGGATAATCATTATCATTCTTGTTGCCGCATTGGTTTCTTTGCCTCTCATTTATGTAGATGTAGCAATCCGGTCACGAGGCTTCTTTCAATCTGACATTGAAAGGCAACCAATTCAGGCTCCTTGTAGTGGAAGGGTTGATTATACAGCACTCAAAACTGGTCAAAATGTGTCTAAAGGCGACACTTTAATGATAATAGGTTCAGAGGCCAAATTGGCAGAGCTTTCTTCTGTTGAACAGCGAGTATCCGAAAATGCTTTTGCAATCAATGACTTAAATAACCTGCTGACAATCAGGCTAAACGGAACCAAGTTAAGTTCAGTGACTCTTGTCACTCACCGCTACCTTGCAGAATATGCAGGCCTCGCTAGAATAATTGATCTACAGGCTCAATCATATTTTAAAACAAAGTCAGAATATCTCAGAACGAAAAAATTGCATGATCAGAAAGTTATTTCAGATGCTGAATATGAGGCATCATATTTCAATTTCAGGTCAGAACAGGAAAACCTGGCCCAGGCCGTAGCACAAACCTTAGCGAAATGGGAACTGGATCTGGCACAAAGAAGAAATGATTCAATTATTCTTCAGGCTGAACTACTTCGCTGTAATGAGGAACTAAAGAATCGAACAATAGTTGCACCACTCAGCGGCGAGATTATCTATAGCAGCGAAATACAGACAGGAGCATTGGTTTATGATAATCAGCACATTGCAGAGATTTCTCCTGATGGTGACATTGTGTGCATATGTTATGTTTCTCCCGGAGATATAGGAATGATAAAGACAGGATTGCAGGTTCTCATTCAGGTTGACGCTTTGAAGTATACTGAATGGGGATTGGTCAAGGCCAGGATAACAGATATTTCTGATGATTTTATAGTGGATGAAGGACACTCAGCCTATTTCAGAGTTGAGTGTAAGCCGGAAAGAAATTATTTGTTGCTTAAAAATAGTGTTGTAGCAGAACTCAAGAAAGGGATGACTTTCAATGCTAGAATTGTCATCACCAGAAGGAGTCTTTTTAATCTGTTGTTTGACAAGATGGATGATTGGTTAAATCCGTACACAAGCTAGTTCATCAATGGGAGTCAGAGTTAAACAGAGAGATATTACTGATTGCGGGGCGGCTTGTCTTGCCTCAATTGCATCGTATTACAATGTGAATCTTCCTCTCGCTCGCATCAGGCAATTCGCCAGTACAGACAGGAAGGGCACAAATGTGCTTGGATTAATGGAGGCGGCAGAAAAAATTGGCTTTACTGCCCGGGGGGTTCGTGCTGATTGGGATAGTCTTTTTAAAATACCTGTCCCGGCAATTGCACATGTGATTGTCAGAGAGGTGCTGACTCATTTTGTTGTAATTCTCAAAGCTACTAAGAAGTATATTAAAATCATGGATCCAGGTGATGGCGAGATTCATAAATTAGCCCATGATGATTTTCAAGGGCAGTGGACAGGAGTACTGGTTTTGATGGCGCCTGGCGAAAGATTCAGGATCAGAGATGAAAAGGAAAAGCTTTGGACGAGGTTACTCCACCTGGTAAGACCCAGTAAGAGTATCCTGATTCAGGCGCTGGCAGGAGCTATGGTATATTCAATACTGGGGCTGTCTGTTTCGATATTTGTCGGACGGCTGGTTGATAATGTTATCCCTGGAAACAATCCCAATTTGTTGAACTTGTTAGGAATTGTGATGATGATTATCATTATGAGCCGCTTTACCCTGCTGATATTTCAGTCGATATTTATTCTGAAGACCGGTCAAAGGATTGATGCTTCCCTAATTCTAGGTTATTACCAACAGTTATTGAAGCTGCCCAAGACGTTTTTCGACAATATGAGGACAGGCGAGATAATATCAAGAATTGGGGATGCAGTTAAAATAAGGGTATTCGTAAATGATGTGTCTATCAGTCTGGTATTAAACCTGTTCATTCTGACGGTATCATTCGTTATTATGTTCGCATTCTACTGGAAGCTGGCTTTGATCGTACTGTGTGTTATTCCTTTCTATTATCTCATTTATTTTATTTCTAACAAGCTTAATAAGAAGACTCAGCGGCTTGTTATGGAGCGATCAGCTGATCTTGAGGCTCAATTGGTTGAATCCCTGAACAGTGCTGCCACCATAAAAAGGTTTTCACTGGAAGGTATAGCTAATCTTAAGACAGAATCAAGATTTGTCAGCATGCTGGAAGGTGTATATAAATCGGGGATGAACTCAATCTTTTCATCCACCTCTTCTGGCCTGATAACCCAAATTATTACTATAATGGTTTTGTGGGTTGGGACTGGTTATGTGCTAAAGACCCATATCACTGCCGGTGAATTACTTTCATTCTATGCAATCATTGGATATTTCACAGGTCCTGTATCTGGAGTAATTAACTATAACAGGACTCTACAGGATGCACGCATTGCTGCTGACAGGCTTTTTGAGATTTTTGATCTGGAGCCGGAGGATGATAGTGGTAAAATTGAATTGGTGCCAGAATTGATAGGAGATATACACTTTGAAAATGTATCATTCAGATACGGGACCAGGGTCACGGTATTTGAATCGCTCAATTTATCGATTAAAAAGGGAGCCTTTACCGCAATAGTTGGTGAGAGCGGATCCGGGAAGACAACTTTACTTTCGCTTTTGCACCGGTTATATCAAATCAGCGGAGGTACAATAAGTATTGGCAATAACAGTGTATCAAATTTCTCGAACCGGTCTCTCAGGAAGGTTATTGCTTGTGTACCTCAGGAGATTGACCTGTTTACCGGATCAATCGCTGATAATATTGCTCCATCTGAAGTAGAGCCGGACATGAAAAAAATTCTGGAGGTATGCTCCGGCTTGGGTATGTCTGAATTTATTGAAAGTACTCCCAGTGGTTACAACACCATGCTCGGTGAGCATGGAACCAAACTTTCAGGAGGACAGCGCCAACTAATAGCAATTGCTCGTGCCATGTATCTCCAGCCAGAGATTCTGGTGTTGGATGAGGCTACATCTTCGCTGGATCCCATAACCGAAGATCGTATACAACATGCTTTAACGAAGTTCAAAGAGTCAGGCCGGACTTTGATAGTAATTGCTCACAGGCTTTCAACAATAAGAAATGCTGACATCATACATGTATTACACAAAGGGGTAGTGACAGAATCCGGCACCTTTCAGGAATTGATCAACAGGAAGGGTTTTTTCTGTGACATGTTAAAGCATCAAGGATTGATATTAAACCATCAGAATGAGAAGGTAAAAATCTTAACATCATGAAAATATTTGAATACTTGGATCGCATCAACAGGATGCACAGAATGTTAATCAGGCAGCATACCGGGACACCATCAGAATTTGCCAGTCACTTAGGGGTTAGCAGAAGTACACTTTATGAAATGATTGATGAATTGAAATCCCGCGGAGCCCCAATTTCTTACTCGAAGTCATCATGTACCTTCTTTTACGCCGAGCCTTTCGAGATTAATGTGACCTGTTCCATGCGAGTACTTGATTATTGTGAAAAAAAACAATTGACCGGGGGTATTTTTTCTGGCAGAGTTCTTTTTTTCCGGACGGTACTAAGTGAAATTGTTGCGCAAGGTGCTATTCCCTCAGGCATTAATCAGTAAAGTTGAGGGAGTAAGTTAAATATCTAAATTTGACAACATGAACACAGATGCATTAAACTTGACAGAATTGACACTGGAACAACAAATTCAATCCAACGGGGGCAATCCCATTTGGGCATTTATCGCTGGAGCTATTATTGGAGGGATGATTTATGATGTATACAAAGCTGCATGCATCGCGGCTATTGATGCACAAGTTAATCATCCAGAATACTATGATGGCTCTGTGCACAGTGTAAGATAGTAAAACAGGGGCATTAAGCCCCTGTTAAGCACTTTCATCAAAATGAGTGATAATAAAAACATTGATTTAATTCTATTTATAACTTTCTTTATCCTGACTTCTGTGGGAGTTGCACTGATGAGGTCTCTTCCTCTTCATAATAAGATTATCGGATTCATTAGTGATACTGCAGCAAATATTGGTGGTGTACTGGTGGCCTCCTCATTATTCATCTGGCTCAAAGGGTACAGGACATATAAATTAAGGATCCGGGTAATCCTGGCAGTTTGTTTTGGTTTTATAGTCTACGAGTTAATTCAGATATTTCTTCCATGGGCCACTTTCGATGTCAACGATATGCTGGGTACTCTGCTTGGTGCATTGATTGCCATCGGAATAAATTTGATGGTTGTTGTTTTTTGCTTCAATAAAAGATGACAGTTGTGCTTCATCGGGGAAACAATGCCTGTTCATTCATATAAGTAGCGATGGCCTATAAACCTTATCTTAACGGTGAGAGCATTAACTCCTTTTCTTCTCATTGTCAATAGTAATTTATTTGAAGAAACCATGGAACTGCTATTTTAATCCGGACAGTAAGTTAAGCTAAAATGCTTAATTTAACGGATATGAGAAAAAGAAGAAGATTTGATCGTGAGTTTAAACAGATGGTTATTGAACTCAGTTATAATCGGGAGGACATATCTGCACTGGCATCCGAACTGGATATAAGTGCTGATTTGATCTACCGATGGCGAAGGGAGGCAGAGCTTCATCGAGATGCGAGTTTCCCGGGCCAGGGTAATAAGATTCTAACCGATGAGCAAAAAGAAATCACAAGATTAAAGAAAGAGCTTCGTGATGCACAGCTAGAGCGCGACATCTTAAAAAAAGCTGTAAGCATTTTCTCCAAGAACGATGGCAAATATTCCAGTTTATAAGATTAAATGACTCCATATTTCCCATTGAGAAGATGTGTAAAGTATTAAAAGTAAGCAGGAGTTCATATTACAGTTGGCTGATTCGTAAGCCCGGGAAGCGGGATATCGAGAACGAGGATTTATCAAATCGCATAAAAAGGATTTACGAGTTCAGTAAAAAGACCTATGGCAGCCCCAAGGTTACAATAGCACTTCTGGAAGAAGGCATCCCTGTGTCAAGACAACGAGTAGCCAGATTAATGAAAAAGCAACATTTGCAGAGCATTATTCGTAAGAAGTGGGTTGTAACAACTGACTCCAGAAATAATTACCCTGTGGTGGAAAATAAGCTCAATAGAGACTTTACGGTGACCCGAAGAGCGCAGGTGTGGGTGTCGGATATCACTTATATTAAAACTTGGCAAGGGTGGCTCTATTTGACGGTTATAATAGATCTTTATGATAGAAAAGTAATTGGTTGGGCATTTATCAGATCTTTAAAGGCAGTCCATACAACCATTCCGGCTTGGAGGATGGCCGTCAGGAACCGACCCATTACCCAAGTGCTGATTTTTCATTCTGACCGTGGTGTTCAATATGCCTGTAATGAGTTTAAAGAATTGCTCTCATCCTACAAACTTGTCGAAAGAAGTATGAGCCGCAAAGGTGATTGCTGGGATAACGCTGTTGCAGAAAGTTTCTTCAAAACGTTGAAAGTTGAGCTTATTTATCAAAATAGTTTTAAGACTTTCGAAGAAGCTCAATTGTCAGTATTCGAATACATTGAGGCATGGTATAATGTAAACAGAATCCATACAACGATAAAAACATCAATAAAGAACAAAAAAGAGATTTTAATAAATCAATTAGTGGCTTAATAAAATGTCCGGAAAACTATTGCAGGATCAAATAATTTATTTCTTGTAATTATGGAGATCGTTCTTGTTGTCTTGTTTGTGTCAATCATGGTTGGTGTGCACTATCTGAAAAGTAGGTTGCCCACAAAGATTTTGATTCCATTATCGTTATTTATCGGAATCGCCATGCTTATCTGGTTCTGGGTTTTCTGGGAGGGGGAGATTCCTGGACGGATACTTATCACAGTATTAGTCCTGAGTGGATTGTATACATCATTTAGGAAACGGAAAGCAAAAGAGGTGTGAAAATGGATTTTTTCGGGAGAGAGTGCATTGGGTCCAGTTTAATATAGGGATTCACAAGTGGGCACTTAAAAGCCACTGATTATTTCATAATTTTTAAAAATGGCAATTTTCTAATTCCCAAAGGTGATTCTTTTTTCACACAAAAGACTATGGTAAACAGAAACAAACCTAATGCACTGTTCTGGATTTTTATTATGACAATAGCAAGTGCTTTAATTTTGCTTGTATATAGCTTGATACAACTTTTTGCAAGGCAAGGACCCTTCTTGTTTAGAACCAATGTAAGCGAAATACTTGGCGTTATCACTTCGTTGCTAATCTTGCTTTCATGTTTTCTTTTCTTCAGCAATCACAGGGGTGATCTTTATGGGATGCCCAGAGGACGGAAATCTATCAAGAAATAAGTAAAAGATGTCCGCTGAGGGAAGCTCATTGGAATCTATCGTTGAACCTGAGGGCTTAATCCGGTTCCTTAAACATCCATGCTGGACGGGTAGTATTGTCCATCCTACAGCTGGCAGTTTTATTATTCTTCTCATAGTTTATTTCTTGTTGACAATCCCACTGAGTTTCCTGGCCCAGGTAGTGTCAGCCGCACTGGATTTGTCCAAATCAGCGACTGAACTTGACTGGACACAAAGAGTGATACGAGGCATTCTGCTGGGGCCGCTGGTTGAAGAACTGCTCTTCAGGTTGATCTATGTTTTTACCAGAAGAAATCTGGCTGTAATCATAGGGACTTCGCTGGTTCTGCTGTTGGTGTTCCTTTTCCGTGCAAGCTATGTAAAAGTCGTACTGTTCGCTATTGTTATTCTCTTTGGCAGCATACTGCTTCTCACTTTCGAAAAGAGCAAACAAATATACTATGGTCGTTTCCGATTCTTTTTCTTTCTATTGGCCGGGGCATTTGCCTTGATGCACCTGTTTAATTTTCAGGGAATAACTTTGCTCAGGCTGATGCCGGCGCTATTCATCGTTCTTCCCCAGCTGATCCTGGGAACAATCCTCGGATATGTCAGACTGACTTATGGATTCTTTTATGGTCTCCTCTTTCACTTAATGGTAAATAGTCCGCTCCTTTTACCATAAGTGTGAATATTAACTTTTGTGAGCAAAAAAGAGGGATTCTATAAGACGAATCGTATTATTTGGTACTACAATTTCGTAAATTTGGTAAGACTAAGTCACATTTTTTTATGTTCTGTCTCTGATATTAAGTTTAAAGTCCTTTATACCTCAACCTGCTATTATGAAAAAGCTTGAAGTGATTCTAATTGCCGGAGCCTTAGTGGGACTCCTGTTGGCACTCCTTAATGTTCCGTATCACTCCGTGGTAGTGTCATTATTTTTGGTGGCTCTGGGTACACTTTACCTCTACCTGGGCTTCGCTCTCTTCAATGATATTCCGTTCAGCAAAATCTTTAAATCAGAATCATATCGGGGCATCGGACCATGGAGGATTGCCATAGCTATCGGAACCGGACTGGGACTGTCACAACTCACTGTCGGTTTCATGCTTGCAGTCGGGAATTATCCGATGACCAGATCATTCCTTAGCTTTGGTCTTGTCCTTACAGCGTTGATGCTGCTCCTTGCCCTGATCAGAAACAGGAAGGAGAAACATCAATTTTACAGGAACATCGCCCTGAGATGTGCCATTTTCATTATCATCGGTACTGTCTTCCTGCTGGTACACGTGCAACAGGGACAGGCAACCTGAAGAAAATGAGCCCGCGTATAAGAAGAAAAATACAAATAGCCGGATTGATCATGAGCCTGATCTGCCTGGCAGTGGCTGTGGTCATGATCCCCGTGAATCTTCCCGGATCGATGGGAAGAATAGCCATGACAGGAGTGGCTGTTGTGGGCATACTGACCAGCCTGTCCTTCTTCCTGCAACTGAGACAGAATAAACCGTGACAACTGAATACATCTTACACTATGAAAGACAAACTAATCCGCTTCGGCATCTATGCTGTTATCATGACCGGCCTGCTCTTCCTGGCCTTGATGCTGCTTGATCTCCGCGAGGGCTCTTTCCGTGAAAAGGCGCCGGCGAACCTGATCATTTCAGTAATCGTCGGTGTACTGACCCCGGCTTTGCTGGTCTTCTTCAGGAAATCGGACAGATAATACCGGGAAGGGACTGTCTGACCTGACCCCATGCAGGCACCTTTGTGATCTTCCCATAATTTTTTTACCTTTCACGGTGCAATCAAACAGAACCCCGATGAACCAACTGGTGCTAAGAGACAAAGCACAGGAATACGTGTTCCGGTTCCTGGGCGGACTGACACTCCTCGGGGTGGGCCTGCAACTGATCACCCAGAGCCCCAAAAGGCCGATATTCTGGGTGCTGGTGGTGGTTTTTATTCTGGTTGCTGTCCTCTTCTTTACAATGCTTCTGGGCGCTCTCATAAACAAACTCATCGTAGATGACGGTATCCTGACCATACGGTGGAACACCAAGGTATTCAGGCAACATTTGCGCATTGACGAGATCAGGGAGATAACAGAGGACAAACGCAATATACGCATTATTATGAAGGACGGTCACACAGTGCGACTGCCCGTCAGACTGATGGAAGCGGATCAGCGACGGGCCGCCCGCGCATTCCTCAGGGAACATACGGCGCTCTAACCCTTCGCGAAAAGGACATCAGCGAAAGCCTCTTCCCGGGTACCCGCCGCAGGCTACGCTGACCCTCCAACAATGATTCACCCTGCAATCCGATCAGCATTATTTCTTATCTTTACATTGAAAACAATCCTGCAATGAAACAGCTTGTACTCAGGAATACCCTTTATGAACGGATATACCGTTCGCTGGGAGTTGTATGCCTGGTGATGGTAATAATCATAATCTTGACAGGTGACTCCGGGGAATGGCCGTTCTGGGTGCAGATCATCGCCATGCTGCTGCTGGGCCTGGCCTTCCTGAGCCTGAACTTTGGCACCCTGGTCAACAGGCTGACGGCTGACAAGGGAGAACTGATAATAAGATGGTATACCAGGCCCGGCCGGGTAATAATCGGGATACATGAGATAGAAGAGATAATTGCTGATGAAACCTCTGTACGCATAATACTCAAATCAGGACGCACCATCCGTCTCCCGACGGGAATGCTCGAGTTCAATGAGAAAAGAGCCGTCCGCAAATTCCTCAAGGAGACAACCGGTTTCTGAATCCTATGCGCAGACTACTCTCCCTTGCTTTTGCAGCAATCCTCCTCAGCCTGTCGCTGCAAGCACAGCGTGCCACCGGCGTCTCTGCGGCTGCCACCGCACGGATAACCGTCAGCGGCTTCGTCACCGACGCCGGCAGCGGCGAAAGGATGATAGACGCCACCGTCTACGAGAGAGCCTCCTTCACCGGCACCACCACAAATAACTATGGCTTTTACAGCCTCCCGCTGAATCCCGGAAAAGCTGAGATAATTGCTTCATACCTGGGTTATGACGCAGACACCGCCGAGGTATGGCTCACCCGCGACACGGTGATCAATTTCAGTCTTACGATGTCATCAAGTGAGATAGCTGCAGTAACAGTAACAGCCTCGGGGCGCAGGGCGAAGATCGAAAGCACACAGATGAGCATGATAGACATCCCGGTGGATAAATTCATTAAGCTGCCGGTGATCTTCGGCGAGGCCGACGTGCTGAAGGTGATACAGTTGCTCCCCGGCGTACAGTCGGGCACCGAAGGATCAACGGGCATCTACGTCCGCGGCGGCGGCCCTGACCAGAACCTGTTTCTCCTTGACGGAGTGCCGGTATACAATGCCAACCACCTCTTCGGATTCATGTCGGTCTTCAATCCAGATGCAGTCAAATCAGTCCAGCTCTATAAGGGAGGCTTCCCGGCCCGGTTTGGCGAACGCCTGTCATCAGTGGTAGACATCCGAATGAAAGAGGGGAATGAGAAGGAGTTCAGCGGCAATGTGGCAGTTGGTCTGATATCTTCCAAATTCTCACTGGAGGGACCGATAATAAAAGACAGGACCTCATTCGTGATCTCGGGCCGGCGCACATACTATGACATCCTGGCCCGGCCGTTTATCATGAGGTACAATCAGGGTCAGGAAGACAAGACAACGGGAGGTTACTACTTCTATGACCTGAATGCCAAGGTCAATCATAAATTCTCTGAGAAGAGCAGGCTCTACCTGAGCTCATATTTTGGCCGCGACAGGGCTTATACGAGAAACACATACAGACCGAATTATGAGGGTGATGATGATATTAGGATGGAATATAAGGATAGCTACGGCCTGGGATGGGGGAACATGATTACTGCCCTCAGGTGGAATTATCTCATTACCAATAAGCTGTTCAGCAACACAACCCTTACCTACAGCAAATATGATTTCGATGTGACAATTGAGTCATCGGTGGAGGAGCTCAACTCAAAAGCCAGGGCGGTTGATTACTTCAAGTACTTCTCCGGCATAGAAGATGTGGGTGCAAGGACTGACTTCGACTATTACCTGTCGCCCAAACATTCAGTGAAGTTCGGTACCGGGTACACCTTCCATTACTTCAAGCCGGGTGTCACCACCTTCAGGTTTGATTCGGGCATCATGGGTGACACCGGGCTGGACACTGTTATCGGAGACATGAAGGTGAGAGCCAACGAGTTCATCATGTATGCCGAGGATAACATCGAGCTCGCCCCAAAACTCAAGATGAATGCCGGCGTACGGCTGTCGCTGTTCAACGTTCAGGACACGAGCTATTTTGTCTTCCAGCCGCGGATCTCACTCCGCTACCTGGCCGGAGAGGATCTCTCATTCAAGCTGTCATACAGTAAGATGGCCCAGTTCGTGCACCTGCTTACAACCTCTGCCATCAGTCTGCCAACCGATCTATGGCTGCCTGTGACGCGCCGGTATGAGCCTCCTGTCTCGCACCAGGTGGCTGCCGGTACGGGATTCCTTATCCCGGGCAACCTTGAGGTCACCCTGGAGGCCTTTTACAAGACCATGGATAACCTGATTGAGTACAAGGAGGGAGCCTTCTTCGGAGGCACGGGCGCCGGATGGGAATCGAAGGTGGAGAAGGGCAGGGGATGGGCCTACGGGGCCGAGTTAATGGTGGAAAAGAGTTATGGGAAGCTGACGGGATGGATAGGCTATACCCTATCATGGACCAACCGCAGGTTTGAGAACCTCAACTTTGGAGAAACCTTCCCCGCCAAGTATGACCGCCGGCATGACATTAGTGTTGCCCTGACCCATAAGTTCAGCGACAGGGTTGATGCAGGACTGGTATGGGTTTACGGCACCGGCAACGCTGCCACCCTGGGCGCATCGGAGTACCCTGCTGAGAATCTCTTTGCCTACTATTCCGGGTATGACATGATTACTGATTTCCCGGGACGAAACAAGTATCGTTTGCCTTCTTACCACAGGCTCGATCTGGGAGTTAACCTGCACAAACAGAAGAAACACGGAGTGCGCACCTGGAGTTTCTCGGTTTACAATGCCTACAACCGGCTTAATCCTTTCTTTATCTACTGGGGCGACAAATGGGTGGAGGAACCTGATCCGGACAATCCGGGAGAGATGATCTACTACAGCAAGCCTGAGCTTAGAAAGGTCAGTGTGTTCCCCATCATCCCGTCGGTATCATATTCATTCAAGTTCTGAGCGCCATGAAGATGATAACAACGAAGATAGTGTCCCTGACGGCTGTGGCAATGGCCGCACTTGTAACCATCGGATGTGATACGGTGATTGACTACAGGGGTCCGGAGACCGAACCAAAGGTGGTCATCTATGCCCTCCTTCAACCAGATAGTCTTTTAGTGGTATCAGTGTCGGAAAGTCATTCTGTCTTCCAGGAGAAATGGCAGCCCCGGCAGATCAAAGATGCAACGGTGCGGGTCTACCGCGACGACGAACTGCTGGAGACACTGACCTATCAGAATTATGAGCCTGCAGATTATTATTATACTGTCTATCCCTATTCACTTTACACCTCACAGACAAACAGGCCGGAGTTTGGGCATACTTACCGCGTTGAGGTTGAGGTTCCGGGATACCCCATGGCATACGGCGAGACTGTCCTGCCTGCTCCGGTGACGGTCGAGGTTACTGACACCAGCTACGCTTATGGCGATTACGGAAACAGGCAGTTTAACGTAAAACTACGCTTCCGCGATCCGGCTGGCGAGGAAAACTACTACAGGTTTACGGCGCCCGCAACGATGGGGAGCTACTGGGGTGACCCCGGCCAGCCTTATGATCCGGAACAGAAGATTTATGTCCACATTAATGACCTGAGCTATGGTGCCCTCAATGATCCCATAATATCTCCTGTACAGGAAGATGACATTTTTGATATGTATCTTCATAATGACTATTATATCTTTAATGATGAGCTTATACCGGGCAGGGAGTATAATCTCAGCCTGACCTACAATGAAATGATTATTAATACGGAGTATTACGAGTTCATGCGCGCATTCTTCAGGTTGAACAGCATCACGAGGGATATCTATCTGTTCCTGCAGTCGTTCTCGGCTTACCGGCAGACATCAGATAATCCCCTTGCTGAACCGGTTCCGGTATATACCAACGTTACCAACGGACTCGGTGTGGTGGGAGCATTGTCATTTACCCAGGATTCACTCATTATAGGAGAGTACCCGGTTGAAGGGGTGCAGTATGAACAACATCTCTACTGACACTCCTGCTTCAGACTTGTCGGTCGCTAATTATATACCCCCCCCACAAAAAAAATCACTTTTTCTTGCATCAGTGAAAATAATTATTTTACTTTGTAGCGCAAAGTACTACAAAATACAGTGATGAATCAATCAGATCAGCATCTTGAGGATATCCAGGCCATCAGGAAGTTAATGGAGGCATCTTCCAGGTTCCTGTCGCTCAGCGGATTATCGGGAATAGTGGCGGGACTCCTGGGCGTTGCAGGGGCTATTGCCGCACAGCTCATCATAACGAACATCTCCGCACCTGAAGACTGGTATATGAGACCATTTGCAGAGGGGCCTGACGGATTCCGTGAGTTTTTACCTCTGTTTGGAGTAATGGCACTGGTATTGGTGCTGGCTTTTTCGGGAGCTGTTATCTTTTCTTCGCGCAAGGCGAGAAAGAGCGGGCACAGGGCATGGACTCCCGTCACGCGCAGGATGCTGGCGAGCCTTCTCATTCCTCTTGGAACGGGAGGTTTGTTCATTCTTTTTACTGCTGCCACGGTACCTGCCGGGGTGTCGATTGCTTCAACACTTATCTTTTACGGATTGGCTGTCATAAGCGCCGGAAAATTCACATTCGGCGAAATACACTGGCTGGGAGTGCTTGAGGTGATTACCGGGCTGGTATGTCTGGCGCTGCCTCAGCACTGCGTATTAATATGGGTTTTCGGGTTTGGCCTGCTGCATATCGTTTACGGGCTTTTCATGCATCTCAGGTACAGGGGATGAAAGAGATACTGGCAAACTTCAACAAGGCCTTTGAGAGCCGTGTCAGGCTGGGCATCATGTCCGTGCTGGCAGTCAATGACAGCATGGACTTTACCGGCCTGCGCGAAACCCTGGCGGTGACTGACGGCAACCTCGCCAGCCACCTCAGGGCCCTCGAAGAGGCAGGGTACATAAATATGGAGAAGAGCTTCATCAACCGGAAGCCCAACACCAGCTATTCAATAACCGAGGAGGGACTGGACAGCTTCAGCAGCCACCTTAAGGCACTGGAGGAACTGATCAGAAACCGATAATTTTTTTTTTAATATCAACTTTGAAATACAAAGTACTTTAATGAATCCAAAAACGATGGAAACAGAAAACACAAAACAGGAAAGATGGTATGAGTCAATGACCGTCAAGATGGTCTTAATCGGAGTAATGGGACTGATTCTGCTCATCCCGCTTGCACTCATTATGGAGCATATCAGGGAGCGTTCTTCGAATGCTGAAACAGCCCGGCAGGAAATCGGCTCACTATGGGCATCAGCCCAGACGGTCACCGGTCCGGTGCTTAACGTACCCGGTATCAGGATTGTTGCCGATGACGGTTCATATGTAACAACCACCATGCACATTCTCCCTGACGGGCTCAAGGTGAACGGCGTTCTGGTGCCGGAGATCAGGTACAGGGGCATCTATGAAACCGTTGTTTATGACTCAGACATAAGTATTACCGGCACCTTCGTTGTGGCAGGTTATGAGCATCTTAATGAGTACACCTGGCAATGGGACAAGGCATATATCTCTCTTGGTGTATCTGACAACAAGGGGATTGCTGACAGCGTCTCGCTCAGCATGGGTGGCAGGGTCATCAGTGCCATTCCCGGGGCCGGCCAGACCGAGCTCTTTGACAACGGTATTTCATTCCGGTATGCCATTGACAAGGCTGCGCTGAGTGAGGCAGGCGGTGAGTTCAGTCTCAGTCTGGGTCTCAGGGGCAGTGGCAGCCTGGTCTTTTCGCCCGTAGGCCGGACCACCGAGGTAGTCCTCTCTTCTGATTGGGACGCTCCTTCCTTCACCGGCAATTTTCTTCCGGCAGAGCGTGAGGTGACTGATACCGGCTTCACGGCAAGCTGGGTTGTGACCCATCTTAACAGGAGCTTCCCGCAGGTTTGGGAGGGCAGGCAGTACAAGCCCGCCGATGAGGCTTTCGGTGTTGATCTGATCATGGAGGCTGATCATTATACAAAGGCTGAACGCAGCGCCAAGTACGGCATTCTCTTTATTGCACTCACATTCCTGGTGCTGATCATCATTGAGCTCAGATCAGCCCGGCGTATCCATATATTTTATTATCTGCTTGTAGCCCTTGCCCTTATAATGTTCTTTTCGCTTCTGACCGCCCTGAGCGAACATATAGGATTCAATCCGGCATATCTCATCTCCGCGGTCGCCACCATCGGTTTGCTGACCTTCTTCTTCAGATCGCTTCTGGAGAAAGGGTGGATGACACTGCTCATCAGCGGCATGTTAACGGTGCTTTATATCTTCATCTTCTTCCTTCTGGCAATGAAAGATTATGCGTTCCTGGCAGGCAACATCGGCCTCTTTGTGCTGCTTGCCGCCCTGATGATGGTATCTGCCAGGTACAGGCTGTTCAGGTCGTAGGTATCGCAGAGCGAAGCGCCTCCGGCAGTCTTCCCGCGAAGCATTGCCGGAGGTCACCTGCCGAACCGCACTGGTAATGATTCAACCGGCTGAGGTTCACAGCAGGCGTTGACCAGTTGCCAGACTTTTTCCCTACGCCAGCCCGGCGTCATTTCTTCCCTGCCGCCACTTTTCGCGGCCCCTTCCCCGCTGCACGACGACTGGCAGCGGGGAAGGTTTTTTATAGTAGGAGGTAATTGTTACCGGTCATGGAATATATCACCATTTTGAATTAACTTACAGGTCGCATTAAACGGTCTGATAAATGATGCTTAAAAGGTATATTGAAGAAGGGGGGCCTGATAAGTTTGACCTGGTTATTGTCGGCGGAGGCATCACCGGTGCCGCCGTTGCATATATCGCTGCTGCCCGTGGCCTCTCGGTAGCTCTCTTCGAGAAGAAAGACTACGGCGGCGCCACCTCGGCAGCCACCTCTAAACTCATCCACGGCGGATTGCGCTATCTCGCCAACGGCGAACTGAAACTGGTCCGCGAATCGCTCCGCGAACGACGTATCCTTGGCAATATAGCCCCGAACTTTGTCTATCCGCTCCCTTTCCTACTGCCGATGTACAGGAGGTGGAGAGGCAATATATGGAAGATGCTGATCGGGATGTACCTCTATGACCTACTCTCCTATGACAAGAAAGACACGTGGGACAAAAGCAAGAAACTGGAGAATCACCGGCTGATAAATCACAGAAAAACCATCAGGGTTGAACCCAACCTTAAGAAGGAAGATCTCAGGAATGCCTTTTATTTCTTTGATTACCAGAGTATATTCCCTGAACGCCTGACGCTGGCTTTTATCAAGTCTGCCGCCGAGTATGGCGCCTGCGTTTCAAACTACACACCTGTTGACGGGTTTATTTTTGATGAGGGGAAGAGGATCACGGGGGTTAGGGTGAGGGATCACTTCACCGGCATAACCAGGGAGGTTCACTCCAGCCTGGTGATCAACTGCGGCGGCACATGGGCAGACAAGATACTGAGTATGGCAGCCGGAGATGATAAGGTCTCCCATCGTGTCAAACGTTCGGAAGGCATTCATATCATCACCAAAAAGATAGCAGGTCATCATGTTGTCTCACTACAGAAGGCTGACGGGGGCCATATGATGATTATGCCATGGCGCGAACACTCCCTCATAGGTACAACGGATAAGGAGTTTCTGGGTGACCCGGATGACTACAGGGTCTCAATGGAGAGTATAGACGAGATCATTGAAAATGTGAACACCAATTTTGGCAGGAAGATCTCGCGTGAAGATATAGTGCACGCTTACGGCGGTCTACGGCCACTGGTGGATGATCAGACAAAGGGATCATATGAGACCTCGAGAAAATATGAGGTTTATGACAATGCCGTTGACGGCATACAGGGAATGATCACAGTTGAAGGAGGCAAGTACACCACCAGCCGGAGTCTTGCCCGCGAGGTACTAAGGGTGATCTCGGCAAAGCTCAACAGGGTTCTTTCTGATGCGGTGTCGGACAACCTTTATCTGTCTGGTTGCGAGATACGTGACATGAAGCAGTTCATGATCCGCCAGCACCTTAACTACAAGGATTTCAGTCGCGAGACAGTAGAATATATAAGCAGGAATTACGGGACCGAGAGCCAGATTGTCTTTCGCATTGCACGTGGCGACAGCCGGTATGCCGAGGTGATCAGCCATGACGGCGAACTGCTTGCAGAGGTTGTCTATGCCATTCAGTATGAGAGTGCCATGACGCTATGTGACATTATGCTCCGGAGGACAGGCACGGGCACCCTGGGAAATCCTGGCCGGGTTGTAACGGAGAAGGTTGCATCCCTGGCCGCAGAGATGCTGGGATGGGATGAGAGGAGGAAGGAGGAGGAGACAGCCTCGCTGATGAAAGTATATGATTTATTCTGACAGCATGAACAACGAGAACAGCTACCGCCATATCCTCAAATGGGGAGACAAGCATGAGGAAGGCATAAGCCATCATATGGCTAAGGTTATCAGGGAGAAGTTCGGGTTGACGGATGAGGACTTCAAAAGGAAGCATCTTCCCGGCACTGATTCTGTAAAGCTTGACAAACCCTCTCTGCTCAAGCCTCCCCATACTGATTTCTTCAGGAGCGTCTGCGGCAGTGAGAACGTACATACGGATGATCTGTCGCGCGCCCGCTTCTCATGCGGCAAGTTTTACGGAGAGCTGCTTGATCTGAGGCTGGGCATGGTGCCCGGACCGCCTGACGCGGTGGTTTCCCCCCGCACACATGAGGAGGTTGTCAGGATAGTTGAGTACTGCAATGAGGAGGGAATTGCAGTGGTGCCCGCAGGAGGACTCTCATCGGTTACGGGAGCAGTAAGGGCACCACGGGGTGGCATAGCTCTTGACCTGACAAGGCACCTTAACAGGATCATCTCGGTCAACACCCGTAACAAGACAGTCACCGTTCAGGCGGGCATGTACGGGCCCGCGCTGGAGGAGGAGCTCAACAGGCAGGGATACAGCTGCGGCCACTTCCCGCAGTCGTTTGAGTATTCAACCGTGGGCGGATGGATCTCTGCAAGAGGAGCGGGCCAGGCATCCACCGGTTACGGTAAGATTGAAGATATGCTGGTGGCATTAAAGGCGGTAACCCCTGCCGGAGTCATTGAGACAAAAGACTTCCCCCGTATGGCGCAGGGATGGGATCTGTACAGGCTCTTTGCCGGCGCGGAAGGAACACTGGGAGTAATCACTGAAGCAACCCTGCATATTTTCAACCACGCACCGGGGAACACTGCCTCAGCAGCCTTTATCTTCAGATCGTTTGAGACAGCCGTTGAGACGATGCGCAGGATCATGCAGGCAGAATGTGGCAGGCCCCATCTATTCCGCATATCAGATCCTGACGAGACAGATATTGCATTCCGCACGAGCGGATTTGACGGCACCTTTGCCGACAGGCTGCTCCAAATGCTGGGATTCAAGGCCGGCAGCCGATGCCTGATGTTCGTGACCGTGGAGGGGGAGAAGGATTATGCACGGTTCGTGCTTAAAAAGATTAGGAGAAAAGCCCGTGCAGGAAAGGGTATGTATATTGGCACATCCCCTGTCAGGAAATGGCTGGAACAGAGATATTCCAGTGCCTATATGCGTGACCCACTGATGGATCTAGGCATAATGACCGACACCCTTGAGACCGCTGTCACATGGGAGAACCTGATGAAGGTATGGCGGGCAACGCATGAGTACGTCAGCCGGCGGCCGAAAGCTTTTATGATGATACACATATCTCATGTTTACGAGAACGGCGCAAACCTGTACTTTACCTTCCTCAGCCCGATGGAGAAGGGCAATGAGAAGAATGATTTTACCTCTTTCCACAGGGGGCTGGTGGAGACCATCATTGAACATGGCGGCTCCATATCACACCATCATGGAGTGGGGCGCGTGCTGGCACCATGGATGGAGGGCCACCTTGGGAAGAACTCCATGGAACTGCTCAGGGCAGTGAAGAAACATCTTGATCCGAACAACATAATGAATCCCGGCGGTATGCTGGGATTACCGTGACGTAAAAACGAAACAAATCAACTCCGGCGGCATACCGGACTTTTTATATCCTGACCATGAAATCATCCGATGAGCTTATTCTGGCCATAGACTTCGGCACCCAATCGGTTCGCGCCGTACTGGCCGACCTGCAGGGCAACGTGCTTCACCTCACAAAAACAGAGATAGAACCCTATTTCTCAGTGGCGCCCGGATGGGCTGAACAATATCCCGAGTACTTCAGGGACAAAATGTTCGAAGGACTGAGGCGATTCTTCAGCGAGATCACCTGTGATAAGGAACGGATAAAAGCCGTTACACTCACCACACAGAGATCAACTCTTATCAACCTCGATGCTGAAGGTAGATCACTGCGCCCGGCAATTACCTGGCTTGACCAGCGACTGAGTGCGGTGGGTAAGTATCCCGGGAAGCTGATGGATCTGGCCCTGAGGCTCGTAGGTATGAGGGAGGCGGTCCATTTTGCAGTCAAGAACGGAGAGTCCAACTGGCTGATGCAGAACACCCCGGATATTTGGGAGAAGACCAGTAAGTACCTGCTCCTGTCCGGTTACCTGACCTGGACCCTGACAGGCGAGTACAGGGATTCAGTCGGTTGTACGGTGGCTTACCTGCCTTTCGATTACAAGACACAAAAGTGGACCGACAGCAGGCACATGAATTACAAAATGTTTCCCATAGAGCGGGAGAAACTGCCCGATCTTGTTAAACCTTCTGAGGTGCTGGGTCACATAAGCAAAGAGGCTTCGGAACAATCAGGCATCCCTGCCGGCCTGCCACTGATAGCGGCCGCAGCCGACAAGGCCAGCGAGGTGCTGGGCTCGGGAGTCATCACCCCTGACATTGCCTGTCTCAGCTATGGCACTACGGCCACAGTGCAGACCACTGACAGCAGATACCATGAGGTGATCCCCTTCTTTCCGTCATACCCGAGTGCCGTCCCTGACTGCTACAACACCGAGGTGCAGATCTACAGGGGCTACTGGATGATAAGCTGGTTCAAGAAGGAGTTCGGACTGAAAGAGATACAGATGGCGGAGAAGACCGGACGCCACCCGGAAACCTTCTTTGATGCCATGGTTGACGAGGTGCCGGCAGGTTCAATGGGGCTCATACTACAACCATACTGGTCGCCTGGCGTAAAAGTACCCGGCACAGAAGCCAAGGGAGCAATAATCGGTTTCGGCGACGTACATACCCGCGCACATGTATACCGCGCCATACTTGAAGGCCTCACATATTCACTAAAAGAGGGTCTTAACCGAACGGTTAAAAGGACAAAGATTCCGGTAAATACAGTCATTGTTTCGGGGGGTGGTTCACAGAGCAGACAGGCGATGCAGATCACGGCTGATATCTTCAACATGGAGACATTCAGGCCGCATACATATGAGACCTCGGCTATTGGCGCCGCAATCAACGCAGCAGTGGGGATGGGTTATTACGGGGATTTTCCCTCAGCGGTGGCTGCCATGACACGCAGGGGGGACCGGTTTGAGCCAGATCCTGAAAATGTTGAGATATACAGTGAGTTGTATGATAAGGTTTATTCAAGGATGTACCGGCATCTCCAGCCACTTTATGAGCAGATAAGGGATATTACCGGTTACCCGCCGAAGATCTGATCCTGGCATGGGGGAGATCCCCGGAGCTGACTCCTGTGTGAATTTGTACCCTGCAGGATATCAGGTAACAGCAAGCCTTTTTTGCAGTATTCAGACCACCTTTATTTCGATGGAGCCACCCAGGCCGAGTCTGTCGCCTGCGATTATGACCACGGATTGTATCTCAGTGATTTTCAGAGCATCTTCAGTAACCTGATGAACCAGCTCAGAGGTTTTAACTTTGTTGCAGAAGGCCGTTGCACAGGCATCGGCCAGCGCTCCGCCGGGGCATGCAATCATACATGCGTCCGCTATCCCGAAGCTGAGTGAGTGGCCCACCGTGCCTGACGAACAGCAGAGGGCAAGAGGGGTGTCTTCCGGCTTCAGCTGCAGTGCTATCTTTTCAGATAGCGGGGAGTTGCCTGCATATACTGACACGGTAGCAGGTTCAGACAGTTTCATGAAGATATCACCGCCATTCTCCACCACCACCTCGTCAGCACCTGACTCCTCCAGCAGATCGATGCATATGAATTCTGCCATGGCTCCGGCCACAGCGCTCATGGGGCCGGTACCCGCAGCCAGAGCCGCATCACTCATTTGTGTGATCATCTCGTGAGCGCCGCCCGGGGCCACCACGGGCGTCAGCGAATCCCTGAACTCCGGGTGCAGTTTTATATGTTTCTCCAGTACGTTCCGGTAAAAGAGTATCCGGTCCATTGTAAACCGTTCTGTCTCCTTCCTGTAGTGTCTGCTGTCAACTGCCACCCACAGGTCGGTTTCGCGGAAAGCGCAACGGAAGCTGGTCCAGCGGTTGTTGCCCATCGCCTCTCTATACAGACGGGGCTGATATGCCGGGCTTTTAGCCAAGATCGATGGCAAATAGTTTCAGCGGGCAGGCGGTAAGGCAGAGCTCACAGACCACGCATTTCTCAGGCTCAAATACCAGCTCGGCCGACTTGTGGTCCATGGTCAGCGCCCCGGCAAAGCATACGGCCGAGCAGGCGCCGCAATGAACGCAGAGATCTTTCCGGTAGGTGATCTTGCGGTCAATGGGGACACACTCCACATTCTGCTGTTTCATGTATTCCATTCCCTCTTTCAGCACCTTCGATGGCGCGGTCATCTCCATGACAAGATGCCCTATCTTTCCCGGTGAGACGTCTGCCCTGACAATGTTGACCATGATGTCAAATTTCCTGATAAGGTTGTATGTTATCGGTTCACCTGTCGCCTCGGGCGGGAAGGTCAGCACAAATCTCCTGCTTTTCATACGGTTATTCAAGATTAAAAGTTAAAGTCTGATGTCAAGGTTATTGAGTCCCGGTGTCTTTGTAAAGGCTTCCACCGGGGCTGTCAGCAGGAACCGTCCTGCAGTTATCTCCAGACGGAGCGTTTCAGCTATCTCGCGAGCTACCCTGAGGCTCGAGAGTGGTGCTGTACGGATCTTCTTCCCGTTAAGGGTAATCTCACCGGAGAAAAGAGACTTATAGTCGGCGCGTCCCAGCACGTCATGACCGGGTGAGCCATAGTCAATAATATTTGTTTCAATCTGGCTGTTACGGATCATCACGCGGCGGGCCATATCCTCATCAAGCACCGGTATGGGAATGCCTGCTCCTATAAAGATTGTAACTCCGTATTTCTCAAAGTATGCTGCCCTGATGAATTTTGTATTCATCTCCCTGGCATTGCCTATAAGAGCCAGGGTGGCCGCGTTGCCAACAGGTATGCCATTTTCATTGACCGGCTTGCCGGTATTGAACTGTGTGCCATGCCATGCCACATACCCTGTAGTACCCCCGAAGAAGATGCGGGTGCCGACTCCTATGGTGCGCATCTCGGGATCATTGAGCAGAGGGCTGAGCTCACCTGAGGTGGAGAAGGTGGCGTTGCCGAACGATGGCAGCAGGGTGCCCATATATGTATATTTCATTTTGGATGTGCTGTTCACCGCCACATTGTAGTTCTGGTAAGCATTACGCGGATTGAACATTATCATCTCATTGACTGTGGCCCTGTTGATGAGTGTCTTTACCTCGGTGCGCGGGTAGCAGTCTGTTCCCTTGGCTGTGGCCTGCAGGAGAATATCTTTTCCTGCTATCAGCTCCTCAATGACATGGGCCCCTCCGTACTGGTCGTGAGGCAGGGCTGTCTCGGTGGCTCCTATATAGGCATCAACGGCTGCTATGCCGGCAAAGACAGGCACATTGTTGAGGGTGATCCTTTCCATGCGCATAGGCGGATCGGTATGACCGAAGTTGATGAACATGCCTGATGAGCACATGGGTCCGAAGGTACCCGTGGTTACAACGTCAACCTTTTCGGCAATAACTGCAGGCGTTTCTTCGCGGCCCATGGCCGCCACCTGTTCAGCCGTAAGTACTACCGCCTTTCCTTTGCGGATCTTTTCATTGATCTCCTCAATGGAGCGCTTCTTCGACATAATATAAATTTTAAAGTAACTTTAGCCTGTTCAATAACAAACTTCAAAGATATGCTTAGATCACTTATTGTCGCAGCTATTTCCGCAATTCTTTTCTTTTCATGTGTTCCGGCCGACGACCCGGCTATTGATGTGATGTCTTTCAATATCAGGCTTGACACCCAGCACGACGGGCCGAATGCCTGGCCTCACCGCGCTGGCATGGTTGCCGGGTTTGTCAATGACCAGATACCTGATCTGCTTGGTATGCAGGAGGTTCTGTGGCATCAGTACCTGTATCTTGATTCAGCGCTGATCGGTTATGGATCAGTGGCCGCAGGCCGTGATGATGGCCTCCGGGAAGGGGAGGCCTGTCCTGTGTTCTACCGGCTCGGAAGGTTCGACAGGCTTGACAGGGGCTCATTCTGGCTCTCTGCTACACCCGACGTGCCGGGATCAGTAGGATGGGGAGCGGCTCTGACACGCGTGGCTACCTGGGTCCGGCTCTATGATAAGGTGAATGAGGACACATTGATGTTCATGAACACCCATTTTGACCATGTAAGTGACTCGGCCAGAGTGATGAGTTCCGGTTTGTTGCTCGGCAGGCTGAAGGAGCTGGCAGGTAACAATGATTTCATCATTACAGGCGATTTTAACGCCAGACCCGGGAGTCTTGCCATTGAAAGGATGACTGAAGAGGGATACGCAGTGGACAGTTTTATATTGTCAGAGACTCCTCCCTCCGGGGAGAGCTATACATTCAACGGGTTTAAAGAGGAACCGGGTGAGGGAAGGATTGACTATATCTTCGTCCGAGAAGGCATGAAGGTGCTATCACATAAGACGCACCGTATAATAGAAGAGGGAGTATTCATTTCTGATCACTGGCCTGTGACTGCCAGGGTCAATTAAAAAAAGAGTGATCAGTGATGGGGATGAATTCAATGGGTAGGTTGAAAGCTTCGGAGATGTGATGACCCCGTTCAAGTATGTCATCGTCCTCCTCATCATAGTACCACTTGATTACCAGTCTTTTACCCTGATCCAGCACCTGTGAAACCTTTCTGATAACAGCAACCAGTATCTGGGTTCCGAAACTGTTAAGGTATTCCAGCTCGATAATTATCGTGGTTGTGTTAGCGGGATTCTTCAGGTACCGTTCAATGCAATCAAGCAGCTTCTCTGACGGCGCGGTCCTGTTCAGGGCCATAGCCCTGCCCTTTATTGTGAGCGTACCCTCGGCGTCGAAGATAACCTCCGGTGTCTTGTCGGTTGGCAATATATGGCAGTAAATACCTGACATTGATTAGATTTCAGATTATCCTTATGGATTGTAAAGATAAGCAGATATATCTGCGGGGACAAAAATTATTTTAATACCACAGCAGAAGCGAGGGTTATTCCAGGGATGCAAAAATCCAAAAAAGTCCTTGAATTGGTCAGGCTCTCTTGCGGTATGCCCTGATGGCGAGGATAATGAAAGCCAAGGCCAGTATAGACAGCATTCCAATATCGCGGGCAATCTCGTGGAATCCTGCACCCTTCAGCATCACCATCCGGTTGATGCGCATGAGGTAAGCCACCGGGTTAATCCAGTTGAACTGCTGCGCCCATAGCGGCATGCTCTCAGCAGGGGTGAATATGCCGCTCATGAGAATAAATACCATTGTAAAGAAAAACGCCACAAAGAGATATTGCTGCCTGTTGGAGACCAGGGTCGAGAAGAAGAGTGCCATCCCCAGCACTGCCACGAGGAATATTGCCGAGCAGGCAAAGAAGAGCAATATACTTCCCTCGAATGGAATATTGAAGGCAATCCACCCGACTGTCAGCCCCAGGGCCAGGTCGAATAATCCCAGGATAAAGAAGGGAATTACCTTGGAAACAATAACCTCCCATTTACTGACCGGAGTGACATTTATCTGTTCCAGGGTCCCCGTTTCCAGCTCCTTAACCAGATTGAGCCCCGCCAGCATCAGGCCGATGGCTATGATCAGTATGACCAGTATTCCCGGGAGCATGAAATGCTTGTAGTTGAGTGTTGGGTTGTACCAGTAGCGTGGTGCGGTGCTTATGCCCGGGATTACCTTAGGCGCTCCTCCCTGTGATATGACAAGATCCATGTTAAAATCCCGCACAACAGATGTCAGGTAGCTCCAGGCAAGCATCCCCTGTGTGGCGTTGACGGCATCAATCAGCACCTGAAGCCTGGGTTTTGTCATTCCGGCCAGTCCTTCGGAGAAGTCATCGGGAATTACAAGTACCATATCCGCATCGCCGGAGAGGAGCAGTGATTCTGCCGTGGCAATATTCAGCGGAGCAGCGGTTGTTCTGAAGAAGGAAGATCCGGACAGCTTCGAGATCAGCTCGCGCGAAGCGGAACTCCGGTCATTATCGGTCACAGCCAGGTCGAGCCTCTTTATCTCAAAGGTGACAGCCGGCACCAGGATAAGCATCTGCATAAGGGGAACCCCGATTATTGCCCGCAGCATGAACGGATTCCGGATGATCTGCCGGAACTCCTTCCTCAGCAGAAAGAGTAACCTCTTCATTATGAGGCCTCCCTTCTCTTACAATAGGGCGCAATCCTCATCATGCGATCTTCCTTGTTGTGTAACGATAATCCTTTCATCCCGCCTTCTCCTCCAGCCTTACCTTGAATTTTCTGGCGCTGAGCACCATCAGAAAAAGAGTCATTCCCGCCAGTATCAGCGTCTCTTTCCAGACATAAGCGATACCGGCCCCCTTGATCATAATAGGACGGATGATTTCTATGAACCACCGGGGTGGAAGTATCATGCTGATGTAATCATAGATCTTTGGCATATTCTCTATCGGGAAGATAAAGCCCGACAGCAGCAGCCCGGGCAGAAGAAGCACCATGAACGTAATGATTATCGCATTCTCCATCTTGTCCACAATTGTGGAAATAAGGATCCCGAAAGACAATCCCATCAGGATATATAGCATACACTCGGCAATGAGCAGCGCGATGCTTCCCCTTACAGGCAGTCTGAAGACAAACCATGCCATCAGTAGAATAATAATCACGTTAAAGAGTGACAGGAAGAAGTAGGGCGCAACCTTGCCGACGATGATCTGCCATGGTTTCAGAGGTGATACCAGCAGCACCTCCAGGGTGCCGAACTCCTTTTCGCGGACTATGGCCACGGAGGTCATCAGAGCTGATACCATTATGAGTATCAGGGTTATGATGCCCGGAACAAACATGAAGTGGCTCTGGAGGTTAGGATTGAAGTACATCCTCACTTCCGGGGCAATGACAGGGAGCCCTGAGGTGATATGCCCTGTCAGAGTGGCGGAGTAGTCGTTCAGTATGCCTGAGGTGTATCCCGTTACCAGGCTGGCTGTATTTGGCTCCGTGGCATCGGCAATTATGCTTACTGCCGCATTGCCTTCACGGGTCAGCCTGGCTCCCAAATCTTCCGGGAAGATCACCACTGCCTTTATCTTTCCTTCCTTAAAGGTGGCGTCAATCTCGTCATATGATTCAAGCAGACTGGTAACGGCAAAGAACTCGGAGGCTTCCAGCTTGCGGGTCAGCTCTGTTGAGACATTGTCGCGGGCATTGTCAAGCACAGCTATGGAAGCATTTTTAAGGTCGGTTCTGACGGCATAGCCGAAGATGAGAATCTGTGCGGCCGGGATACCGAACAAAATGATCAGTGTACGTACATCCCGAAAGATGTGAAGAAACTCCTTGCGCACAAATGCCATGAACCTTTTCATGTTTTGCTCTTTTGAGGTCTGGCAATCTTCACGAATAACTCTTCAACAGATGCTGTCCCATATTGTTTCCTGAGCGCTGAGGGAGAGTCGATGGCGGCTATCTGTCCTTCGCTCATGATTGCTATACGGTCACAGTATTCAGCCTCATCCATGTAATGGGTGGTCACGAAGACGGTGATGCCATGTGAGGCGGTCTCGTAGATCATCTCCCAGAACTGGCGCCGGGTGACGGGATCGACACCGCTGGTGGGCTCATCAAGAAAGACTATCTCAGGGTCATGGAATACGGCCACTGCAAAAGCCAGCTTCTGCCTCAGCCCGAGTGGCAGTGCATGTATCAGCATGTCACCGTACTGTGTGAAACTAAGCCTGTCAAGGAGCGCCTCGCGGCGGGGAATGATCACCTTCATGCTCATGCCATAAATGCCGCCGTAGAGCTCTATGTTCTCCCTGACAGTAAGGTCTTCATAGAGGGAGAAGCGCTGCGACATGTATCCTATTCTTTTTTTGATCTCCTCCGGCCTGCGCGAGGCGTCTATGCCGGCCACAGTCACCCTGCCCGAGGTGGGGCGCGAGAGCCCGCACAGGATCCTCATGGCAGTGGTCTTGCCCGCGCCGTTGGCACCCAGAAAGCCGAATATCTCACCGCGGTAGACGTCAAAGGTGAGACGGTCATTGGCCATGAAGGCGCCAAACCGCTTCACCAGATCCTTTACCTCAATGACTTTTTCTTTCTCCATCAATATTCCTTTTTCATAAGCTCCAGGAACACATCCTCAATCCCCGGCTTTATCTCATTCACTGCCGTACCCTCTATTCCTGCCTGTTCCAGCAACCGTTTAATATCCTCCGTGGTGGTGCCCTCGCGGAGTGTTATGTGTACTGCCTCACCGAACGGCTCCGGGCTGGTTGCCTGGGGCATGCCGCGCAGGGTGAGGAGGAGCCTGTACCTGTCTGGATGGCTGACGGCATAGAGTCTTTTGCCGTACGATGAGCGTATGGCTGCCGGGGTGTCAATGCCCATCAGCCTGCCCTCCTGTATAAGCGCTATGCGGTCACAGCGAAGGGCTTCATCCATATAGGGAGTGGAAACGATTATGGTTATTCCCTCTTCCTTGAGTTTTTCAAGCATCTCCCAGAACTCCGTGCGCGAAACGGCATCCACTCCGGTAGTGGGCTCGTCGAGGATGAGTATGCGCGGCTTGTGGATCAATGCACAGGAAAGTGCCAGTTTTTGTTTCATGCCGCCGGAGAGTCTGCCGGCGCGACGCTTGCGGAAGGGCTCTATCTGTTTGTATATTGGTTCTATAAGATGGTAGTTCTCCCGTATGGTTGTGCCGAAGATGGTGGCATAGAACTGCAGGTTCTCCTCCACGGTCAGATCAGTGTAGAGGCTGAAGCGCCCGGGCATGTAGCCTATATGATTGCGCAGCTCCCTGAAGTCGCTCACCACATTGAGCCCGAAGAGGGTCATCCTGCCGCCGGAGGGGATGATCAGCGTGGCCGCTATGCGGAAGAGGGTGGTCTTGCCAGCGCCGTCAGGACCGATGAAGCCGAAGAGCTCACCTGTATCAACGCTGAAGGAGACATCGTCTACCGCGGTGATCTTTCCGAACCTGTGGGTTATGCTGTTTGCCTCAACGGCCTTCATCTCATTATACTTTTATTGCTTTGGCCTGTATTACAATTGAAGTGGTATTACCGTGCCGGGATTCAGTTGAAGATAGCTTCTCCCGGCATTCCGGCTTTAATTGAACCGTCGTTGGGTACATCAATTGTCACAGCATAGACCAGTGTCACGCGCTCCTCTTTTGTCTGGATGATCTTGGGAGTGAACTCCGCCTTTTCCGAGATATGGGTTACGGTGCCTGTATAGTTCTTAAACGCCTTCTCACCCTGGTCTATGCGCACGGTACATGATGCACCTGTTTTCACTTCTGCCAGCTGTGCCCCGCTGACCCACACCTTCAGTTTCATAGTCTTCATGTCGGCCAGTTTGACCAGAGGCTTGCCGGCGGCAGTGAGCTCATGGGCCAATGCATATTTTTCTGTCACGGTTGCATCATATGGTGCACGTATGGTGCTGCGGGCTATCTGCTCATTAAGCAAAGCGCGTTTGGCGTCTATACCCTGCTGCTCGGCTGCCACCGACCGGCGCTGGGTGCCGTTGGCCTCTGCCTGCCGGCGGAGGACCTCCATCTGCCCCGTGAGGTCATCAAGCTGTTTCTGCGTGGCGGCGCCGTCAGCGAGCATGCGGCGCGTACGTTCTATGTTGACGGCAAGGTTATCCATCTGCTGGCGTATCACGGCATCCTGCGCCGCAATGCCCGCCAGGCGCGCCTGCGCCTGCGCCGTCACCGCATCAAGCTCTGCCCGCTGCAACACAAGCATAGTGGTGTCGGTGACGGCGATGACGGCGCCGCCCGCCACCATCATGCCTTCGGTCACATCCATGCTGATGATCCTGCCGGAGCTCTCGGCAGAGATGATAATCTCCTCAGCCTCAAAGGTGCCCCACGCATCGGCATCGCTCTCGCCGCGGCCGCATCCGGCGGCGGCCAGGAGCATAATCACAGGTATAACCAGTTTCTTCATATCATTCATTTGTTTTATGTCCTGTTATATAAAGGTATTCAGTTTCAGCCCTGGCAATGCTTATCTTCCTGGCCGCCGCTGCAATGACAGCCTGCTTCTCATTGTTCAGCTCGGTCATATACTGCGAGGCAGTGATCGTTCCGTTCTGCAGTTGAGAGGCAGCAACGGCAGCTATACGTCTGCGTATGACTATCAGCTCGTCGTCGCTGGCGGCCGCCTCGCGCAATGATTCAATCTCTGCCATCTTCACGGTGAGAAGCCGCTGCAGGGTCTGCTCCATGGCGCTTTTCCTGATACCCAGCAGCTGCTTCTGAAGAGCAAGTGTCTTTCGTTCATTGCTGTTTTTGCCCCAATCATAGATGTTCCATTTCAAGCCGGCGCCAATGGAGTAGTAAATATCCGCATCGTCAGAAAGGAAATTGTTTCCCGGGGGATTGCCATAGCCTGCCTGTGCAAAACCGAACAACCTTGGCATGCGCTGACTCCTGAGGAGGTTCTTTGAAAGCTCAAGCTGACGGCTGCGTGTATCAAAAAGCTGAAGATCGGGATTATCCTTCAGGTCATTGCCGGTTATCTGCACCTGAGGCAGGATCAGCTCCGCATCCTTCAGTCCTGTCATGCCGGTAATCTGTTCAAGCGCATCTGCCAGCGCATCATGGCGCCGGCCCAGCTCAGCGGCTGCCTGCTCTGCCTTTATTATCTCAGCCTTTAGTACATCAGGTGTTACAGGCAGTACAACACCGTTTTCCGCTCCCGAGGCTGCCTCCCGGGCCCGTGCTTCAAGCTCAGAGATGAGAACCCGGGTTACTTCAGCCTGGCTTCTCACCAGCAGGAGTGAGAAGAAATAGTTGTTGACCTGATCGCGGAGGCGGTACAGGTCAGCTTCGCTCTGCTGCATGTTCAGTTGGCTGACAACCCTTTCCACCTCCCGTGCGCTGCGGGTCACACCGCCATCCCATATCACCTGGCTGAGATCAACGGTTGCCCTGTACTGTTCATGCGGTATGGAAGGCAGTGAGCCGGGCGGCACGGGCATTGAAGAGAGCATGTCAGACAGATCTACAACATCTGACTGGTAGTTGAATGAGCCACCGAGATCCAGTGAGGGAAACCATGTGGCAGAAAGGTTCTGGTCACGCAGCTGTGTCATGCCCGCGTAAAGTTCCCTCTCACCCGAGAGTGGAGAGGCCACGGCAGCGGAGTCATAACACTGCCATAGGGTCACGATCCGCTGTGACATAAGCGCTGACGCCAGCAGCATCAATATTGAAAAAAGAGCTATTCTCTTCATTTCTTGCGGTGTTTGAGGGCACTGAAAATAAAGTCTGCTGCAAACTCCTTTCTGTCCGACATAAAGGCATTGAATTTCCTGTTATCAAGCATCTGCGGCATCATGACTGCAATCATCTCCCTTGCAGCAAAGGGGAATATGGACATGGATACGATGGTTATCATCAGCTGAGGCATGTCACTCTTCCTGATGCCATATCCCTTGAGTTCCTTTGCATGCTTCTCGTAGATCAGGTCACGCAATTCTCCGTACTTAAGTGTTTCCTTCACCCCATCAACCACCGATGGATTTACTGACATCTCATTGAGAAGAAACATCGGCAGTTTTGGATTCTTCACAAGGAAATCGATATGCTGATCGAGAAACAGCTTTACCTTTTCCTTGAATGAGAGATCTGCCTGGAAGATTGCTATTATCTTTTCAAACATCTTTTTGAGCAGTACCTGGAAGACTGCCATGAAAAGCTGGTCCTTGCTCCTGAAATAATAATGAAGGAGAGCCTTATTAATACCTGCCCTGTCAGCTATCTCCTGCATCCGTGCACCGGAATATCCCTTCTCCTCAAAAACCTGGGTGGCGGCCCTGAAAATCCTGTCCCTTGTCTGCCTGTCTGCTGTTCTGACTTTCGCCATCATAATTAACTTAATAGTTTAACCAAAAGAATTAACCATTTGGTCAAAAATAAGCAAACTTTAAATACGATGCAAAAAAAATCATAATTTTTTTTCAGGTCCGGAGCCGGGAAAATCTCAAGACTGCAGTAAATGATCTGAATAACAGGGAGCTGTAAATCTGGCAACACCGGGGAGAAAACTCCCGCCTCAACACAGCATGACCCTACAGATATCCTGAGTGGTGAAAGTTGACTTCAACAGCCTGAATTATATTCATACCGGCCTGTGAATTAAACAAATGCCGGCTTCTTTTGTTATCATCATAAAGAACTCAGAGATGAAAGCAAAAAGAGCAGAAAAGATACTGTCACCACCACCGGTACACTTTGTGGGTGACGGCTTCAGGGTGCACAACTTCATACCGGGTGTATACCCGCTTACCATGGCAAGGATGGATCCCTTTATTCTTCTCGACTATAATTCGAAGTTCCGCTTTTCTCCTACGGATAAGCCCAGGGGAGTAGGGGTGCATCCCCACCGCGGTTTTGAGACAGTTACAATCTCCTACAAGGGTCGCATAGCTCATCATGACAGTTTTGGCAACAGCGGAGTTATCGGGGAGGGTGATGTGCAGTGGATGACTGCCTCAGCAGGTCTGCTTCACAAGGAGTATCATGAGAAGGAGTTTGCGCGGACGGGGGGCGACTTTCACATGGTGCAGCTATGGGTCAATCTGCCCGCGGAGCACAAGATGTCTCCTCCGAAATACCAGCCTATAACAAATGATCAGATGGGCAAGTATGTTCTGCACGGTGACCAGGGCATAATTGAAGTGATTGCCGGATCATACCTTGAAACAAAGGGACCTGCCTCAACCTTTACCCCCATGGCATTGATGAATGCACGGCTTGCCGCCGGGGGCAGAGCCCGGTTTGAATTTCCGGCTGAATGGAATACAGCTGCCCTTATTGTGGAAGGATCGGTACAAATCAACGGGTCTGATACAGCACCTGCAGATCACTTTGTTCTATTTGATAATGAGGGCGAGCATTTTACAATTGAGGCTGCAGAGGATGCCATAGTGCTTATCCTCAGCGGCGAACCCATCAGGGAACCCATAGTGTCACACGGACCATTCGTCATGAACACAAAAACAGAAATCTACCAGGCATTCGAGGATGTGGAGAAAGGAAAGTTCGGGCACCTTGAGGATTAAAAGGCAGATTTATAAGATTAACAATATTGAATTACATTTGCAGCAGATTTTTAAACCATGCTTAAAAACCTGCTTATCATCGGATCAGGTGGTTTTATTGGCAGCATAGCCCGCTACCTGGTCTCACAGCTGAATCTTACAGTCACTTTCCACTCAGTACCGGTGGGGACGCTGGCGGTGAACGTCATCGGCAGTTTCCTGATAGGATTCCTTACTGGTATCGCGGAAAAAAGTATGATTCTCTCGCCTGAATGGAGACTCTTCCTGATGGTCGGCCTCTGCGGCGGTTTTACTACCTTTTCCACATTTACAGGGGAAAACCTGATGCTGGCACACAATGGCCAGTTACTGACAGTCCTTCTCTATACAGGGCTCAGCATTTTCCTCGGTTTTCTTGCAGTTTACCTGGGCTATGTTCTGACTAACCTGCTATGATAATGGAAAACAGACAACATTCAGTACTTAAGATCTATGCCAGCTCAACTGACAGGCTTGGCGGCCAGCTGCTATATGAGGCCATAGTCCTCCGCGCAAGGGAAGCAGGAATTTCGGGTGCAACGGTGTACAGGGGTATGATGGGTTACGGCCTGAGTAGCCATATACACACTTCGAAGTTTTGGGAGCTGACAGAAAAGCTTCCAGTGGTTATAGAACTGATTGATACCGAAGATAAAATAAGGGACTTCAGCGCAAATATGACACCCGAACTGAAAGCACTTTCCAAAGGCTGCATCGTAACAGTTTCACCTGTTGAAATAGTTCTTCACAAGAGCGGAGCTGCAAGGGATCGCATAACCTGAGAATCTTTCCGGATAACACACCCTGGAGAAGTAGAGGAAGAAACAGGGTAAAATGTCATTTATGCTACTTCCTGTTGCATCTTTCCGGCAGATTCCATAAATTTATGCTGCATTTCCTCCTTTATTGTGCAACATAAACATTGAGTCATGCTGGTCAAGACCTTCAGCTCTGCTGTCTTTGGCATTGAGGCCGTCACTGTCACCATAGAGGTTGACGTCACCCGCGGAGTACGCTACATGCTTGTCGGCCTTCCCGATACTGCGGTCAAGGAGAGCCAGCAGCGCATTGAATCGGCTTTTCGTGCCGTGGGGCTCCACT
>Ga0209723_1000625_pt1 | contig 64004 bp, 55 predicted proteins | sample BiotimSIPDNA_2_FD_185750 | JGI IMG/M metagenome (GOLD analysis project Ga0209723, IMG submission 185750) | Anaerobic biogas reactor microbial communites from Washington, USA - Biogas_R2 time_0 SIP DNA (SPAdes) (version 2) | ecosystem: Engineered > Bioreactor > Anaerobic > Unclassified | place... | reverse complement strand
AAGTCCGCCGCGGCCAAAACCGAAGGAAAGGGGCTGCGGGCTACGCCCTCCGCCCCTTTCCTTGAACATCGTTAAAAGCGGACATATCATGTGCTACAAAATAGGACTTTTCTATTTGCTGCTAACATGCAGCATTTTGAGCATACCCGTCACAGTGACGTTCAGGTCCAGCACTTGAGGGCGGATGGTCTGCTTGCGGGCAAACGCCAGCAGCTGACGGGTCAGATCCGCGGAGCGCTGCGCGGCATTTCGGACGTCCTTAAGCGCGGCGCAGAGCGACGGCACGGTAACGTCATGATCCAATGCGATTTCCGTATTTCCGATGATGACTCCCAGCATGTTGTTGAAGTCATGAGCGACGCCGCCGGCCAGTTGTCCGATGGCATCCATCTTCTGCGCCTGAAAAAGCCGCTGTTCGAGAATCTGACGCTCCTCTTCCATCCGCCTGCGGTCCGTAATGTCCTGCATATGGAAGATCAGGCAGTCTTCGCCGGCGAGCCGGAGTGTCCGCGCTCCGTATGCCCCGATGCGTACTTCGCCGTCTTTCCGCCGGAACTGAAATTCCCGGTGCAGAACATCCTCGCCTGCCGTCAGTGTTTGGATCATCGCCTGCCGGTCGGCCGGCTGATGCCAGAAGCGAAGGTCCAGCGAGGTTCTTCCCATCGCCAGACCGGCCGGCCAGCCGGTGATTTTCTCGAAGCCGGCATTGACGTCCATAATCAGGCCATCGTGGAGGCGCGTGATGACCATGCAGTCCGGCGACGCCATGAACACTTTGCGGAATTTTTCCTCCGATTGCCGCGTCAACTCCTCGGCCCGGATGCGGTCGGTGATGTCCCGGTCGGCGCCCTGAAATCCGACCGGCTGGCCCGACCGGTCCAGAACCGGGACGGCATTGCTTTCCAGATGCCGAAACGTCCCGTCCCGATGCTTCCACCGCCAAACAACCCCCGTCCAGCCCTTCTTCTCCCGAATGCAGCGATCGAATATCTCCCCGGCTTGTTTCGCGTCCTCTTCATGCAGGTGCCGCTGCGACCAGCCCGATTTCAGGGTGTCCTCGGGACGGTACCCCAGAATCGTCTCCACGGCGGCGTTGCAGTATGTGCGGCGTCCGGATAAATCCATGGCCCAGATCCATTCCTGGCTCGTGGACACGATGGACTTAAAACGCTCCTCACTGGCCCGGAGCGCATCTTCCGCCAGCTTACGCTGCGTAACGTCGCGGGACACGCCGTGCAGACCGACCAGTTTTCCCTGTTCATCCCGCAGGCCGGTGATGATCGTCTCCATCCAGCGGGTCGAGCCGTCCTTGTGGTAATACTCCAAAAGCAGCGTTGCTTTTCTTGCAGGATCCGCCCCTGCCTCCTTTTCAAGGGCAAGTTCCCGCGCCATGGCCTCCAGGCCGTATGCCAGCGATTCCGGTGTAAACTGTTCATCCACGCTCTGCGCCATCCGCTCTTCCTGGGTATATCCCAGGGCCGCCTCGACTGAAGGCGTCACATAGGTCGTCTTCAAGTTCATGTCCGCCGTCCATACGATGTCCGTCATTTTCTCGGTCAGCAGACGGTACTTGTTCTCGCTTTCCCGGAGGGCTTCGTCGCTGCGCCGGCGTTCGGCCAGATCATGCACCGGACTGATCGACGGCGTGGATGCGTCATGGGAGTCGCGGGCTGCGCTGCCTTTCGCCCTCTGCAACCGCAGGGAAAGAAAATAAACCGCCGCAAACAACAAGGCGGAAAGTCCCGCCGCAAACAGCGCAACCACGGCGGTGCGGGAGGCAATGGGGGCCAGCGACTCTTCAATTTCGATGAACGCCACCGCGCTTCCCGAATCGTAAATTACTTTCTGAAATTTCACCGTGGGAGGCTTAAGCGGATTTCGAACTTCGGCGATCACGCTTCCCTGCAAATCAAGAATCGTCCGGTTTTCCGGCTGTGTGGAATCCAGGCGGCGCTCCAGCATGTCCTGCAACCGTGTGGCTTCAAGACGCCAGGACGCGGGATGGCCGGCAATCCGTCTTTCCAGGGCACGGGCGGAAATTTCCGCCTCCGTGTTCGCAAGGCCGGACAGTTGCTGATAAGCGAAAACAAAATATAGGGTGGGGATCAAGACAAAGGAAAGCAGCGCGATGACCGCCGTCACGACAGACAATGTGCCGGTGATGGAACGACCTGTTTTTTTCACAGTTTCTCCGCTGTCATCCGGCCTGCTTACCGGAAAAGACCATCTTTCTTACCGGAAGCGAGGCAGGCGTTGAGCTTCCCCGTATGTCCGGGATGCCGACCGGCCGGAGCCCGGCTTATCGTTTCGACATCAGTATAGAAAACGAGGTATCATAAGTCAAGACGCAGTTCCTGCAGGCGGACCACTCGGTCCGGAAAGACTGTATGCAAAAGAGAATGGTGCCGGCGTTTTCGCCCGGTTTCCCCGGAAAACGGATGGTCGGGGCGGCAGGATTTGAACCTGCGACATCTTGCTCCCAAAGCAAGCGCGCTACCAGGCTGCGCTACGCCCCGTATGGATTATGCACTGCAGAGATGGCTTTTGAGAAGCGCAAAAGCCTGTCCGCGGTGGCTGACGGTGTTTTTGATCCGAGGCGGCAGCTCCGCGGCGGTCTTGGAATATTTCGGATCCAGGAAAATCGGATCATAGCCGAAGCCGTTGGTCCCGCGCCGTTCGTCGATGATCAGCCCCGGCCAGCGGGCTTCGAAAGCGCGCCAGCGGCCGCCGGGTTCGTAAAGCACCAGGGCGCAATGAAAAGCCGCCGTTCTCGCCGCGGGCGGCACATCCTTCAACCGGTCCAGCAGTTTGGCGTTGTTTTCCTCGTCCGTCGCCCCCTCACCCGCATAGCGCGCGGAATAAATGCCCGGTTCTCCGTCAAGCGCGTCGACCTGAAGCCCCGAATCGTCGGCCAGCACCGTCTCGCCCGAAAATTCGGAGATGATCTTCGCTTTCTTCAAGGCGTTTTCCAGATAGGTTGCTCCGTCCTCCACGATGTCCGGCGCCTGCGCAAATGCATTGAGCGAGCAAAGCTCAATGTCCTCAGCTGCCAGCAGTTCGCGAATTTCCCGGACCTTGCCTTCATTCCTGGTGGCAAAAACGATTCTCATGACGTCAGGTCGCCCGCCACAGCCTTTTGAAAAGCCATGATCCGGTCGATGCCGGTCCTGGCAAGCGCCGTCATGGCGTCAAGCTCAACGCGGGTAAATGGAACGTGTTCGGCTGTGCCCTGAATTTCAATAAAGGATCCCGCGCCGGTCATGACGACGTTCATATCGACGTCCGCCCGGGAATCCTCTTCGTATTCCAGATCAAGAAGCGCCTGCTCCCCAATGATGCCGACGCTGACCGCCGCCACATAATCCCGGACGGGAATGTCCGGTATCTGCCCCCGGCGCTTCATTTCCCGGAACAGATCCACCAGCGCCACGAAGGCGCCGGTGATCGCGGCGGTCCGCGTGCCGCCGTCCGCCTGCAGGACGTCGCAGTCGATGTAAACGGTTCTTTCGCCGAAAGCGGTCAGATCCGTCACCGCCCGCAGCGACCGGCCGATGAGCCGCTGAATTTCCTGCGTTCTGCCCCCTACCTTGCCCCGGGCGGCTTCCCTCGCCGAACGGACCGGCGTGGACATGGGCAGCATCGAATATTCCGCGGTGAGCCAGCCCTTGCCCGTGTTTTTCAGAAAAGGCGCCGTCTTGTCGTCAAGAGAGGCCGCGCACAGCACTTTCGTGTGGCCGAACTCTACCAGCACCGATCCCGGAACATTTCTCAGGTACTGATTGGTGATGCAGACGGGTCTGAGCTCGTCATATTTTCTGTTCGAAGATCTGCAAAACACGGGACACCTAAAAAAAGGATTTGACGCTTTTGGCCAGGGCCTGGGCGATTTGCGTCTGGATTTTGGCCGACGAAAGCTTCTTCCTGTCTTCCGGCGACGTTGCAAATCCCATCTCAATCGTCAGCACGGGGACGGTCAGTCCGACGGCCAGCGGAACATCCGCTTCTCTCAGTCCCCGGTCCTTGCGCGGGAAGAGCGCGCTGAAATTTTTCTGCACCAGGCGCGCCATTTTGACGGCGTCGTTCAAATGCTGTTGCGCGCCGGTTTTTCCCCCGGCGTCGCGGCCGCCCGCCTGGATATTTTTGAATCCCGGATAGTACATTTCGTAGCCGGAGGCGGACTTGCCGAAACCGGCGTTGGCGTGCAGGCTGAGAACTATCGCCGGCTTCCGCTCGGAAATGATTTTGCGTCGCTCTTCCAGCGAAACGACCTTGTCCGAATTCCGTGTCAGCACGACCTCAACGGAGGAGTCATTCGCCAGTTCCTTTTGCAAAGCCAGGGCGATGGCCAGGGTGATATCTTTTTCCGCCGTCTCGTCAATGCCCGTCACGCCCGCATCTGCGCCGCCGTGCGCCGGATCGATAAGCACGACGGGCTTCGCGCTCTGGGAAAAAGCGGTAAACGTCCAGAAACACAGGACAAGAACGGAACAACAGAAAACTGTATATTTCAGCCGGTTGCGTAGCATTTTTTTCACCTGTCGCGGAGAGTCATTGGCCTGCCGTGCAGGCTCGGCCTGCTTATCGCACAGTGGCTGCGTTTGTCAATCAAAAAGGATTCCTTCCGGTATTTTCAACCCTTGGAGATGCGTTCGATGGAGTGGACGATTTTCAACTGCCGGATGGCCGAAAAAATGGCGTTCAACTGCTGTGTGTCATAAACATCGATGACAAACATCAGATTGGCGATCATGTCGGTCGTCTCGACGCGGGCAGAGCTGATGTTCACGTCAAAGGACGAAATCGCCGAGCTCACTTCAGTGATCACGCCCTTGCGGTCGGTGCAGACGACTTTGATGTGCACGGGATAAGCGTGTTTCTCCCGGACGTCCCAGTTGACATCGACGATTCTTTCCGCGTCAAGCCGCTGCAGATGAGGACATTTCTGCGTGTGCACCACAATGCCGCGGCCGCGGGAAATGTAGCCCGCGATTTCATCGCCGGGAATCGGGTTGCAGCATTTGGCGAATTTCACCATGACGTCGTCGATGCCGGTCAGACTGATGCCCAGGGAAGGCGCGGCGGATTTCTTTTTGGCCTTGTCCGGCGGCGCTTCCGGCTCCTTCGGCGCCTCCGCCGCCAGGAAATGATTGACCACCTGTTTGGCGGAAATGCGCCCGTAGCCGACCTGGGAAATCAGGTCATCGAGCGTTTGCAGCGAATATTCCGAGAGCACTTTGCGGATTTCATCCGATTTGAGGTAGGTCGAAAACTTCAGGTTGTTGCGACGGAATTCCTTTTCCAGCAGGTCCTTGCCCAGCGTAAGCGAACTGTTCTTTTCCTCCGCGTTGACCCAGTTGCGGATTTTGGAGATGGCGCGGGAGGTCACCACAAACTTCAGCCAGTCCTTGCTCGGGTGATGCCCCGCCTGCGTGATGATTTCCACCTGATCGCCGTTTTGCAGCTGGTAGCGCAGCGGCACGATGCTGCGGTTCACCTTGGCCCCCGTGCACTGGTGGCCGACGTCGGTGTGGATGCTGTAGGCGAAGTCCACGGGCGTTGCGCCCTTGGGGAAGGATTTGACGTCCCCGTGCGGCGTGAAGACGTAGACCTCCTCCGGAAAGAGCGCCAGTTTCAGGTTGGACATGAACTCTTTCGGATTCTTGATTTCCTGCTGAATCTCCAGCGCCTCGCGCAGTTTCTTGATCTGATTGTCCTCGTGGTCCTGAAAAGCCCGTCCTTCCTTGTAGCGCCAGTGCGCGGCGATGCCCTTTTCCGCCCACTCGTGCATGCTCCGGGTACGGATCTGGATTTCGACGCGCTCGCCGTAAGGGCCGATCACCGCGGTGTGCAGCGACTGATAGTTGTTGGCCTTGGGCATGGCAATGTAGTCCTTGAACCGGCCGGGAACCGGCTTCCAGAGGGCGTGGACAATGCTCAGCGCCTCGTAGCAGGTCTTGTCGATGTCCGACTCCAGAATGATGCGGAAGGCGATGACGTCGTATACCTCGTCGAAGTTGATGCGCTGTTCGTGCATTTTTTTATAAATGCCGTACAGGTGCTTGGCCCGGCCCTCGACCTCCCCCCGGATGGACACCTTCTCGAGTTCCCTGAAAATGATGCCCTTGACTTCCTCCGTGTAGCGGTTGCGGGATTCCTGGGATTTGGCGACCCGCGTGTCGAGTTCCTGATAGGCTTCGGGCGAAATGTACTGAAAGGCAAGGTCCTCGAGCTCCATTTTCATCCAGTTGATGCCCAGCCGGTTGGCCAGCGGAGCGTAGACGTCCATGGTTTCCCGGGCGATGTACTCCCGCCGGTCGGGCTTCTGGTACTGGAGGGTCCGCATGTTGTGAATGCGGTCGGCCAGGCGAACCAGCAGAATGCGGATGTCCGCCGACATGGCGAGAATCATCTTCCGAAAATTTTCGGCCTGGCGTTCTTCCTGCGATCCGAAGGAAATGCGGCTCAGCTTGGTCAGCCCGCCGACGAGAAAAGCGACATCCTTGCCGAACTCCTGTTCGATCTGCTCGCGCGTGGTGAGCGTGTCTTCAATCGTGTCGTGCAGCAGACCGCTGATGATTGTCGCCGAATCCATCTTCATGTCGACAAGCATGCCGGCCACTTCCATGGGATGCGTAAGGTAAGGCTCGCCGGACAGACGAACCTGCCCCTGGTGCACGGTGGCGGAATAAATATACGCCTTCTGAATCATCTCCAGCTCTTCGGCCGGGAGATAGGCTTGAGCTTTATCAAGAATGTCATTGATTCTTAACATGAAGATTTCCAGTCCCGCGCGGGAATCAACCGGCCTGCTTCAACTCCGCGGCAATAATCGCCCGGACTTCTCCGACAATGTCACTTTTTGCGTAAAGGCGGCTTTCGCCGGTTTTGCGGATCTTCAATTCCACCTTGCCCTGGGCCAGGTTTTTGGGCCCCACGACAATGCGCAGGGGAATGCCGATCAGATCGGCGTCCTTGAATTTTACGCCCGCACGTTCATCCCGGTCGTCGAGAATCACTTCCACCTCCGCGGCCAGGAGGCCGGCGTAGATCTCCTCGGCTGCTTTCATGACTTCCGGCTCGTTGATGTTGACGGGTGTAACAATCGCGGCGTAAGGCGCAAGGGGCATCGGCCAGATGATGCCGTTTTGATCGAAATTCTGTTCGATACAGGCGGCCACGGTCCGGCCGACGCCGATGCCGTAGCAGCCCATGATCATGGTTTTTTCCTTGCCGTCGCGATCCAGGTAGACGGCTTTCATGGCCTTCGAATACTTGGCGCCCAGCTTGAAAACGTGGCCGACTTCGATGCCGCGGGCGAATTTGATTTCGCCGCCGCAGCGCGGACAGGCGTCGCCCGGCCGGACCACGCGCAGATCCGCAAAAGACTCCACCGTAAAATCCCGGCCGAGGTTCACGTTTTTCAAATGATAATTTTCCCGGTTCGCCCCGGTCACCATGTCGGCAAGAGGGAGGATCGAATAGTCGGCGATCACGCGGACTTTGACGCCGACGGGCCCCGCAAAGCCGCGCGGCGCGCCGGTGGCCTTGAAAATCATGTCGTCGTCGGCCAGTTCCAGTTCGGCCGCCCCGAGGTAATTTTTCACCTTGATTTCGTTCACCTCATGATCGCCGCGGATCAAAACGGCGCAGGCCTTGCCGTCCGCGTTGAAGATGAGGGTCTTCACGATCTGCTTTGCAGAAACGTTCAGAAAAGCGCTGACTTCTTCAATGGTGCGCACGTCGGGCGTTTCCACGTTTTCCAGAGCCGGCCGGTCCGAGGCTTTGGGCGCGGTCTTTTCCGGCCTGGCGATTTCCGCCTTTTCCAGATTTGCTGCATAGCTGCATGTGTCGCAGAAAGCGATGGCATCTTCGCCCGATTCGGCCAACACCATGAACTCGTGTGAAAAGCTGCCGCCGATGCTGCCGGAATCCGCTTCCACCGGGCGATACGTGAGGCCGCAGCGGCTGAAGATGGCGTTGTACGCGGCAAACATCTTGTCGTAGCTTTTTTCCGCGCCCGCTTCGTCCGCGTCAAAGCTGTAAGCGTCCTTCATGCCGAACTCCCGGCAGCGCATCACGCCGAACCGCGGACGCACTTCGTCGCGGAACTTGGTCTGAATCTGGTACAGATTGCGCGGCAGCTGGCGGTAGGTTTTTATGTCGTGGCGGACCAGATCCGTGATGACTTCCTCATGCGTGGGCCCCAGGCAGTAGTCGCGGTCGTTGCGGTCGCGGAAGCGGAGCAGCTCCTTGCCGTAATAGGTCCAGCGGCCCGATTCCTGCCAGAGTTCCGCCGGCTGCACCATCGGCAAATGCACTTCCTGGGCGCCGGCCCGGTTCATTTCCTCGCGGATGATCTGCTCCACCTTGCGGATGACGCGATAGCCGAGCGGCAGATAAGAGTAAATTCCGCTCGTGAGTTTGCGGATCATTCCCGCCCGAATCATGAGTTGATTGCTGACCACCTCCGCATCGGACGGCACTTCCCGTCCGGTGGGCAGGTGCATTTCCGAGTAACGCATTCCTCCTCCTTATGGTTCATTGTCCAGGGATCGGATCTCTTCGAGTAATACCGGGACAAAATCTTTTTCCGCGACTTTTTTGCAGGCGACGCCCTTTTTGAAGATCATGCCGAAGCCGCGTCCGCCGGCAAGGCCGATGTCCGCTTCCGCCGCTTCGCCGGGGCCGTTCACCACGCAGCCCATCAATGCCACCTTGAGATAGGCTTTGCGGCCGGCCAGGGCTTTTTCCACCTGCGACACCAGACCGGCCAGATCGATTTCGCAGCGTCCGCACGTCGGACAGGAAATGATTTCCGGCCCGACTTTCCGGATTTTCAGGGCCCGCAAAATGCCGTAGGCGATGGGCAGCTCCTGCACGGGATCGCCCGTCACGGATACCCGGATGGTGTCCCCGATGCCCTCGTAAAGGAGCATGCCGATGCCCAGTGCGGATTTGACCGCCGCATCCACCAGCGGCCCCGCTTCCGTGACGCCCAGGTGCAGGGGGTAATCCGTTTTTGCGGCAATGCTGCGGTAGGCTTCCACCATCATCGGCACGTCGGAAGACTTGAGCGACAGCTTGATCTGCTCAAAGCCCAGGTCTTCAAACAGGGCGACATTGCGCAGAGCGCTTTCGCAAAGCGCCCGGGCCGAAACACCGTATTCGGCAAGCAGGTCCTTTTGCAGCGAACCGGCATTGACGCCGATCCGGATGGCCGTCGCATGATCCCTGGCTGCGCGGACAATTTCGGCGATCCTGTCCTTCGCCATGTTGCCCGGATTGATCCGGATGCCGTCCGCCCCGTTTTTGATGGCGTCGATGGCCAGCTGAGCCTGAAAATGAATATCGGCGATGAGCGGAATGGCGATGCCCTTCTTGATGTCTGCAAGCGCCCGGACGGCGTCCGCATCGGGAATCGCCACGCGGGCGATTTCGCAGCCCGCCCTTTCGAGGGCGTTAATCTGCTTTACGGTTGCCGCGACGTTCCGGGTGTCCGTATTGGTCATGGACTGGACGACGATCGGCGCATCTGAACCGATCCGGACGGATCCTATCCGGATGGTTCTGGTTTTTCTTCTTCGTAGTGAGGCTTCTTCCATAAGCTGGGCGCTTTCATCTTTGCCTTTGGAAATTTTATAACATGTGTATCTTCCGCGGGCAACGGCTATTTTGCGAAGAGGGGCATTCCCGACGGCTTTGCGAAAATAAAAAAAGGCGGCCCCGCGGTCCTGCATTGCCGACCTGCGTTAAGCCGCCTTGTCTTGCGTTTTACTTTCCCAGCCAGCAGTGCAGGCAGAGCTGATCGGACGGCAGGCCGATCGCCGCGATCATGTCTTCGATTTCCAGATATTTCAGCGTCGTCACGTTGAGGTCGCGCCGGATCCAGTCCACCATCTTCGCATGCTTGGCCGATGACGGGTCCAGATAGTCCGACGGCTCGTCCAGATCCCGGCCTTCCAGGGCGCGCATGGCCTTGCGGCATGCGAGCTCCGCCGTGGTCCGTGTGGAGGAGGCGTAAATGCAGGGAAACATCAGGGGCGGACAGGCGGGGCGGATATGAATTTCCCGGGCGCCGTTGTCCCAGAGTTTCTTGACGGTCAGGTTCTTGAGCTGTGTGCCGCGGACGATGGAATCGTCGCAGATGATCATCCGGTTGCCGTTGATGACCTCCCGCACCGCCACGAGTTTCATTGTCGCCACCAAGTCGCGGATTTCCTGCGTAGGCGGCGTGTAGCTCCTTCCGTAGCCCGGCGTGTACTTGACCAGCGGACGCCGGTAGGGAATGCCGGATTCCATGGCGTAGCCGACGGCATGCCCCACGCCGGAATCAGGGACGCCGGCGACGAAGTCCGCTTCGACGCTGTCGCGCTTGGCCAGGTAGCGGCCGCAGCGTTCGCGGGTGTGCTCCACGCTGATGCCGTCATAAACGGAAGAGGGAGAACCGGTATAGATCCACAAAAAAGAGCAGATTTTTTTCTGGTTCCCTTCCGGTTTGAGCTGCCGGACGCCGTCGTCGGACAAAAGGACGATTTCCCCCGGCCCCAGAAATCTCGCAAGCTCGTATCCCAGGTTTTCAAAGGAACTGGCTTCCGTGGCTACGACGTGTGATTTCCGGGCGGGATCCTTGCTTCGCCCCAGGGCCAGCGGGAAACGGCCCACCTTGTCCCGGGCGGCGTAAATGCCTTCCGGCGTCAGCACCAGGACACAGATCGATCCCTCGATGATGCCGCGCATGGAGGCAATGCCCTCGACGATATTATCTCCGCGGTTGATCAGGTACGCGACGATTTCCGCGTTGTTGACGCCTCCGCCGGCCATTTCCGTGAAGGACGCGCCTTCATTGAGCAGTTCGGCGACCAGTTCATTCTTGTTGGCGATGAGGCCCGTGGCCACAACCGCGTAAATGCCGAACTTGGAGCGAAAAATCAGCGGCTGCGGCGAGTCGTCGTCAATGGCGCCGATGCCGGAATGTCCCTCCATTTTCTTGTAGTCATCGACAAAGCGCGATTTGAACTGCGCCTGCGAGATGCCGTGAATGGTGTTGTAAAATCCTTTGGCGCCGTAAACGGCCATGCCGCCATGCTCGGTTCCCAGATGAGAATGATAATCCGTCCCGTAAAAGAGCGTCTGAACGCAACTGTCCCGACTGACTACGCCGAAAAGCCCTCCCATTTTCTTCTTCCTTCCGACTACTTTCTGTTGTTGGTCGTATGAAATTTTTCCAGTAACTTCTGATGAACGTTTTCCGGCACCAGCCCCTTCACCGATCCGCCCAGGCTGGCCACTTCCTTGATCAGCTTGGAACTGGTGTAAAACCAGCGGAATCCGCTCATCAGAAAAACGGTTTCCACGTTCTTGGTTTGCCGCCGGTTCATGAGCGCCATCTGAAATTCATATTCAAAATCGGAAAGCGCGCGCATGCCCCGTAAAATCGTGCTGGCGCCGGAACTTTTCAGATAGTCGATCAGCAGGCCGTCGTGAGAATCCACGCGGATCCCCGGGTGTCCCTGAAAGATATCCCGGATGAACCCGCATCTTTCCTCCACGGTAAACAAGGAGGACTTATCCGGATTGTAGGCGACAAGGACGATAATTTCATCGAAGATCCGACTGCCCCGTTTGATGATATCGACATGACCGTTGGTGATGGGATCGAATGAACCTGGGTAAATAGCGATTTTGTTTTCAAATTTTTCTTGCATCATGCAACTACCACCTTTAGAAAAGTTAATAAATTGTCGCCGTATTTTCGCTGGTCTTCGATGCTCCACCCGACGCCGGGATTCGTCGCCGCCTCTCTTGCGGAATGCTGGAGAACCAGGACGCCTTCCGGAGTAAAGGACGGATACGCTTCCAGGGCCCGCAGGATCCGTTCGATATAGCCTTCGTTGTAGGGCGGATCCGCGAAGATCACGTCATACCGGCAATTTTTTTTATAAAGATCGCGTAACGCCGACTGGAAGTCGGCGGTTATAATCCTGCCTTTTTCGGCGTATCCGCAGCGGCAAAGATTTTCCCGGATGACGGTGGCAAGCATTTTGCTCTTTTCGACAAAAGCAGCCGCCCGGGCGCCGCGGCTCAGGGCTTCGATTCCCACGGAACCCGAACCGGCGAACACATCGAGAAACGTCCGTCCCGACTGGGCCCCGAGCAGATTGAAAATCGCTTCCCGCAGGAAATCGGTGGTCGGCCGTTGGATCGACCGGGCCGGGAAACTAAGCGTTCTTCCTTTTGCCTCACCTCCGGAAATTCTCATGATATTACTTTATGATGGTCACATGCCGATCCGTTCATTCCTGCCGGGGAGCGCCGCCGGTCTTTCCGTCTTTTGTGCTGATTTTCCTGATGAATTTAAAAATCCACCACAGGGGGCCGGAAAGGGCGTAGCCCACAAAAATGATAAAAACCATCACTTCCGGTTTGTAGATGATGACCAGCAAGACACCCAGAATAATCAGAAAGGTCATAAACGGCATGCGGGCGAATAGTTTCATGTCCTTGCCGCTGTAGTATTTGATGTTACTGACCATGAGCAGGGCCAGGATGGCCACCAGGACCATCATCTGCGGATTGTGAAAGGTGCCTTCGACGCCCAGGTAATCGAAGAAAATCACCGTCGCGGCGACGACGCAGGCGGCGGCAGGTATAGGCAGTCCGTTAAAGACCTTGCTGTCGATAAGGCCGATCTGAATATTGTACCGGGCGAGTCTCAGGGCGCCGCAGGCAACAAACATGAAGGCGGCCATCCAGCCCAGTTTTCCGTAAAAGGACATGGCCCAGAGGTAGGCCAGAAGCGCCGGCGCAACGCCGAAAGCAACCAAGTCGGCCAGCGAATCGTATTCGGCGCCAAAGCGGCTGGTGGAATTCGTGATCCGGGCGACCCGGCCGTCGAGACCGTCAAACAGCAGGGAGACAAAAATTGCAATGGCCGCCAGAAAAAACTTTTCCTGGATCGATGCGATAATCGAATAAAATCCCATAAACAAGCTGGCGGTCGTAAAAAGGTTCGGCAAAACATAAATGCCCTTTTTGATGCGGATATTGCGAATGCGCCGTTCGGAATTCATGAGAGGTATCCTAAAGGGGTTTGTCCTGCGCGGACTTTATCGCCCGGCTGGACAATGACTTTCGAATCGGGGGGTAAGAACACTTCTACGCGGGAACCGAACCGGATCAGGCCGAACCGTTCGCCTTTTTGAATATCAGCCCCTTCGTTTGTCCAGCAGACGATCCGGCGCGCAATGAGACCGGCAATCTGCACGACCCAGATGGCGCGGCCGTCTTCGGCCCGGATCAGCACCTCGTTGCGCTCGTTTTCCACCGAAGCCTTGTCCAGATTGGCCGACAGGAATTTTCCCTTGTGATACCCGATCTTTTCGATCTTTCCGCCGTAAGGCGCCCGGTTGACATGAACATTAAAGACATTCATGAAAATGCTGATTTTTTTAAAGCGGCCGGCGATGGTGCCGTCGACGGAAACGTCTTCAATTTTCAGAATTTTCCCGTCCGCCGGCGAGATCACCAGCTTGTCCTTCGGCTGATAAGACCGTTCGGGATTGCGGAAAAAGCACACGATAAAAACCGTCAGGACGGCGAGAAGAACCGTCAGCCAGACAACGCAAAAAAAAGCTGCAAGGATAGTGAAGACCAAGGAAAGGAGAATAAAGGGAATGCCTTCGTGAGCAATAATACTATTATGTTTCATAAAGTATTTTTTCTTTCCTCAAATGAGGTTTTGTTGATATATGAATTGATGACGCTTGTCAATCATTCTTTGTCCGCCCGTTTTCCGACTATCAGCTTGACATGATAGCCGAAAACCATATATAAAACGTAAAAATTCCGGAGGGAAAAAGATGTCCAAAAAAGTGAAAATATACACGCTCAGCACATGCAGCCACTGCAAGGCGGCGAAGAAATTTTTAAACGACAACAACATCGCCTTTGACGCGACGGACGTCGATCTGCTCGAGGGTGCGGCGCGGGAGGCCATGCTCAACGAAGTGATCCAGTACAATCCGAATCGTTCCTTCCCGACCATCGTCATCGGCGACAAAATCATCATCGGTTTCAAGGAAAAGGACATCCGGGAGGCGCTGGAGCTCTCATGACGGCCGCCGAACTCTACGATCTTCTGAGAAAAGCCCAAGAGCCCAAAGGGTACTTTTTTAATCGGGACAAGCAGTGGGTGCTGTCCATCCTGACCGATCTCTTGATCAATAAGGAGCGCTACGGCTATACCTCCTGCCCCTGCCGTCTGGCGTCCGGCGACCGCGACAAGGACCGCGACATCATCTGTCCCTGCGTTTACCGCGCCGAGGACGTTCAGGAATACGGCAGCTGCTACTGCAATCTTTACGTTTCCGAAGACTGGAACAACGATCGGATTGAGCATCAGTACGTCCCGGAAAGGCGCCCGGCGGATAAAATTTCCCTCTGACGCCGCTTTTTGCACAGGCCCCCTGCCGCCCGCAGGGCGGTTTTTCGCCGCGGCAACGGCAAAGGGTTGAAAATATTTTTCATCCTACGCATTGACAAATGATTCAAGCCGCCATACGTTACGCCCGATTCACTTTAAGCGAAGGGAATATTGGATGATTAATCAATACATCTGCAAGAAAAAAGGAATACTGATCGCTGAAATCTGCACCGACACCACCTGCGAGTGGCGTCTTAAAAACGAGGCTTTTCTTAATTGTACGTGGGTTGCGTGCAATTACGGCCCTTTTACGCTCGAAGAAGTCGGCGATATGATGGGGGTGACACGGGAAAGAATTCGCCAGATCGAGGCTAAAGCGCTCAAAAAGCTTCAGCATAAAAAGAGACGGGACCAGCTCAAGGATTTTGCCGCGCCCGGCAATGACTGGGATAACCTCTAGACAGGCTACGACTGCTTTTTCTTGCGCAGCTTCTCCAGGAAAAGCACTTCATTCATGAAAATCTTGCGTTCATCGCGGGCAAACAGCATGCCGCCGATGGACATCTCCATATCCAGCGCGGCGATTTTATCCATCCGAGGTACGACGGAGCTGATGTTTTTGAGTTCCTCAAAAGCCTTGACCGACCGCGAGGCCAGGGTTTCCGCCATTTTTTCGGCTTCCTGCATGAATTTTTCGGGGGGCGCCACTTTGTTGACCAGACCGATCCGCTCCGCTTCGTTGGCGCCGATCGGCTCGCCCAGCATCACGATTTCCTTGGCTTTGGTCACGCCCACAATCTGGCTCAACGGGTAGAACAGCGGACTTAAACCGAATTTCAGCTCCGGATGGCAGAAAATGGCGCTTTCCGAAGCAACGATGAGGTCGCAGACGGTAACGATGTTGAAGCCGCCTCCCAGAGCGATGCCGCCCACCGCGGCGATCACGGGCTTGGGATAGGAAAAGATTTTTTTCAGATAGCGCTTCATCGACTCAAAATAGTCGTCGATCTCCACGTTGGACAGAGACGACATTTCCTTGATGTCCATGCCGGCCGAAAAGACGTATTCTCCGCCGGTGATCACCAAGGCTCTCATTTCGGGGTCGTTTTCCACATCCAGAAGCGCGTCGTTGAACTCCAGCCGCATTTCCTTCGACAGCGCATTCATCTCGTGAACGCGGTTGAATTTTATAACGGCGTAGGATTTCTTTTTTTCGACAAGAATGTTTTTATAGGTCATTTTTTGCCGTCCACCTTCTGCCGGAGGTCTTTGCCGGTTTTAAAAAAGGGCGCCCTTCTGTCGCCCAGAACCACCTGAGCCCCGGACTTGGGATTGCGCCCCAGCCGCGGTTTTCTCTCCCGGATGGAGAAGGTTCCGAATCCGCGGATTTCGATGCGTTCGTTTTTCTTGAGAGCACCGATCATGGAATCGACGATTGTCTGCACGGCCAAGGCGATGTCCTTTTGCGAATAGGTTCTGAACTGCAACTGCGTTTTTTTAATCAAATCGCTTTTCGTCATAGTCTCCATCCGGTCACGGGGCATACAGATAACCGACTCCCCCCCGCTTCTTTTGCACCTGTTCGAAAATGGTTTTACCGAACTGTTCAGCCGCGTTTTGAATGATGAGATCGAAAAAAGAGGATCTTTTTTCTTTCGGATAGACCAGGTCGTACCGGCCGCCCTTGCCGGCCAGTTCACTGGCCAGTCTTGCGGCCGAGGGCAGATCGCCCAGTTGATCGACGAGTCCGTATTCCTTGGCCTTGCGACCCGTGAAGACGCGGCCGTCCCCGATGGCGACCACCTGTTCCCGGGTCATTTTCCGGTCCCGGACGATGACATCGATAAACTGGTTGTAAATATCGTCCACCAGTTCCTGGATGATCATCCGCTCCTCCGGCGTCATTTCCCGGGCCGGCGACCCGATATCCTTGTATTGCCCGCTTTTCACCACGGACGACTTCACGCCGATTTTTTTCATAAGCTCTTCGAGATTGGCAAATTGCATGATGGCGGAGATGCTGCCGGTGATCGTTCCCGGATTGGCGACGATTTTATCCGCCGCGCAGGCAATCAGAAGCCCGCCGGAAGCGGCAATCGATCCCATGGAAACGACCACTTTTTTCTTTTTCTTGAGCGCGACGATGGCGTCGTAGATTTCCTGGGAGGCCGCCACATCGCCGCCCGGCGAATCGATACGGACAACAACGGCGACGATGGAGGAGTCCTCCGCAAAATCGTCGATGTGATCCCTGATTTCCGAGGATTCGGTGATGACGCCCTCCACGGGCACGACGCCGATCTTGTCGTTTAAGGAGAAGCTTTGCTTCGCCGAGCGTCCGGACTGGGCGCCCGCCCGGTAAAATACCAGATAAATCACGGCGGCAATCGCGATCAGCAAAACCAATCCCAGAATGACCGGATGTTTTCGCATGCTATTCCTTCGAATGGCCGCCGATCTTCACGTCCGCCAGGGCCTGCGCCAGATTCGAGCCGATGTTTTCCCGATTGTTGATGTACTGGCTCGACGACGACGACGGCGCCTGCGTCGGCGCTTCCATTTCCTTGATGCTCAAACGGATTTTTTTGGTCTTGACATCGATGCTTTTGACCATGGCGGAAACGACGTCACCCACGTTGTACAGTTCGGCGGACGACTTCACGCGCTTGGAGCTGATTTCGGAAATGTGCACCAGGCCTTCAATGCCGTCCTCGATTTCCACAAAAATGCCGAAATCCGTAAAGTTGGTGATCTTGCCCGTCACAACGCTGCCGGGAACGTATTTCTGTGGCAGTTCCTCCCACGGGTTCTTTTCGATTTGCTTGATCCCCAGTGAGAATTTCTCGTTGTCCACGTCGATGTTCAACACGACCGCTTCGACTTCCTGCCCTTTCTTGAAATATTCGGACGGATGGGTTACGCGATGCTTCCAGGAAATATCCGACACGTGCACCAGGCCGTCGATGCCGTCTTCCACACCGACGAAGACGCCAAAGTTGGTGATGTTCCGGACCAGGCCCTTGACCACCGTGCCCACCGGATATTTTTCCTTGAGTTTCTCCCAGGGATTGGCGGTTGTCTGCTTCAAGCTCAGCGAAACGCGCTTTGCTTCCGGATTGACCTCCAGCACCACCACGTTCACGACGTCGCCGATGTTCATGACTTTCGACGGATGTTTGATTTCCCGCGTCCAGTACATTTCGGAGATATGCACCAGGCCTTCCACGCCCGGCTCCAGTTCAATGAACACGCCGTAGTCCGTGAGATTGACGACTTTCCCTTCCACCAGGGCGCCCACCGGATACTTTTCGGTGATGCGCTCCCAAGGATTTTCGCGCAGTTGCTTGAGTCCCAGAGAGACGCGTTCCTTCTCGCGGTCGAAGGAAAGAATCTTGACGACGATTTTTTCTCCCTTGTGGAAAATTTCCGCCGGTTTCGCGATTCTTCCCCAGGAAATGTCCGTCACGTGGAGCAGGCCGTCGATGCCGCCCAGGTCGATAAAGATGCCGTAATCGGTGATGTTCTTGATAATGCCTTCAACGACGCTGCCTTCTGAAATGTTGTTGAGGGTTTCTTTCTTTTCCAGTTCTCTTTCGGCCGCCACGATGGCGCGTCTGGAGAGCACGACGTTGTTGCGCTTGCGATCATACTTCAGAATATTGAAATCCAGCGTCTGACCGATGTAATGGTCCAGATCCTTGACCGGTCGGGTGTCGATTTGAGAGCCGGGCAGGAAGGCGATAATGCCGATGTCCACCGAAAGGCCGCCCTTTACCTTCTCCACGACGGTTCCCTTGATGGTTGCGTTGTTTTCACTGACCTGCTTGATCTCGTCCCACACCTTGAGTTTGGCTGCTTTTTCCCTCGACAGGATCAGATTTCCTTCCGAGTCCCGTTTGTCGATAAATACTTCTATATTGTCTCCGACGGAAATCGTCACATTTCCCTGGGCGTCTTTGAGTTCCCGAATCGGAATAAAACCCTCCGTTTTCCAGCCGACATCGACCATCACAATATCCGACGTGATCTGGACGACTTTGCCATGGGCAATATCGCCGTACTGCAGCTGGTTCAGACTCTGCTCGTAGAGCTCCTTGAAGCCCATATCTTCTTCTTTGGGCTGCAGGGAAGAGTCGGGTTTGGCCTCCTTATCGTTTGTTAAGTTAGTGTTGTTGTTGTTAACCATTAACGTGATACCCCCTAATTTTTATAAGACAAATTTTAATTTTTGCTGCCTAACATACTGAAAATTAAATAGCAAGACAAATCAAGCGCCGTTTGGTTTACGGCCGTTCGGACGCCGCTGCCCGGCAGCCGCCATCCGTTCGAGAATCCTGTCGACAACCTCGTCAACGGACAAAGAGGTCGAGTTGATGATCAGGGCGTCCGGAGACGCGGTTAAGGGCGCAATTTTCCTTTGCGAATCCTGCTGATCTCTGGCCTGCATATCCCTCGCCACACAAGCGGATTTAGCCTTCCCTTTCCCGTCTGCAAGCTCCAGCGTGCGTCTCCGGATTCTTTCCTCCAGGTCGGCATCCAGGAAAAACTTGAACGCCGCGTCGGGAAAAACAACCGAGCCCATGTCCCGGCCCTCCGCCACAATGCCTCCCCGCTCGCCCGCGTTTCGTTGCAGCGAGAGCAGCTTCTCCCGGACAACGGGAAAGGCGGAGATGGCGGAAGCGGCCAAGCCCACTTCTTCCGTGCGGATTTTTCCGCCGACGTTTTCGCCGTCCACATAGACCGTCATGCGCCCGTTGATATTTTGCAGCGCGACGTCCGTCGTGGCGCACAACTTCGCAAGCGCGTCCGGATCGTCGATGGCTACGCGATTTCTTATCGCCTTGTAGGCCAGCGCCCGGTATAGCGCCCCCGTGTCCAGATAAACGTAACCCAGCCTTGCCGCCAGCGCCTTGCTGACCGTGCTTTTTCCGGCGCCGGCGGGTCCGTCGATCGTGATTACTTTATTCATGGGCTGCGCCTTCTTCCTTCCTTTTTTCACACCGGCAATGACCCGGCAATCACGGCTTGCCTATTGACGGCAAAGCGGGTATAAAACAGCGTACAAAAAACAGGTTTTAATTATGTGCAAAATGATTCAAAAGCAATATTTTTCTTTTGTTCTGGTCCTGTGCCTGGCCTTTTTTGTCGTCCCGAACGCGTGGTCGGCCGTCACGATCGAGGATGAAAAAAAGCTGGGGCAGGAAATTTACGACAAGCTTGATCGCAACCAGTTTTTGCTCAAAGACCAAAGACTCAACGCCTATGTCACCCAGATCGGCAACCGGCTCTTGGCGCACAGCGCGAAAGCGCCATTTGTCTTCACGTTCTCGATTTTCAACAGCTCCGGCATCAACGCCTTCGCAACGCCGGGCGGCTACATCTACATCAACAGCGGCCTCGTCACCGCGGTGGAAAACGAAGCGCAGCTGGCCGGCGTCATGGCCCACGAAATCGCCCACGCCAACTGCCGGCACGTTGCCAGCATCATTGAGAAGTCGCAAAAACTTAACATCGCTATGCTGGCCGCCATTATCGCGGGAGCGTTCATCGGGGGCGGCGGAGAAGCCTCGGCGGCCATCGCCGCTTTTTCCATGGCAGGCGCTTCGTCCATGAGCCTCAAGTACCAGAGAGAGCACGAGGAAGAAGCCGACCGCCTGGGCATCGCGACGCTGGTGGACGCAGGCTATTACCCGGCGGCGATGGTCGAGTTCCTCAGAATCATCAAACAGTATGAATTTTTCTCCAAGTCCATTCCGTCCTACCTGCGGACGCATCCGGGGACGGACGACCGGATTTTTTATCTGGACAGCCTGCTACAGACCCAGTACCGCCGGACAACAGGACTTGCCGACATCGTCGGAAACTTCGTCCGTATGCAGGCCCTGATCGTCATGAACACAAACGATCTCAACAAACGCCGCGGGCAGCTTCTTTCCTCCCTGGAAAAAGATCCGCAAAACGTCGATTTGCTCTATGCCATGGGACTTGTCGAAGACCAACTCGGCCGGACCAAAACCGCCCTCGACTATCTTGAACGAGCGCTCGCCCGCAAGCCACAGGATACTGACATTCTGAGAAGCATCGGCCTGATTTATATGAAAACCGGCGAAGCCGGCCAGGCCCGCTATTACCTTCTGCAGGCGCAGAGAAGCGCTCCCGGGGACGGACAAATCCTTCTGTCGCTGGGAAAAGCGCATTACGCCGTGGGAGACTTTCAAAACGCGCTGACCTGCTTCCTGAAACTGCAGGACAGGACCTTCGATAATGCGGACATCACGTACCATATCGCCATGTCATACGGAAAAATGAATCAACCCGGTGAGTCCCACTACCATTTCGGCCAGTATTTCAAGAAAGAAAAAAAAATCGACAGCGCGCTTTTCCACTTTCAAAAAGCGCTGGCCTATTTTCCCGAAGGATCGCCCCGGGCCGTCTCCATTGCCGAAGCCATCCGGCAATTGAATGCCGGAAAGGCCGGAAAACCTGCCGGGACTCCGCCTGCCGAAACGAAATATTTCTGACAAAAGCTCTTTAATAACAATTTTTTATTCCTTAACTGCCGGTCAATCTTTATCATTGCGAAAAATCCGACAATACATTATAAGGGCTCCGTTCAAACATTTTTTTGAAAGGAGTCCCATACAGTGAATATCTTAATATTCGGCCCCAACGGCAGCGGCAAGGGCACGCAAGGTGCCATCGTGCAGAAGAAATACGGCGTTCCTCACATTGAAACGGGTGTGATTTTCCGCCAGAACATCTCCAAGAAAACTCCGTTGGGAGAAAAAGCAAAAGCGTTCATCGACCGCGGCGAACTGGTTCCCGACGATATCACCATTCCCATGATTCTCGACCGCCTGAAGGAAGATGACGCCAAAAACGGCTGGCTGCTGGACGGATTCCCCCGTAACCTCGCGCAGGCCGAGGCGCTGTGGACCGCCCTGCAGAAGGAAAACATCAAACTGGACATCGTGATCGAGATCGACCTGGACCGTGAAACCTCCAAGAAGCGCATCATGGGCCGGAGGCTGTGCAAGATGGACAACAACCATCCGAACAATGTCTACATCGACGCCATCATGCCCCATACGCACGACGGCAAAACAGTCTGCCGCGTGTGCGGATGCGAGGAACTTTCCACCCGCGCCGACGACCAGGATGCAGCCGCCATCGACAAGCGCCACGGCATTTATTACGACACGAAAACCGGAACGCTCGCCGCCGTCAGCTTCTTCAGGGAAAGAACCAAGGTGATTGTGGTGGACGGCCGCGCCGGCGTCAAGGAAGTTTCCGAAGACCTGATGAAAAAACTGAGTTGATTGCACCCGGAAAGATTTTAGGATAAAAGCCCCCCAGAACCTTTGGAGGGCTTTTTTTAACACAATATGGAAAATATTAGAAACTTCAGCATCATCGCGCATATCGACCACGGCAAGTCTACGCTGGCCGACCGGTTGATCCAGTTCACAGGCGTCTGCAACGAAAGAAATTTTCAGGATCAGCTGCTCGACAACATGGACATTGAGCGCGAGCGGGGTATCACGATCAAGAGCAACGCCATCTCCCTGCCCTACCGCGCCCAGAACGGGCAAACCTATACTTTGAACCTGATCGATACACCCGGGCATGTCGATTTTTCCTACGAAGTTTCCCGGTCGCTTGCTTCCTGCGAAGGCGTGCTGCTTCTGATCGACGCGGCCCAGGGCGTCCAGGCCCAGACGCTGGCAAACCTGTACCTCGCGATGGAGCACAATCTGGAGGTCATCCCAATCATCAACAAAATCGACCTTCCGTCGGCCGACATCGACCGCGTGCTGGAGGAAATCGATTCGGAACTGGGGCTGGACCCGGACACGCACATCAAGGCCTCCGCCAAGGAGGGAACGGGCATCGAAGAAATCCTCGAAGCGATCGTTTTGCGCATTCCGCCGCCCACGGGCAGCGGGGATAATCCGCTCGCGGCGCTCATCTTCGACGCGAAATACGACGCCTACCGCGGAACGGTCATCCACAGCCGCGTTTTTGAAGGAGCCGTCAAGGCCGGCGACATCATCCGCTTCATGTACAACAACTCAACCTACAAGGTGGAAGAAGTCGGCCATTTCCTTCTTCAGCGCGCCAAACGCGAGAAACTGTCCGCCGGTGAAGTGGGCTACATCATCGCCGGCGTCAAGACTGTCTCCGACGTGCGCACGGGCGATACGATCACCCATCAGGACAGGCCCTGCCTTCAGCCGCTGCCGGGATTCAAGGAGGTCAAACCGGTGGTTTTCGCGTCGATCTATCCCATCGCGTCGGACGATTATCAGGATCTCGCCGATTCGCTGGAAAAGTATAAACTCAACGACGCGTCCTTCATTTACGAGAAAGACTCCTCTGCCGCGCTGGGCCAGGGATTTCGCTGCGGCTTTCTGGGGCTTCTGCACCTGGACATCGTTCAGGAGAGACTGGAGCGGGAATATGATCTGTCAATTATTCTTTCGGTTCCCAGCGTCCGTTACCGCTTCACCCTCAAGGACGGCAGCGTGCTCTACGTCGATAATCCGACGCACTACCCCGACCCGGCCGAAATCGCCAAGGGAGAAGAACCCTACATCCGCGCCTCCATGATGCTGCCGGAGCGTTATCTCGGCAGCGTCATGAAGCTTTGCATGGAAAAGCGCGGCGTCAATTCCAACATGAATTACACCGGCCCCGGTCGCGTGGAGCTTTCCTACGAAATGCCGCTGGCCGAAGTCATTTTTGATTTCTACGACCGGTTCAAATCCGTCACGCAGGGCTACGGCTCTTTCGACTACGACGTCCTCGATTATCGCGAAAGCAGCCTCGTGTTGATGGATATTCTGGTCAACGGCGAAAAGGTCGATGCGCTTTCCCAGATCGTCCACCGCGAACGCGCCCGCGCCCGGGCGCTCAACGCCTGCGATCGTCTCAAGGACGAAATTCCGCGCCAGATGTACAAGATCGCCATCCAGGGCGCCATCGGATCGGAAATCATCGCCCGCAGCACGATCAGCGCGTTCCGCAAGGACGTCACGGCCAAGTGCTACGGCGGCGACATTACGCGCAAGAGAAAGCTTCTGGAAAAGCAAAAGGAAGGCAAGAAGCGCATGAAGATGATCGGGTCGGTAAGCATTCCGCAAAGCGCGTTTTTAGCGGTTCTGAAGTCGGACAATGATTAAGAATGAACAGGCCGGTCTTTACATTCACATTCCCTTCTGTTTGAGTAAATGCGCGTATTGCAGCTTTTACTCCATTGCCGCTCCGAATCTGATTCCTGAATTTATCAAGGCCCTCCTGCGGGAGATGGCTTTCTGGAAATCGTCATCCCTTCCCGGCCAGGGCTTTGACACAATCTATCTCGGCGGCGGAACCCCTTCTCTGCTCTTGGGCGGACAAATACAGGAAATAATGAATGCCGTTAATTCCGCGTTTGTCATCGACCGTCAGGCGGAAGTCACGATGGAACTCAATCCCGGCAATGTTTCACCGGAGTATTTGCGGAATTTGCGCGCCTGGGGAGTGAACCGCCTGAACATCGGCGTACAATCCTTTGACGACGGCATTTTGAAGTTTCTTGGACGCAGGCATTCGGCCCGGGAAGCGGTTTGCGCAATCGATGCGGCGCGCGCGGCCGGCTTTTACAATATCGGCCTCGATTTAATCTACGGTATTTCCGGCCAGGATATTCGCCTGTGGACCGAAACCCTGGAAAGAGCCCTGTCGTTTGTTCCGGAGCACCTTTCCTGCTATCAGCTTTCGGTGGAGGCGCAAACGCCCCTCTTTGGCCGCTACCGGTCGGAAGGCCTCAGCCTGCCCGCGGAAAGCGAGGCGCTGGATTTCTTTTTCGCGACCTCGCACAGGCTCGCCGAAGCCGGCTACCGGCATTACGAAGTGTCCAACTTCGCCCGCGGGAATTCTTTCCGGTCCCGCCACAACATGAAATACTGGCGGCATATTCCCTACCTGGGGCTCGGTCCTTCCGCTCATTCGTTTTGCGCTGGGCGGCGCTGGTGGAACACGGCGGACGTCGCCGCCTATATTCAAAACCTCTTCGAGGGCAAAACACCGGTCCGGCAATCCGAGGAGCTTTCGGCAGAACAACTGGCCCTGGAAGCTCTTTTTCTGGGCCTGCGCACCCAAGACGGCATCGACCTGGAACAATATCAGGCGTTGTATGGCGTGGATCTGCTCACGGCAAAGAAGCAAACTCTGGGGCAACTGGTGGAAAACGGCCTCGTGGAAATTCGGGACGGCCGGCTCAGTCCGACGCTGTCCGGCCTGGCGGTCGCGGACAGCCTGGCGCTCATCTGATGATCTTTTCTGTCGTGAGCGGCATCCGATCGGGACTCACGCGTACTCTTCGAGATAGCGTTCGATGTAGGCCCGGACGCGGCTTTGGGGCTGATACACGCCGAAGTGGCCTTCGCAAAGGATGTCGGCGTCCAGAGCGAGAAGCGCCTGCATGGATTTTCTCCAGGCGGAAAGATCGGAACCGAAGGCCCGGTTGAAAGGGCCGTGAATGTCCTGGCCGAAGAGCACCCGCCTGCCGTCCCGGTCCAGATACACGCTTATGGAGCCGGGCGTATGGCCGGGCGTGTGCAGGCAGTGGAGTGCGTCATTGCCGAAGAGCAATGTTTCCTTAGCGCCTGCCAACTTCCGGTCGATTTTCGTCGGCGGAAACGTTGCGCCGTACCAGTCGGCCGCGGTCCTGACGGAGTCTCCTGTTTCCAGTGCTTTTGCGTCCATTTCGTGAATAACCAGTTTCGCGCCGTATTTTTCGCGGAAAAACGGCGCGGAGCCGATATGGTCGATGTGGCAGTGCGTCAGAATCACGTGCGACAGGGCGTGCGGGTCCAGCCCCAGCATTTCGATATTGCGGACCAGTTGCGGCGAACTGCCGCCGGCGCCCGCGTCAATCAACACCAACTCACCTCCAAAATCGATCAGATAAACGGCCGCATCGTCCGCCTGTGTGACATTCGGCCCGCCGATCAGATATATTCCCTGAACGATTTCTTCACTTCCCCTGCGCATGCCCTGTTTCCTTTGGAAAGCGCCGCTTCTTAAACTTGCAGCGTTCCGACAATTTCCGCGATATTCTTCAATCTGTTCTGTTTGAGATACTGCTGCATTCCCACAACGATTTCCATGGTGGCCAGCGGATTGATGAAATTGGCCGTGCCGACTTCCACGGCATTCGCTCCCGCCACCATGAATTCCAGCGCGTCCCGGGCCGAAAGAATACCCCCCATGCCGACAACCGGAATCGAAACGCTTTGCGCCACCTGCCAGACCATCCGAAGCGCAACCGGTTTCACAGCCGGTCCCGACAGGCCGCCGGTGACGTTTTTCAGATGCGGTTTTCGCGTACGCAGGTCGATAGCCAGGCCGGTCAGCGTATTGATGAGCGAGACGGCATCCGCTCCCGCCTGTTCCACGGCCCGGGCGATCACCGTAATGTCGGTTACGTTGGGGGTTAGTTTGACAATGACGGGCAGATCCGTTTCCGCTTTCACCCGGCGGGTGACTTCCGCCGCAGCCTTCGGATCGGCGCCGAAGCTTAAACCGCCCTGTTTCACATTCGGACAGGACACATTCACTTCCAGCGCGTGTACGCCCGGCGCGGAAGCAAGTTGTTTGGCAACCCCGGCATACTCCGCGTAACTTTCGCCGTAGATGTTGGCGATCACGGCCACGTCGTACCGGCGTAGAAAAGGCAGCTTCTCGGCGATAAACGCCTCCACGCCGATGTTTTGCAGGCCGACGGCGTTGAGCATGCCGCCCGCCGTCTCCATGATGCGCGGCGGCGGATTGCCCAGGCGGGGCTTAAGGGACAGGCCCTTCACCACAATGCCGCCCAGCCGGTTTAAATCCACGTAATCGGCATATTCCTCGCCGTAGCCGAAAGTGCCGGACGCCGTCATCACCGGATTTTTCATTTTCAGCCCGGCGATGTCCACGGACAGCGCCGGATCTGTCTTGCTCTTTTTTTTCAACGGAAAACACCTCCACCGGAGTTCCGCTACCGCGGGAATCAAGGCCCGGCTGTCCGCGCTCCCCTGTGGAGCAGGCCGCCTCTTTTTATTCCCAGAGAATGTCCTTCAAATTGAACACCGGCCCGTCCGCGCAAACCCGCCGGTAGGCTTTGTTCCCCGCGGCATCCTTCACCGCAACGACGCAGCCCGCGCAGGCGCCGACGCCGCAGGCCATGCGTTCTTCCAGCGACACCTGGCAAACGTATTCGTCCTTGAGCAGGCCGGCCAATGAGCGGATCATGGGCTTCGGTCCGCAGGCGTAAAGCGCCGTGTCCGCGGGATCGTACTTTTTCAGATCCCGCCGGAAAGCTTTCGTCACCAGCGTTTTTTCGCCGAGCGTCCCGTCATCCGTACAGAAAATGACGTTGCCGCAGGAGGCTTTCAGTTCTTCGAGACCGACCAGCGCCTCTCCGGTCCGGGCGCCGAGGTAAACGGTCACGGCGTCCGCGGCGCGGGAGTTCGTCCGACGCAGTTCTCTCGCCAGAAGCGACAAAGGCGCAATGCCGATGCCGCCGGCGATGAGTACAATATTCTTTTTTGTCGGATCGACCGTGTACCCCGTGCCCAGCGGTCCGGAGATTTCCACCTGCGATCCCCGGATCAGCCCTGCGAGAATCCGTGTTCCCTTCCCCGCCACGCGGTAGAGCAACTCGATGGCGCAGCCACCCCGGCCCCTCCCGTAGGCGTAAATGCTGAACGGCCGCGACAAAAAAGGATCCTGCAATCCCGCAATGCGCGCCATCACGAACTGCCCGGGCCGCGGCCGGTCAAACTGCACAGGCAGCCTGATTTTCATGAGAAAGAAATCCCGCCGGATTTCGTCGTTTCGGAAGACTTCCCCAATGTAAATGTTTCCGGCCATTGCTTTTCCCGCTATCCGTCCGCCCACATGATCAGGGCGTCCTCGTTCGTGTCGGTGTAATATTTCGGACGCCGGCCTTTTATCACAAATCCGCACTTCCGGTAAAGCCCGATCGCCGGCTGGTTTGACGCGCGCACTTCCAGCGTCCGTTTGGCAATGCCCATTTGCGCCGCCGTCTGCTTCATTAACTGCAGCAGGTTGTAGGCCAGTCCGTGCCGGCGGAATTCCTTACGGACCGCCAGATTATGGAGGTGCGCCTCATCGGCCACCAGCCAAAAAACGATATAGGCGCCGATCAGAGATTTCCCGTCAATCTGAATTTTGACGACCCACTTTTGTGCCTGCGGGATGCGAAGTTCATCCAGAAACATCCCTTCCGTCCAGGGCGACGGAAAAGAAACGCGCTCGATCGCCAGGATCTCCGGCAGATCCGTTCTTTGCATCAGATCGACGCTGACTTTATGGGCGGTCTGCTCAGAAGACATGAAAAAATTCCATCGCTGCGGCTGCCGCCAGAAATATCGCGCAAAACACGGGGACCGCCCCGCGCATTTTGAGCGTGCCCAGCGCCACCGCGATTCCCAGAACCGGCAGGAAATAATAAACCATCGTCAATGCGCTCACGACCGGAGCCGGCAGCTTCGGAAACATCCAAACCAACAAGGGGATGAGCACCGTCTGCGCGGCCAAGAGAAAAACCACATAAAAAATAAAGACCCGGGCCAGCCCGGAATACGTTTTACGTTCGACGGCCCGCCAATCGAGTCTTTTGGCGTCTTCCAGGGCCTGATCGGAAAGCCGGTTGTTGGCCGTCACAATTCGGACCTCGATGACCCGGGCGATCACCCCCAGCGGAACGGCCAGGAGAATGGACAGAGCGATGATCTCCGGCGTAACACCGTCCGGACCGCTCCCCGTCCAAACGGCGGCCGACGTTGCGGCGGCGGCGGCCAGGGAATCGTTGGGGGGAATGTAAATGCCGATGGGAAGACGGTCGATCCAGAAGAGTTCCAGAATCGCGCCGACGAGCAGTCCGGCGTAGGGATTTCCCAGCGCCAGTCCGACAACCGGCGCCACAACGATCGGCCTCGACACCATGGTTTGAATCAGGATCCGGTCCAGAGCCAGGAGGCTCCCGATCAAAGCGATAAGGGGGATTTGAACGATCAGCATAACGTCACCGGACAACGGACGGCTCGATGTCGCAGGATTCCCTGAGGACGTCCCGAATATTGACGGCTCTTTCCCTGGGCACCCGCTTCAGTTCGACGGCAACGCCCTTTTCTTCGAGCAGGCGAAAGACATTCCGAACGTCCGCTTCGCACAAAAACACGGACGGCGCGCAGCAGACCTTGTATTCCTCGTTGTGAATGTTTCCGATATTGAGTTTTTCAAAATGAAAGCCCGCCTCATGCGCTTTCAGGGCGTCGGCAATGTTGCTGAATAAAACGATGGTCTTTTTTCCCTGCCCCTGGGCGTAGACGTAACTTGCGGCAAAATCCTCCACCGAACAGATGTTGACTTCGATGTCGCTGGGAACGGCCATGCGGATGACCGTTTCACAAAAGAAATCGCTCGCGGAATTGTTGTCGACGACCAGAATGCACTTCGCTTTGACGAACGGAACCCAGGCTTCCAGAATCTGTCCGTGGACGAGCCGGTTGTCCACCCGCACCAGAGCGATGTCGTAATATTCCGCCAATTGCTCACCCGACTGCCTTTTTGCTCAATATTTCACTGGCCAGTGAAATATTCTTTTTTCCGTAGTCCTTGATAAAACTGGCGAACTCGTTAAGCGTGGTGTCTTCCTTGACATCGGACAGTTTCAGCAGCATCGGCAGGTTGACGCCGGTCACCACCTCGACTTTTCCCTCTTTCATGAACGACAGAGATATGTTGGAAGGCGTGCCGCCGAAGAGATCCGTCAGAATCAGGACCCCTTTGCCCTTGTCCAGCTTCTTGATGGCGTTTTGGATTTCCTTTTTCAAGTCCTCAACGCCCTTGGTCTGTTCAACACAAACATGCATGACATCTTTTAACTTGCCCTTGATGGACTCCGCCGCATGAATGAGTTCGTTTCCCAGGTTTCCGTGGGTGGTTATCAGCACACCGATCATTGTCGCCCCCTTGAAAAAGCGAGAATCATAACCGCCTTCGCAAACCGGCGGCCATGACCTTCAAAAACAATGTAGCAGGCTAATGGATTGACCTTTAATTGTCAAGATTTATCCAAGATGCGCTCCATAAAAATGCGCCGCCCGCCGTCGAAAGCAAAATCCCAATTTTATTGCAATATTCCTCGTCCATTTCTGTCCGGGTCTCTCAGGGCGTCCGCGAGGCCCGACTCGCGCGAAATCCGTCTTAAGACCGTCCGGATCAGCACGTCCCGCGGCGAGAGGATTTCGACGCCGGTTCGCGCGCGCGTCACGCCCGTGTAAAGCAGTTCCCGGGTCAGGACCGGCGCATCGCTTTCGGCCAGCACCAGCGCAACCCGGTCGAATTCCGACCCCTGGCTCTTGTGCACCGTCATCGCCCAGACAGTTTCATGCGGAGGAAGTCTTTCCGGTGATATCCGGCGCAGTCCTGTTTTCGGATCACGGAAAAACACCCGGATGGTTTCGGGAGTCTCGGGGTCCCTCAAGGCAATTCCGACGTCGCCGTTGAACAAGCGGAGACGGTAGTCGTTTTCCACAATCATCACCGGCCGCCCTTCGTAAAAAGGGGTGCGCAAATCGATCAGCCCGGCTCCGGCCAGGATTCTTTCAACGGCCGCGTTCAGGTTCCGGGAGCCCCACGGACCGATCCGCAGGGCGCACAACAAACGAAATGCCTCGAAACGCGCAAAGACGTCCTCGACGCGGGCGGGAATCTCCAGCGCGGCCTCCAGACCGGCGCGAGAAAACGCCAGCACAGCGGGCGACAACACCGAAACCGGATCGTCCGCGGCCGAAAGCTCCGTAAAACGAACATCCGACCGCCGGCCGGTCTCCAGAATCGCCAGCACCCGTCCGGCATCCCCCTGTCTGATGGAGCGGCTCAGGGCGCCGATGCTGCTGTTTTCGGAAAATCGGTAGTTGCGCGTCAGCTCGACAATGCTGCCGGCCGCCGCCGGCGCATTTGCCGAAGTTTTCGCCAGGAGGCCGCCGATATCTGCGAGTTGCTTTTTGAGCGCAGCGGAATAAACGTTCAGGGATTCAGAAAAGCAAATGCTTCCCAGAACGGCCCCTGCCTCGACGGAAGCCAGCTGATCCTTGTCTCCGAGGAAAAAAAGCCGTGCATCCGGCGCCAGGGCATCCATGAGCTTGGCGGCAAGCGGCAGATCCACCATGGAAGCTTCATCCACCACCACCAGATCGTACGGCAAAGGATTTTCCTTCCCATAATAAAAATACGGCGAATGGCGGATGGCGCCCAGGAGGCGGTGCACCGTCATTGCCTCCCGGGGAATGAACTTGCGGATATCCTCCGCGCACGGAAGCGTTTCTCCTGTCTTTCGAACGGCTTCCTCCAGGCGGGCGGCGGCCTTTCCGGTGGGCGCGCACAAAGCGATGCGTTGCGGTCGTTTTTCCAGATCCAGCAAAAAGGCCAGAATTTTTGTTATGGCGGTTGTCTTGCCCGTTCCCGGGCTGCCGGTGATAACCAGAAATTTCCCCGAGAGCGCCAAAGCAGCGGCAAGGGCGGGACCGAATGACGGATCGGCGCAGACCTCGGGAAAAAACAAACGCAGTTTTTCGCGGACGACGGCGGGGCAAAGATTCGCGTGGAAAGAATGACTCCGCCGGGCGAGGATAAAATCGGCAACGTCGCGCTCGTAGCGCCAGTAGCGCTGGAAATAGAGGCGCTGTGCGTCGTCCAGGATGAGGGGTTTGAACTCGCCGGGCCGTCCGACGCAGGAGGCTTGCCGCAACGCCTGCACCCAGGCGTTCAGCTCCGGCAGACGAACGGGACGCTCCTCCCCTTCTTCCGCAGGCAGGACATGACCGGCAAAGTCGGAAAGACGCACGCAGACATGACCTTCTCTCAACTGCCGGCTGGCGAGTTGGGCGGCCTGCCGCACCTCCTCGGAATGCGCGGAAACGATGGACGCCAGAAACGATCCCAGATGGCGGTCGAAAACAGAAAAACTCTCGTGGATTTTTTGAACGGTCCCGTTCGCCATGGTGAATGCGCCCCCGACAATTTCGCACCGACTATGAATCAGGCGGCCGGCTCTGTCAAGGTGATAATGCGATGCTCTCCGGCAGATGCAGCACGGTGCAACATGGTATTGACATCGGTTGCTGCAATCTTTATAATCGGCAAAAATTTCATCCGGATCACACATGAACCTTTACCGTCAAATCGTTGGATACCGCCTGGCCCTCACCATTGTCCTGGCCGTTGCGGGCATCGTCACCATGGTTTACTACGTCACCTGCGACACGGCCTGCTCCTACCTCCGGGGCGACCTGCTCGGCGTCGACCTCAAATATGTCGGCGTGGGATACATGGCGCTTCTCATTCTCCTGGCGCTTGTGCGGAAGGCGGACCTGCTGCGCATGCTGGTCGCGGCGGGCATCGGCGTGGAAGTCTTCCTGGTGTCCTTCCAGGTTTCCGAAAATGTGTTCTGCCCTTTCTGCCTGACGTTCGGCGTCCTGGTCCTGCTGATGTATGTGGTCAACTATGAACGCTCCGGCATGACCACCCGATGGTACCACAGCGTCGTTTATCTTTTCGGCGACGCGAAAATCCCCTGGGTGGACCGGCCACGGATGCCCCTGCTGGCGATGATGATCGCCGGCTGGTTGTTTGTCAGTTTTGCCTTTTCCGGTTCAGCCACACCTTTATACGCCGCCGAGGCGCCCGGCGTGCCCTCTTACGGCAGGGGCGCCTGGGAACTGATCATCTGCACGGATTATTTTTGCGCGCCGTGCCAATCCGTGGAAAATGATCTGGCGCCTGAACTGGACAGACTGCTCGCGACGGGCAATGTCCGGATCACTTTCGTCGATTTTCCCGGCCACCGGGGGAGCGCCCTTTATGCAAAATATTTTCTTGCCGCCGCCGCGGCGGATCCGGGCGGCGCCAACGCCCTGAAAGCCAGAAGACTTCTCTTTGCGCTGGCCGAACAGGGCAAGGTGGACGAGGAAAATGTTCTGGCCGCCGTGCTCCGATCGAAAAACGTCGCCCTGAAAATCATCGATCCCAAGCCGGTCTTTAAGCGGTGGTCCGGCCTTCTCAAGCAGTATGACATTGATCAGACGCCGACCTGTCTTTTGCGCTTTTCCAGCGCCTACACGAAGAAGTATGCCGATGCGCCCGCCATCCGCGATGAGCTGATCCCGGAACTCCGGAAAAGATTTCCCCGGTAACGGCCGGTGAACCTCAGAACGCAAGCAGCGCTTCTTTCAACCGGGCGATAAACGCCCCGTCCGGCCGATCGTAAAAGACACCGCCCTTCCGGGGCGGAGCGGCCAGGCCGCGCAGGAAAAAATAAAACACGCCGCCGAAATCCCGGTCGTAGATGTAATTCGGCTTTCGCTTTTCCAGATAAGCGTCCAGTGCGACGGTGTAAATCAGATACTGCGCGTCATAAAAGGCTTTCATCATTTCCCGCCGCAGCCCTTCCGGTTCGTAATTCTCCGGGCGTCCGCCCAGGTCGTTGGATTTCCAGTCTGCCAGGTAGAATCGTCCCTCATATTCAAAGACCAGATCGATGAACCCTTTCAAAAATCCCTGAACGGGGGGGAAATGCAGCGTCCGCCGTTCATCCGCCGAACGGCTTTCCAGAACCGACAGGAGTTTTGCCGGAGAAAGATTTTTCAGGGGAAAGTAAAACTCGAGTTCTCTCAGGCAGTGTTCCGGGGCGAGCCGCGACAAATCGAATTCCTCTCCGTTTCCGGCGGGAAGTTTTGTTTGCACGAGATTTCGCAGCATCCGGCAAATGCCCGCCTGCCATTGCAGGGGGTAACCGAACTTCTCCAGCGTATCCGTGACGACAAATGTGGTCCGCTCATCCGCCACGCGGGAAAAATCGATCTTTTCGAGGATCTCGTGCAGCAGGATTCCGGACGTTGCACCCGGCGGAAAGGAGAGAATGCCCGTCGCCTCCGGAGGTTCCGGCAGCGCATCGGACCGCCGGAAGTCCGGCGTCTGCTCGTCCCATTCGGCGTCATCCTGCGCGGCGCGCGTGAGAAAGGTGTAGCTCGCGATTTTCCAGCGGGAATCGATTTTCCCCGCAAAGGGGCGGTACAGGATTTGCCCGGTTTCCTTTTCCGTTGTCCATTTTTCAATCTCCTCAACATTCTCCACACGCGTCGCCCGGATGGCGCCGCGGGATCTTTCCGCGAAGGAACGCATTGCTGCCGGCATCTCTTCGTCCGTCGCCTCCCCGGCTCCGCCTTTCGGGTAAAAAAGATGCGATACGGCGCCGGCGGACGCGTTCCTGATATTGCCCCAGACGAAATAGCAGCGGTTTTTCGCCCGGGTCAGCGCTACGTAAAGCAGGCGGCAGTTTTCCGCCAGAACATCCCGCTCGTAGAGCGTCCGGTGCCGGTCGAGCTCCTCCGATCCCAGATCGACGGTGATCCGCCAGTCGTTTTTTTCGTCGTGAAAAGCAAGCGGCAGGCCGTCTTTGCGTTCCGGCCCCGTTTCCCAGGCAAACGGACAGAAACAAACCGGATACTCGAGCCCCTTGCTCTTGTGAACGGTCACGATGCGGACGCACCGGCGGTCCGTTTCCAGACGCAGCTGCTGGTCTTCCTTTTCATTGTCCGGCGCGGCCGACATGCGTTCGAGCCAGCCGAGCACATCCGACGGTCTCAGGTTGCCCTGCGCCTGCGCCTGAAACAACAGCCCCGCCAGATGACCGTAGTTGGTGAGACGCCGCTCCCCGCCGGGCAGGGCGGCGATCCGCCGGCGGGCGCCTTCCTCCTCCAGCAGCGCGAAAAACAGGGTCAGGATACCCTTGCTCTGCCATAGTCCGGCATAGCGGCGGAAACGGATGCGCCAATCCTCCAGACGCTCTTCGTCCTCCAGGCACAAGGCGATATCTCCGGCGCGCAAACCGAAAAAAGGCGTCGCGAGAGCGGAAAGCAGATGCCCTTCCTCTTCGCAATGAATCATTCCCAGCATGAGCAGCCGGAAATCCTGGACTTCGTCCGCGGTAAAAACGCTTTCCGACGAATAGATGACGGAAGGAATGCCGGCCTGCGAAAGCAGCTTTTTGAAGGCCATGGCTTCGGCGTTTTTGCGCACCAGAATGGCGATATGGCTTTCGTCAAGCGGCGCCGCGCCGATCATGGCTTTTTTCGCGCGGCCGAGCGCCAGGAGCCGGGCAATTTCAGCGACCACGGCCCGATTGATGAGCAAGCGCGCGGCGCCGATCTCGAGCGCCGATCCGTCTTCTTTGCCAGGAACAAACCACCACTCGAGCCCCGCCCCGCTTGCTCCTTCAATCGTCAGCGGCTCAATCTGCGCCTTGGCCGCCGGTTCGATCCGGCGGTAGGAAATCTGCTCGTAAATGAAGGGCCGTTCGGGCTTTTCAAACAGGATGTTCACCGCCTCCAGCAGCGGCGCTTCCGAACGCCAGTTGGTCGTTAGAGTGAAGGCACGGTCGACGGACTTGGCCGCTCTCAGGTACGCGTAAATATCCGCGCCGCGGAAGCTGTATATCGCCTGCTTCGGATCGCCGATGTAAAACAGGGCCGCCTCCCGGTTTCCGCGGTCGGCAAAGACGGACTGCAAAATGGCGAATTGCAGCGGATCCGTATCCTGGAATTCGTCCACCAGCACCGCCGGAAATTGACCGCGGAGAATTCCGGCCAGTTTCTCCGAACCGGCATCGTGAAGCACCTCGTAGGCGCGCAAAAGCAGGTCGTCGAAATACAGAAGATTTTGCTTTTGTTTGAGGCGGGGAAATTCACGCGCAGCCGTCTCCAGAAACTCTTTCTTCACCCGTCCGAGATAGGCATCGAGTCTGTCGGAAAGTTTCCGGGCCTGCCGCCGGACGGTCTCGGCCAGGTCAAAAAGCGGATGCTCGGGCGTTTTCCGGTTTTTCCTGGTTTTGCCTCTTAAATAAGACGCGCCAAGCTTTTCCAGGAAAGGAGGGAGCGGCCAGGGAAGATCGTCGGCACAGACCAGCGCGTCCGTGTCCCGGACCAGAGCGTCCACTTTTCGGCCGTAAACTACGGCGCTCAGCGCCGGATCGGCAAGCGCCCGGGCAAGGGGGTCTCTGTCCCGACGCCACAAAGCGCAAAACTGCAGAAAGGTTTCCCGCAGCTCGTCTTGCTCCCGTTGCAGATCCTCCGCGTCGAGCGGACCAAAATCGGGGATGATGTTCAGCTGCGGTCCGTGAGCGGTCAGGCGCAAAAGCGCCCTCAGGCTTTCCGGATCCACCTTCCGGACCAGCGCGTGCGCAACGATCACCGGGGGACTGCCGTAAAAATGACGCCGCCAGAAATCCGCGACAAACTCGCGTTCGAGCGCCTGTTGATTTTCAACCAATTCCGCCTCGAAGGCCATTTTACCGGCAAAGGCGTGATCCGTCAAAAGCCGCCGGCAGAAGCCGTGAATGGTAAAAATTGCCGTCTCGTCGTAGCCGGCGAGCGCCAGATCCAACTCACGGACAATTCGTTTGCGCTCGCCGCTTTCGGAAAAACGCTTAAGCAGTTGAGCTGTCAGGTCGTTTTTTGCGCTGCCATGGATAAAAGCGTCCCGGGCGACAATGATCGTCTCCCGGATGCGTTTGCGCAGTTCGGCCGTCGCCGCGTTGGTGTAGGTAATGACGAGCAGTTGGCGAACGGATAGTTTTCTTTCCACAAGAAACCGCAGGTACAGTCCGGCCAGGGCGTGTGTTTTTCCGGTACCGGCGGCGGCTTCGATCAGATTGACGCCCGCAAGCGGACAGGTGGCTGCATCGAAAGGCTTCATGAAAGCGACTCCGTTTTTTTCAGATGCCGGCAAAGACTCCCTGCGATTTCCTCAGCCGCCGCCTCAAACTCTCCGTCCAGCGGCAATTCCGCTGCGAAGCAGATCCGGCAGGCAGGTTCATCCCTTTCCGCCCGGGCCCGGCCATAGTCCTCCCCCCACCAGGCTTTCCCGGCGGCGAAAAGCGCATCCGCCCGGGTTTTGTCGTCAAGCCACAGCGCCCGGGCGAATTCCCATGTCGTCCGGGGAAAAAATTTCAGCGGCTGGTTTCTCCCGGCAAAATAGTAGCGGATCAGCTTTGCCAGAATTTCCCGGGCGTCGTCAACCGGGTCAAATCGCCGGAGCGCTCCGTCGCCGATCAGCAAAGTGGAGCGCGGATATCCCGCGCCGCTTGCGGCATTGAGCGCCAGGTGAGCGATCCAGGCGCTGAAATAATCGTGCGCCGTGAGCGCCGCCATCCGGTAATACAGGCGGTGCGCTTCGTAGAGGCGATCCAGCCTGCCGGTCAGTCGATAATCGCCGACGGCGATATCGACAAAAAGATCTTCCAGGGGGCCGCTGCGACAGGCTGCCACGCGCCCGGCGAATACCCGGGCGGCCGAGGCCAGCTTGTTGAAATAATAGTCTCCAGCGGCGCCCACCGGCAGGACGCCTTCAGCCCGCTTGCGCCGCAGCACGGCGGCCTCGCTTTCGTTGCCGAGAAAGCTCTCCACCAGATCCTGACGAATCCGGTAGCCGCCGAGCGTGTCGAGGTCGAAAGGTTCGCTGTCGTCCGGGTCCGGACGGAGCGCCGGAGGTAGTCTGAGCCCCAGGCGGCCTTCCAGAAACGCCCTGGCCGGATTGCGGTAAAACGCCGTCAAATCGGCAATCGTAATGACCCGGGGCAAAGCCTCCGCTTCCGGAAGCTCGCCTGACGCAAATTGTGCCGTTGTTTCCCTCCCGTCGAGAAGCGCCCGCGCCGCTTCGTAATCCTGCCGGGAATAACTTGTGAAGTTTTCTTTTGCTTTGAAATTCTCCGCCGAAAATCCGTGCAACGGATGTCGGCGCGTGATTTCCGAGGAGCGCGCCTTTTTGTTTTCCAGCGGATAATTTCGGTCCAGATAATCCAGAAGTTCCGAAACCAGGCCCGAAGGCAGGATGTCGTTGTTGTCCTCTGCGCTCCGACCGATGTGGCTGACGATCAGATACGTGCCGGCTGAAAGCAGCGATTCGAGGAACAGATACTGATCGTCCCGCCGCTGGGAACGGTCTCCCGTCCTCCACCGGGTCTCCATGACATTGAATCCCGAAGGCCTGTCCCGTCGCGGATATGCGTCGGCATTCATGCCCGCCAGGCAAATGACGTCGAAGGGAATGCTGCGCATCGGCACCAGCGCGCAAAACGAAACGCCGCCCGCCAGAAAACGCGCGGCGCCGCCCTGGCCGGCAAGGATCCGCTCCAGATAATTTCTGATAATCGACGCGTCGATCGGCGCGAGGCTGCCGGCGTTCCGGCCATCCTCGGACAGAGAGGCGATCGCCTGGTTTAAAACGTACATTTCTGACCGGTACGAATCGGCAGACGGCAGAAAATCCGCCGCCATTCCTTTCAGGACAACGCACCAGTCGGCCAGCGGGCGGGCCTGCCGCAGAACATCTTTCCAGTCGACAAGCTTTTTCCAGAAGGCGAGGAAGCGGCCGAGCACTTCCGCGTGCGGGCCTTCGATCTCGCCCCAGGGAAGAATATCCGCAAACAGTTCCTCCCGGCGGCCGTCCAGGGCAAAACCCGCAAACAGCCGGTTCAGCCCCCACTGCCACGTATTCTGGTCGAAAGGAGGCAGATCGAACTCCTGCCGGTGCGCCGTGTCGATGCCCCAGCGGATGTTCGTCCGCAAGATCCAGTGACGGATGAGCTCCAGATCTTTCGGCGTAATCGACTGCTTCTCGGCAATGGCGGCATTTTCCAGCAAGGACAACACTTCCCCGGCGGGAAAGCGTCCGAAAGCCAGATCCAGAAGCGACAGAAAGCCCCGGCAGACAACGCTTGCGGAAAGCAGCCCGCGGTCGGCGATCGCATAGGGAATCTTCGGCGCGCGCGTTTCAAAGACCGCTTCGATAAAGGGCGCGTAAGCTTCGATATCCGGCGTCATCACGAGCACGTCCTCCGGCGTCAGCGCTTTGTCTTTTTCAAACAGGCTCAGCAAAACGTCGTGCAGCACTTCCACTTCGCGCAACGCATTGTGGCAGGCGTGAATCTGGAGAGAATCGTCGCCCGCGGGAAAAATATCCGGCGCGCCGCCGCAGGTATGCGGTTCCTCGAGCCGATAAATATCCCTTTGCACCGCGGCAAGCAACCGGTCGCCGGCAGGCTCTTCAAACACCTCCCTGACCTCCGCGCCAAGACCGCTCATGAGGTGAAAAAAGTCCCGGCCCTGTGCGCCCCAGGACGCCAGAAGCGCATTGCCGCTTTCCAGGTGCAGGAGGTCGTCGTCCGCCGTGGAAATCCCGCCCGGCGCCCGGCCGAGAACCGAACCGATTTCCCGTTTTGAGCGGATGTCCGCCCAGAACTCGGGCGAGGGATTCCAGTAATAATAATCGACGGGCAGATGGGTCGAAAGCAGAAAGAACATTTCCAGAAAAGCGCGCGGCAGATAGGAAATTCCGAATACGGACAGCCGCGAGGGCAGCGCGTCCGGCCGGCACGGCCCTTTCTTCACCGCTGACAAAAAAAGGCGTCTTGCCCGGGCCGGGTGCATCCCCTGCGGACGGGCGGCGACAAGCATCCGCCACAACGCGGCCTGCCAGGCTTCGCCGGAATCCCCGATGCGCCCCTCTTCCCAGCCGAGAATCATCTCCGGCCGGAAAATCAGATACTGATCGAAGGCGTGGGCGATTTGCCCGGCGAGCGAATACCTTTTCAACGGATCGTCTTTTTCGCCCAGATAGCGGGCGATTTCTGCGAAGTCCTCCTTTCCGGCCTGACCGGGCAGCATTTCCAGAAGCGTCCAGGTCATGACGGAGACGTCAAAATAAGGATCGGACGCATAGCCGGGGATAAACGCCGCAAAGACTTCCTCCAGAAATTTGCGGGGAAAGGGGAAACGGTAATTTGCGGCAATGCCGTGCAGCCGCGCCAGCTTAAGCAGAATCCATTTGGCCATCCCCGCGCTCTGCACCACGACGGTTTGGGCCGCAAGCGGATTTTCTTCGGGAGATTCCGCCAGCCGCTCGGCCAGGCAGCGGACAAGTTTCTCCAGATTATTGCCGACAAAAACTTTCATGATTGATTTTTCCGCTTTCCTGAATTAAAAGGTCAGATATCATAAATTCCCAAAGTCTGAGATGTTTTTTTTAAAGGCCGATGAACTACGTGCTTAATACAACGGATGATTACCACGTAAACGCTCTGGAGACGCTGGGCTGGGAGCTGACCGTCTGCAACGCGCTGGAACCCCCGAACAGCCCCTGCCGCGGCGCGCTGCGCAATCCCGGCACCTTCGGCGTGCAACTCTTTCATTTTCTCAAGCGCTTTGTCCCCTTTTCCGACCTCCGGACCGTCCTGGAAGTCGGCGGCGGTCTGGGTTACCTGATGCGTGATTTTCTGTCGCTGGCTCCGCATCTGTCTGCCTCTATGCTCGACATTTCGCCCTACCTCCTGCAAAAGCAAAAAGAAACGCTGGCGAACCGTTCCGTCCGATTCGGCCGGGCCGATTTTCTCACGATGTCCATCAGCGATCTCAAGCCGTTCGAGCTGGTGATCTTAAACGAAAACCTGGGCGATTTTCCCACCCTGGTGACCGATCGCGACGCGCGGGGGGACGCCGATGCGGAAACACGGTACTGGGTGGACAAAATCAACGATATCGAGGAAGAATTTTCACTGGACCTCGACGATGGGGAAAGCATCAACATCGGCGCCCTGTGCATCGTGGAAAAGCTCTGCGGCGCGCGGATTCCCTACATTTACTTAAGCGAACACAGCTGTGAGGCATCCATGCAGAATCCGAATTTTCCCCGGCATCATTTTCAGGGATCGGGGAAACCGGAAAAAATTCCGCTTAAGGGCCATACGGAATACACCGTCAAATTTTCTCATCTGGTAGCCATTGCCCGGGCGTTCCGCTATAAAGTAATCCGCGGCCAGTATGTCGACATCCTGCCGCTGGCTCTTAACGACCGGGTCCGGACCGCCATGCGCTCAGGTGCGCCGCTTTCCGACGAGCAGGAAATCCTGCAGCAGTTTATTTACGATTTGTATAAATATGAATATCTGGTGTTCATTTCCGATTCTTTGAAGAAAGGATAATAACATGAAACCCGGCTTCATCTCTGTTTTCCTGCTCTACCTGCTTGCATTTTCCGCAGCCGATTCCTTGGCGTTTCGCTGCGGCGACGGCCTGGTCACCAGCGGCGACACCAGGATGCAGGTCATGGTAACCTGCGGGAACCCGACGTCGAAGGAAAAGGTCTGCACAAATTCCGCAAACGTCCTGGAGTCCGACCGGCGCGGCAAAACCGCGCGCTCCCGAAAATGCCCGGGGAAGGCGGAAGTCTGGTACTACAACTGCGGCGACCGTGATTACATTTACGCGCTGACTTTCGAGGACGGCGTCGTGGTCCGGGAAAGCGCCATCGGCCGCGGCAAAGGACCGTCCGATTGCCGGGGCAAATGAAGGATCCAATCGCCTCCGCCGGATGTTTTGCCCGCACCTGCCATGGCGCGGGGAAAAAGGCGGGAACTCATCCGGCCGGCTCAGGATCAATGAGGCGGATCATCTCCTCCGGATCGGAGGTGGGCAGCGCGCAGGTGAAATTCGTGCAAACGAAAGCCCGAGCGCGTCCTTCAGGCGCCGAATGCCCCTGTATCCAGGGAGCGATCGTTGCGATCTCCGTTTCGGCTTCTCCGTCGGGATGGAATATCACCACTGTGTTGGGGGCGTAATGCCGCCTCAGTGCGGCGAGCATGGCCTGCGTATCGGGCAGTCCTTCGCCTCCGGCAATGACCACTTCCGCGACCGGTCCGACGGCAAAATCCAGCCCGCAGAGAAAATAGGTGAAGGCTTTGGGCATCGCCCCCGCCGGCGCACAAAAGGCCCGATAGATCTCGTGCGCCTGTCTGTCCAGGTCCGCGTCACCCGTGATGCGCGACAGGCGCAGCGCATTCAGGAAGGAAACGGAATTCCCCGATGGAATCGCCCCGTCATAAAGCTCCTTGGGACGCACCGGCAGCCTTTCCGCCTCGGAAGACGTGAAAAAGAATCCACCGTTTTGCCCGTCCCGGAAAAAGGCCGCCAGGCGGGATTGAAGTTCCAGCGCCCGAAGCAGGTGCCCGGCATCCAGCGTCGCTTCGTAGAGTTCCAGAAGCGCAAAGACCATAAAGGCATAATCGTCGATGTGAGCGTCGACGGCCGCCTGTCCCTCCCGATACCGGTGCCAGAGGCCGCCGTCCGCCCGCGTCATCTTCTCCGTGATAAAATGCATCGCCCGCAGCGCGGCCGCGCTATAAGCCGCGTCGTCCAGAACCTGCGCGCCGCGGGCAAGGGCCGCGATCATGAGCCCGTTCCAGTCGGTGAGGATCTTGTCGTCCTTATGGGGGTGAACCCGCTTTTCGCGCGCGGCAAACAGTTTCTTCCGGATGGCCTCGAGGCCTTCTTCCTCCGCCATCGGGAAATCCCGGTCCCCTTCGCCGTACACGGTCGCGCGGTGGGGGATAAAATGCCCCGCGGGAATTTCCCTCATGCCCGGCAGTTCCCCGTCGTCCGTATGGCGATAAATGGACAGGTACAGGTCCGCCTCTTCCGGGGACAGAAGAGAGCGGAGTTCCTTTTCCGTCCACAGGTAGAACTTTCCTTCTTGGCCTTCGCTGTCCGCGTCTTCGGCGGAGTAAAAGCCCCCCTGGGCATCCGTCATATCGCGCAGGACATAGGAAAAGATTTCGCGCGCCGTCTTTTCATATTCCTTCTTGCCTGTCGCCTGGTAAAGCTCGAGATATGCCAGCGCTGTAAGCGCCTGGTCGTAGAGCATCTTCTCGAAGTGCGGCACGATCCAGCGCGCGTCTGTAGAATAGCGGTGAAAACCGAACCCGATCTGATCGTATATCCCGCCGCGCCGCATATTTTGCAGCGTCTGCTCCGTCATCCTCAGCGCCTCTTCCTCGCCGGCGCGCTTCCAGTAGCGCAGGAGAAAGAACAAGTTGTGCGGCGAAGGAAATTTCGGCGCTTCGCCGAATCCCCCGAATGTCGCATCGAAGCTCATCATAAAGGATCGGTAGGTCCGGTGCAGCAGGTCCTCACCGACATCGCCGGCGCGGCCGGATTCCGGACGCCGCAGGGCGGCGGTAATTTCATCGGCCGCGACCAGGACCTCCGCGCGCTTGGTCCGCCAGAGCGTTCGAACCTGCGGGATCATGTCGAGGAGCCCCACCCTTCCATAGCGGGTTTCCCGGGGAATGTAGGTGGCGGCGAAAAAGGGACTGAGATCCTGCGTCATCATGACCGTCAGCGGCCATCCGCCGCTCTGGGTCATGAACTGGCAGGCCTTCATGTAAACCGCGTCGATGTCCGGGCGCTCCTCGCGGTCCACCTTGATGTTGATGAAGGTATCGTTGAGCAGGGCGGCCACTTCCGCATCCTCGAACGATTCCCGCTCCATGACATGGCACCAGTGGCAGGTGGAGTAGCCGATGGACAGAAAGATCGGTTTGTCCTCCCGGCCGGCCCGGGCAAACGCCTCCTCGCCCCACGGATACCAGTCCACAGGATTGTGCGCGTGCTGGAGCAGATAGGGGCTTTTTTCGTTGATGAGGCGGTTGGCTTTCATTCGTTTCTTTCCTCCAGAACCTCCGCAATCGCCGCCAGGCCCTCCGGTTCGGATAGAAGCGTCGTATGCCCGACTCCCGGAACAATCCGGATTTCCGCGTGAGGCTGACATGCGGCAAGGGTCTCCAGATACTTTTGCGGATAAAACAGTTCGTCTTTTGCTCCCACCAGCAGCGCCAGAGGCGAAGTGATGCTTTTCAGATCGGCGGAATAATCCCTGCGCATGCCGAAATTGGCCCAGAGACGATAGGAATACCTTGGCGTCAGATAAGGCGCCATCTCCGGAGGGACGCCGAAAGCGACGACAGGCAGATGCCCCAGAAGTTTTTGTCCCGGTCCGTCCAGGAGCGTGATGGCGGCGATGCGCAAAACGCCGGCTTGCGCTTGCCGGCTGTTGTCGGGACGGGTCGTCGGGTGGTCATGGCGGATAAACGGGGCAAGAACGATATAGCGGTGAAAAAGCTCCCGGCGGCCGCTTGCCGCAAACCGCAACACAAAGCCGCCGCCTGATGAAAATCCGACCAGGGCGACGTCTTTTCTGCCCCGGAAGAATTGCGTCATGAAATCTTCCAGATCGTCTTCGAGCTGGCCGATGTAATCAATGTTCCCCCTGCGTCCCGAGTCGCCGTGTCCGCGCACGTCGAGCGCGTAAACGTCCATTTCGTTTTTCCGCAGATATTCGGCCAGCGCATGCATCGATCGGCTCGACGCGGTCGATCCGTGAATCAGAATTACCGTCTGCCGGGCCAGGGCGGCCGGATAAGCGCGATAGGCGAGCTTTGTTTTGTCCCGCGCCGTCCAGTATCCGACCGGCGGCAGCGTCGAAAAATCCATCGTCCGGAAAGGCGCGTCGAGCGCCGCAAGCCCCGCCGGCGCTTTCGGCGCGGAAAAATAAAGAACTGCGGCAAAAATGAGCACAATGCCTGCGAGGATCCCTACCAGGAGAACGGCTGATGTCTTCATGGAGCGAAGATAGTAGAATCGATGGCGGATTGCAACGGATTTATCATTTTCCGACCGGTTGGCGCGGGAGCGCCGCAGTCGCGCTCGTTCCTTGAGGCAAAATGCATTGACAGCCCATCGGGTCTTCCTTATAAGTCTTTTTCTGAAGGGGAAAAGAATGACATCCGGCAAAGAGAAAATCGACACCGCACCAAACCGGCAAGCCTTGATTCTGCGCGAGGCCCGTCCCGAGGACAACGGGCAGATCTGCGCGGTCATGAGACGCAACGCCATGCCTGGACGCATTTCTCTCACCTCCGACTGCTCGCCCAGCTTTTTTGACGCGGCAACCGTTGAAGGATACAGACAACGCGCCATCCTCGCTGAATCCGGACGGGAGATCGTCGGCGTCGGACTGGTATCGGCGCGGAAGGTTTTTTTCAACGGAAGGCCCACGGAGGTGGGGTACATCGGCAGCGTTCGTCTCGATCCCCCTTACCGCGGCAAGACAATCGTCTATCAGGGGGTTGAAGTCGTCAAGCAGTGGCATGAGGAAACGTTTGGCGTCCCCTTTTATCTTTGCGCCATTCTCGGAGACAACACCCGCGCCCAAAATGTTCTGAAAGGCGGTCAGGGCGGATGGCCGGCCTACCGGCATGTCGGAAAACTCTACACCGCCGCCCTTCCCCTGATCCCCCGCCCAAAGCCAGCCGTGCCGCCCGGCCTGCGCATGGCGCGGGGCGTTGACGTGGGCGCCGGCGAAATTGCCGCTTTCCTTGAGCGCGTCGGACGGGAAAAACAATTTTTCCCCGTGTACACTGCGGAAGATATTCAAAACGATGAGGGAGTCCTGCGCGGCCTGGGCCTGGAGGATTTTTATGTGGTTCTGGAAAAGGGCCGGATTCGGGGCGTTCTGGCCTGCTGGAACCAGTTGCCCTTCAAAAGGATTCTCGTTGCCGGATATGCGGGCTATCTGCGAGCGTTCAGGTTTCTGGTCGCACCGTTCGTTAAAGCTCTGCGTTTGGCGCCCATCCCCGCTCCGGGCCGGCCGTTGCGTAATCTTTACGCCGCCTGCCTGGCGGTGGAGGAAAATGATCCGCGTATTTTCACGGCTCTGCTCGGCACGGCGCTTTGCGGCCGCCACGATACTGGCTTCTTTTGTCTTCTGGTGAGTTTGATGGAAAGCGACCCGCTTTTGCCGCATCTCAAAAAGTATCTGCACTTCCCTACGCAAACGGACATCTACGCCTTCTCCTGGCGCCATCCGGAAGCGCTCGACGCCATCGAGCCGGGAATTTCCTACCTGGAACAGGCCAGTCTTTAAGTGCAACCGTTTTTTACAAAAACGCCGTGCTAGCGTTTTTTGATCAGCATGGTTGCCGGATCGAGCAGCAGTTCATCGGCTCCGGCGTCGGGCGACTGACCCCGAAGTGCTTTGATGCAGACTTCCGGTCCCCGCGCGGCGAGCTGCACCAGGACGTCGAACAGATCCGCCACATGCAGAAAGGATAAGGGCAGCCCGTCTTCCTTGGGCGGCTCATGGCGGTGCGTATGCACGGTAAACCAGATGCTCATGGCATACTTCTGGGCCATTTCCCGAAGTTCGATGAGCAGTCCGCGGCCCGATTCATCAAACTTCAATCCGTCGAGGATCACGACGTTGGGCTTGAAAATGTTTTGCTGCATCAGATCCGACAGGCGTTCCTCCAGCTTCGGCACGCTGAATCCTTCGACGCGGAACGTCATGATAAAACGGTAATTGAGAAGAGTTTCCCAGTATTCCGTTGTTTCGGCCGTATCATACCGGCTGGCCATATCGCTGAACAACTCGCGGTACCAGACATCCACCTTGCTCACCGCATCGTTGAGGCTGACATGCAAAACCGGCTGTTCGTGCATCATCGCGTGGAGCGCCATCTGAACAAGCAGGGCGGTTTTGCCGACGCCGGCGTGCGCCAGGACGGCGCCGAAGCCGCCGTCGGGCAAAATATACTCGTTTTTAAATCCGAGTTTGAGCAGCGGATTTCTTTCCAGAATTTCTTTCTTGATCATCATTATATCCTCATAAGCTAAATGGATAACATTGCCGTCGTATCTTATCGCTCGTCCCAAAACCATCTTTCCCTACAGCCTGACAGCCTATTCACGCCGCCGTCTTTTTGTTGTGGGCGACTTCCAGGGCAATCCTTTCGGCGATCGACTGCGGCACCTGGCGGTACAGGGCGAATTCCATGGTGAACTGAGCCTTGCCCTGCGTGGCAGACCGCAACACCGTCGAGAATCCGAACATTTCCGCCAGCGGCACCTGCGCCTCGATCACGCACATGACGCCTTCGTCCTGCGATCCGATGATCATGCCGCGGCGCTGATTGAGGAGCCCCATGACCGATCCCTGAAATTCCGTGGGTGTCTCCACGACCACTTTCATGATCGGTTCGTGAATGACCGGTTTGGCGCGCAGATAGGCATCCCGAAAAGCGCCGCGCGCGGCGGCCTGGAAGGCCATATCCGAAGAATCGACAGCGTGCGAGGCGCCGTCATTGATGACGACTTTTACGCCGGTGATCGGGAATTCCAGTTTCGGCCCCTTGGCCATGCTCTCCCGGAATCCTTTTTCACAGGCGGGAATATACTGCGTGGGAATCGCGCCGCCGAAGATTTGATTTTCAAAAACGAACTCCTCATCGGAAATCGGCTCGATATGGCCGGCGATGCGGCCGAACTGTCCCGCGCCGCCCGTCTGTTTTTTGTGCGTGTAATTGAAGTCCGCCCGCTGGGTGATGGTTTCGCGGTACGCGACGCGGGGATTGCCGGTGGTCACCTCGGCGTTGTATTCGCGCTTCATGCGCTCCACGTAAATATCCAGGTGGAGTTCGCCCATCCCTTCGATGATGGTCTCGTTGGTTTCCGGGTCGACATGCGTCTTGAAGGTCGGATCTTCCTTTGAGAAGCGGTTGAGCGCCTTGGACATCGCCATCTGCGACTTGTTGTCCTTGGGAACGATGGCCAGCGAGATGACCGGTTTGGGGACATACATCGAGGTCATCGTCATGTTGAGGCCGGGAGAAACGAACGTGTCGCCGGAGGCGCATTCGATGCCGAACAGCGCGCCGATGTAGCCGGCCTTGAGCGCGTCCACATCCTCCATCTGATCGGCGTGCATGCGCACGACGCGGCCCACCTTGACTTTCCTGCCGTTGCGGACATTAACGATCGTCGAACCTTTTTCGACGGTGCCTTCATAAACGCGGATGTAGGTGAGTTGGCCGTACTGGCCGTCTTCGAGCTTGAAAGCGAGCGCGATGATGGGTTTGGCCGGGTCGCAGGTCAGAACGACCGGCTCCTCGTTGCGGTCCATGTTGAGCGCGATATTTTCCACTTCGGAAGGCGTCGGCAGCAGGTAGGTCACTCCGTCGAGCAGCGGCTGGACCCCTTTATTCTTATAGGCGGAGCCCATGTAGACCGGCGTGATCTCACGCTTGAGCGCGCCCTTGCGGACGGCGGCGTAGAGCAGTTCGGGGGCAATGTCCTTTTCTTCCAGAATGGCGTCCGTCAGCTCGTCGGAAAACAGCGATGCCGCATCGATCAGCTCTTCTCTCTTGGCCCGGGCCTGCGCGAGCAGGCCGGCGGGAACTTCCTCCACCCGGACCGTCTCTCCGCTGTCACCGTCGAAATAAACCGCTTTCATGGTCACCAGATCCACAACCCCCTGCAGTTCATTTTCAAGTCCGATGGGAATCTGCATGGCGACGGCGTTATGACCCAGCTTGGTCCGCAGCTGTTCGATCACGCGGAAGGGATTGGCGCCGCTGCGGTCGCATTTGTTGATGAACGCGATGCAGGGAACCTTGTAGCGCTTCATCTGCTGATCGACGGTGATGGACTGCGACTGAACGCCGCCGACGGAACAAAGCACCAGAATCGCCCCGTCGAGCACCCGCAGGGACCGTTCGACTTCGATCGTGAAATCAACGTGGCCGGGCGTGTCGATAATGTTGATTTCATAGCCCTTCCATTCGCAGTAGGTGGCCGCCGACGCAATGGTGATGCCGCGCTCCTTCTCCAGATCCATGGAATCCATGGTGGCGCCCACGCCGTCTTTTCCTTTCACGTCGTGAATGGCATGAATTCGCTTCGTGTAATAAAGAATTCTTTCGCTCAGCGTTGTTTTACCGGAATCGATATGCGCGCTGATTCCGATATTGCGTATTTTCTGATCGTCGAACTTCATGATGCTTTCCTCTCTCAAACCTGAAAAAAATAGGAATTTTTTCCTTCACCGGATAATCTGTCGTTTTGCTATAAAAAAACCCCCGCAATTGGAAGAATCTCTGCCAGATGGGGGATTCACCGAAAAATCGAGCCTGATGAACAAGGTTCGGCCTTCTATATTCTTTACGGCGCTTTGTCAAGAAAAATTTGAACAAAACGCTGCTTTTTCAAGAGGCTTGTTGACGGGGCCGGTCGCGGCCATTATATTGAGTAAAATTTAACGGGAAGATTCGGAAAGTTTCGCGTTCATGGCAAAAATAAAATGGTCTCTTGTTTTCGGCGCGGTCGCGACGCTTCTTTTCGCGGGACTGCTGGCGGTGCGTCTGGGCGTCTTTGAGGAAGAGGTCCGCCCCGTGGCGGACACAAAAACCGCGACGGTCCGGCTTCCGGAAACCTGGATGAATATCTACCAGAACAGGAAAAAAATCGGCGTGATCCACCGTGAGTTCAGACAACTCACGAGCGGGCGCTTCCAGACGGCAGAAAAAGTCACCCTGGCGCTCAACACGATGGGTATTCCGCAGGTCCTGCACGTGGCCACGGAAACGGAACTGAATCCGGATTTGTCTTTTTCTTCCTTCACCTTTGAATTGACTTCCAGCCTGTTTCGGTTCTCCGCCCGCGGTTTCCGCAGCAAAGACCGGCTGATCATTTTCAGCGGCCTGCCTTCCGCCCAGCAAAAAACGGTTCTGCCCTTCCGGGAAAATCTATACGTAAGCGGCAACATTTATGAATCGGCTTTCCGCAGCGCGCCTCAAACGCACACGTCCCTGAAATTCAACCTCTTCGATCCGTCCACACTGGGCATCCGCTCCGTTTCCGTCACCCGAGAGGCGGATGAAGTCATCCCGATCATGGGAAAACGCGTCCTCACTCAAAAATACTGCGCCGAATTCCTGGGCGCCCGCAACTGCGCCTGGCTCGACAAAACCGGCGAGATTTTGAAGGAAACCGGTCTCCTCGGGCTTTCTATGGAAAAGGTAAGCCCGGCCGCTGCCGCCGAAGGCCTCGCCGCCGGCTCAAGCGTAGATTTCACAAAGATCGCCTCGATTCCTTCCAACCGGGAGATTGCCGACCCTGGCGCGCTTACGGAACTGAAGCTGAAAATCGGCGGCATCAACGGCGTGTTTTTGCTGCTCTCCGGCGGCCGCCAGCAACGGGATCAAAACGTTCTCACGATTACGCGTGAAATCCTGCCGGACGAGGAACCGGCGGCGGCTCTGCCGCCTGCTGTCGCACTGTTTTTAAAGCCGTCGGCGCTGGCGCAGTCCGACGCCGCAGACATAAAAAAACAGGCCGGAAAAATTGTCCGGGCGACGGACGGCCGGAAGGTCCGGCTCGAGAAAATCGTTTCCTGGGTATACCGGAATCTGGAGAAAAAACCGGTCCTGTCGGTCCCCAACGCCCTGGAAGTACTGAACCTGAAAGCGGGCGACTGCAACGAACACGCGGTGCTTACCGCCGCGCTTTTGCGCGCGGCCGGCGTTCCCGCGCAAATCGAGACCGGCCTGGTTTATCAAAACGGACGATTTTACTACCATGCCTGGAACCTCGCCTATATCGGCCGCTGGGTGACGGCGGATGCCGTCATGAACCAGATCCCGGCCGACGTGACCCACATCCGCCTGGCGCGCGGCGAAGGCGGACAGGAACTCTCCCTGCTGGGCGTTCTGGGCAAAATTCACCTGGAGGTCTTGTCCTTTAAACATGATTGAACTTCTTGAAGTAACCAAGGATTACAAAACAACACTGGCCGTCAACCGCTTGAACTTAAGAATTCCCGCCGGGGAAATCTACGGCTTCATCGGCCCCAACGGAGCGGGCAAAACCACGACCATCCGCATGATGGGCGGCATCATTGAACCCACCTCGGGCCACATTGCCATCGGCGGCATCGATCTGAGAAAAGACCCGGTGGCGGCCAAAAAAATGATCGGTTTCGTTCCGGACCGGCCGTTTCTCTATGAAAAGCTCACCGGCCTGGAGTTTCTCAAATTCGTCGCCGATCTATATGCCGTCGCGCCGCGGATTCTGATGCGCCGGGCGGAGGAGCTTCTCCGGCAGTTTACGCTGTGGGACTGGGCCAATGAAATCATCGAATCCTACTCGCACGGCATGAAGCAGCGACTGATCATCGCCGCGGCGCTGCTCCACGACCCGAAGGTGATGATCATTGACGAACCGATGGTCGGCCTGGACCCGGAGGGCGTACGCATGGTCAGGGATATTCTCAGGGGGCTGGCCGCAAATAACGTCACTGTGTTCGTCTCCACCCATACGCTCAGTCTGGCGGAAGACCTGTGCGACCGGATTGGCGTCATTTCCAAGGGCGCGCTCCTCGCAGAGGGCACCGTCGCCGAATTGAACCGGGCCGCCAAAACGGGCGACGCGGGTCTCGAAGAAGTCTTTTTGACGCTGGTCAGGGAAGGATAGCCGGATGTACAATGCCGTTTTGACACTTTTGCAGCCCAGGCTCATTGGCGCCGCCAACGGATTCAGGTCGCGCGCCTCCGGCGTGCGCCTCCTGATTTTTTTCGTAATCGGCCTCGTTTTCTGGATCGGCTCCTTTTTGATCTTTTACCGTGTTCTTACCTACTTCCAGAGCGTGCAGGATTTCGGCGATATCCTGGCCATGAAGCTTTTGTCCATGATGATTCTCACGTTCTTCACGCTGCTTTTATTCAGCAGCATCATCAACAGCCTGTCGCACCTGTATCTGAGCCGCGATCTTTCGCTGGTGCATTCCCTGCCCGTTTCGATCCGGCATATTTTTCTGTCCCGCTGGCTTGGCAGCGCCTTTGACTCCTCGTGGATGGTGATGGCCTTCAGCCTTCCCGTCCTTCTGTCCTACGGCATGGTTTTCAAAGCGGGACCCGGTTTTTACCTGGCGGCTGCCGGGGCTGTCCTTTGCCTGTGTGTAATTGCCGCGGGCATAAGCAGCCTGATTGTTCTTTGCGGCGCGGCCTTGCTGCCGGCGGGAAAAATCCGCACGCTCTTTGTCATTCTGGGCGTCCTGCTGGCGCTCCTGCTGGTTTTGGTCCTTCGGATGATCCGCCCCGAACAGCTCGTGAATCCGGACAGTTTCGCCTCGGCGGTCCTGTATCTGAATTCTCTGCAGGCGCTCGACCGGCCTTACCTGCCCACCACGTGGATCACGGATGGAATCCGCCTGGCGCTGAAAAACGAATGGGGACTTTCCCTGTTCAACCTGGCGCTTTCCGCCAGTTGTTTTCTCTTTCTCCTGTTCCTGAACGATACTACCGCCCGCCTCGTTTACTTCCGTGGATTTTCCCGCGCCCAGACCGCGGCCAAGAGACTTTTCGCGCCGGTGCAATACAGGGGACTTAGCTGGGAGCATCTGCTGGGCTTTCTTTCCCGGCCGGCCCGGGCCTTTGCCGTCAAGGAAATCCGCTCCTTTTTCCGCGACTCCACCCAGTGGCCTCAGCTTTTTCTGATCTGCGCCCTCATTGTGGTTTACCTTTATAACTTTTCCGTTTTGCCGCTGGACCGGACGCCGATTTCATCCGTTTATCTCCAAAACGTCTTTTCCTTCCTGAATGTGGGGCTTGCCGCCTTCGTGCTTTCAGCCATCGCCGCCCGCTTTGTCTTCCCGGCCGTGAGCATGGAAGGAGAAGCCTTCTGGATCATCCGGGCCGCCCCCGTCTCTCTGAAAACTTTCCTCTGGATCAAATTCTTTCTCTATTCCTTCCCGCTGCTGATCCTGTCGGAACTCCTGATTGTCGCCTCCAACCTGCTTCTGGGCGTTACGCCGTTCATGATGGTTTTGTCGGCGATAACGATCTTTTGTCTGGTTCCGGCCATTGTCGCGCTGGCCGTAGGGCTGGGAGCCCGTTTTCCCGATTTCAAATCGGAAAATCCGGCCCTGTCGGCGACCAGTTTCGGCGGCGTTCTTTTCATGCTGCTCAGTTTCGGCCTCATCGCGCTGGTCATCGCTTTGGAGGCCGGCCCGGTGTACAAAATCTTCATGGCGCGAATACACGGGCGCGGCTTTTCCTTCTGGTCCATGGCGTGGTTTCTCCTGTCTTTTGCCCTGGCCCTGCTCCTCTGCGTCTTCGCGGTCGTTTCCTCCATGAGAGCCGGTGAAAAGCATCTGCTTTCCCGATAAACGCGCAGCGTCCCGCCGGGCGGCGGATACCGCGGTTTCCGAGGGGCGCTCCATCGTCAGAAGCCGAAAATTATCTTGATTTTAGTCGCCGGATAGGCTAAACAAGCCCGCATTCTGCAATGACCCGTTTCATCAGATCTTTTGCGGATTTGTTGAGATATGGAAAGGAGTTTTCATGGCAAAGTACGAATCCAAACAGCTCAGAAATCTCGCCGTCATCGGCCACGGGGGCACAGGCAAAACCTCCCTTTGTGAATCGCTCTTGTATGTTTCCGGTAAAAACGAACGGCTCGGCCGCGTGGACGACAACACTTCCAGCATGGATTACGAGCCGGAAGAACAAAAACGGCATGTCTCCATTTCCTCGGCGGCTAACTTCGTCGAGTGGGACAAACATAAAATCAACCTGCTGGACACTCCGGGCGACTCCAATTTCACCTATGACATCACCTGTTCGCTGAGTGTCGTCGACAATGCCGTGGTCGTGATCGATTCCGTGGGCGGCGTGGAATTCCAGACGCAGAAGGTGTGGGAAATCGCGGATGCCTATGCGCTGCCCCGCCTGATTTTCATCAATCGCATGGATCGCGAGCGCGCGGACTTTGGCAAGGCGCTGGAAAGCGTCAAGTCAAAACTGAAAAAGAAGGGCACCCCCGTCTGCCTGCCCATCGGCGCGGAAGACAAGTTTCAGGGCATTGTGGACCTGATCGCCATGAAGGCTTACACGTTTGCCGACAACAAAGGCGCCGGCAAAGCCGTCGATATCCCCGCCGATCTTCTCGAAGAAGCCAACACGCTTCGTTCTTCCATGGTGGAGGACATCGCGGAAGCGGATGAAGACCTCATGAACAAATACCTGGAAGAAGGCGAACTCTCCCCGGAGGAAATCAAGGCGGGCTTAAGAAAGGGCGTCATTGCCGGCAGCATCGTTCCGGTGATCTGCGGATCGGCTTCCAAAGGTATCGGGATAACGCTGTTGATGGAGCTGGTCGTCACTTCCTTCGCGTCGCCGGTGGACCGCGGGCCGGTCAAGGGGACGAAACCGGGAACCCAGGACGTCGAGGAAAGAAAACCGTCGGAAGAGGAATCCTTCTCCGCCGTCGTGTTCAAAACCATCGCCGATCCCTACGCGGGCCGTCTGACGCTGTTCCGGGTGTATTCCGGAAAGCTCAATTCGGATTCCGCGGTTTACAACTCCTCGAAAAAAATCACGGAAAAATTCGGTCACATTTTCTTTCTGGAAGGCAAAAACCAGAAACAGGCGGAAGTGCTGATTCCCGGCGACATCGCCGGTGTGGCCAAACTCAAGGAGACCGTCACCGGCGACACCCTGTGCAACGAAAAATCCCCCATCCTCTTCGCCCGGGTGGAGGTTCCGCCGCCCATCATGTCCTTTGCCGTCGAACCGAAGTCCCGCGGCGATGAAGACAAGATCGCCTCGTCCATCCACCGCCTGATGGAAGAAGATCCGACGATCGTCTTTACGCGCAATACGCAGACCAGGGAAATGATCCTCTCCGGTATGGGACAGGTGCACATCGAAGTCAACATTGAAAAAATGAAGCGAAAATTCGGCGTTGAGGTCAACCTCAATACGCCCAAAGTTCCCTATCTGGAAACCATCAAGAGTAAGACCAACGTGCAAGGCCGCTACAAGAAGCAATCCGGCGGACGCGGCCAGTTCGGCGACTGCTGGATCGACATCGAACCCCTGGCGCGCGGCGCGGGCTTCGAGTTCCTGGATAAAATCGTGGGCGGCGTCATCCCCGGCCAGTACCGCCCCGCCGTGGAAAAAGGCATTGTCGAAGCGGCCGCCAAGGGTGTTATCGCCGGCTACCCGGTCGTCGATTTCCGCATTTCCCTGGTGGACGGCTCCTACCACACCGTCGACTCTTCGGAAATGGCCTTCAAGATCGCCGGATCCATGGCCTTTCAGAAAGGCGTCATGGAATGCCAGCCGGTGCTGCTCGAACCGATTGTGAATATTGCCATCGAAGTGCCGGATGAATACATGGGCGACGTCATCGGCGATCTCAACAGCCGGCGCGGGCGCGTTCAGGGCATGGACACCAACGGAACCAACCAGGTCATCAAGGGCCAGGTTCCGCTCGCGGAAATTCTGAAGTACGCCCCCGATCTGCGGTCCATGACGAGCGGACGCGGCAACTTCACCTACACCCATTCGCACTATGAGGAAGTTCCGGCGTTCATCGCCGAGAAGATCATCGCGGAAGCCAAGAAAAACGCGGAAGAATAAGGCTTATGTTTCGTGCGGGCATCATCACGGTGAGCGATAAAGGCTCACAGGGCAAACGGGAAGACAAAAGCGGGCCCGTCATCGCTGAAATGCTGGCGGGCGCCGCCGTTTCCGTCGTGAAAACGGTCATCATCCCCGACGAAGTCGAACAAATCGCCGGGGCCATTATTTCGTTTGCGGATATCGACAAACTGGATCTGATCCTGACGACCGGCGGCACGGGCGTCAGCCCTCGCGATCTGACGCCGGACGCCACCCGTCAGGTGCTGGACAAGGAAATTCCCGGGCTGGCGGAAGCCATGCGGGCCGAGAGCATGAAGATAACGCCGCACGCCATGATCTCCCGCGCGCTGGCCGGCATTCGCGGCCGCTCGCTCGTCATCAACCTCCCCGGCAGCCCCAAGGGCGCGCGGGAAAACCTGTCCGTCGTTTTGCCCGCCCTGACGCATGCCATGGAAAAAATCCAGGGCGACGACCGCGACTGCGCGACGCCTTTGTAACGGTCCGCCCCGCCGGCCTTTCCCTACTTTATTTTAATGTTCTGATTTTCGAGAAACTGCAGGGCCCGTAAGACATGCGTGCCCTGCCAGAAAATTTTTCCGCAGCAATCGCACCGGTTGTAACTCCCGCAGGTTTCGAAAACATAGGCCGGCACCCGATCGCGAACCTCTTCGCGCCCGACAGGGGTAAGGGTGCAATTGCAGGAAAGGCAGATGCTGAACATCCGCTGCGGGGAAATCTCAAGAGCAAGTCCGGCAACGACATGGTGGAGCTGACGGCCCACATCCTGCTCCGGCACCAGTTCCACCCGGCCGGAAAACTGCCGGTCGGGAAGGTCCCGGCGGCGCGTGAGCACGATCCGGCCCTCCCTGGCGGCGCGGCACAGCATCGGCCGGCCCGCAGCTCCCGGATAAACCACCGTGTTGTAGCCCAAGAGCCTCAGCCACCGGGCCAGCCCGGCCAGCGATGCGTCGGTGATGAATCCGCCCGTCATGGCGTGGGAGGCGGGGGAACTTTCTTTCGGTCGTCGATCATGGGCGGCGCTTCGCTGTCGCGGAGCTCCTTGCGCAAATCGCGGATGGTCTTGTTGAGGCGGCTGATCGTGCGGTTGAGCCGAAATCTTTCCACGACTCCCAAGAGGCCCGTAATGACCACCCCCACCAGCAGGGCGACAAAAATCAGCATATAGGCCGGCACGACGATGTCCTGAATGTAGTAATATTTGATCGTAACACTCTGCTCGTTGAATCGGGAAAAAGTCACAATAAAGAACGCAAACAAAATGGTCAGTATCAGATAAAAAATCTTCATCGATTTTCACCCTCCCCGGCATATTTTTGAAACAGAGGAGCGAATTTCGCGGCAGTCACCGCAAGATCCTCCGGAACGACGCGCACGTTGCCGACGACGCTCATGAAATTGGTATCGCCTTCCCAGCGTGGAATGACGTGCAGATGAGCGTGTTCGGCGACGCCGGCCCCCGCGGCCCTGCCCAGATTCATGCCGACATTGAATCCATCGGGATTCAGATTTTCCCGCATAACCTTGATGGCCACGTCGAGCAGGAAAAACATTTCCAGCCGCTCAGCGGATGTCATCTCCTCGACGCCGCCCAGGTGGCGGACGGGAATGATCATCAAATGACCGTTCACATAGGGATAGCGGTTGAGCATCACAAAACAGGTTTTCCCCTCATACACGATGTAATCGTCGCAGCGAATCGAACATTTGCAGAAAATGCATCCTTCGGGTTTTTTACTCACCAGATACTCCATCCGCCAGGGGGCAAACATCGTTTCCATACGTTTCATTCCAATCCGCCGGAATCCGCTTCATTTCAGGAGAATGATTCGGCCTGTGATGTCCTCGCCGATTTCCAGAATGCCGAGGCTCCTGGACCTGGCCAGGCGCTTGTCCATCGCGGACCCCGGATTGAAGAAATAAATTCCGTTCACCCTTTTGTTCATTGGGTAATGGGTGTGGCCGAAGACGATGCAGTCCACCTTTCCCAGTTTGTCCGCCAGTTTTCTTTCCAGCCCCTCGGGCGATCCCCAACCGTGAATGAGGCCGATCCGGAATCCGCCGATTTCCATTACCCGCTGTTCGGGCAGCTCCTCTTGCGCCCGGCGGTTGTCCATGTTGCCGCAGACCGCCCGGACATCCTTGTCTCCAAAAAGATCAAGCACACATAAATCAACCAGATCGCCGGCATGAAACACCAGATCGACGTCGGAAAAATGCTCGTCAATATTGTTCTTGAGAGTCTGGTCAAAACCGGAAACATGCGTATCGGATACGACGCCGATCCTGACTGTATTTTGCTTCATCATCTTTTCCGGATTATTAACGGTATGGCAAAAAAAATACAAGTGTTATTTGCAGGCCCCGATCAAAAAGCGGTTTGACTTTGCTTCGCGGCCACGCTAAAATTTGTTCCATGAGCAAACTGGAAGATTCCTTAAATAAAATCGCTGAAAGTATCCGGCATCTCGACGAGGCGTCTCTGATGGCGTTGTGGGAAAAGTACAAGACCGGGATGGAGAACTTCGCCCGCACGCCCGAATGGGAAAAATCCGTCATCATTTTCGCCATCATCAACGCTGTCCGGGTGAAAAACGCCATCTTCAACGAGGAAATGCTCAAAGAGCAGAACAAGAGCGGCGCATCCTCCAGGCGAAACAAACCGGCCAAACCACCCCTGCGACTGGTCAAATAATGGACAACGAAAAAGCCGGCAGGCGCATTGCCGACCTGCGGAAAATGATCAGGCACCACAACGCGCGTTACTATCAGCAGGACGCGCCGGAGATATCCGACGCCGAGTACGACCGCCTGATGAGAGAACTTCAGGAGCTTGAGGCTCTCTTTCCGGACGACGGCATCGCTTCATCGCCCACCCAGCGCGTCGGCGCCGCCCCGCTGGCCAAATTTTCTCCGTTCAGTCATCCGCAGCCGATGCTCAGCCTGGCGAATGCTTTCTCTCCCGAAGAAATTCTGGAGTTCGACGCAAGGCTGCGACGCCTGACCAAAACCGACGCCATCGACTACGTCGCGGAACCGAAACTCGACGGTCTGGCGGTCAACCTCATTTATGAAAACGGCTTGTTCCAGCGCGGCGCGACACGCGGCGACGGAACGACGGGCGAAGACGTCACCCAGAACCTCCGGACCATCGGATCTCTGCCTCTCAAAATGACGCCTTCCGCGGCCTGTCCGTTTCCGGAATTTCTTGAAGTCCGCGGCGAAGTGTACATGGAAAGAAAACCTTTCGAGAAGCTCAACCGGCGCCGCGAAACCCAGGGAGAGGATCCGTTCGCCAATCCACGCAACGCGGCCGCCGGCTCGTTGCGGCAGCTCGACGCGAAAATCACCGCCCGCCGCCCGCTGAATATTTTTCTCTACGGCGCAGGCTCTGTCCGCGGCGCGGCTTTTACCACGCATTGGGAAATTCTTGAAACGCTCGCCGCCTGGGGTTTTCCCGTGAATCCCCTCGTCCGCCGGGCGCCGGACATTTCGGCGGGCCTGGCCTATTTTGCAGAAATCGGAGCGCTGCGCCCAAGCCTTCCCTATGACATCGACGGGGTCGTTCTGAAGGTCAATGCGCTTGCGCTACAGGACGTCCTGGGCAGCGTCTCGCGGTCGCCGCGCTGGGCGCTGGCCTGCAAGTTTCCCGCCCAGCAGGCCACCACCGTCGTTTGCGACATCATCGTTCAGGTGGGCCGGACGGGAACGCTCACGCCGGTCGCAGTGATGGAGCCGGTCACCGTCGGCGGCGTCGTTGTCAGCCGCGCCACACTGCACAACGCCGATGAAGTGCAAAAGAAAGACATCCGCATCGGCGACACGGTCGTGATCCAGCGCGCCGGCGACGTCATCCCCGAAGTTGTCCGGGCCCTGACCGACAAACGTTCCGGCCGGGAAATGCCCTTCCGCATGCCCGGCCGCTGTCCGGAATGCGGGTCGGACATCGTCCGGCGCGAGGGCGAAGCCGCCCACCGCTGCGTCAACCTCTCCTGCCCCGCGCAAATCAAGGAGCACATCCGCCATTTCGCTTCGCGCGGCGCGATGGACATTGAAGGATTGGGCGAGAAGGTCACGGCGCAGCTTTTCGATGCCCGGCTCATCGCCGATCCCGCCGACCTGTATTTTCTGAAACCGGAACAGCTTCTGGCGCTGGACAGACAGGCCGACAAATCCGTCCGGAAGTTGCTCGACGCCATCGAACGCTCCAAGACGCCGCCGCTCGACAAATTCATCTATGCGCTGGGCATCCGCCACGTCGGCGAGCGGACCGCCGGTCTCCTGGCCCGGCAGTTCGACAGCCTGCAAAATCTCTTGCGGGCTGATGTGTCCACGCTTACCGCGCTTAACGAAATCGGGCCGGAAATCGCCCAGAGCATCGTGGAATTCTTCGCGGAAGATCATAACCGAAAACTGATGGAAAAATTTGACAAGGCCGGGCTTATGCCCCAAACGCCGGCTCAAACCACCGGCGCGCCGCTTGCCGGCAAGACGTTCGTTTTCACCGGTTCCCTGGAAAGTATGGGCAGAACCGAGGCCAAGTCCCTCGTGGAAGCTCAAGGCGGCGTCGTTCTTTCTTCCGTCACCGGCAAAACATCCTACGTGGTCGCGGGCAGCGAACCGGGCTCCAAACTGGACAAGGCCGCGTCGCTTCGTATTCCCGTGATCAGCGAAACGGAGTTTTTGAAACTCGTGGGGAGAACGACATGAAGCGGGCGCATGTTTCCATTTTTGGCCGCGTTCAGGGTGTCTGCTTTCGGGCGGCAACGCAGCGTGCAGCGCTTGGCTTTTCTTTGAACGGCTGGGTGCAAAATACGCAGGACGGCGGCGTGGAGGCCGTTTTTGAAGGCGCTGATGACGCCGTGGAGAAAATGATCGACTGGTGCCGGCAGGGGCCGCCCGCCGCCCGGGTCGACGCTGTAAAAACAGAATACGAAGCCTATGCAGGCAATCTGCATGATTTCCGCATAATTTATTTGCCATAGCGCGCGGTTTATGTGAAAATTCCTTCGCTTTTGGAGACCGCGCCGGGAAAGGAAACGCCCTTGACGACTGCTTCAGAAATTGAGCGCCTCTTTAACGACCAGGGTAAAAAAATCACCCTGCGGGCGGGGGATGTCCTGTTTCACCAGGGTGAAGCCAGCGACGCCGTGTACTATGTGCTGAGCGGCAACCTGATGGTTTATGCGGACGGCGGGGAAGCGGGGCCCGTCCTCCTCAATGAAATCGATGCGGGAAAAATGGTCGGCGAACTGGGGGCCATCACCGGGCAGCCCCGGTCTGCCACGCTGGTGGCCGGCTCCGTAGTCCATCTCTCCGCCATTTCCACGTCCCGTTTCCATGCGCTTCTCGCAGGTCAGGCATCCCTGGTGGAAAGCATGACCCTGACCAGCCGCGCGCATTTGTTATCTGCGGATCAGGCGCGGGTTCAATTCGGAAAAACCTACCAGAAAATGCAGAAGCGCCTTGCCCGTCTGGGGGAGGAAAAAGAACAGCTCGAGGAGCTGCTGCGCCTGCGTGAAGAGCTGGAATCCATGATGATCCATGATTTGCGCAATCCGTTGAACGCGGTAGTAATCTCGCTGGATTTACTGGACTCTCTGAAAGATCAGTTCAGGGACCCGGAAACCTTCGATCGCATCATGACGCTCGCCAAAAACGGCGCGGAACGCATGTCCGGTCTTATTTCCACCCTGCTGGACATCGCCCGGATGGAAGCGGGCAAGCTGGTGTTGAACATCCGGGAATTCGAGCTGGCCGCATTCTTCGCGGAAGTGATCGCAGCGCAGCAATCGCCGGCGAAGGAATCCGTCCGGATCGCCAATCATGCGCCCTCCGGCCTGGTCATCAAAGCCGACCGCGATGTGCTTCATCGCGTGATTGCCAATCTTTTGGAGAATGCGCTGAAATTCTCGCCTCCGGCGAGCCGGATCGACCTGGCGGTGCAGGTCCTGCACAACCGCGCCGTCCGGATGAGCGTCATCGACTCTGGCCCCGGCGTGCCGGTTGCGGAGCGCGAACGCATTTTCGACAAATTCACTCGCGTCAAAGACACGGCCCACAGGGAACCGGGCGGCACGGGGCTGGGCCTGACCTTCTGTCGGATGGCGGTGGAAGCGCACGGCGGCGTCATCTGGGTCGAAGACGGGCCTTCGGGAACGGGCAGCTGCTTTTGCCTGGAAATTCCGCAGGAATGACTTCCCTCCGCCGGCAACTTCCTTTTTTTAATCCAGATACCTTCCGACATCAACCCGGTCGATCTGCCCCGGAGCGAGGTACCGCTCGGCATAGCGCAGATAAACGCCCGAGCGCAAAAAGAGATCGAACAGATCGGGATCGATTTGTCCGCCCTTCTTGAGGACATAGAGAATATCGATCGCTTGGGAAAGCGTTTTGGCCTTTTTGTAAGGGCGGTCGGAGGCCGTAAGAGCCTCGAAAATATCCGCGATGGCGATGATGCGCGCCGGCAGCGACAGATCGTCCTTCGAAAGCCCCCGCGGATAACCGGACCCGTCCAGCGCCTCGTGGTGCGCGCCTGCATACTCGGGAACTCTCCGCAGTTCACGGGGAAAAGGCAGAGCGTTCAGCAGAACAACGGTCTGGATGATGTGCTCGCGAATTTTAAAGCGTTCCTCTTCGGTCAGGGTGCCGCGTTCGATCGACAGGTTGTACACCTCGCCGAAGTTGTAAAGATGCCGGGGCGCCTCCATCTGAAATCCGTGGCGGGGATCAACCTCTTGCGCGCCGCTGCGTTCGACAATATGGCCCGGCTTATCGGCCAGCAGATGTTCGACCGCCGGCAGCGATGCGACGGGCGTCCTTTCAAACCGCTGCTTTTCTTCCTCGGACAGGCCGAGGCGATCGTCGAAATGACGAAGCCAGGTTTCCCCGGCAATTCTCCTGAGACGCGCGATGTCCGCAGGGGGCATGAACTCTCCGCCGATATTGCACCGGGCCACAAAGGCGAAGTCTTCCGTCAACTGCCGTCGGCGTTCGCAGCAGCGGCGATCCGCTTCATCAGCGGCTTCCCCGTTTTGCAGCGACTCGAGGCGGGTGATTTCTGCGTCGCGCAGCAGCACTTCAAACCGAGTGCGCACCTCATGAATCCGGTTGTAGAGTGTTTCCAGCTTGGCGGCTTTGTCCACCACAAACTCGGGCGTCGTAACCTTCCCGCAGTCATGCAGCCACGCGCCCACCCGGAATTCCCGCCATTCTTCCTCCGTGAAGAGACCGAAAGCGGCCAGCGGCCCTTCCTGCACCCGGGCGGCTTCCTCGGCCAGCAGAATCGCCAGCTGGGGCACACGCTCGCAGTGTCCGCCGGCATAATGGCTTTTGGCATCGATGGCGCTCGCGACAAGCTGAATCAGCGCATCCATCAACGCCTGCTGCGCCTCCAGCAGCTGATGGTTTTCCAGCGCGACGGCCGCCTGAGAGGCCAGCGCTTCGACGAAGCCGACGAGTTCGTTCCGGAACGGAATGACGCCGCCGTCGTCCGGATCCAGGGCGTTCATGAACTGCAGGACGCCGATCACTTCGCCTTCACGCGGCGAGATGGGAACCGTCAGGAGAGAACGTGTTTTGTAGCCGGTCTTTTCGTCGTAGCGGTGGGACAGGTCAAAGCGCGTTTCGGCATAGACGTCGTCGATGACGACGGTTTCGTTGTGCAGCGCCGCGTAGGCGGAGACGTAGCGTTCGTTGGGTTCGCCGGTCAGCGGATCCGCAAGCGGAATCTCCGTCTGGGGCAGTTTATCGTCCTTGGTGCGCAGGGCGAAGGACAACGTGTTGGAATTGGTTTTCAGATAGATGGTTCCGGCGTCACAGTTGCAAAGCTGCCTGCCGCTGTGCAGAATGTGGCGCAGGAGCTGCTGCCGGTCGCGCTCTTTCGTCAGCAAAATTCCGTCTTCGACCAGGCTGGCCAGCTTGTGCTCGGCGTCCATCAGCGCCCGTGTGCGTTTTCGAATCGTGTCTTTCATGATCGCATGCGCCTGCCCCAGGACGTCCACTTCCTGAAGGATGGTCGGCAGACGCCCGACGTCGCCGCTGAAATCCAGCCGGGAAATCCGCCTGGCGTCGCCGGCAAGAGTGGCAAGCGAACGGCCCACCCGGCGCGCTCCGAAAACGGCCAGCGGAATCAGAATCAAGAGAAAAACGAGGGTGACGTAGAGAATTCTGTTGCGCGCCTCGAGTATCGAAGCGGAATAGTCGCCAAGCGGCGCGAAAACGCCGATTCGGAACAGCGCGCCCGACGCGGCGGTATAATCGCTGCGCGCAAAAACAAATGCGTCCCCTTTGATATCGACGATGCGCGGCGTCGTTTCACCGGCCTTAGCCGGCCAGGCCCCCAGAACGGCAAGTTGGGGATTTCCGGCGCGGGACAGAACCTCAAGCGCGGGAATCTCCGCAAAACGGTAGTCCGCGAATTTGCTGTAGAGCGCCAGAATCCGGTTGTCCCGGTCGGACACCACGATCGCACCGCCCGGCGTGAGAGGAATCTTTGCCAGAAAGGTTTGCAGCGAAGCCAGGCTCAGATCGGCGCCCAGGACCCCCCTTCCTCCTTCCAGAACGCTGGAAACCGTGAGCCCCGCTTCGCCGGAGGAAGCAAAAAGATACGGGGGGGTCATGGCGACAGATGAGGTCTGCACGGCCTGCCGATACCACGGCCGCTTCGTCGGAAAATACGACGTCTGCGTTTTTTGCGAACCGAGAACCTTCCGCCCGGCGGAAAGAAATCGCCAGCGCTCAATGCGCTTTCCTTCCGGTGTTCGAGAGATGACTCTTAGGGCGAAACGGGTTTCGGGCGGAGCCGCAAGCGACGCCGCAAGGCCCGGATTGCCGCCGGTGTTGATCACCTGGAAAAAATCATCGTTGTCCAGACCGAAATAAAGGGAGTAAAGGCTTTCTTCGCCGGAAAGACGCAACAGGAAAGTCTTTTCCATGTCCCGGTCATTGATGCCTTCCCCATGGATGAAGAAATGACGCCCCGCACCGGCCTCCAGCGCAACATCGCGGCAGGCGCCGTCAACCAGATGGGTCAACCGCTCCAGGGTGTTTTGCATCACCAGCTGAAGATTTTGACCCGCGTGGTCGGAGGCGATGCTTTCAAACTTGCTGTTGACGGCCACCAGAATTGAGGCGGTAATCGCTCCCATAAAACAAAGCAGAGCAATGACCGCCCAGTTGTGGAAACGCAATTGCAGGGCGGACGCGGACCTCATGGAAAATCCTTTCTTTCCCCCGGGTTCGACAGTGCTAGGCAAACGATTCGGTGATAGCTGAGTCATTGCATTCATTTACGCGATGGTCGATTTTTGGTCGTGTGCCTACGTTTTTAGGGGGTCATTTGGATGCCTTGCATCCGTT
>Ga0209723_1000624_pt1 | contig 64025 bp, 59 predicted proteins | sample BiotimSIPDNA_2_FD_185750 | JGI IMG/M metagenome (GOLD analysis project Ga0209723, IMG submission 185750) | Anaerobic biogas reactor microbial communites from Washington, USA - Biogas_R2 time_0 SIP DNA (SPAdes) (version 2) | ecosystem: Engineered > Bioreactor > Anaerobic > Unclassified | place... | reverse complement strand
CAAAGCAAAACTGGCTACCAGAAAAGCGTATGGCTTTAAGAGCTTCAAAACGCTGGAATTGGCCTTGTATCACAATCTTGGTGCATTACCGGAACCGGTTGAAACCCACAAATTTTTTTGAAGAGGCGAAATATAAAAGCACAACGAATCTGTATTGTGCGGCGCCTCGTCTGCGACCGAGATAAAATAACGCCCTAATCGGAGTGTCAAGACCCGATTAGGGCGTTCTCATTCATACGTCTAAAGGGCGTCCCGTTAGGGTTAGCTGCGGCGCTGCCTTGGCCCTGAACCCGGAATGGCGACGACATCATCGGGCGGAGCGACAACCGTTCCCTTTTCGAAGTCTTCGCCGGTCGCCGCCAAGGTCAGGTTGTACCACGGCGAGTTGAGGCTTTCATCCATCAGTTCGCGCCATCGCACGTTCTGCCCGGTATAGGCGCTGATGCGCCCCATGATGCCCGACAAGGTGGATTCGGCCACATTATGCGCTTCGTTGATCGGTTTGCCGTCAACGATGCTCTTGAGCAGGTCCACATGTTCCTGTACATAGGGACCGCCGAATTCCTCGAATTCGGGCAGTTGGATGGATTTCTTATACCCGCCCTGTCCCGGACCGGTTCCCCATACGGCGCCATCGGTGCCGACCAAGTATTCCGAGGTGCGGTTGTAGCAGCCATCGATCTGACGGCACATACTGTGAATGTGCACATCGTTACCATAGTCAAAGTCCACGCTGAAAAAATCATATTGATTGCCGGTTTGTCGTCGTGCCCGTCCGCCGAAACCCAAGGCCGATTCGGGAACACGGCCGATATACCAGTTGGCCACGTCGATGTTATGCACATGCTGTTCGACAATATGATCGCCGCTCATCTCGGTAAAGCTCACCCAGTTGCGAACCATATAGTCGGCGTCCGATTCGCCTTCGTTCCGCGTGCGGTACCACAACGCTCCGCCGCACCACCAGATTTGTCCGCCCATCAGTTTGCCGATAGCGCCGTTGGCGATGGCATGGGCGGTCTGAAGGTAGGCGGCCTGGTGACGGCGCTGGGTGCCGGCGACCACCGCCAGTTTCTTTTCCAACGCCTGTTTTCCGCTGGCCATAATCTTTCGGGCGCCCGGGGGGTCAATCGCAACCGGTTTTTCCATAAAGACATGCTTGCCCGCGTTGACCGCGGCCTCAAAATGAATCGGACGGAAATTGGGCGGAGTGGCCATCAACACCACATCCGCGTTCGAAGCGACGACCTTTTTATAGGCGTCTGCGCCCGCATGGCAGCGGTCTTCGGGGGCGCCGACTTTTTGGGCTGTCCCCACGGCCCGCTCCATAAAGTAATCGGCCAGTGCGACGACCTCGGTGTTAAGCCCCAGATGTTTGGCGGCGGCGATGCAGTTTTCCAGCGCCCCGCTGCCGCGCCCGCCGCAGCCGATCAGGCCCAGTTTGATGGTTTCCGGCCCCGCAGCAAACACCGCGCCGGGATTGACCAGCAAGGATGACGCCGAAATGGCGGCGGCGCCTTTGACAAACTCTCGTCGTGAGAGCGAAGTGTGAATTCCCTTGAGCATGAAAGACTCCTTGAATAAAGTTAAAATAACGGTTTACGGTTTAAGCGGCGTTAAGACGATATTGCGGAACTCAATCGGACCCCCTTCAGACTGCAAGCCGATCGCACCTTCGGACGGCTGTGCATCGACCGCGCTGTTCTGATGGACGCCGTTGACATACAGGTCAATCGTATTTCCCCGGCAAACGATGTTATAGCGGTTCCAGTGTCCTTCAAATTTCTCGCTGGTCGGAAGACGCTTGTTAACGATTTTGAAAATGGAGCCTTCAGGCTGATGCATGACGCCGTTGACCGTCACGGTAGAACCGGGTTGAATGGCAACCATGTCGCCTGCGCTGAGATGTTTAAGCTGCGCCTCGATGCACTGCGGCCAGATCTTGTCTTCCCCAGTCGCATGAAGCAGAACACCGCTGTTGGCCGGAGTGTCAGGCCACCGCCATTCAAGCTGCAGAATGTAGTTGCTGTACGACCCTGTGGTGCGGATATAACCGTTGGGTTTTCCCTCACAGCGGAGAACCCCGTTCTGGACAGACCAGACCGTTGCAGGATTGACGGAATCATCCTGCACATACGTTGTCCAGCCGTCCAGGGTCTGCCCGTTAAATAGAGCAACCGACCGAGAACAGCCGCTCAGCAGCGCCGCCGCAGCCAGAACGCATACGCTCGCAAACATTCGCTTCATACGTCTTGACCTCCTTTTCATTGTTTTCTGTTTGTTATATGTCGCACAGCTGGACCGCTTCGGCCAGTGACTTAAGCGGGTCCTTTTTCGGCACAAATTCCTGCCCGACATAGCCTGTAAATCCGGTCTCGACAATCGCCTTCATAATGGCCGGATAATACAGTTCCTGGCCCTCGTCAAGCTCATTACGCCCCGGAACGCCGGCCGTGTGATAATGCCCGATGCAGTCCTTGTATTCGCGAATCGTCGCAATCACGTCGCCTTCCTGAACCTGCATATGATAAATGTCATACAGCAGCCGGAAATTCGGCGACCCGACTCGCCGAACCAGGGCACCGCCCCAGTGCGTCCGGTCGCACATATAATCGCGGTGATTGCGTTTCGAATTGAGCAGTTCCATGCAAATTGTGACCTTCTTCTGCTCGGCGAATCCGACGATTTCCTTGAGGGCGATCGCGCAGTTGTCTAAGCCTTCCTCGTCGTCCATCCCAGCCCGGTTGCCCGAAAAGCAGATGATATTCGGAAAACCCGCCTCGGATGTTTTTTCTATGCTCGTACGTATCTGCGCCAGGCATTCGGCGTGATTTTCCTTCCGGTTCAGTCCTTTGCCGATGCTGTGGCTCGGCGTCATTGCACAGATCAGCCCGTGCTTTTGGAGAACCGGCCATTCCTGCGGCTCTGCCAGTTCAATCGACTGGATCCCGATGGAGGCGCAGTACGCCGCAAACGTCTCCAGCGGCTGGTTGCCGTAACACCACTTGCAGACGGATTGTTTAATGCGTCCTTTGCGTTCCATAGCAGCTTCCTGTGCAAATACGGCAGGCGAGTTCAGCAGCCCGGCAGCGCCCGCCGCAAGGCCCGCCGACGAACAGGCTACAAAGCCCCGGCGTGTCACCGTCTTATCGCTCAATCCCATCGCGGCAGTCCTTAAAATGCGTCACATTCACGATACGCCTTCAGCAGCGCAACTTCCCCCTCTTTTCCGTCGCGGCTGATGCCGTGTTCCATACACAGAACACCCTGGTAGCCTTTCTTGTGCAGATGTTTGAAGATGTTCCGGTAATTAATCTCGCCTGTTCCCGGTTCCCGGCGTCCCGGATTGTCGCCCAGATGAAAAGCGGCGATCTCGCTCCACGCGTTATCAATGTTGGGAATCAGGTTCCCTTCCGTAATCTGCTGGTGATACAGATCGTCCACGATCTTGCAGCACGGATGATTGACCGCCCGGCAGATGGCGTAGCTTTGCGGCATGCTCGTCAAAAACAGCCCCGGATGGTCGCGCTTGTTCAGCGGTTCCAGTACGATCACAAGTCCCGACTCTTCGCACGCCTCGGCGAAGAATCTAAGATTATCAATCACATTCGCCGTCTGATACCCCCAATCCATGCGCTGATTGTAACGTCCCGGAACCATCAGGGCCCATTTCACCCCGGTTCGCTTGGCGGTTTCAATGCCGTTTCGAATCCGGGCCAGAAGCTCCTTGCGGATGTCCGCATCGTTGAGTACCATGCTTTCTTTCCCGAAATCCGCATACAAAACAAACGGCCCCAATTCCATATTCCGTTCTTGTAGCGCCGTCCCGATTTTTTCCTGCAGGTCCTGAGGCTTGCCCATCAGGCCGTTGTCAAACACCGCACTGAAACCCTGCTCATGCATAAATTTGATCCCGTCGATGGGGTCATTGCCCGCGTGCTCACGAAACCGTCCCAAATCCGGGGCATACTTGAGCTTGAAAGGGGTGGTCGGGGTGGCGGGGACGGTCGTTTCTTCACCCTCGGCCAGTCCGGTGGATATAATCGTTCCTGCCGCCAGTGACCCTGCGATAAACCTTCGTCTGTCCATAACATACCTCCAGTTTAAGACACGATGATAACAACATGACTCTACAGAGTGGATTATAAGTCCAGCGCCATAAATGTAAATCAAAAAGGAAGACGTTTTTACAGCACTGTTTTTGCATAAACAAAGGAATCCCCGGATAAAGAGGATTCCCGATATTCCGAAGACTGTGGATAGACTTACTCGTTCAGGGTCCCCGCGTCCTTCAAGAGCTTGTATTCGACGCTGTCCACAAGGGCCAGCCAGCTTGCCTCGATGATATTCTCGGAAACACCCACTGTACCCCACATATCCTGCGCATCGCGGCTTTCGATCACAACGCGGACACGCGCGGCTGTGCCTGCACGGGCGTTGACTACACGCACCTTGTAATCGACCAGGCTGATTTCCTTGATATTCGGGTAGAACGCCTCCATTGCCTTGCGCAGCGCGACGTCCAGCGCATTGACAGGGCCGTCGCCTTCGCTGACGACATGTTCGATCCGCCCGTCCACCGCCAGTTTGACGCTGGCCTCTGTAACCATCCGCCCCAATTCGCTGCGTTCCACATCCACATGATACTTGATCAATTCGAAACTGGGCGTATACGATCCCATCGCCTTCTTGACCAGAATGTCAAAACTCGCCTCGGCGGTCTCGAACTGATACCCTTCATTTTCAAGGTCCTGCACTTTTTGAAGGATCACCCGCGCAACGGCCCGGTCGCTGATCATCTTTTTCTTTTCGAGCTTGTCCAGCACATTGGACGACCCGCTCAGTTCCGAAATCAAAAACCGCCGCTCATTGCCCACCAGTTCGGGAGAAATATGTTCGTACGTCTTCTGATTTTTTCGCAGCGCATCGATATGCAGGCCAGCCTTGTGCGCAAACGCGCTTTCCCCCACATACGGCATATGAGACGCAGGTGGCAGATTGGCCACCTCATACGCAAATCGCGATAGTTCCGTCAGGCTTCGCAGATTGTCCGCTCCGACCGTTTCAAATCCCATCTTCAGCGACAAATTCGGGATGATCGTACACAAATTGGCGTTTCCCGTCCGCTCGCCCAGGCCGTTGATTGTGCCCTGTACGTGCCGTGCCCCGGCCCGCACCGCCGCCAGCGAATTGGCCACCGCACAGTCCGAATCGTTATGGCAATGGATGCCGACCGTCACCCCCGGCAGCGCACTGACCACCGCCCGCGTGATCTGAAACACATCCTCCGGCAGTGCCCCGCCGTTGGTCTCACACAGACAGATCGTCCCCGCCCCCGCCTCGGCGGCCGCCTGCAAAACTTTCAGGGCGTAGGCCGGATTATGTTTGTAGCCGTCAAAGAAATGCTCGGCGTCAAACACCACCTCACGCCCCTGCTTTTTCAGATAAACCGTCGAATCGGCACACAGCGCAATATTCTCCTCGAGCGAACACCGCAACACATCCGTGACATGCATATCCCACGTCTTGCCCACAATCGTCACCACCGGCACATTACAGGCCAGCAGCGCCCGGATGCCCGTATCATCCTCGACCGTGTTGGCCGCGCGCCGCGTGCTGCCAAAGGCCGCAATGCGAGCATGCTTGAACGGCACCTCCTGAATACGATGAAAAAACTCTTCTTCCTTCGGATTGCTCAGCGGATACCCGCCCTCGACATAGTCGACCCCGAATTCATCCAATCGACGGGCGATCAGCAGTTTGTCTTCCACCGAAAAGCTAACGCCCTCGGCCTGCATCCCATCCCGCAGTGTTGTATCGTAAATCTTTATTTTTTGCATATTTGCATTCTCTCTCGGTCATCCCGCAAAGGCTATCAGTATATCCGATTATCGCCGAAAGTAAACTCCAAACCAACAGAAATTCCGGGGGATTGCATATCGCGCGGTTACGGCTACAATGAGACTGCGAAAGGAGGCACTTATGCCCTATGTTCATGGTTATTCCGACCGCGAAACGTTGCGGTTGTACGAGCAGGCCGAGATTTTGGAAGACATCCTGCACTGCGACACCGCCTACTCCCCCGGCGCCCGGGTGCTGGAGGCCGGATGCGGTGTCGGCGCACAAACCTGCCTCCTGCGTAAACGAAGCCCACAGGCCTTCTTCACCTGCATTGACATTTCCGAAAAATCCCTCGCCTCGGCCCGCCGCCTCAAAGACACCCCCGGCTTCGAACAGGTCACATTCGAACAGGCGGACATCCATCACCTGCGCTTCCCCGATGCCGCCTTTGACCACGTATTCGTCTGCTTCGTCCTCGAACATCTGGACGACCCCGTCAAGGCCCTAAAGGAGTTAAAACGCGTTCTCCGCCCCGGCGGCACGCTGACCGTCATCGAAGGCGACCACGGCTCCTGCTTCTGGCATCCCGAAACCCCCGACAGCCGCGCCGCATGGGCCGCCCTGATCGCCGCCCAGCAGGCCCACGGCCACGACCCCCTCATCGGACGCCGCCTCACCCCTCTCCTCACCGCCGCCGGCCTGACTGTCACCTCCTGCCGACCCGCATGGCTCTACGCCGACAGCCTCACCCCCGACCTCCGCGACGGTATGGTCAACCACATCATTGTTCCCATGGTCCGCTCCGCACGCGACCAAATCCTCGCAGACAACATCCTCACCGCCGACACCTTCGAAAAAGGCTGCATCGAAATCGCCCAATCCGACATCTCATCCGAAGGAACTTTCTTCTACACTTGGTTCAAAGCCGTCGCTATACGCGGATGAAATTGTGACGGCCAGGCAGGTGGAGCTTTCGAGCATCAAAAAAGACAAGCGGCGATTGATTTCGACATATATTTTCAACGGTAGGGTTTAGATGATTATCCGAGCGCACCCTAAGAATACATTTTTCACAAAAAACACTTGCAGTTTTGAATGGCTTCCTTATAATACCTCTCTACGAGATATTCTGCCGCACGGGGACATGTGTGGTAACGGGTTAGGGTCAGGCCGAAAAGGCCGTTTTTGACCCTAAAAATGGGGCTGACAGGTATCGCAGCAGGGTCAGCTCAAGCCTCCGGCAGAATCCGGTCGGTTCGCTTTTCAAAGCGGACACTGCGACTTTCGCTCTAAAAATTAAAAATACAAAAGAAAAAAGTAAAAATACATCTTGAAAATAAGGATAGCATCCCTATTTTATTTTTAAGTTGTCTTTTTTATCTTTACCTTTTGATTTTTTTCTTTATTACCCGGTGGTGTAATCGGTAACACAGAGGTTTTTGGTACCTCTATTCCAGGTTCGAGTCCTGGCCGGGTAGGTTTCAAAGTTAAAGGTTACGTTTTAAAAGCTAAAAATTAAGGAAGTTTGCTTTAACATGGTTGAGGTTGCTGCTGTCATATTGGCTGCGGGGCAAAGTACTCGGATGAACACCCGTACGGCGAAGGTGCTGCACGAGGTGTGCGGACGTCCTATGCTCGAGTGGGTCTTGACAGCGTGCCGGGATGCGGGCGTTACAAAGCATTATGTCGTCGTGGGTTATGGAAAAGACCAGATCGTTGCACGGTACGGAAAAGATGGCGATGTGGTGTTTGTCGAGCAGGCCCAGCAGCGAGGTACCGGCCATGCGGTGATGTGCTGCCGGGAGCACTTGAGCGGGTTTTCAGGGTTGACGCTGGTGTTGTGCGGCGACGCCCCGCTGATCCGGACGGAAACCATTAAGATATTGATTGAAAAGCACTTACAGGATAAATCAGCGGTGACGCTGGCCACGGCGGTGATGCACAACCCGACCGGCTACGGCCGTATCGTGCGTGACGGCTACGGCAACATTCAGGGCATCGTCGAGCATAACGACTGCAATTCGGCGCAATTGGAAATCTCAGAGATCAATCCGGGGTATTTTTGCTTTAATACACCGCTGCTGCTGGAGACGCTGGACAAGATCACGCCGAATAACAAGAAAAATGAGTATTATCTGACCGATGCGCTGCATATTTTACTTGCCGACGGGCACAAGGCGACGGCGGTTACGGCCGTGGCCGAACAAGACGCGATGGGCGTCAACAACCGTCGGCAACTTTCCGAGGCCGGCAAAATTATGCAGTGTCGGATACAGGACAAATTGATGACCGAGGGGGTAACGATTGTCGATCCGTTGAATACCTGGATCGATGCGCGGGCACGGATTGGCCAGGATACAGTGATCGAGCCGTTTACCTATCTGCACGGGCCAGTGAAGATCGGGGCCAACTGCCGCATCGGGGCCGGCTGTGTCACGACCGACGCGGTCGCCGGCGCGGCGGCGGCCATTGCCATCGGCGACGGTGTTTGTGTCGGGCCGGGGTCGGTCCTTAATGCACCGGTAACAATTCCCAACGGCAAAACCATTATCCCGGGTTCTGTGATTGGAGGCACTGCTGAAGATGGGAAAGAGGAGGCTATCCATGCTTAATCATCCGATGATCGTATTTGCCGGGTCGGGCAATCCGGCGCTGACCGGCGCGGTGTGCAGTTATTTGAGCATCAATCCGGGACAGGCGACGATTGAGCGGTTTCCGGACGGCGAAAAGCATATCAAGCTGGACTCTGAAGTGCGCGGGCGGGATTGTTTTGTCGTGCAGCCGACCAGCCATCCGGTGGACGAAAATCTGGTCGAACTGCTGATCTTTCTGGATTGTCTGCGTCGCGCCAGCGCCGATCGCGTGACGGCGGTGGTGCCGTATTTCGGCTATGCCCGTCAGGATCGTAAAGACGCCGGGCGCGTGCCGATCACGGCCAAGCTGATCGCCAATGTCATTACCGCCGCCGGGGCAGACCGGGTGCTGTCGGTGGATATGCACGCCAAGCAGCTTCAGGGATTTTTTGATATTCCTATCGACCATCTGTCGGCCGAGCCGGTGATTATCGAGTATCTCAAGAAGAAAAATATCAAGGATTTGACGGTGGTCGCCCCGGACGTCGGCAATATCAAGACAGCCTCGCGCTACGCGACGGCACTAGACGGCGAGTTGGCGATTATCCACAAGCGCCGTCTGTCGGGCAAAGAGGTGTTGTTTGAGGAGATCATCGGCAACGTCAAGGACCGCAACGTCGTGATGGTCGATGATATGATTTCGACCGCCGGGACGATCTGCGGGGCGGCCCAGATGGTCAAAAAGCTCGGCGCCCGCCGTATCATCGCCGGTGCGACACACGGGGTCTTTGCCCCGCCGGCGGTAGAACGCCTGCAGGCGGCGCCGATTGACGAAATCGTGGTGACCGATACGATTCCGGTGCACGAAGAATCGCTGCAAGTCAAAAATTTGAACGTACTAAGTGTGGCCGAGCTGTTGGGCGAAGCGATCCGGCGGATTCACATGAACGAATCGGTCAGCTCGATGTTCGCGCAAAGATGAACTAAAAACTCAAAACAAATACTTTATACTAAGAACTTAGAACTATAAAGAGGATTTTATGTCAACAAATGCAGTAGTATTGAAAGCGGACGTCCGGGACAAGTGGGGGTCGAACCAGTCGATTCGTCTTCGCAAAGAAGGCAAGCTGCCCGCAGTTGTCTATGGACACAAACAGACGCCGGTATCGATTGCCGTCGACGCCCGTGAGTTTGTCACCGGGCTGCACCACGGCCATCGACTCTTCAGCGTCGATCTGGGCGGCAAAAAGGAAACCCTTTTGCTCAAGGACGTGCAGTATGATTATCTGGGTAAAGAGGTGATTCACGCGGACTTGATTCGCGTCGATCTGAGCGAGCGGGCCACGGTCCAAGTGCCGCTGGACTTTCGCGGCGTCCCTAAGGGCACGACGATGGGCGGCATTTTTGAAGAGACGTTGACGCAGATTGAGATCGAATGCGGCGTGACGGAGATTCCGGAATTAATCGGCGTGATCATCCGCGAGTTGGGCCTTAACGAAGGGCTTTACGCCAAAGACATTGAGCTGCCGGCCGGAGTGGTGCTTAAGACCGATCCGGATGCGCTGGTTGCGATTTGCCACGAGAGCAAGGCGGCCGCATCCGTTGAGGCCGAGGGCGAGGAAGGGGCCGAAGCGGCCGCCACCGAGCCGGAAGTCATTACGGAACGCAAGAAGGATGAAGAGTCCGATTAAGGCGGCGGCTTTTTGCCGAGGCACGAGCTATGGCGGATATGGCGTCGAATCTGTGCAATGACCTGTTTGACGGGTCGGCTCTATCAAAACCGAAATCGCACGTGCGTCTGATTGTCGGGTTGGGCAATCCGGGGCCGCAGTATGACCGGACGCGGCATAATGTCGGCTTTATGGTGCTGGATGCGCTGGCCGAACGGTTGGGCGTCAGCATCGGCCGAAAGGCGTTTAATGCCCTGACCGGCGACGGGATGCTCGGCGATGTGAAGCTGATTTTGCTCAAGCCGCAGCAGTATATGAACCGCAGTGGTCACGCCGTGGCGACCGCGGCCGGGTTTTACAAGCTGACCGGGCAGGATGTAATGGTGGCGCTGGACGATTTGGCGCTGCCGGTCGGCCAACTTCGGATTCGGGCCAAAGGCTCGGCCGGCGGGCACAAAGGACTGAAAGACATCATCGCCCGGCTGAGGACAGATACGTTTGCCCGACTGCGGGTCGGCATCGGCGACAGCGGCCGACTGGATGCGGCCGATTATGTCTTGTCGCGATTCGGCGACGAAGAGCAGGCGGCCGTCAGGCAGGCGGTCGAGAAATCGGTCGAAGCGATCCTTTGCTGGGCGCAGCACGACGTTGAGACCGCGATGAATCGGTATAACAGCCGCGGCGCAGAAGCGCCGGACGGCACGGAACAAAAATAAACGGCGGCAGCAGACCGCATAAGACAATAAAAACAGAACCCTAATAGAGAATAATCTCAATCGGGAGGTACTAATTTGGAAACGGCAGTAAAACGATTATACGAAGGCTTGTTTCTGGTGGATTCGGCGCTGGCGGCGTCGGACTGGCAGATGATCAACGACACGATCCAGAAGATTCTGGACAAAGTCGGCGCCGATGTGGTGTCATTCCGCAAATGGGACGAACGCAAACTGACCTATGACATCCGGCGGGTATCGCGCGGGACGTATATCCTGGTCTATTTCAACTGCGATCCGCTTCGGATTCATGAAATCGAGCGCGACGTGCAGTTGTCCGAGACGCTGATGCGGGCAATGATCCTGCGGGCCGACCAGATGAGTTCGGCGGAGATCGAAAAGCCGACGCCGGCCATGGTCGCCGAGACACAAGCGGCCGACGCCAAAGCCTCGTCAGAGGCAGCGAATGCCGAGGACAGCGATGACTCCGAAGATGACGATCTGGATGATGCCGACACAGCCGACGATGTTGAGTCACTTTAACCGGCGGCAGAACGCGATAACCTGGATCTTTCCAAAAGGACGGTGAGCGATGGCGAGTTTGAATAAAGTATTGCTGATGGGCAACCTGACGCGCGATCCGGAGCTTCGATTTTTGCCCGGCCCCACCCAGATGCCGGTGGTTGAGTTTGGTTTGGCCATTAACCGGCGATTTAAAAAACAGGACGGTTCACAGGGCGAAGATACGTGCTTTGTGGATTGTCAGTTGTTCGGAAAACGTGCCGAAGTGGTCAATAAATATTTCAAAAAAGGTGAGCCGATCTTTGTCGAAGGTCGCTTAAAATATGACCAGTGGCAGGCACAGGACGGCACAAAGAAAAGCAGACTTCGGATTTCCGTCGAAAACTTTGAGTTTATCGGCAAAGGCGGCGGTGGCGGACAGGGTGGAGGCCAGGGCGGCGGTTACGGCGGCGGCTACGGCGGCCAAGCGGCCCCAGCGCCCGGCGGCGACTTTGGCGGTGAGATGGACGTGCCTCTCGGCGGCGACGACGACATACCGTTTTAATTGACGATTGATTATTGATTAGTGACTATTGAAACTATAACAGGGAAAAAATGTTATGAGAATGATGAAGAAACCAAGTACGAATCCGCGACGGAAACGCACACTGACGACCATTCGCGAGCAGACCCAATGTCGCTTTTGCCGGGAAGGCAAAGACTACATCGATTACAAAGACCTCGATACGCTGAGCAAACTCCTGTCCAACCGCGGCAAGATCTTTTCGCGCAAGCGCAGCGGCAACTGTGCGGGCTGTCAGCGCAAGGTCAAGCGGGCGATCAAACGGGCACGGTTTATGGCGCTGCTGCCGTACACCAATTAACGGGTCGATACAGGTCAAACGGCGAATAATCTCAAACGGATTCAAGATACAGGAGTGTCACAATGAAGTTATTGTTACGTGATGATGTCGAAAAGCTGGGGTGGCTTGGCGATATAGTCGAGGTAAAAAATGGATATGCCCGCAATTACTTGATCCCACAGGGTCTTGCGGTCGTTCCGACCGAAGGCAATATCAAGGCGCTGGCCGATGAAAAAGCCCGCCGGGCCGAGGCTCGCCGGCTGGTACGCGCCCAAATAGAGCGTCTGGTTACGGCCGTTCAGGGGGCCGAAGTGGTCATCGCGGCCAAGGCCAACGAGCAAGGCCACCTGTTCGGGTCGGTGACCGAGCATGATATTGCTGATAATTTACGCAAACAAGGCTTTGACGTTGCGGACGAAATGGTTAAAATGAGCGGTCATATCAAGGACCTTGGCGTCAGCGAGGTCACGGTTCGCGCGGCGGCCGACTTGCTGGCGACGGTTCAGGTGATGGTGGTCTCACAGGAACAGACCGTTGACGCAGCACAAGAAAGCAATATCTCGGAAGAATGAGTCTCTTTCACTGAGCGATACGGCCCTGCAGGACGTTTTGGCCGGTCGCAAGATGCCGGCCTCCCCTGAGGCGGAGGCCTCGGTGCTGGCGTCGATGATTTTGGATCGCGACTGCATCGGCCCGGTGGTTGAGGTGATGCAGGCCGATTATTTCTCCCGGACCGAACACCGGTTGATTTATGAGGCGGTTCTTCGCCTGTATGAGGCCAACAGCAGCATCGATCTGGTGCTGCTTCGCAACGAACTGAAGAAGCTGGACAGTCTCGATGCAGTCGGAGGAGTGGAATATCTCGTCAAGGTGGCCGAATCGGTGCCGACGGTAGCCAATGCGGAGTATTACGCCAACATCGTACGCGAAAAGGCGATGCTGCGCGAGCTGGCGCGGACGTGTGCAGAGGTGATGCAGGACGCATGCGACGAAACGGGCGAGGTCGGCGAGAAACTCGACCGCGCCGAGCAAAAGGTCTTTGCCGTAACGGAAAAGAAGATCACCGGCGCGGCGGTTCCGATCAAGACGCTGATTACCGAGACGTTTGAGGCGATTGACGCCCGCAAAGGCTCGCATGTGACGGGGCTGCCGACGGGCTTTGAAGAGCTTAACCAGATGCTGTGCGGCCTGCAGAACGGAGAGATGATTATCATCGCCGCACGGCCCAGTATGGGCAAGACCAGCTTTGCGATCAATATGGCCGAGCATCAGGCCGCCGATGAGGACCTTGCGGTGGTCATTTTCTCTCTTGAAATGGGACGCCAGCAGTTGGTCGAGCGGATGTTGTGCAGCCGGTCGGGGGTGGATTCGCAACTGGTGCGCAAAGGGATGCTTAGCACCGAGCAGTTCGGGCAATTGCAGCAGGCCGGAGCGGAGTTGTATCAGAAACCGCTGTTTATCGACGATACGCCCGGCCTGACGCCGATGATGATCCGCGCCAAGTGCCGGCGGCTTAAGAGCCAGTACAATATTCAGGCGGTCTATATCGATTATATGCAGTTGATGAGTCTGGGCGGTTATACAGAATCGCGACAGCAGGAAATCAGCACGATCTCGCGGCAGCTTAAGGCGCTGGCGCGGGAACTGAACGTGCCGGTAGTGGTGCTTAGCCAGCTCAACCGCGCCGCCGAAGGCCGCGAGGGGCATCGCCCGCGGATGAGCGATCTGCGCGAAAGCGGCAGTATCGAGCAGGACGCCGACGTGGTGATCCTGCTGCATCGCGAGGACTACTACCATCGCGGCGACACCGACTGGGAAGAAAACAATGTCGCCGAAGTGATCATTGCCAAACAACGTAACGGTCCGACGGGCGTGGTGGAACTGATCTTTGACGGACGGTTGACGCGGTTTAAGCCGAAGTTTCACGAACCGGCGCCGTTTTAACTGACCAGGGACGCTGGACAATTGACGATTGACGAAGAAAGATTCTTATGCACAGGGAGGTAACAATGCGATTGATGGCGGGTTGGATGTTGACGGCGTTGTGTTTGACGTCAGGGATTTGTACGGCACAGTCGGCAACGGCGGCCGAGGCGGAGGGGTTGTCCATCGGGCGTGTGGAAGCGGCCGGTAATGTAACACTGACGCGAAGTGAAATTCTGGCAGCGACCAGTCTTCGGCCCGGCCAGCGGTTCAGCGCCGTCGAGGCCTCGGCGGATGTCCAACGCATCGCATCCCTCGGTCCGGTCGAGACGGCCTATTATACGACCGGGATTGCCGACGGCCGGGTCACACTGACGTATGAGGTGGTGGAAAAAAATCTGGTGCGCACGCTGGTGTTGCGCGGCAACAAGGGCATCGGCGATTCACGGCTGCTCAATGAATTGACCTTTACGCAAGGCGATTATCTGGATGCTTTTGCGGTGCGGACCGGACGCGACGCCATCGAAGCATTCTATCACAAACGCGGATACGCCTGGGCGACGGTCACGCTCAACGAGGCGGCGATGCTGGTCGGGCAGGTGGAGTATATCATCGAGGAAGGCCCCCGGCCCAAGATTAAGAAAGTGCGGTTTTCAGGCAACCAATCGTTCACAGACAGCGAATTGAAAAAGGCTGTCAATACCAAACCCCGCAAGCTGCTGATTTTTCAGGAATATTACAATATCGAACGGGTGGATGAGGACGAGCAAAAACTGATCGATGTCTATCAGAAACGAGCATTTCTGGACGTGAAGGTCTCCAGCGAGGTGGTGTTTGATGACGACAAAAAAACCGCCGAAGTGATCTTTCATATCGAAGAAGGACCGGTTTATCTGGTTGACTCGATTCGCTTTACAGGACATACGTTTTTTGATCAAGCCCAACTGCGTCAGGACTTGCGGCTGCGCGAGGACTTCTATTACAGTCACGATCGCGCCGAGTTTGACGCCAGAAAGATTCGCGGGCGGTATCTGGAGTTGGGCTTTGTCGAGGCGCAGGTTGAACTGAAACGAGTGTTTCTGCCCGGCGCACGGGTGGCGGTCGAGTTTGTCGTCACCGAAGGGCCGCGATTCCGCATCGGCGAGGTGATGATTACGGGCAATACATCGCTTAAAGACCATTCCATCCGCCGCGTGCTGGATGAGGAAGGGTTTGAGCCGGGGGCGTGGTATGACGCCGACGACGCTAGCGGAATCGGCAACGGTGAGTTGGAACAGATCGTTCAGCATACGATTGTGGCCGAATCGGTGGTGATTACCCCGACCGGCGACGCCCCGGACACGCGCGACGCGATGGTCAATATTCGGGAAGGACAGACCGGCTCGATTATGTTCGGCGCCGGTGTGGCAAGCGACGCCGGCATCATCGGCAGCATCACCCTGGATCAGCGGAATTTTGACATTACTGACTGGCCCGAAAGTTTTGGCGACTTATTCACCGGTAAAGCATTTCGCGGGGCCGGCCAGAGGATGCGGATCGCCCTGAACCCCGGCACGGTCTATAGCACCTACTCGATCAATTTCACCGAACCGTATCTGTACGATCAGCCGGTGTCGCTGAATGTGGGGGGAGCGAGTTTTTCGCGGTATCGCGAATCTTGGGACGAAGGCCGGCTGACCGGGTCGCTCAGCCTGGAACGACGCTATCGGGATGATTGGCGGAGGGGGATTGCGTTCCGGGGCGAACAGGTGCGCATCAGCAACCTTGATGCGGATGTGCCCAAGGAGATATTCGACGTTAAGGGCGACAACATACTGTACGGTACGCGGTTTTATGTCAGACGCGATCGCACCGACAGCTCCTATTTGCCGACGCAGGGCTACAATTTTGACGCCGGTTACGAACAGATCTTCGGCGACTTTACTTTCGGCATCCTCAGCGGCACACAGCGTTGGTATAAGACGCTGTATGAAGATCTGGCCGAAAACAAGACCGTACTGGAGACGAAGATTCACGCCGGTACGGTCATCGGCACCGCGCCGATGTTTGAAAAATTCCATGCCGGCGGGCTGGGGTCGATTCGCGGGTTTCGCTATCGCGGCGTCAGCCCGCGCAAAGGGCCGGACGACGATCCGATTGGCAGCGACTGGCTGATCATGGGCAGCGCTGAAGTCGCCATCCCGCTGGGCAGCCAGACGTTTGCGTGGCTGTTTTTCGGCGATGTGGGGATGATCGATTCCGGACCGATACGGATGTCGCTTGGCACGGGAATACAGGTGATGATTCCTCAGTTCTTCGGCCCGGTGCCGATGCGGTTTGAACTGGCCAGCCCGCTGACCAAGGACGACAAAGATGAGACGCAGGCGTTCAGCTTCTCGGTCGGTGCGCTGTTTTAAGAAAGATTAAAGTTTAAAAAGCAAAGATTAAAGATGTGGAATCGGCCGTTGGCCGAGCCATATAATCGGTATCGGGTATTGGTGTGGTATTTTAAGACTTGTATCCGGCTTCTGAAATTTGAAATTTGAAATCTAAATTTTAAAACGAAAGGACTGTAATGAAGACACGAATAATAATCGCAATGGCGATAGGGGCGGTTTTGATGGCGGGAGTTCGGTGGCAGGGAAATCTTCAAGCCGATGCTTTGGGCGCGGCCAAGGTGGCGGTAGTGGATGTCACGCGCGTGCTGGAAAACAGCAAGAAACATCAGGCCTGGCAGCAGAAGATGGAAACTGAGCAGAAGCAGATGCGGGCGGAATTCGACGCGATGCAAAGCGAGTTGGAAACGCTGGATCAGCAGCTTCGGGGGGGGGTGTTGCGGCGCGGCAGTGAGGACTATCTCAAATACGCCCGTCAGTTTGCCGAAAAGAAGGCCGTGCTGGATGCCCGCGTTGCCTTTTATGATGACAAGGTGACCGCCGAAATGCAGTCCTGGACGGAAGAACTGTACAAGACGCTGATAGTCGTCGTCGATCGCGTCGCCCAACAAAAGGGCATTGATCTGGTGCTGGCGACCGAACAACTGGATCTGCCGGCGCCGAGTCTGCGGGACTTTATGCTGACGATCAAGACCAATAAGGTACTGTACAATCATTCCAATCTTGATATTACTACCGAGGTGCTGGCGGGCTTGGACAGTCAGTTGTAATTTCGTCGTTCTTGGTTTTGAGTATAATTGTGCCAAACGGATCAGATAAAAAAATAACGCTGGCGGCGCTGGCCGAGAGGGTCGGTGCACGGCTGGTTGGCGACGACGGCCAAACTGTGATTTCCGGCGTCAACACAATTCGGGACGCCGGGGCTGACGAGATTTGTTTTCTGTCGTCATCGAAGCATCTGGCGCAGCTTGCGACAACGCGGGCGGCGGCGGTGCTGATTGGCGAGCAAACACCGGATTGTCCCACGGCACAGCTTGTTGTCGATAATGTTAATCGGGCACTGATTGCAGCCTTGCGATACTTTGAGCCGCCCTTGCAGAGGTTATCAGGTATTGATCCAACGGCATCGGTCGATACGACCGCCCGAATCGATGCGACAGCGGCCGTTGGGCCGCGTGCGGTCATCGGGCCGGGCGTCCAAATCGGACCACAAACGGTCATCGGGCCGGGCTGTGTCATCGGCGAGGGCACGGTTATCGGCGAGCGCTGCCGCCTGGACGCCAATGTGGTCGTGTACCATCGATGCCGGATCGGCAATGACTGTATCATTCTGGCCAATTCGACAATTGGGGCGACCGGGTTTGGGTACTCGTTTATCGATGGGCGACATCAACTGATCCCCCACAACGGCGGCGTCATCCTGGAAGACGGCGTGGAAATCGGCGCTAATAGTTGCGTCGATCGGGCTAAATTCGGCAATACGATTGTCGGGGCCGGGACAAAAATTGACAACCTCGTGCAGGTCGGTCACAATGTACGTATCGGGCGGGCCTGTCTCTTGGCCGGCACGTCGGGAATAGGCGGCAGCGCGGTATTGGGCAATGGCGTGGTATTGGCCGGAAGAGCATCCGTCGTGGACCATATTACTATCGGCGACGGTGCGATCGCCGGTGTGCAGGCGATGGTCAGCGAAGACATCGCGCCCGGTCAAAAGGTACTGGGCTTTCCCGCGCGACCGATGCGGGATGAAATGAAAAGCATGAGCCTGTATCAGAAACTGCCGGAACTGGCAAAAGACATAAAGACGCTTGCGAAAAAGATAGAGACGCTTGAAGCCGCAAAAAACCATCAAGACTGAAGCCAAATTGGCCGGCAAAGGGCTGTTCGGCGGTAAGGACGTAAAACTTACGTTTCGTCCCGCCGAACCGAACACCGGTGTGGTGTTTGTGCGCAAAGACTTGGACGGGCCGGCGGACATTGAGGTGCATCCGGACAACATCGTCCAGCGCGATCGACGGTCGGCCCTGCAGCACGGCGCGGCGGTCATCGAAACGCCGGAGCATTGCCTGGCCGCCGTCAGCGCCCTGGATATCGACAACCTCCTTATCGAGGTGGAGGGGCCGGAACTGCCGGGCTTTGACGGCAGCAGCGACGAGTATTTTCGCACGCTGCAAAAATGCGGCATCGAAATGCAGGACGCCATCCAGCGGCCGATTATCATCACCGAATCGGTCTGCATCACGGAAGGCGACAAAAGCATTTACGCCCTGCCCCATCACGGCAACGGCCTGAGCCTGACGTATGACATGGATTATACACAGCACACCGGCGTCGGACGGCAGATTTACTCCTGCGACCTGAACGAGACGACCTACGCCCAGAATCTGGCGCGGGCGCGGACGTTTGTGCTGGAGGCCGAGGCGCGGCAGATGCAGGCGATGGGCGTCGGTGCACATCTGACGCCCAAAGACATTCTGGTCATCAGCTCGGACGGCCCGATCAAAAATACGTTTCGTTTTCCCGACGAATGCGTGCGGCACAAAGTCGTCGATCTGATCGGCGATCTGCGTCTGGCCGGACGGCCCATTGTCGGACGGATCGTCGCCTACAAGACCGGCCATGCCCTTAATCAAAAGCTGGTCGTGCAGTTGATGGAATCGGCGCGGCGTATTGAGCAGAAAAAGGCGATGTCGGACAAACCCCTGCTCGACATCCGCCGCATCCAGAAGATTTTGCCGCATCGCTATCCGTTTCTTCTGGTCGATAAGGTCATTGCCATCGAAGGCAGCCGCCGGATTCGCTGCGTCAAAAATGTGACGTTTAACGAGCAGTTTTTTCAGGGGCACTTCCCCTCGTCGCCGGTGATGCCGGGTGTGCTGATCGTCGAGGCGATGGCGCAGGCGTCGGGTCTGCTGTTCGCCCAGACGCTGGAGCATACGGGCAAGCTGGCGGTGCTGCTGACGATGGACGGCGTCAAGATTCGCAAGTCGGTCGTGCCGGGCGATCAGTTGATTTTGATTGCCGAAACGGATAAGGTTCGCAGTCGTGCGGCCAAGTGTATTTGTACCGCGCTGGTCGGCGACGAGGTTGTGGCCGAGGCGCAGTTGAAATTTATGCTGGTGGACGACGATATGTAAGGTCGCCGCCATGTACGTTTGAATGATCAAAGAATCGGAGGTTATTGTATTTTATGAGCAGTCAGATTCATCCTACGGCGTTTGTCGCGCCCAGCGCCCAATTGGGTTCCAATGTGGTCGTCGGGCCGTTTAGTTTTGTTGATGAGGGCGCACAGATCGGCGAGGGAACCGTTCTGGATACGCATGTCGTTATCGGCAAAGATACCTGCATCGGCAAGAACAATCGTTTGTTTGCCGGCGCGGTCATCGGTCGCCCCCCGCAGATATTGGGCATGGGCGATGAAACGCGCATCGGACGGCTGGTCATCGGCGACGGCAACACGATCCGCGAGCATGTCACTATCCATCCGAGTATGTACCCGGATGAGGAAACGCGCATCGGCAGCAACAATCTGCTGATGATCGGCGTGCATCTGGGTCACGACTGCATTCTGGGCGACAAAATCGTTATCAGCAACTATACGCAAATCAGCGGGCACTGCAAGATCGAGACCGGCGCCTGGCTGAGCGGCATGGTGGCCGTCCATCAGTTCGTCACCATCGGCAAGTGGTGCTACGCCGCCGGCTATACGGGCATCAACCACGATGTGCCGCCGTTTGTCATCGTCAGCGGCCATTATCCGGTCGAGGTGCGAGCCATCAACAAACGCGGCATGGCGAGGGCGGGGCTGAGTGTTGAACAGCAGGACAAAATTTACGAAGCGTTCAAGTTTATCTGGCGCAACGACGGCCCCGTGCTGGAGCGTGTCAAGGAACTGGCGGCGCGGGATGGGCTGGATGAAAACGTCAAGGCCATCTGCGAGGCGATGCTGCGCAGCAGTCAGCAGCGATTCGGCCGCAATTTGGAATTGCAGCGACACTAAAACAAAGTTAAAAGTCAAAAGGTAAAAGTCAGGAATTATTCTGTTTTACATTTTGCCTTGACCTGAAAGGGGTTTAGATTGAAAACATTGCGAACCGCTGTTATCGGCGCCGGCAAGATGGGCAATATCCACGCCAAGGTCTATCGTCAACTGGACGGCGCCGAGCTGGTGGCGGTCGCCGACCGCGACCTTGAGCGGGCCGAGGCGCTGGCCGAGCGGCACGGCTGCACGGCCACTGACAAGCCCGAATCGCTCCTCGGCGCGGTCGATGCAGTCACGATTTCGGCGCCGACGGCGGCGCATCTGGAACTGGCCGAATTGTTCATCACCAACGGCGTACCCGTCCTCATCGAAAAGCCGCTGGCGGCCTCCGCCGAGCAGGGACGGCGCATCGTCGAGCTGTCCCAAAAGCACGGCGTCGTCGTGGCGGTCGGCCACTCCGAACGCTGCAACCCGGTCGTGCAGGCAATGAAGCGACTCAATATCGAGCCGATGTTCATCGAGGCCAATCGCGTCAGCCCCTACCCCTTCCGCTCGATGGATATCGGCGTAGTGCTGGACGTGATGATTCACGACATCGACATCATCCTGTCGCTGGCAAACAGCCGCCCCATCAAAGTTGAGGCCGTCGGGGTCAACGCCATCGCCGAGCACGAAGACATCTGCAACGCCCGGCTGACGTTTGAAAACGGCTGCATCGCCAACGTCACCGCCTCGCGGCTGGCGCTCAAGACCGAACGAAGGGTCCGCGTCTTCAGCCGGCAGGCCTACCTGAGCCTGGACTATTTCCGCAAAGAAGGTGTTGTTATCAAGACCGACCCCAACATCGACGTGGTCAAGTGGATACGAGAACGGCAGGAAAAGCAGGACTTTGACTTTTCACAGGTCAACTGGCCGGAGTTGCTGCACATCGAAAAACTCGAAATCACCGACGCCGAGCCGCTCAAGGTCGAGCAAGAGTCATTTCTCAATGCCATCCGCAACGGCGGACGGCCGGAAGTGACCGCCGAAGACGGTCTGGCCGCCCTTGAATGTGCCGAACAAATCCTCGCCTGTGTCCGCGCCCACAAATGGAAATAGCGTTAAACGCTATACGAAGAGTCGCGTATGGGCATTAAGGAACACGATGACAAATTGACGCATTGCCGGATGCTGGGGCATGAAGTGCCGTTCCGGTACTGCCGGACGGGAGCAACGGGGCAGCCATGCAGGAAGATATTTGACTGTTGGTTTCAGACGTTCGATGTGGAGGGCTTTATGAAGGTGCATTTCACCGATGAAGAGGTACAGGCTATCTTATCGCCGCCGAAGCCGAAAATGGAAACGCTGGTCGATTTGATTCGCAAATCTAAAAATGGTTAACAGTTGTCTGTGAACAGTGAGGGAAAGACTGCGATGCTGAAAATGGCGGTGTTCAATACGAAGCCCTATGTCGAGCGGTTTTTTCGGCGTGCCAATGAGCGGTTCGGGCATGAACTGACGTTTTTTGAGCCGCGGCTATCGGACGAGACGGCCGAGATGGCGCGGGGGGCTGATGCGGTGTGCATCTTTGTCAATGACGCCGCCGATGCGCCGGTCCTGAAGCGGTTGGCGGAGGGTGGCGTACGGCTGGTCGCGCTGCGGTGCGCGGGGTTTAACAATGTGGACATTGCGGCCGCCGAGCGGCTGGGGCTGTCGGTTGTCCGTGTGCCGGCCTATTCGCCCTATGCGGTGGCCGAGCATACCGTGGGATTAATTTTGGCGCTAAACCGGCGGATTCATCGGGCGCATCAGCGGGTGCGCGAAGGAAATTTTTCGCTCGAAGGACTGATGGGCTTTGACCTGCACGGCACGCCCGCCGGCATCATCGGGACGGGCAAGATCGGGGTGATTGTGGCCAAAATTCTCCACGGCTTTGGCTGCGAGCTGTATGCGTATGACGTGCAGCCGAACCCGGACTGCGTTGAAATGGGGGTCAAATACGTCAGCCTCGACAAGATGTACGAGACGTGCTATATCCTTTCGCTGCATTGTCCGCTCGTGCCCGAAACGCATCATTTGATCGATGCGGCCGCGATTGACAAGATGCAGGATTGCGTGATGCTCATCAACACCAGCCGCGGCGCGCTGATCGATACGCAGGCGGTCATCGACGGCCTCAAGAGCCAGCGAATCGGCTACCTGGGGCTGGATGTGTATGAGGAAGAAGGGGACTTGTTCTTTGACGATCTGTCCGATCAGATCATTCAGGACGATGTCTTCGCACGGCTCCTGATGTTTCCCAACGTCATCGTTACCGGGCATCAGGCGTTCTTTACGCATAACGCCGTCACGGCGATTGCCGAAACGACGCTGGACAACCTGTCCGTGTTTGAACAGGGTCAATGCCAAAACGTCTTAACCTGCAGCCTGCACCATAAAAGCCCCGACTCCTGACTTCTGACTTCTGTCCTCACCACTGCGCCTCGATGTACGGCCCTAGCGGCCCATCCGGCTTGGGCTTGGGACGGCTGTTGATGATCGCCTCGGCAATCGGCACATCATTTTTCCGCGTGATCTTCAGATTGGAATGATCCGTCTCGACAATCGCCACCGGATGCCCCAGCAACTCCACCAACTGGGCGTCGTCGGTAATCGCAGACGTATCCACATTGGCCAGATTTGCATACGCCTTTTTCAGCAGCCCCGCCTCAAACACCTGCGGCGTCTGCGCCTCGAACAGATTCGCCCGCTCAACAGTCTTGACGATGTGTCCGTCCACAACCTGTTTCAACGTCGCCGTCACCGGACAGGCCAGCATTGCCGCCCCCGTTCTGGCCGCTTCGGCAAACACCGCCTCCAGCCAGTCGTTCGTCAGACAGCACCGCACCGAGTCATGCACCGCGATCAGCTCCGCGTCGTCGTTGACTTTGTTGAGGGCATTGGCGACGGTCTCAAAGCGTTCCTTGCCGCCGAAGACCAGCCTGACGCGGTTGAAACCGAGCATCGCCCCCCACTTGATCGTGACCAGTTCCTCATCTTCCGGAGCAATCGCCAGCAGAATCTGCTGCACATCGTCCCGTGCGGAAAAATACTCAATGCTCCGCAAAAACGCCGCCCGCCCGCTGACTTCCACAAACGGCTTCTTTTTATTGCCCCCGAACCGCGCCCCCGCCCCCGCCGCACAAACAATCACCGAAATACGCTTCATACGCTGAATACCTCAAAATCAGACTGTCGTTATCTATTATCAAGTACGCTGTACGACAGTGTACAGGCGATGGAGTGCTGGAGAAAGTATTTTTTGCGATGAAAAGATACCGAATGTCACAATCCAGAAACGTGAGAATCCATGTGGTTTATTTTCCGCTCAACAAAATCGCCTGTCTCGCTCCGGGGTAACGCACCTATTCGCGTCTCTATATGATTTCCGGGTTCTGGATCACCGGGCTTTGGTTTGTATGTGACATCATCGGCGCGGCCTTCGGCATTGATCGGGTGGGATATTTTGCGTATCTGGGAGGGTCGTGGCGGGGGTGGTCAGTGCGGTTGTACTGGAGCGAACGGCATGGCTTCGAAAAGAGTGGGGGCAGCGTTCGCTGGTGGAGATACTGGACGAGTACCAGCAGCGACACAGTAAACCCAAGGAATCTGACAAACTCAAAAGACGACAATACAGGCCTCAATAATAACCCGGGCGCGCGCTGCAAGATTGACAAATAGTCAATCGTCAATAATCAATTGATGCCACCCCAACGGGGCGATACTAATCCTCTTCTCAAATGTGCAATTTCTAATCGAATAAAAATTTCTTCATTCTTTATTCTTAATTCGTCTTGTCCATCGAACACAAAAATACCGTTGAATCATCCCCATTTTCGGGTATAATACCGACTGATAACTGATAACTGATGACTAATGACTGATGACCGATGACCCAATCCCATTCGCCCGACATCGATAAATGGCTCTCGCTGATCCGCGCCGACGGCGTCGGCCCCGTCAATTTCCGCAAACTCGTCGCCAAGCTCGGCTCCATTGACGCCGTGCTGGGCGCGTCCGTGTCGCAACTGACGCAGGTCGAAGGCATCGGCGACAAAACCGCCGAGCGCATCGCCCGCAGCCGCGACCGTTTCGAGGCCGCCGCCGAACTGGAACTGGCCGAAAAGCACGGCGTCGTACTCATCCATCTGGACGACGCTCGCTACCCCGCCCCGCTTGGCCAAATCTACGACCCCCCGCCGGTGCTCTACGTCAAAGGCACACTCACCCGGCAGGATAACCTTGCCCTTGCCGTCGTCGGCAGCCGGCGCTGCAGCCACTACGGCCTCGAACAGGCAAATCGATTTGCGTATTTCCTTTCAAGCACAGGCTTTACCGTCGCAAGCGGTCTGGCCCGCGGCATCGATTCGGCCGCCCACCGCGGGGCGCTGTCCGCCAACGGCCGCACGCTGGCCATCCAGGGCTGCGGCCTGGCACACCCCTACCCGCCCGAAAACAAGACACTCTTTGCCCAAATCTCCGAAAACGGCGCCGTCCTCAGCGAACTGCCGATGGACTACAAGCCGCTGTCCGAAAACTTCCCCGGCCGCAACCGCATCATCGCCGGCCTGTCCCTCGGCACACTGGTCATCGAAGCCGGCCCCAAAAGCGGCGCCCTGATCACCGCCCAGGCCGCCCTCGAAAACAACCGCGAAGTCATGGCCCTGCCCGGCCCCATCGACAACCCCGCCTTCATCGGCTCGCACAGACTGCTCAAACAAGGCGCACGACTGATCGACAGTGTGGAAGAATTGATGGACGCACTCGGCAGCATCGGCCACGACCTCAAAGATCACGCCGCCCAAACCGCCCTCACGGCCGAACAAACCGCCCCCAAAACACTCTTTGACCTTTCAGACTTGAAGCTCACCGAGCCGGAACGACTCGTGATGAATTGCTTTGACGGCCGCAGCCTGCACCTGGAGGAATTGATCGCCAAAACCGACCTCCCCGCCGGAACCATCTACGCCGCCACCGTCGGCCTTCAGTTGAAAGGATTGCTCAAACAGCTTGCCGGAAATATGTTCGTCCGGCGATAACGGCCGCCGGCATCAGCCAAAGATCGAACACTGTTCCTGAATGCAGGCCAGCACCTTGTGGATATTACCCGGCTCGGTCACCACCCCGCCGAAGCCCTTCTTCAGCAGAGCTTCTGTTTCGGTACCCGACAGCCCCCCTGCCAGAGCGACCACGCAGCAGTCCTTCAGCTCTTCGCTGCCGCGTACATCGTTGCACAAATCCTGTGCGTCGATATCCGGACTCATCAGGTCGATGAGAATGACGTTGGGCCGCATCTTATGGGCCATCAGTCCCGCGTCAAAGCTGTTCTGCGCAACCTGCACATCAAAGCTGCCTTGGCTTTGCAGCTCCTGTGCAAACCGCACGGCGTATTCGGCTCGGCTGTCAATGACCAAAATGCGAAGGTGGCCTTTTTCGAGTTCGTCTGTCGGGATATCGTGAGCCTTCATAAACCGAACCAACTCGGAGGACGGAATCCGCCGGTCGCGTGAGCCGGGAATCCGGTAGCCCTTCAGCTGGCCGGAATCGAACCACTTGGTCACCGTCCGCGGCGCAACCCGACAAATTTGAGCAACTTCACCGGTTGTCAAAACATCTTTTCGTTTGATCATCGTATAACCTCTTGCGGCCCTAAGGCCGATTGTGTCTTTCTGTATCCTGTTTGTGCCAAGGGCATATTTCCCAGCCCGACAGCATCCGTTTTCCGCCCACCGTATCGTCCAATCACAGCACGAATATAATGATTGAATCGAAAAAACGGGTTTTCGCACAAATGACGACTGTCTTGTGACTTCTACGTCTGATAATCACAATGACAATCACTTCATTTGAGCTTAACATCACTGCAGTCATCAAAAAGCCAACTGAACCAATGGAGCCGCCACGAACCTTCAACTAGGGCTGGGACATAATCCACTCGTAGAAAAAACTGGGGTTTTCCGTCTGGGCAAAAGCAAAAGCATAACCTGTGGTTAAATCGTGCGCGAAGTCGCCGGACAACGCAGATTGTAACGCCATTTTCCTGCGTACCGTTTTCATTGTCGTTGAGGATGCAATCACAGAACCTGCTGATGCCGGTTGGGACTTTGACCCGCAAAATGGGGACTGTGGTGGTGAAGAGGCGGCTTGCGTGTTATCGGGTGGGCGCAGGCTCAGGCGAAGAGTGCCTCGACGAAGCCGTCGGGGTCGAATTCGGCGATGTCATCGGGGGTTTCTCCGAGGCCGACAAATTTGACGGGGATGTTGAGCATATCTTTGATGGCGATGACGATGCCGCCGCGGGCGGTGCCGTCGAGCTTGGCCAGAAAAATGCCGGTGACGTGAATGGACTCGGTGAAGATTTTGGCCTGCATAATCGCGTTCTGGCCGGTGGTGGCGTCCACGACCAGCAGCACTTCGTGCGGGGCGTCGGGGATTTGCTTGACGATGACATTGCGAATCTTGGCCAGTTCTTCCATCAGGTGCTTTTGGGTGTGCAGGCGGCCGGCGGTATCGACAATCAAGAAGTCGGCCTTGCGGGCGACGGCGGCCTGACAGGCGTCAAAGGCGACGGCGGCCGGGTCGGCGCCGGACTTGTGCTTGACGATCTGGACGCCGATGCGGTCGGCCCAGATGGAGAGCTGCTCGACGGCGGCGGCGCGGAAGGTGTCACAGGCGGCGACGATGACGGATTTTCCGTTTTTACTGAGGCTGCCGGCCAGCTTGGCGATGCTGGTGGTCTTGCCGGAACCGTTGATGCCGGCCACGAGAATGACGGTCGGGCCGGAGGGGGCGATGTTGAGCTGGCGATCCTGCCGGGGCCAGTGGGATTTCATCTTTTCCTTGAGGAAGGGGATGATGTCGTCGGTCTGGGCGATGTGGCCGGCTTTCCAGGCGTCCCGCAGATCGCCGATCAGTTGTTCGGTGGTCTCGACGCCGATATCGTCGCCGATGAGCGTCGCCTCAAGCTGATCCAGCAGGCTGTCGTCAATCCGGCGGCCGAGCGGCAAAATCGCGGCCAGACTCGAGGCAATCCGCGACCGCGTCTTGCCCAGATGCTCCTTGAGATACTGAACTGTCTTGGTGAAAAAACCCATTATAACTCCTGAAATTGATCATACCGTTCCGCAACCGCTGTAAAAGTATGCCCGATTTTCAACCGAATTGCAAGCCCCTTGGTCGAACAAACAAAATAAGGGGCTTTAGGTCCGGATTTCCAAAATAGTTAGCGACAAATAAATAAGATTTTGATAGTATAGGTGTTTTTATGCGAATTTCCAGTAATACTGTGGTGGGAAAATGATTTCTTTACTTATCATAAACATTTTGGTAGGATTTATAATGTGGTAGGAGAAAATTATGTTCTTTAAGAATTTAAATGGGGAATGTCAGTTCATGGTAAGAAAAGGGAAAAAACGTCCGAAGCCGGCAACCGTCCAACGCCCGCAAACTAGCGCCGCCAAACTCTGGCTCTTCCGGCTGCTTGCACTCATCCTTATTCCCACCCTGCTGTTGGGCGTCCTCGAAGCCGGCTTGAGATTGGCCGGAGTGGGCTATCCGACACGGGCCATCATGGAAAAAAAAATCGGCGGCAAAACCCTGTGCCTGCCCAACACCCGTTTTACGTGGCGTTATTTCCCGAGTCAAATCGCCCGGGAATTTGACAGCAGCTTAATTTTTGAAAAAGAAAAACCGGCCCGCACTTTCCGGATTTTTACCGTGGGCGCATCGGCCGCCATGGGAATCCCGGAGCCGATGCATAATTTCGGGCGTTACCTGGAGGTGATGCTGAGCGGCTTGTATCCCGATATCCGGTTCGAAGTGAACAATGCAGCGATTACCGCTGTCAATTCGCATGTGGTCCGGGACATTGTCCGAGATTGTGCCGGTTATGACGCGGATCTGTTTATTGTCTACCTGGGAAATAACGAAGTCGTCGGCCCGTTCGGTCCCAGCACCGTCTTTGCCCAAACTCCCCCGGCCCTGCCGCTGGTCCGAGCCCATTTAGCCGTCAAGTCAACACGCATCGGCCAGATGCTCGACGGACTGATACGCTCGGCCGCCGATGGGGATACCCCTCCAAAATGGGAAGGATTGGCGCTGTTTATGGATAAGCAGGTGCGCCATGACGCCGATGCAATGGAAGCGGTATACCGCAACTTTGAAAAAAATCTCCGGGCCATCTGCACAACAGCCCGCGATTGCGGTTCGGCCGTTGTTTTATCCAATGTGGCCGTCAACCTGAAGGATTGTCCGCCGTTTGCATCTCTGCATCAGGACGGTTTGAGCGAGGCGCCAATGCAGGCATGGCAGCAGGCCTGGGAACAGGGCTGCACAGACCAGGCCGCCGGCCGCTGCGAACAGGCCCTCGAACATTATCTCACCGCCGCCGTCATCGATGAAACGTATGCGGAACTGCAATACAGGATGGGGCTTTGCTATTGGAATCTGGAAGATTTTGAATCGTCGCGGGTTCACTTTCAAAAAGCAGTCCAATACGATACGCTGCGTTTTCGGGCTGATGCACGGATCAACGAAACCATCCGCCGCGTGGCCGAAGGCCGTGAGCAGGACGCCATCTATTTTGCGAACAGCGTCGCGGCCTTCGAAGCAGCCAGCCCAAACGGGACCGTCGGCGAGGAATTGTTTTATGAACATGTCCACATGAACTTCAAGGGCAACTATACACTCGCCCGGGCGCTGGTCCCGGCCGTTGAAAAAGTGCTTTCGGCAAAGGGAATGTCATCCTCGGCAGCGATTTTGACCGAGGTCCAGGTGGCCGAACGGGTGGCCTATACGGATTTTGAACACGCCTACTTCCTGGAACGCATGGTTAAGGAAATGATGAACAAGCCGCCCTTTACCCAGCAACTGAATCATGATGAATGGATGCGGGAGACCGTCGCACAGATCAATCGTCTTCGGCAGTCGTGCGACGTCCAGGAGTGCCTTCGCCGCTACGATGCCGCCATTGAAGCACATCCCGAAGACTGGCGGCTGCTGGCCTCACAAATTCCCCTTCGCGTCCAGGCAGGAGAAAAGAGCGATTTAAAGTCGGTGGAATCGCAATTAAGGAAAATTCTTCATCTGTGCCCCGTGGATTTTGCCTACGAGGGCCTTGGACAAAATCTCTTCAATCAGGGCCGGTTGGGAGAAGCAAAGGACGTCCTGAATCAATTGCTGGACCTGAAGCCTAACGACGCTTTTGCCCACTACCTGCTGGGTGAAATTGCACGAAGACAGCACGACTATGCGGAAGCGGAAAAACGCGGCCGCAGGGCGATTGCCCTTGCACCGACCATTCCGGTAACCTACATAATGCTGGCCAAAACCTATGACGAGACACAAGCAACGGACAAGGCGGTGCGGGTACTCAATGAAGCCCTGGAGATTTTCTCTGAGACCAAAGACGCCGGACGATTTCATCTTCAGTTGGGCAATATCTTATTCAAGGCCGGCGATTCGAAAAAGGCACTCGAACACATGGACACTGCGTTTCGGATTCAGCCGGAGTATGCGGAGAATGAGGATTATAAGATGCTCTACGACCGAATACGGAGCGCTCTAAAACGCTAGTATCGTCCGAAAGATGGTGGTCATGTCGCCTTTATACTTCTGATTGTTAGTATGACATTCCCTTGAATTCGGAGACATTTCTTCCTGCCAATAAGGGCTAAAACAAACTTAATCAAATAACGGGGAGGGTCAAATTAGACGGGATAAACAGGAAATTAAGGATGTAAATTGTAAACATCTCCCATAGAATATCCCGCCATCAATGACACTGCTTCCTTGAACGCAGTGAACCGGAAAAACAATCTTTAAATCACGTTGGGTACAACTCTTCATACAAAAAAAAGGGCTGCACTAAGCAGCCCTCTGTAAAACTTTTTACTGAAGCAGCACATTCAACTATTTGCGGCGTTTCAGTGCCACTAGCGAACCGAGTCCCAACAGTAGCATTGTGGCCGGTTCCGGTACTTGGGCAACAACGATATCGTCTATCCAGAAATCGAATGCTGCTGTAGGAGTTTGAGGGTCGCCAGTATCATTGTATACAACGGGCATTTGATAGACAGACACCCTTTCAATGTAAAAATACCCATTGATACCCGCAGCACTTTCGGGCACCGTCCAATTCATTTCGACCAATGTCCATTCAGTGCCGACATCGCCCAACCCAACCTGTACATATTCGCTCGGAAAACCGGCGGGTGTGGAATCGTACTGAATTGTGAACTTTGCTTGGATGGGATCCGGATACCCTTCCGGCACAACCCCTTGGTATTTCATCCAGGCGGAGAAAGTATAGGTTTCTCCTGGCGTTAGCAATTGCGCGAACCCGGTCCCAGTCGTTCTGATACCTGTGTAGTCGGTGGTACCTCTGCCGGACATGTACCCAACGTGGTTATCCCCTTCCGTGGCAAGAGTCAAAGTTTCGCTCCCCCAGCCACGTTTCGTCCAGCCATTGAGCGACCCCCCGTCTGCTTCGAAATCGCCATTAGTCAACAGATTCGCATAAAGCCCAGACGACATCAAACACATTACTACAACAATCAATAACTTTCTCATTTTTCGATCCTCCACAAACATTAATATTTCATTTAGTTACATTACAGCAAATCCTTTACACACACAAATTATCCCTATCACACGTCCTAAACTGCACACATGACACGCATAATCCACTATTCGGCAATACCCTCCAAAAAAGGACCGTTTTAGTTTAACGCAATTTTCCAGCGTACCGTTTTCATTGTCGTTGAGGTTGCGATCACCCAACCTAATACCGGCTGAGACGTTGACCCGCAATAAGGGGTGTGTGATGGTGAAATGTCGGCTTGCGTGTTATCGATTCCTTTTGCATCGATCCCTCCACGCTTCCTGACAATCAAAATACCCTCAAAATGTCTTTTCATCACTTTCACACCTTTTTCCATTTATCAGCTTAACAAAGTCCCATAGCGATGTCAAGAACAATTCTTCTATTTTTTTTATTTTTTTTATTTTTTTTTTTTTAGGGGGGGGTAAAGGCAATTGCCAACTTCTATTGTCGCGATATAGGGCTTGCCTCTGTTTTCGAAGGCCAATAGGCGGTATAATGTGAAAAACGGGGTTAAAGGGTTGCAAATTGTCGATGGGGCGGGTTTAATATCGGGTATGTATAAGAGAGTGACGATTATCGGCGACGGCGGGATGGGCAGCGTGTGTGCGATGCTGCTGTGCGAAAACGGTGTGCGGACGACGCTGTGGGGGTACGACCCGGCATATCTGGCCCAGATCGCCCAAAAACGCGAAAATGTGCGGTTTCTGCCGGGCTATGCGATGCCTGACGCGCTGCGGTATGAGGCCGACGACGAGCGTGCCTTTGACGGGGCGGAACTGATTGTCTCGGCGGTGCCGTGCCAGTTTTTGCGCAAGACCTGGCCGCGGCTGGCGGCATACGCACCGGCGGGCGTGCCGGTGGTCAGCGTGACCAAGGGGATTGAGATCGGGTCGCTGCGGCGGCCGACGGAGGTCCTGCGCGAGGTGCTCGGCGACGGGCGGGCGTATGCGGTATTGAGCGGGCCGACGATTGCCGACGAGGTGGCCCAGCGGCTGCCGGCAACGGCGACGGCGGCATGCGAGGACCTGGATACGGCGCAGGCCATCCAGCAAACGTTCAATACGGCGATGTTTCGCGTTTATACCAATGACGATGTGGCGGGAGTCGAGCTGGCCGGGGCGATGAAGAATGTGATTGCGATTGCCGCCGGGACGATTGACGGGATACGGGCTGGGGATAACGCCAAGGCGGCCCTGCTGTGCCGGGGGCTGGCAGAGATCGAGCGGCTGGGGGCGGCGATGGGGACGAACGAAAAGACCTTTACGGGGCTAAGCGGGCTGGGGGATTTGGTGACGACGTGCATCTCGCCGATGGGGCGGAATCGCTCGTTCGGCGAGCGACTGGGCAAGGGGATGAGCGCGGCGGAGGCACTGGCGGCCACACAGAGCGTGGTCGAGGGCGCCGCCACGTGCGGGGCGGTGCTGGAATTGGCACGGCGGTACGGGGTGGAGATGCCGATCACCGAGGCGATTGATGCGGTCATTCAGGGGCAAAAGGACATTCGCACTGCGATTTCCGACCTGATGGGGCGACAACTGAAGGGCGAGTTTTAGGGGGCGTTCGGTTTTTCCATCGGTCTGCTGCGCAGAACCGATGCCACCCTGCCACCCTGCCATACCGCGCGGCCATCCAGCGGGCTTTTGCTGGTTTTTTCCTTTTTTTCAGTAATTTTCCCGCAAACCGTAAAAATTTCATCCGTGTTTTCTGTGCGGCGGCGTCTTTATCTACAGAACACATTTGACTCTTGCGTGAGGAGATTCTATGAAGAAATGGTTTGTCTTGTCTGCCGTGTTTATTGCAGTCATGTCGGCCTCGGCGGCGATTGAGATCAGGGTCTGCGATCCGAACGATCTGCGGCCGCTGGGAATCGATGAGATCATGATGGGCACGCAGGTCAGTCTGGTGGTCTCTTCGGACGCCAACGACCTGTGGAGCGGGGGACTGTTCATTCACGATGCGCATCGCGGCAGAGGGGTGTTGCGGGCACGCCATTCCGGCGATCCGAATGATCCTGCGGGTTCGAGCTGTCTGCTCGCGGCGGGCGATCGGGCGTTTGTCCGGGCGTGGAACGATTCGCTGATGAGCGGATTTGATCTGTACACCGATGATTACTCCCGCGGGACCGGCAATTGGTTCGTGCTGGATTATACCCCGCTGGCCGAGGGCGACTGTACTCTCCATTTTTATGATCACAGCAAGTCGTTTACTGTCGCCGATCCCAATCTTCCTGTGTCGCTGCAAAACAGTCCGACGCGGGACTGGAACGCTAACGGTACGGTTGACCTGGCTGATTATGCCGTGCTTGCCTCGCGGTGGATGGCGCAGGACTGTCGCGAGCCGGATTGGTGCGGCGGAGTCGATCTGGACCGGGATGGAAATGTCGGCATCGTGGATTTGCTGATGTTTGCGGACTATTGGTTGTGGGGCACGCCCAATTGGCATAAGCCGACGAAACCGTCGCTGCCCCCCCCACCGCCGCAGAATCCGGATGTGTTTTATGCCGTTGTCGATCCCAATGGTCTTGCCGAAGTGTCGATTCCCGTCGGGCAGAGCATTCGTCTGTATCTGGATAAGACCACGCTGGATCGGGATGTGTATGTGTTCTCGCTGGAGGTGAACCTCTCCGATCCGAATCTCGGCTGGATCGACCATACCGAGTACGACCCGAACGACCTGTTCGCCGGCGGTACGGCCGAAATTCTGGCGACGCCGCGAAGTACGTTCTTTGATTACTGGGGGCCGGGCTATATGCAGTTTGAAGGCATTCAGTTTGTCGCGGCCAGTTTCAACGGGCCGATCAACGACGGGGCAATCGCTTCGTTTGTCTATACGCCGACGGCCGTGGGCACGGTATCGCTGGAACTGATCGACCATCTGGAGGACAATGCCACCGAACGGCGCTCGCTGGTGCTGCATCAATACGCCGTCGAAGAGCAACAAATGATGAAGTCAGGGACGGGTGAGGGCGGCGAGTCGATGATGTTCTCGACAGCGTCAGAAACCGAGTCGATCTCTCAGGAAACCGTCGATGAAATCGTGCTGCAGCTTGAAACGATCTACGAGGAATCGCCCGAACTTCAGGAGACAATCAACGAGAAAGACTGGCAGGAGTTTATCGACGCGGTAAAGGCCTCCGCAGACGTCGAACGTTTGGAATACTGACATAAGAAAATTCAGGAGAATACTCATGAAAACCTTATATTGTATGATTCTTGCCGTTGTGCTGAGTGTTGTTTCGGCCGCCGAACGAACGCTTGACACTGAAGAGGTCAATGCGCTGCTGAAAACACTGACGGCTTCGCCGGCGAAAACCTGGGTTTCGAGCGGCACGATTCGGGCACGGTATCTGGAATATCGCGCCGATGAAGAGATCGCCTATGAATCGGAAGAGTTGTTCCGGTTTGACGGCCGGCGCTTTTACTGGGACATTCAGTTGCATGAACCGCCGGCCGATACGGCGACGCCGGCCGCGGAGCGTCCCGATTATCAGGCCAACAAACACCGGATTTTTGCATACGACGGAAACGCCTACACGCGCTATTACAAATCCGCCGACTATGCGGTGGTGGTGATGAATCAGGACGAGATGCCGATGCAGTTATTCGGGCCGTTCAGCGCCGGCGTCGTTCCGTGGGGCAGCGGCGCATTCAGTTCCAGCAATCTGCCGACGCGCAGTCCCGTCGCGGTGGAATATCAGGAAGACGGGCAAACGTTGATTCGTCTGTCGCTGACAGATGTAACCCCCGACATCACCTATGAGACAGTGATCGTCCTCGATCCTGCCAAACAATACGCGCCCCGCTCCTATACGATGCAAACATCGGTCTCGTCCATCCGGCAGCGCTATGGGGATTTTCGGCAGGTCGGTCAACGATGGATTCCCTTTGCCATTACGGTAGAGCGTTTCGATATACGGGGCGCATCGCCGGTGCTGGCATCGTATGAAGACTGGCGATTTTTGTCGGTGGATGCCGAGTCGCCGAAGGACGGCTTTTCGGCGGTGTTTGCCAATGGAACGGTGGTCGAACTTCAGCCCAACGGCCAGACGAAGACGTTTATGTATCACGCGGCCGAAGGGGTGGATATCGCCCGTCTGCTTGAAGAAAAGATCGCAACGCTGTCGGTTCAGGGCAACGCAAAGCCCAACTGCGGGACACTGGCCGCCGTCCATATCGCCCGTCGCTTTTCAAAACAGATCTGCCCGGCCAGCACTGCCTCGTTAGCCGATTCGGAGTCGTCAATGACCAGTCTCTTTGAGATGCGGAAGTCGCTGGAGGAGATCGGGTTGTATTGTGCGGCCGTGAAGACGGATATCGACTCGCTGACGGCGTTTTCTCAGTACGGGGTGATCCTGCATTTTCCGAAGGTCAAGCATTATGTGGTGCTGGATCGCATTGAAGACGACGCGGCCTGGATGGTCGATCTGACCAGCCGCAAATTTTACTGGAAACGACCCGTCCGCGAGTTGCTGGCCGACTGGAAAGAAGGGGTTGCCCTGCTGGTATCGGACAGCCCGATATTGGTATCGGGACAAATCCAGTTTCTGGACGTCGATCAGCAAAAGCAGATATTCGGCGGCAGTTCCGTCGGCTACTCCTGTACCGACTTGATTCAGCAGTATGGGCATATCTTGTGTTCTCCACCGATGGGCGGCTTGTGCGGCGGCAACTATTACAAAGTCTGGCAGCGGTACGGCTGCCGCGAAGACGAGCCGGGGAATACCTGCATCGGCCAAAAAATGGTCGGCTATGACTACAGCCATTGCATCAATCACCCCACGCAGCCCGGCTGGTGCGAGATTACCGGGCGATGGTACAGCCGTTACATCCGCGCCTGCGAATAGACGGTTTTATTCCCGTTTTTGTACCTTTCTTTGATGGGACAGTGCATCTTAAGTCCATTGAATAGTTGCCAACCATTAGATCGACGCCTTACCGAAGCCACTGATCGGCAAACAGAAGCAGGTCCGAAAGCTCCACAACGCCGTCGCCGTCCAAATCCGCTGCATAACATAGCGAATCAGGAGGCAGCAGCGAGACGTTGACAAGCCAGCACCTGCTCAGGACGGCAAAATCTTCGTTCCCGACGCCATACGGGCAGACAAAATCCGCCGCCGAAATCTGCCATTGCAGCTTGGGGTACTGGAGTCCGTCGCAGATTGTCCAGACATCTTCAAAGTCCCAGCCCGCATCAATATATAGGGCTTTCGATTGCATTTCGGCGGTCGTCTTGCCCTGGCCGCCGTTGCCGGCGCTTGTGCCGGATGTATGAATATCCCAAAAGCACCCCTCGATACTGCCTGACCAATTGACCCCGGCAAACCCGCCGACATTGTTTAATGTTCCCGAAGCCGCACCGGTGGAATAGCAGTCGATGATGTGCCCCTGATCATTGGCGCCGACCAACCCGCCGACATACGCGTAGCCGCTGACCGCTCCGACGGCATAACTGAACGAGATGGCGTCGCCGAGATTGTAGCCGACCAGCCCGCCGACATACTCACTGTTGCTGGTGACGGCAACATCCGCATAGCACGCATGAATCGCCCCGCCCATATTGCTGCCCGCCAGGCCGCCGGTATCCCAATCGTCGCCCCGAACGACGCCGGTAACATAACAAAAATCGACGCGGCCGTGATTGCGTCCGACCAATCCGCCGACGGCTTCGCCCCCGTGAATGTCAACCTCTGCAACGCCCAGATTCCTGACATGGCCGACCGCCCCGATATATCCGAACAGACCGATGTAATTCTGATCGGGGACACTAATCGTCGCATTCCGCACGGCATACCGACGGCCGTCAAAAACGCCGGTAAATCGTGTGGTGCTATTGCCCACCGGCGCCACATTCACCCCGGTCAAATTGATATCGTTTGTCAGGATAAATTCGGCGCGCCAGTCATCGGGCGTGCTTGTCAGTTCCTGCCAGTCGGCGGCGGTGCTTATACGGTAAGGATTGGCTTGCGTCCCCAATCCGCCGCTGTAGGTACCTGCAAACGCCGCCAGCGACAGCGCCGCGATTTGCGCCATCATCACTCTGATCTGCATATTATTTATGTCCCTCTTTGTGAGCTTCGACTGTTTTCTGCAAAATTGGCGGCAACCGTTTTGTGGCCGTCGATGGTAAGCGTCAGGGGATTGGCCGTTCCGGCTGCACTGCCCGACCACCGGTCAAAAAGATATCCGTTGCGCGGCACTGCCGTCAATGTAACGATGTCGCCGTTTTGATAGGTTGGCTTGTTTGGCGAAACATCGACGCTGCCGTTGACGGCGGATACGGTCAGTGTAAAGGCTTTCTCAGACAAGACTTGATCGCCGATACGGCATACGATTGTTTTGAGCAAATGATCACCCGCATACGATTGAACCGTCAGGGTCAGGGTAATATCATCATAATAAAAACGTGCCTCGCCGGGCCATATCCCGAACCCTACACTGACGCCTGTTCCCGCATAATCGATGAATTCAACCAGCGATGAAGACAGCGAAACGCGTGTCCCGTCGGTCAATTCCAGCGACACAATCTCGCCGAAAATCTCTGTCGTCCATGCATCTGCGTCGTGGGTACCGCTCAATCGATAGACCAGATCGCCCTGCACGTACTCTGCGTTGAGAGCACCGCACACCCCTGCAAATGGGTCGCCATTCTGCGTCCCTGTGTTCAGCGGGAGGAACCCGTATCGCGGATTATTCAGGACATAGAGCCGCAGGCTGTCATAATTGGGCGTTTCTGAAGATGATCCCGTGCGAGACGAGCTGCGGGGATAACTGCCCGTATCCCCGACTCCCGAACGAAAATTGTGCAGGGTCAAGACCGCCTCGGTCACAATCTGATTCGGCTCAAGGGCAAGTGTTTTTTGCGGGTTGATGCCCCACGTATAGCACTGTCCCGGCTCAAGCGTCCGAATCGACATCGTGTCCGAACCCATTGCCTCTGCCGCCAATACGATAGCGATCAACCCAACCGCCAGTCCTAATTTTTTCATCTTATCTCTTCGTTTAATCTGCGATTAATATTCCCCTCCGAACAAACTGTACTATTGCTTGTCACATCATTACAATGTAACTTGTGATTTATAGAGTGAGATTGAAAGCATCGTCTGTGGATCGAATAAGCAAAATCCTCTCTCATGCGAAAGTCCTATAATAGCACGTGCTGGACTGTAATGCAATGATAAAATGCATTGAGTTTGAGATTTCAAGAGAATTGACGTTTTTGAAATCTCTCTTTCACGCCATACCGTGTCGGGTTTTGATTTTATCTTGCCCTCTTGCCCTTTTGGGCCGATGGGATATAATGGTGTATTTGAACTCATAACAATAAGGATTTTATCTACTTAGGCAAGACAGGATGGCGTGGATGCTGTACGGGTCATACGATTTTGGACAAATCGAGAAAAAATGGCAGGATTATTGGCTTGCCAACAAGACATTTCGCACGCCGGACGGATCGGACGCGGACGCGGCGGGCAAACCTAAATATTACGTGCTGGATATGTTCCCCTATCCTTCGGGGGCGGGGCTGCACGTCGGCCACCCGGAAGGCTACACCGCCAGCGATATCGTCGCCCGCTTCAAACGAATGAAAGGCTTCAACGTCCTGCACCCCATCGGCTGGGACGCCTTCGGACTGCCCGCCGAGCAGTACGCCGTCCAGACCGGCACGCACCCGGCCGCAACCACCCAGAAGAACATCGCCAACATGCGGCGGCAGATTCAGGCCCTCGGCTTTTCCTACGACTGGGACCGGCAGGTCGATACCACCGATATCGGCTACTACAAATGGACGCAGTGGATATTTCTGAAGTTCTTCAATAGCTGGTTCGACGACGCGCAGCAAAAGGCGCGGCCGATCGAAGAGTTGCCCATACCGGATGAGATCAAGGCGCAGGGCGATGAGGCCGTGCGCAATTATATCGACAGCCAGCGGCTGGCCTATGAGTCCCACGCGCCGGTCAACTGGTGTCCGGCGTTGGGGACGGTACTGGCCAACGAAGAAGTCGTCGGCGGTGTCAGCGAACGCGGCGGCCACCCAGTCATCCGAAAGCCCATGCGGCAGTGGATGCTGCGCATCACCAAATTCGCCGAGCGGCTGCTGGATGGACTCGACGAACTGGACTGGACCGAATCGATCAAAAAGCTCCAGCAGGACTGGATTGGCAAGAGCGTCGGCGCCGAAGTGGATTTTGTGATTGCCACAGAGGGCACAGAGAACACAGAGAGAAATAAAATAAGAGTGTTTACGACACGGCCGGATACGCTGTTTGGGGCGACGTATATGGTGATGGCGCCCGAACACAAACTGGTGGATGAAATCACCACGCCGGAATACAAAGACGCTGTCAAGCGTTATCGCGATGAGGCCGCCCGCAAGAGCGACCTGGACCGCACGGATATGTCTAAAGACAAGACCGGCCAGTTCACCGGCGCTTACGCGATCAATCCGGTCAACGGCGAAAAAATCCCCATTTGGATCAGTGACTACGTCCTCATCAGCTACGGCACCGGCGCGATTATGTCCGTCCCGGCGCACGACGAGCGGGATTTTGAATTTGCCAAAAAATTTGATCTGCCGATAATCCAGGTGGTGCGGCCTGACGATCCTGAATTGGCCAAAGAAGCAGCTGCCGAACGGTTATGCTTTTCCGGCGACGGTACAGCCATCAACTCCGGGCAATTTGACGGTCTAAGCACTCCGGAATTCAAGAAAAAAATCACGATGTGGCTCCAGGAGCAGGGGTTGGGCCAGAAGGCGGTCAATTATAAGCTGCGGGATTGGCTGTTCAGCCGGCAGCGGTACTGGGGCGAGCCGTTCCCGATTCTGCACGCCGAAGGCGGTCGTGTGTTTGCGATGGACGAAAGCGAACTGCCGTTGGGGCTGCCGGAAATGGCCGACTATAAACCCACCGACACGGGCGCCCCGCCGCTGGCCAAGGCGACCGATTGGGTCAACGTCACACTGCCCGACGGCTCAAAGGCGCGGCGCGAAACCAACACAATGCCCCAGTGGGCGGGAAGCTGCTGGTACTATCTGCGCTACACCGACCCGAAGAACGACAACGTTGCCTTTGACCCGGAAAAAGAAAAATACTGGCTGCCTGTCGATCTGTACATCGGCGGGGCCGAACACGCGGTCTTGCACCTGCTCTATTCGCGGTTCTGGCACAAGCTGCTGTATGACTTGGGCTATGTCGCCTCGCCGGAGCCGTTCAAGAAGCTGGTCAATCAGGGGATGATCCTCGGCGAGGACAACCAGAAGATGAGCAAGTCCCGCGGCAACGTAATTAATCCGGATGCTGTCATTGAAGAATACGGGGCCGACTCGATGCGGCTGTACGAAATGTTTATGGGACCGCTGGAAGCAACAAAACCCTGGAGCATGCAGGGCGTCGAGGGCGTACATCGCTTTTTGGGCAAGGCGTGGCGGATGGTCGTCGATACCGAAACCGGCGAATTGAACGCCGCCGTGCAGGAGGCTGTCGCCGATGAGGAAACGACGCGGCTGCTGCATCAGACGATCAAGAAAGTCGCCGGCGACATTGAGGGCTTTGGTTTCAATACCGCCATCAGTCAGATGATGATCTTTGTCAACCATTTGACCCGGCAGTCGGTCCGCCCCAAAAGCGTCATTGAGACCTTTGTGCTGCTGTTATCGCCGTTCGCCCCGCACATCGCCGAAGAACTCTGGCAGCGGCTGGGGCATTCCGAGTCGCTGGCCTATGCGCCGTGGCCGACATTTGATGAGGCGCTTTGTAAAGAAAATGAAATCGAGCTGGCCGTACAGGTTTTGGGAAAGATCAAAGACAAGATCGTCGTGCCCGCCGACGCCGACGAGGCGGCGATCCGGCAAACAGCGATGGCCTCGGAGAAAGTCCAGGCGGCGCTGGACGGCAAGACGCCCAAAAAGATCATCGTCATCAAATCGCGACTGGTCAATATTGTCGTTTAACAAAGGAGAAACAGAAATGAACAATCCGTATCCTTCAGAGACGGGCTGCTGCCCGAAATTCGACCCCGCACCGTGGGACGAAAAAGAGTTTCAGTGGGACAACAAGCTGTTCATCAAAGATAAGGTGTTCTGTTTTATGTATATGCCGCTGAACTTCGGCAAGGTGATAGTGCGGTGTCTGGAGAAGATCGAAAAGGCGGGCGCCCATACCCCGCAGCCGCCGGTGTGCTTGTCGGATCATACCTCCAAGTGGAATATGGATCTGTACATCGAGGTGAGCAAGCAGGTTCCGGAGGCGGACAATGTTGCGCTGAGCGGGACATATCTGTCAAAGGTTTTCGAGGGGCCCTACAAAGATACGCCCCGCTGGTGCAAAGAAATGCAGGAGTGGGTTGTCGGCAAGGGCAAGGCGATCAAACGGCACCTGATGTACTACACGACCTGTCCGAAGTGCGCCAAGCACTACGGGAAAAATTATGTCGTCTATTTTGCCCAGATATCCTGAATGACGCTCGAAATCGAAGCCAAAATACAGGTTGACAGTCTTGAGCCGGTGGCCGAGCGGCTGGGAGAAATGAAGGCGAGTTTTGTCGCCGAACAGGCGCAGCGCGACGCCTATTTTCTTGACGCCGCGGGACATCTGGCACAACGCGGCTGCGGGCTGCGGCTGCGTAGCGAAACCGTCGCCGGCAAATCGGCGTCGATCCTGACGTTCAAGGGTCCCCGCCAGAGCGGGCCGTACAAGATTCGCCTCGAATACGAAACGGCGGTTGCCGACGCCGAGGCGATGGTCAAGATTCTGGAGGGTCTGGGCTTTCGGGCCACCCTGACCGTCGTCAAGACCCGCCGGATGTGGGAATTGGGCGGCTGCCAGGTGTGTCTGGACGACGTGCCGCCGCTGGGTTTTTTTGTCGAGGTCGAAGGCCCGGATGAAGCCGCCATCAGAACCGTACTGACCCGGATAGGTCTGGCCGAGAGGCCGCTAATCACCGAAGGCTATGCGACGATGTTGTCCCGTCGTCAACAGATATGATGGAATACTGCTTATGAATCCTCAGGACGGCTACATTCAATATATCGTCAACCCGAAGTCGGGCGCCAGCAGCGACAAGCGGCTCGTGTGCGGGTTTAAAGACTACCTGTCGGATCACGGCTTTGAAGTGCGGATGGCGTTCACCGAATCGCTGACCCACGCCTGCGAGCTGGCCACACAAGCCGCGGTGGATTATCAGTGCGCCCTGGTGTGTGCCGCTGGCGGTGACGGCACGCTCCGCGAGGTCATCCACGGCCTCGAAGGCTCAGACAAAACGCTGCTGCCGCTTCCCTGCGGCACGGAAAACCTGCTGGCCAACGAGTTGGGGTTTGATTTCAGCATTGACACGCTGATCCGGACATTTGAAGGCAATTGCACGCGGCCGCTCGATTTGGGCCTGATCAACTGCAAGTGTTTTACCTCCATCGCGGGCTTTGGCTTTGACGGCGATATTATTCATCGGATGCACGCCCTCCGTAAAGGACACATCAACCATTTGGACTATTTCTGGCCGATCTGGCGGACATTTTGGGAGTACACGTTTCCGCCGATGCGCGTCGAGGCCGACGGCAAAGAAATCTTCTGCGGCCGGGGGCTGGTCTTTGTCGGTAACATCAGCCGCTACGCCATCGGCCTGAGCATTCTCAAAAACGCCGATTTCGGCGACGGGTTGCTCGATATCTGTATCTTCAAATGCGACAATCAGGGCCGATTGCTGTGGCACTCGGCCAAGACCGTCTTCAAACGCCACACCCGCGGAAAACAGGTCGTCTATGCCCAAGCCAAAACCATCCGGGTCGAACCGCTCGGCGATGAGCCGATCTACGCCCAGATCGACGGCGACCCCGGCCCCGGCATGCCCGCCGATATCAAGATCATCCCCGAAGCCATCCGTGTGCTTGTTCCCCCCGGAGCCAAACCCGCCGGCATCCGAACCCGCCTTCGCCGGATGATCGGATAATACCGGGTTCCAAGCCGGGACTATTCAGGAGTCGTCCAAATGAAAATCAGGTTTAACGACAACACAGTTGATCGCGGCCGGATCGGCCAGGCAACGTCGATCTTTTCCAAACTGTTCACCTCGATATTCCTGCTGCTTTTCGGCAGTGCGGGGCTTTTTTTCTTTGTGTTTTTTCTTCGGGATATCCTCAACGGAAAGGCCGCGTGGCCGGCACATCTATTTCTGATCATTCCGCTGATTTTTATGCTGATCGGCTTCGGCGGCCTGTACGGCGTGTGGTTCGGCAAGGAAAAAGACGCCTCGAAATCCCCCGCATCCGCTCGCGGCAGCAACACGATGGGCAAAACCGGGATTATTCTGTTCGGACTGGTCTTTATGGCGGCGGGGCTGGGCTTTAGCTATATGCTGCTGTTCCGCCCGCTGATTAAATGGCATCAGGCCAAAAAATGGACAGAAACGCCCTGCTCGATCATCTCGGCTGAGGTCAAACATCATTCTTCTGACGACGGAACGACGTACTCGATCCACATCACGTATGAATATGAGTTTGGCGGCTCAGTCTATCGCAACGACAAATACAATTTTGTCGGCGGTTCCAGCAGCGGCTACAAGGGCAAGAAAGACGTCGTGGAACGGTATAAGGCAATGAGCGAGCCGGTCTGTTACGTCAATCCGAACAATCCGTCCGAAGCAGTGCTCATCCGACACTTGACGGCCCATAATGCCATTGGACTGTTTCCGCTGATATTTGTGGGCGCCGGACTGTTTATCATGATTGCGGGCATCCGGAAGAAGGAACGCACCGGTACGTCGTGGCTGCCGCAGACGAAAGTTGATGAACGCCGAATGCCGACAAGCGACTTTGCGTTCGCCGGGCAAACCTTCGAGCCGGCCGCAGATCGGATTACGCTGAGGCCGGATGCGTCGTCGTTGGGCAAGCTGTTCGGCGTTCTGATTTTCTGCCTGATTTGGAATGGGGTAGTGCCCGCCTTTGTCTATCAGGTCGTTGAGGGGTTTCGATCCGGACGTCCTGAATGGTTTTTAACATTTTTTATGATCCCCTTTGTGCTGGTCGGACTGGGAGCTATTTTCGCCGTCTTTAACCAGATTTTGGCGTTGTTTAATCCGCGATATACCCTGACGCTTCAGCCGGGGGCGATCTATCCGGGCACCGCCGGGGTCATCGACTGGAACGCCAACGGCAGCGCCCACCGCATTCGGATGCTGACGATCAAACTGCTCGGCAAAGAAGAGGCCCGCTACCGGGTCGGCACCAATACAAAAACCGACAGCCATACTTTTTTTGAGATGGAGTTGGTGCATACTGACGACCCTTATGAGATTGCCGCCGGACAAATCGGCTTTGCGATCCCGGAGCCGACGATGCATTCCTTCACGGCCGACAACAACAAAATCATCTGGTCGATCAATATACACGGCGATATCGCCCGCTGGCCGGATGTCAAGAAGGATTATACCCTTGTCATTCACCCAACCCCCATAGGATAGATATGGAAGAACTGACCATTCAACTCGACGACGGGCAGACTGCATTTATTCCCGGACAAACGATACGCGGGCAGGTGCGATGGTCTCGTTTAGCACCGCCCAAGAAAGCGCGTCTGTCGCTGTTCTGGTACACTCAGGGAAAAGGCGACGAGGATAAGGGGCTGGTCGAACGAATCCAATTCGAAACCCCGCAGGCGATTGACAAACGGACGTTTGAGTTTCGACTTCCCGTCGGGCCGTACAGCTTTTCGGGTCGCTTGATCTCGCTGACGTGGGCGCTGGAAGTACATCTCGATAAGGAATTCATCCGCAATGAGATAACCGTCTCACCAAGCGGACACGAAATCCTGCTGGGCGAGGTTCGGTAGATGCTTGCGGCTCGGCACAATCCGTTCGGAGCCGGCCATCTTGGCACCATCGACTATATCCCGCAGAAACTGTCATGGGAGCAGCTTCTGATTCGGCTTAAGGAGCTTGACTCCACCGCCGCGCTCGTCGGGCCGCACGGCAGCGGAAAGACGACGCTCTTGAAGAGTCTTGAAAAACGGCTGCGTGAGGCGGGAATACCAACGGCGATGCTGTTTGTCAGTCTGGATGTCGCCCTGCCGTGGCCGGTCATCCGCGAGACGGTCCAATCGCTGCCGCCCTATGGCGTCCTGTGCTTTGACGGCGCCTGCCATTTGCCGTTTATCAGATTCAGACAACTTCGCTATCTGATACGCAAACAACATGCCGGGTTGATCATCACCAGCCACGACGAAGGCCTTCTGCCGACGCTGATCCAGTGCCAGCCCCGGCTTGAACTGCTGACAGAACTGACCTGCCGCCTGCTGAAAGAAAAGGACGCCATTGCACCGTCGCATCTGGCCACACTTTTTGAGACGCACAAGGGAAATGTTCGCGATTGTCTTTGGCAGCTTTATGATGAATATGCCGATAATCTGCCGGTTTTCAGCTCGTGCCGGTGACGTTTTGTCGGCTTTGGATAAAAATTCAAAAAAATATTATTTTGCGGGTTGACACCGGGGTGTAAAATCAGTATAATTGTTTCTATGGATAGAAACAAAAGAGTCAATCTGGGTTGGTGGTGGCGGCCTGAAGGATAAGCCCAGGCAGCAGACCCGATTTGTCTTTATTCTTATCGTTTTGAATGCAACCTGCGGCTCGATTCTCAGGTTGCTTTTTTTGTACCCGGAATGCATATAAATAGGATATTCGAATGTCAGATTATGAAAAAAGAATCCATCAGGCCCGGCCGGGGCAAATCATCCCGATGGTGCGGGAAATCGACATTACTTGTCCGGTAGAGTTTTTTGCCAGGCTCAGCGACTATGGCCGTAAGAAGCACTGCTGCCTGCTCGAATCGCGGGACTACCTGACCGAGGGCGACGCGGGCGAGTTGACGTTCGGCACGACCGACCCGGCGCTGCACTTGACCGGCCGGGGTAATCGGTTCAGCATTGAGGCCCTGACGCCGACGGGACGGCGGATGCTGGCGTATTTTGCCGAGCATCGCGAGCGGTTCGCATTCTGCAAGTCGATTGCGTTCGCCCCGGAGTGCATCACAGGAGAGCTTGAGCCAAATGAAGACGTGATGGACGAGGAATCGCGGCTCAAACGTGTCAACCAGATGGACGTGCTGCGGGCGGTGGGGTTTGCGTTTGAACTGGCCAGCAAGCCCTTTCGCGTCACGTGCGGGCTGGTGGGGGCGCTGAGCTATGACTTCATCGACCAGTTTGAAAAACTGCCGGACAACGCCCACGACGTGCTGGGCAATCCGGATTATGAGCTGTATTTTGCCGACAACATCTTTTTGATGGATCACCGCAAGGGCAAAGGCCACATCATCGTCAACGCCATCATCACCAACGGCAACCGGGATGAGATTTGCCGACAAGCGGAGGACTGCTTTGACAGCTATTTCGAACGCGCCGCGTCCCAGCGGCCTGTGCCGACCCCCCCGCCTTCGCTTTCGACCGGCCCCGGCACCGACACGCCGCAGGCCGCGTATGAGGCGATGGTCAAAACGGCCAAGCAGCACATTCTGGACGGCGATATTTTTCAGGTGGTGCTGAGCCGGACGCTTTCCGAGCCGTGCCCGGCCGAGCCGCTGGATGTCTATCGGCAGCTTCGCAAGCTCAACCCGTCGCCCTATATGTTTTACATCAACACCCCCTCGACCGTGCTGATGGGGGCAAGCCCGGAACTGAATCTTCGCGTCAGCGGAACCAACGAGCGGACAGTGGAGATTCGCCCCATCGCCGGCACCAAGCCGCGCGGACGCATCGGCGGCAAGATCGACCCCGACACCGATATGCGCTACGAGGCCGAGCTGAAACTCGACCGCAAGGAACTGGCCGAACACATGATGCTGGTGGATTTGGCGCGGAACGACATCGCCCGCGTGGCCAAGCCCGGCAGCCGGATTGTCAACGAAATGCTCATCACCGAGCGATATGAATCGGTGATGCACTTGGTCAGCAACGTCAGAGGCAAGCTGCGGGAGGACCTCGATGCGCTCAGCGCGTATCTGGCGACGATGAATATGGGCACGCTGACGGGCGCGCCGAAGATTGAGGCGATGAAGATTATCCGCAGGCTGGAGAAGAATAAACGCGGCTACTACGGCGGCGCAGTGATGTATCTGACCGTGGACGGACAGTTTGACAGTTGCATCACGATTCGCAGCCTGCAAGTGCGGGATCATACCGCGTATATCCGGGCGGGGGCGGGCATCGTGCATGACAGCGTCCCGACGACGGAATTTGACGAAACCGAACACAAGGCCAACTCGTGCCTCAAGGCCATTCGTGCGGCCGCGGCGGCAGTAACGCGGCGGGAATGAAAATATCAACTATCGACCTGAATTGTATGAGATCATAAAATGAACAAAATATTCGACTTCTTTCGCCCCTTCGGGGCTTTTGGGTTTTGTGCCTCGATTTCCGGAGGCTTACGCCTCCGGCTTACTCACTCTCGTCTCTTCGGGACTTTGGAGAATGGACTATGACTGAACATGCGACCAAGGTGCTGTTTATCGACAACTTCGACTCGTTTACCTACAACCTGGTGGATGAGTTTGCCAAGCGCAACTGCCCAACGAAGGTCTATCGCGCCGACACGCCGCTGACCGAACTGGTGCGGGCGGCTGAAGCGTTTGAGCCGAACTTACTGGTGCTCTCGCCGGGGCCGGGGAATCCCTCGACGGCCGGCGTTACGCTGGAGGCGATTGAGTATTTTCACGATAAGCTGTGCATGTTCGGCGTATGCCTGGGGCATCAGGCGATTGTGCAGTATTTCGGCGGAACCATCGGGCATGCGCCTGAGGTGATGCACGGCAAACCGTCGCGGATCACGCACGACCGCAGCGGCGTCTTTGACGGGCTGGACAACCCCTTGCAGATCGGACGGTATCACAGCCTGTGCGCGACGCGATTACCCGTGTGCCTTCGGCAGACGGCGGCGTTTGAGTCGATTGTGATGGGCGTTGAGCACACCGCCCTGCCAATCCACGGCGTGCAGTTTCATCCGGAAAGCATCCTGACGCCCGCCGGCGGACGAATCATAGAGAATGTTCTAAAAATTGCTAAACAATGAGCCGGATAGGAGACTGTTATGGCCAAGATTACGGAGTATCTGGAACTGATTCTGGAAGGACACGACCTGTCGTTTGAGCAGGCTGAGGCGCTGCTGGATGTGATTTTCGAGGGAGGCGTCTCGGAGGTGCAGATCGCGGCGTTTCTGGCGGCGATGCGCGTCAAGAAGGCAGCGGTTTCGGAGATCGCAGGGCTGGCGACCTCGCTGCGCAAGCACGCCGTGCCGGTGAAGGTCGATGTGCCACATCTGATCGACACCTGCGGTACGGGCGGCGCGGTAATGAAGACGTTCAACATCTCGACCGCGACGGCCTTTGTGGCCGCGGGGGCGGGGGCGTATGTCGCCAAGCACGGCAACAAGGGCATCACCAGCGTCTGCGGCTCGGCGGATGTGCTGACGGCGCTGGGGGTCAATGTCGCGCCGGGGCCGGAGCGTGTGGCCGAGTGCATCGAAAAGGCGCATATCGGGTTTATGTTCGCCCCAAAGTATCACCCGGCGATGAAGCATGTCCAGCCGGTACGACAGAGCCTGGACTTTCACACGGCGTTCAACATCCTCGGCCCGCTGGCCAACCCGGCCAATGTACCCGCACAGGTGATGGGCGTCTCGGATGCATCGCTGATGGAGCGTATCATCGTGACCCTCGGCCAATTGGGACACAAACGGGCAATGGTCGTCCACAGCAACGGGCTGGATGAGATCAGCACGATGGGGCCGACGCACATCCTGCACCTCAAAGACGGGCAGATCAGCCAAGAAACGCTGGACCCGACCCAGTACGGCTTCCGGCTGGCCGATTTTAACGAGCTATCCGGGGGCGATGCGGTGGCCAATGCGCAGATTATCCGGGCGATTCTGGCCGGTCAGGAAGGCGGAGCCAAAAAAGATATCGTGCTTTTGAACGCCGCGGCGGCTATAATGGTCGCCGGGTTGGCCGAGGATTTTGTCGAAGGCGTCAAAAAAGCCGACCAATCCATCGCCTCCGGCAGCGCGCTGGAGTGTTTGGAAAAAATAGTAGAGATGAGCAATGGATAAAAAAATTCAAAATGAAAAGTCAATAATTTAAAACCAGAACTCAAAATTGAAATCTGTTTCGGCGGACAGTCATTTTGAACTTTAAACTTTGGTTTTGCATTTTGGACTTTAACTTTCAACCTTTTTGATGGGCTAAAGCCCATCCTACGAACTACGAACTAATTGAAATGATTATCAACATTAAAGTCAAAATTTGCGGTATCACGAATCTGGATGATGCACAGGCCGCCTTTGAGTTGGGCGCCGATATGCTCGGCTTTAACTTTTATCCCCAAAGCCCGCGTTATATCAAGCCCGAAGAGGCGATCAAAATCATCCGCAAGCTGCCGACCTTTGTCGATAGCGTCGGCCTGTTCGTGAACGCTCCGATTGAGGAGATCAGGGACGTTGCCGAGACGGGCTATCTGAGCTGGGTTCAACTGCATGGCGATGAGACGCCGGAGTTTTGCGACAACGTGCGATTTTCAAATATTCGCACCATCAAGGCCATCCGCGTCAAAACCGAAGAGGATGTACACGCAACCCAGGAATATTATACCTATGCCGTGCTGCTGGACGCTTTTTCGTCCAAACGGTACGGCGGCACGGGAATACAATTCAACTGGGAATGGGCGAAAAATCTGCCCAAGCGAATCTTTCTGGCCGGTGGCATTACGCCGGAAAATGTCGAACAAGCGATCCGCACCGGCGTCTATGGGATCGATATTTGCAGCGGCATTGAGTCGGCGCCGGGCGTCAAAGACCACGAAAAAATGAAGCGGCTGTTCGAGATGATACGCCGCACCACAGGATTAAAGGCTGCACGATGAAACAAAAAGGACGTTATGGAACGTATGGCGGGTTTTATGTCCCCGAAGTGCTGATCCCGGCCATTGAGGAAATCGAGGCGGCGTTTCTGCAATTTCAAAACGACGCGTCGTTTGTCGCCGAGCTAAACGCCCTGCTGACCCATTACGCCGGTCGGCCGACGCCGTTGTATCATGCCCAGCGATTCAGCGAAGCGGCGGGCTGTTCGGTCTGGCTCAAGCGTGAAGACCTGCTCCACGGCGGGGCGCACAAGACCAACAACGCCCTCGGACAAGGGCTGCTGGCCAAGGTTATGGGCAAAAAGAAGCTCATCGCCGAGACCGGCGCCGGCCAGCACGGGCTGGCGACAGCAATGGTCGGGGCGCTGTTCGGGATGGAGACCAAGATTTTTATGGGCAGCGTCGATGTCGCCCGGCAAAACGTCAACGTCCACAAGATGAAGCTGCTGGGGGCCGAGGTCATCCCCGTCAGCGGCGGGACGTGTACGCTCAAAGACGCGATCAACGAGGCGATGCGGTACTGGACGGCCAACGTGGATGCGTTCTACCTGTTCGGCACCGCCGGCGGACCGCATCCGTTCCCGATGATCGTACGGCACTTCCAGACGGTCATCGGCACCGAAGCCCGGCGGCAGTGTCTCGACCAGATGGGACGGCTGCCGGACTTCGTGGCCGCGTGCGTCGGCGGCGGCTCGAACGCCATCGGCATCTTTTCCGCGTTTCTGGACGATGCGGCCGTCAAACTCGTCGGCGTCGAAGGCGGCGGCAAGGGACTGGACAGCGACCATCACTGCGCGACGCTGAACAAGGGCAGACCGGGAATTTTGCACGGGTCGCAGACGTATGTCCTGCAGGACGAACACGGCCAGATTCACGACACCGAGTGCATCTCTGCCGGGCTGGATTATCCGGGCGTCGGCCCGGAACATGCGTATTTGAAGGACACCGGACGGGCAAGCTATGTCGCCGTTTCCGATGAGCAGGTGCTGAACGCCTTCGCCCTGCTGACGCGGCTGGAAGGGATTATGCCCGCACTGGAAAGCTCACACGCACTGGCTTGGCTGCTGGCGCAAAAAGGCACGCTGCCGCCGGACATCGTCGCCGTCGTCAACCTGTCCGGCCGCGGAGACAAGGATATCGGAATTGTGGAAGAACACCGACCAATTAATTAAAAAGTAAAAAGGCAAAAGGTAAAATTAAGGAACTTCCTTCATTTTCACTTTTGCCCTTTACCTTTTCACTTTTTATTGAGGATTGTATGGGACGTTATCAGGACGTGTTTGACAGCTTGAATCGGGCGGCGATGATCCCGTTTTTTGTCATCGGCGACCCGGATACCGAAACCAGTCTGCGGATCGTCAAGACGGCCATTGACGCCGGGGCGGACATTCTGGAACTGGGCATCCCGTTTTCCGACCCCGTTGCCGACGGACCGACGATTCAGAAGGCCGACATCCGCGCCCTAAAGGCGGGAATGACGCCACAAAAAGCCTTGGCGTTCATCGCTCAGGTCTCGGCCTACAAGCCTATCCCCATCGGCCTGTTGGTCTATTACAATCTGATTTATCAGTACGGGGTGGACGCCTTTTACCGTGATTTCAAACAGGCTGGCGGAACCAGCGTGCTGGTGGCGGATGTGAGCATTGACGACGCCGAAGAGATCGCCCCGGCGGCGCTGCGGGCCGGGCTGGAAACCGTCTTTATGGCCACCCCCAACTGCCCTGACGAACGCCTCCAACAGGTTGTCAAATACACCACAGGCTTTATCTATACGGTGTCCCTGCTGGGAACGACGGGGGAAAGGCAAAGATTCTCCACGTTGGCCAAACCACTCATTCAACGACTCAAACGCCTGACCCAAACCCCCGTGTGCGTGGGCTTCGGCATCAGCAGCCCCGAGCACGCCCGTCAGGTCGCCGCTGACGGCGCCAACGGCGTCATCATCGGCAGCCGACTTGTCAAAATCATCGAAGACAATCTAAACGACAAAGACCAACTCTATTGTCAGCTTCAAGCGTTTCTGGCCGAAACCCTCAACGCCCTCAAAACCGTTCAGGATGACACTTCAGCCAACTGAAAACGGCGTTCGTAGTTCAAGCTTCAGCTTGTTTTTTTGAGGCGTTACACACTAAAGTGAGGACTACAAACTGTCTAACCACATCCTGGCCTCTGACCTCTGATCTCAGCCAACCTCAACCGGCTGAAGTCTGTCTGCCTTGCGGAACGACTCCAGCGGCTGCTGCTCGGCCACTTTGCGATAGCCCAGCGCTTTGATGATTTCCAAAACCTCTGTCCATGTCGGGAAAGGTCGCTGATTGGCGCGTTTGTATTGGTCAATCGCCATCAGAAACTCGAACTGCTCGTCGGTCATCTCGCCTTCTTCGGCGGCACGGCGTTCTTCCGTGCGGCGATGGCCGGGGCCGCGACGGCGGTCGAACCCGCTGCGGCGATCCACCATCGAACGACGTCGTTCGGCGGGCTTACGCCGTTCTTCGAACGCCCCGTCGGATTGGATGCGTCGTTCTGTCTTTGTCTCCTCAATCTCCTGCGATTCCTGCTCTTTGAGTTTGACTGTCATATCATAAACCTGTCATTAAGTTTGTTATTGGGTTCTATATATGGCCTGTTTTTTAATACAGATCATCGTCATCGTCGTCATCAAACAACGCATCCTGTTCATCGAGACCGTGATGACCGTGTTCGCTGAACGCCGCATCAAAGAAATCGTCATACGATGCCTCCTCACTGATCAGTTCATACGCCTCGTCCAGAAACTCTTCCGGCACCATCACTGCGACCCCTGAGAACCCCCCTTCGGCCTGGTTTTTCTGGTGTTTGACCACCGCTGGAATCTCATGTTCGGCCAGCAGCCGTTCGTATTCCCGGGCCAATTCAAGGTCTTCGGCAAATGCCACGGTAACGTATTCTTTGACCATGCCCGACTGATTTTTGCTTTTCCGATTCATCGTTTAAGTCTCCGCGAAAAGACAACGCTCGCTGCGACAACCCCTCGACGGGCTGTGCGCTGACACGGCTCAAATCGGTCATTGCCCTGAACCGATTAACCCAAAACCCCCGAAAACATGAAAATTCCGCATCGCTGAGCCGTCGGCACGGCCCGAAAAGTGCAAAATTTAACGTTTATAGGCTCTATAAGTGCAAATATGTGTTTTTTTTGAATTTTTTTGTTGAAATTATATCCAAACATTCTCAAAATACCCCTAAACGTCGTTTTCGGCCTGTTTGTGCCGATTTTATTGGAACATGTTTTATTACATGGAGGTGCCGCTATGGCAAAGAAAAAAGCTGCAAAGAAAGCAAAGGCCCCCAAGAAGGCCGCCGCAAAGGAAATGCTGGTCGTCACCAGCAAGGTCAAGGCCTACATCAAGGGCAAGGGCATGATGAGCTCGTCCGAAACCGCAGGGGCGCTGAATGACTGCCTCTACGCCATTCTGGACGCAGCTTGCGCTCGCACCGAAGCGAACCGCCGCAGCACCGTCAAGCCCCAGGATCTGTAACCGATCCCGGACGGGTCGGCCTTTCGCCGACGGCAACATAAAAAGCCATCCCATTACTTATGGGATGGCTTTTTGTTTGGGGACAAGGCGCAAAAAAAGATGGGACAACATGTCCCATCTCTAAATAAACAGACCAACAGCGCGTGCGACCCTGCCGCAAACGCCGTCTTATCGCATCCCTACTTCAGCGCGTCAGCGACGGCGTTGAGCAGCACTTCCGGCTTGACCGGCTTTTCGAGAATCTGGCGGACGGGCAGCCACGTTTCATCCGGCTCAAACCCGAACGGCAGGTTCATTTCTTTGCGAACGCCCGTGACCATAATTACCGGCGTATTGGCAAGCTCTTTAATACCGTGCAGTTCCCGCGCCACATTAAACCCTTCGTCTTTGGTCGTCATCATCACATCCAGCAGCACCAGATCGGGCTTTTCGCTGGCGGCCTTCTGGACGCCGTCCTTGCCGTTTGAAGCGGACGCCACTGCGTACCCCCGCGCCTCCAGCAGGTTCAGAATCGATTCTACAAAATCACTGTCGTCGTCAATGACAAGTACTTTCTTGGCCATCTTAATTCTCCTGCAAACATTAGGTTCATTTATCAAACAGGTCTGAGAAAACCCCTGTTGTTATACACGATTTACGCACTTTTGTCTCGTTATTTTTGCATAAAATTCACAATAAACCTCATTTTTGCCCGTCGCCCTCGGCCTTTCTGATCTGGTTGATGACCTCAACGGTCTTTTTTGCATCCAGTTCGCCGTATATTTTGTCATCAATCATAATGACCGGAGCAATGCCGCAGGCCCCCAGACACCGGGCTTCCTGAAGTGTAAAGAGCCTGTCCTCGGTCGTCTGGCCGATCTGGACGCCCAACTCTTTTTTGAGGACATCCAATATCTTGGTGGCCCCTTTGACATAGCAGGCGGTTCCCATACAGACGCTGATGACGTGCTTGCCGATCGGTTCCAGATTAAAATAATGATAGAACGTGGCAACACCCCAAATGTGGGCGGTGGGAATCTGTAGTGCTTCGGCCACTTCGTCCATTACCTGACGGGGCAAATAGCCAAACAATTCCTGAGCCTTATGCAGTACCGCAATCAAATACGATTCGGCATACTCTTTCGCAGCGGCTTCAGCAATAAATTCGTGAAGCACTGCCATTTTATCCTGTGCTAATTCTGTCATGGTTTCACCTCAATCTGTTTTGCTTCTTTGGGAACGATGCCCACGGGCAGTTTGGCCTTGTAGTGGGTGTGGAGATATTTATGGGACACGGAACTGAGCGGATGCTGCAGGAATTCCTTGTACAGCTTCTGAATGTCGGGATTGTCATGGCTTCGGCGAATGGTCTTTCCTCGATCGAGGTCGTAGAGCGCCTGTGCCCGTTTCTTGAGAGCTTCGTCATCGAGGGGAATGGTGTTGATGGCTGCATAGGGCTGTCCACCGCCGCCGACGCAGCCGCCGGGGCATCCCATAATCTCGATGAAATGATAGCGGCCGGGGTCCTGTCTAACGGTTTCGAGAAGTTTGCAGGCATTGCCCAGGCCGTGTGCGACGGCCACGCGGATTTCCTGGCCGTCCATCGTCAGGCTGCCTTCCTTGATGCCTTTGAGGCCGCGAACGCTCTCGACCTCGATATCGACCAGCGTCTGGCCGGTGTAGAGTTCGTAGGCCGTGCGGATGGCCGCTTCCATCACGCCGCCGGTGGTGCCGAAGATCGCGCCGGCCCCGCTGGACAAGCCCAGCGGATGGTCGGGCTGTTCGGGCTTGATGTTCACAAAGTCGATACCCGCCGACTTGATCATCCAGGCGATCTCGCGGGTCGTCACGACGATATCCACGCCCCGCATCCCGTCAAACATCAGCTCGGGGCGGGCGGCTTCATACTTCTTGGCCGTGCAGCACATCGCCGCGACGCTGCAAATCTTCTTCGGGTCGATGCCCATCTTCTGAGCGAAGTACGTCTTGGTCATCGCGCCCTGCATCGACATCGGCGACTTGCACGTCGAGACGTTGTCGATCAGGTCGGGATAAAACTGCTCCAGACACTTCATCCACGCGCTGGAACAGGACGTGATCATCGGCAGCTTGCCCTTGCTCTGGACGCGCTCGAGAAACTCGCTGGCCTCTTCCATAATCGTCAAGTCCGCCGCAAACTGGGTGTCGAAGACATAATCAAAGCCCAGTTTTCGCAGCGCCGCGATCAGTTGGCCTTCCATATTCGCCCCGGCGGGAATGCCGAACGCCTCGCCGATGGCCGCCCGGACGGAAGGAGCGAACTGCGCCACCTTGATTGTATCGGGATCGTTGAGCTGTTCGAACAATTCCTGTGTGTAGTTTTTCTCCAGAAACGCCGCGGTCGGGCAGACGTTGATGCACTGGCCGCAGGCGGTGCAGACGCTCTCGGCCATCGGCAGATCGTAGGCCGGGGTGACGACCGTGTTGAAGCCCCGATGGGACTGGGTCAGATTATGCACCTGCTGGATTTCGGAACACATGCGTACGCATCGGCCGCAGAGAATGCATTTTTCAGGGTCCCGAATGACGGCATCGCCGGACAGGTCTTTATCGTAGCGTTTTCGTTCTCCGGCGAAATGACGGGCACGAATACCCATCGACGAGGCCAGCCGCTGCAGTTCGCAGTTGCCGTCGCGTTCGCAAACGTGACAATCCATCGGGTGATTATCGACGATCAACTCGACGATATCGCGACGGGCGCGGCGCAGTTCGGCGGTGTTGGTTTTGATTTTCATGCCGTCGCTGACGGGAAAGGCACAGGACGCGACAAAATTGCGCTGCCCTTCGACTTCGACGATGCACACGCGGCAGGCGCCCTCAATCGACAGCTTAGGGTGATAGCACAGCCGGGGGATTTTGTACCCCAGCGTGTCGGCGGCCTGCATAATCGTCTGGCCCGGCTCGACCTTGTATTCTTTACCGTTAATATAGATCGTTATCATTTTGCTCATAGATTCCTCATGCCTTTGTTATCGCATCAAATTTACAGACTTCGTAACACTGCCCGCAGCGGATGCACTTGTCCTGAAGGATCAGGTGCTTTTCCTTGCGGGTTCCTTCCACGGCCCCGACCGGACAAATCCGCTTGCAGGCACCGCAGCCGACGCACTTGACGTTGACCGTGTAGCTGAGCATCGCGGCACACTGACCGGCGCGGCATTTTTTGGAATGAATATGCTCTTCATACTCTTCGCGGAAGTTCTTGATTGTGCTGAGCACCGGATTCGGCGCCGACTGCCCCAGCCCGCACAGGGAGGAGCGCTTGATCATCTCGCCGAGTCGCTCAAGTTTTTCAATATCGCCCGGCTGACCCTTCCCTTCGGTAATCCGCGTCAGAATCTCATACATTCGCTTGGTGCCTTCGCGGCACGGCGTACATTTGCCGCAGGATTCATCCTGCGTAAACTCAATGAAGAACTTGGCCAGACCGACCATGCAGGAATCCTCGTCAATGACGATCATCCCGCCCGATCCCATAATCGAGCCGGCCTTGGCCAGCGATTCGTAATCGATCTGGGTGTCGAGGTATTTGGCCGGCAGACAGCCGCCGCTGGGGCCGCCGGTCTGGACGGCCTTGAACGTTTTGCCATTGGGAATACCGCCGCCGATATCGTAAATGATCTCGCGGAGCGTCGTGCCCATCGGCACTTCGACCAATCCGGTATTGTGCACCTTGCCCGCCAGTGCGAAGACCTTCGTGCCTTTGCTCGTCTCGGTCCCGACGGTACTGAACCACTTGCCGCCGTCCAGCAGGATAACCGGAATACTCGCCCAGGTTTCCACGTTGTTGATCAACGTGGGCTTGCCGAACAGCCCCTTGACCGACGGATATGGCGGCCGCGGCCGCGGCATACCGCGATGGCCTTCGATCGAATGAATCAAAGCCGTTTCCTCGCCGCAGACGAACGCACCGGCGCCGAGCCGAATTTCGATATCGAATGAAAAGTCCGAACCGAGCACATTCGCCCCCAAGATGCCGTGCTCGCGTGCGGCGGCAATCGCCTTTTCCAACCGCTCGATCGCCAGCGGGTATTCGGCGCGGATGTAGATAATACCTTTCTTGGCCCCAATGGCGTAACCGGCGATGATCATTCCTTCCAACACAGTATGCGGGTCGCCCTCGATCGCGCTGCGATCCATAAACGCCCCAGGGTCGCCTTCGTCGGCGTTGCAGATGACGTACTTATCGTCGGCGGTCTGCTTGGCGGTAAACTCCCATTTGAGACCCGTCGGAAACCCTGCCCCGCCGCGTCCGCGAAGGCCGCTCTTTTTGACCTCGGCGATCACCTCTTCGGGCGTCATCGATTCCAGTGCCTTGGCCAGCGCCTCATAACCGCGCAACGACAGGTAGTCGTCGATATTTTCCGGGTCAATCACGCCGCAGTTACGCAGGCAAATGCGCATCTGTTTGCCGAAAAAGTCCACGTCGCCAAAGATACGGAAAAACCGGTTGTACAGATGGTCTTCGGTGATGATCAGCCGCGTGACCGCTTTGTTGCGGACCAGGTGCGACTCGACGATTTCGGGGATATCTTCCACCTGTACCCGCCCGTACATAATATAGCCGGGGTTGACAATCAGAACCGGCCCCTTTTGGCAGATGCCCAGACACCCGCTTAAATGAATGCTGACGGACTGCCGCAGGCCGTGCTTGTCCAGTTCCGCTTCCAGCGCCTGATGCAGGACTTTGGACTGGTTTTGAATGCAGGCCGTGCCGTCACACAGGGTCAGCTTATACTTCGTTTCTTTCACGTTTGTATCCCTTTCTGGTTCTCGTTAGATCGTCCACTCGGCGATGATTTCGCCCTTTTTCAAATGCCGCTCGACAATGTCCCGTGCGCGTTGCGGCGTCACGCGGCCGTACTTGACGGGAATTTTGCCTTCTTCGACCACCTCGACCGTCGGCTCCAGGTTGCAGCGTCCCGCACAACCCTTCTGGCTTAGATACACATCCGTCAGGCCATTGGCGATGGCCTGGCGAAACACGTCCATTACGTCTTTGGAGCCGGCGGCAATTTCACAGGTCGCCATCCCCACATACACGCGCTTGGTGGACAGGTAGCCTTTGCTGATGATGCGGTTGACCGCTTCAGCACGTTTCTTTTTGATGGTTTGAATCGGTGTTAACACGTTTGTTACTCCTTACGAATCTGAAATATAAATGAGTTTCCGTTGTCTTTCGTTTCCACGTCAATGCGACCACCGTGCGCTTCGATGATCTGCCTGGTAATATACAGCCCCAACCCGGTGCCTTTGACTTTCTTTTTCTCGGGCACATTGAGCCGGGAAAACTTTTTAAAGAGCCTCGCTTGATTTTCGGGCGAAATCGGCCTGCCGTCATTATACACCTCAACGGACACCCTTTCGCCCTCGTCGGCGGCATGCAGGACAATCCGCCCGCCGTCAACGCCGTACTTGGCCGCGTTGCTGACCAGATTGTTGGCGACAATCATCATCAGGTCCTGATCGGCGGCGACGGTCAGTTCCGGGTCGATCTCATTGACGACTTTCATCTGCCGGTCATTGATCTGCTTGGAGAACGTCTGCACCGCATGGCCGAACACATCGCCCCACAGCTTGAAATGGGTCTTGTTGACCTCAAGGTTGTCGCGTTCGATACGACTCAGGTTCAAAAATTTAATGACCGTCGCCGACAGAAAATCGAGATTGCGGCAGATCGAGTCCACCGCCCGTTTCTGTTTAAAATTGATCATCCCGAGAAAACCGTCGCGGAGCGAATAGGCGTTCATAATCGCCGATGCCAGCAGCCCCTTCAGTTCGTGCGCCACAAAGCCGAGCAGATCCAGATAACTTTTGTTCAACTCTTCGAGCTTTTGATGATTTTCCTGCAGGCGGACTTCACGCTCTTCCAGCCGCACGGACATATCGTTAAACGCATGCGCCAACCGGTGCATTTCTTCGATGGTTGAATGCGGCGGCATAATCAGATGTCCCAGATCGCCATACGACAGCTTCTGGGTGCCGTCCAGCATCAGCGTCAGCGGGCGCGACACCGACCCGGCCAGTATAAATGCCAGCACAAATGCGATGACCGACGCCAGCAGAATCACCGCCAAAAATGCCAGAAGTACACGAGCGGCACGAGCCTGAAACGGTTCTTCGAGGATCCCGACATACAGAATTCCGATGATCGTGTCGTCAAAACTATAAATCGGCTCATACGCCGCCTTGTACCAGTGCCCGACGACCAGCGCCCGATCCCGCCAACGGCGGCCGTGTTCGACCACTTCATTATAGACCGCTTCGGAAACCCGTGTGCCGATGGCACGCTGGCCGGATTCATCCACGACATTTGTCGAAATGCGAACATCGTCCAGAAAAATCGTTACCGTGCCGACCGGCAGCCCCTGATAGGTCGCATCGCCGAAGACCAGATGACGGATCCGGTCCACAAATTCATCGTCCCGGTTGACAATGCGCCCACCAAAGACCACCTCGACGACCGCACCGGCGGCGTCTTTCAGCGGCAGGGCATATTCCTTGGCCATGGCCGAATCCAAGAGCAACTGTTGCGTGGAACGGGCTTTCGCCGTCGGCTTAATGGCGATATACGCTTGCAGACGGATGTCCTCGCGCATCTGTGCCAGTTCGACCGAGTCGATCAGACGCGTGCCGCCCGTCGGTTCCCCCTGTTGCGCCGCCCGACGGACAAGCTCGCTGGGATGGGCAAGAGCCTGTTCGACAGGAAAGCGATAAAAATAATGAAGACGCATCTTCTCACGAAGTTCGGCAATACTCCCATTCAAATCCGCAATCTCAAGGCTCATGCCGATACGGCGAATTTCTTCCTCATAAACCGTCATAGCGCTGTCCAGCGAACGATCCGCCTCGCTTTGAATCCGCGCAAAAATATCTGTTTTAACCACATAATAACCCAACGCAAAGGTACAGACTCCCAGCACCGCGATCACTATCGCAAATGATATAAGAATCTGATTTTTAAGCGTTCGGGTTTTCTTCATGTTTGGTTTGAACCGCTTGCACAAATGACCTGTCGTTACCGGTGCAATGATCTCAATCATCCTCAGTCACAAGCGCCGGTACAGATTTGTCCGCGACATTGACAAAATAGATCAGATTTTCAAGTTCCACTTCAAGATTGATATTGCTGATCACCACATCATCGGCCCCACGAAGCTGAATCGGTGCAAAATTCAAAATCCCTTTGATACCCGCGGCAATCATAATCTCCGAGACATGATGAGCCGCCACATCCGGAACCGCCAGAATACCGATTTTGATCTCATTGCTTTCGACATAAGAGCGAAACTCATCCAACGGCAGGATTGGAACCGGCCTCTCCGGCTGATACCGCGAAGGATCAATGTCAAATCCCGCAACAATTCGGATGCCACCCGTCTCAAATCCTTTGTACCGCAACAGGGCATTGCCAATATTCCCAATGCCAATAATTACAACCTTGTGTATCTCGTTTTTTCCTAATATCTCTCTAATTCTTAGTACTAATTCATCCACTTTATAGCCGCCACGCCGATTACCCGTAATCCCGAATAAGGAAAAATCCTTACGGACTTGTGAGGATGTTACTCCCGCCGCATCCGCCAAATTACCCGAAAACACCTTAACAAACCCCAGTGCTTTTAATCGTTTCAGCGCGTTCTTATAGCGAGAAAGGCGTAAAATGCATTTTCGATTCATGACCATAATATGCTTCCTCAGTTCTTTTTTGTTCTTTAACGCTATTTATTTAAATGAGTAAACGCTTTTTATGTCACAACACGATCTTAATGAGATGTATTATAATAGATAAAATTTTCAGTGTCAACAGCTATTGATATATTTTTCACAATAATTCACTCTCCCGACACAAATCAAGTATTGGATAGGCGGCAATGGACAAGGAGGCTGTCCGATATCGCCGCAGATAGGCTCTATTTTGTGTTCCGGAAGGGTTCTCACACACATTTTCACTATACATTATTTATGCTTGGTATTCATACAATAATATCATCCATTGCGGCTCTGCGGACAATTGCGACGGGAGCGATCTGGACGGCAGCGGCGTTGTCGATTTGGCGGATTTTTCCATTTTGGCCGCTGGCTGGTTAAACTCCATCTGACCGAATATCTTCCAGTAAAAGATGAATTTTAGTTTCTTTTGAGAGATCAGCTTTTTTTGCTGTTTTCTCAAAAATTCAAAAAAAAGCTTTACAAAGCCCCGCCAAAAGCGTATAGTCTCACATTCTTTATATTTAATCGTGCAAGAAGCATTTTTAACAGGAGTAACAGATGTACGCAGTGATTGAACAAGGCGGCAAACAATATAAGGTTTCGCAAGGTGATGTCATCAATATCGAGTTGGCCGAGGCAGCCCCGGACGCCAAGACCATTGAGTTGAGCAACGTGCTGTTTGTCAGCGACGGCCAGACCGTCAAGGTCGGTGCGCCCTATCTGGACGGCGCCAAGGTCATCGCCAGCTTCAAAGTCAGCGCCGAAGAGGCCGTCGTCAAAGGCCCCAAGGTCTTCCCGACTCACTTTCACCGCCGCAAAAACAGCAGCAAACGCATCGGCCATCGCCAGAAATATTTGCAGGTCATCATCGACAGCATCGAAGCGTAACCGTTGCAAACTTGTAGTGCATTTATCGCGTCTTTCGGTCATTCGGCCGAAAGACGCTTTTTTGTGATTAAACCCTGGCCAGAATGTCCATCACCACTTTTCGGATCGTCTTTTCATCCGGTTCCTGCCCCACAAACACCCGATACTGCGCCATCGCCTGCCGGATAAACATCTCTGCCCCCGTCACCGTTCTGGCCCCCGCCTGCTCGGCCATCTGCAAAAGCCGCGTGCGAATCGGATTATACACCGTATCGAACACCGTCATCTCCGGCCTCATCACCTCGGCCGTCACCGCACAGCCATCAACCTCCGGATGCATCCCCAGGCTCGTGCAGTTAATGACCACCTCCGGAGCCGCCTCGGCCAGCGCCTCCAGCGGTGCCGCCTTGCAGCGAAACTCCTCGGCCAACGAGGCCGCCTTGTTGCTCGTGCGGTTATAGACCGTCACATACGCCCCGACATCGACCAACCCGGCCACCACCGCCCGCGCCGCCCCGCCGGCCCCGATGACCGCCACTTCCATCTGATGTAGACCGTGGGCGTCCACCCCCATCGCCGTCGTCAGCGTATCCAGCGCCCCGGCATAATCCGTATTATACCCGCACACAATCCCGTTAAACCCGACCTTGAGCGTATTAGCCGCCCCAATGGACTCGGCCAGCGTATCGACAAACTCGCCCTTGCCGTTGACATAATCCAGCGCGTGTGTCTTGTGGGGAATGGTCACGCTAAAGCCGCCGGTCCCCAGCCACGGCCGCGCCGCCATCGCATCGACAAACGCCGAAAACTGCTCCTGATCCCCCTCAACCCAAAACGGCAGATACACCGCATTGATATCGTCCTTCTCAAAGGCCGCATTAAACAGCACCGGGCTAAGCGAATGCCCCACCGGATTGCCGATCAGCCCGAAAACCTCTGTCTCTTTGTTCAGCGTGTCCCAGCGAAACAACTGTTTCATCTGCCCCACAGGTATCTGTCCCGGCGCCGTCGCGCTGTCGGCATCCAGCGACGCAAACGTCATAAACGCGCCCAGTTTTTTGGCCAGCACCCGCGTCATCAACCCCGCCTGCCCCATACAGAACACGATCATATCCTTACCCGCCCGCTGCAAAAGATCCAGCGCCTCAAAGCAGTCGTTGATATGCCGTACCGGGTACACCAGCTTGCAGATCGCCATCGGCCACCGGCTCAGCATGGTTTCATACTTGAGATTGATATCCTCAAACCGCCCCTTCATCTGATGCGCCGACAAAATCAGTCGGCACTGGGGCGTATCTTTCAACACCTGTTTGAGCGGCTCGTACACCTCTTTTTTAGCAAAGGCCTTCAGTTCGCAATCAATAAAGTCCGCTCCCGCCTTGACACACGTCGCCAGAATCGCCGTCTTGTCCGCCGCCGTAAACGCCCGCGCCCCGCCCTCATCCTTTTCCCGGCATGTCGCGATCACCGGCAACTTGGTCTTTTTGGCCTGCGTCACCAACCCGGCGGCCATCTCCGCCGTCAGCCCGGCCAGCCCATCCAGACGCACCTCCAGCGCTTCGGCCCCTGCCGCCTTGGCCGCGTGAAAACGCTCGTTCATCTGCTCGGCGTCGCCGCCCGAAATTGAAACCGCCAAATAGGTCATACCCTTTCTATACCCGCAAGTTCCGAGCTTATCAAGCACAAAAAAAACCGAAACGCCGCCGGTTACCAGCCTCCATTCGGCATTCGCCGCCCCCTCAAAAGGCCGGAATTCGCACCCATTTAAGGGTAACCAACACCGAAACGCAGATTTGTAACCAAACGGCACTGTATTTCTTTAATATTTGCTCACTACTGTCCGGTTATAAGTTGAATAATAACAATTGGTTATCATAATCGCTCTTTTGTGTTTTGTCGAACTCTTGTGAAAACGCTTCCGAAATGGGTGTTTTCTCGAAAATCGACACACTGGCAAA
>Ga0209723_1000623_pt1 | contig 64115 bp, 50 predicted proteins | sample BiotimSIPDNA_2_FD_185750 | JGI IMG/M metagenome (GOLD analysis project Ga0209723, IMG submission 185750) | Anaerobic biogas reactor microbial communites from Washington, USA - Biogas_R2 time_0 SIP DNA (SPAdes) (version 2) | ecosystem: Engineered > Bioreactor > Anaerobic > Unclassified | place... | reverse complement strand
TTAGGCCCTGTTTTCTGAGCGATGATACGAAGCCAGGCCCAACCTGCAGGCCGATGGAATAAACAAAAAGTATCAACCCCAATTCCCTAAGGAAATCCAAGAGATCTGGGTTTAAACAAAATCCAAAGTGGCCAAACGCCAGCCCAGCAAACAAAACACCGCCAACGCTCAAGGAAATGCCCTTGAACTTTATGGAACCCAAAGCAAGACCAGATGCCACCACCAAGGCCAGGATCAATATGGAGTTTGCAACTGACTGTTCTGTAAATAACGAAACCACCCAATCCATGGGCAAATTTCCCGTAAAATAACTGATGATGGTTTAGCACAATCGACGAGCCGTATCAACGCCAAAAGCTGAGTTGGAGGGGATCTGGGTGGTAGGGCAGGGCGCGGTTGCAGCTTAAAGTGGTGAAATTGGGTCCGATTAGTGAATTTTGGGTACAAAAAAGCCCGCAGTGGTCATCGTGTTTCCCGGACCAACTGCGGGCTTATGCCGCAGTCGGGGCGACTGGATTCGAACCAGCGACCCCTTGACCCCCAGTCAAGTGCGCTAACCAGACTGCGCTACGCCCCGGGCAAAAAAGCTGGGGAAGGTTATCACAAATTCGCACTTGTGCAAGTAGGAAATTGGAACAGGCGGATTTGTTGGGCGGGAGGCGGGCAGGGGACAGGGGCAGGGACAGGGACAGGAACAGGCTGTGAGGTTGGGCTAATTTTGCATGGCTTTAAGTTTAAGGTTTTGGTACTGTTAACCCCGGTCTGTTTTAATCAAAGAGGTTATACAATGGTTGTTAACAAAAAAGGAACTTCCACAGTGGTGCCTATAACGATGCCTGGCGCTAAGGGCGTCTCGAAAGAGGTTACAATTGGAAAGGTCGATGGAACTCCTGAATATTCCATGCGAATATTCACTGTGCAGGTTGGCGGCAACACCCCATTCCACGGCCACCCTTATGACCACGTCAACTACATAGTCGCAGGAAAAGGCATGGTAGTCTCCGAAGCAGGTGAAACTCCAGTTGAAGCCGGCGACTCTGTCTTGGTCCTACCTGACGAGTTACACCAATACAAAAATGTTGGCGACTCCCCATTTGTCTTTATCTGCATGGTCAAAAAAGACTTCGAGTAGATGTGGAGGTTTTCCATGGTCAAGAAAGTCTCGCCTTTAGTTGCACTACTTTTCGTCGCCTGCGAAGGCAATATCTACCAATTCGAGAATCCCTGCATCGATGTTGACTGTGGCAGCAAAGGTCGTTGTGCCGTTGGAGCAGAGGGGGCAATCTGCATCTGCGACCATGGATTTGTCCTAAAAGCCGGAGTTTGCACCGAAATCTTGGAACCAGACAATCCATGTGAAGGAATCGTGTGTGCTGGCAATGGCGTCTGTGCACTTGCACATAATAACGCCCCCGTCTGCCTTTGCCGACCTGGCTATCTGGCGGATGGAGCCAAATGTGTCGAGGTTGAAGCAGAACAAGTTCCACCCTCGCCATGTGAAGGCGTCATCTGCGGCGGTCATGGTTCTTGCGTCGTAACTGCCGCCAACAAACCATTATGTGTCTGTGACCAAGGCCACCATCTGGAAGGCAACGATTGTGTTGCCACAACAGGGCCATGCTTTGGATTCGACTGTGGCGACAATGGTTTTTGCGTGGTAACAACTGCCAACGAACCTCTGTGTGTATGCAACGAAGGCTACCGTCTTGATGACAACCAGTGCGTCCTCATTGAAGACCCTTGTTCAGACGTTGACTGCAGCGGCTATGGTACTTGCGTTGTCAGCGGCTCTGGTGCAGCCTTATGTGTCTGCAACGAAGGCTACCATCCCGAAGGTAACGACTGCATTGCCACCACTAATCCGTGCAAAGATGTCGATTGTGGTGACAATGGACGTTGCGCACTTGGCGCCGAGGGGCCTATTTGCGTATGCGACCAAGGATTCATACTGCAAGAGGGTGTTTGTACAGAAATCCAGCTAGATAACCCCTGCGAAGGAATTGAATGCGATGGCAATGGTGTATGTGCACTAGCTCATGACAATACCGCCATCTGCCTGTGTCGGCCTGGCTATCATTCTGACGGCGCACAATGTGTGGAAGATGAAGTGCCAGATTCACCCTGTGCCGACGTCGACTGCAGTGAGAACGGTTCTTGTGTAGTCACCGCAGCCAATGAAGCGCTATGCATCTGTGACGAAGGGTACCTTAGAGCCGGTAACGACTGCATCCCAGATCCATGCCTAGGAGTCATCTGTGGCAGCCATGGCGCTTGTGTAGTCTCCAGCGCCAATCAACCCCTATGTGTATGTGACGAAGGCTACCAATATGATGGCAACGCGTGTGTACAGATCGACACATGTGTCGGCTTCGGTTTCTGCTCTGACGACTGGTGCTTAATCCCAGGATGTACCTTCAAAATGGGCTCTCCCGCCGATGAGGCTTGCAGGGTTGATAATGAAGGCCCAGTTCAGATGGTCCGGATTACACGGCCTTTTTTAATGAAACAAACGGAGGTAACCCAACAACAGTGGTTCGACTTGATTGGCAATCGCCCATCCGCGTTTCCCCTGTGTGACGGCTGTCCTGTGGAGAGGGTAAACTGGTATGACGCGGTCCATTTTGCAAACGAGCTTTCCAAAGAGGAAGGCCTTGAAGAGTGTTACACCTTGGAAGACTGCACTGGTACTTTGGGTTCTGGCGCAACCAACTGTAAGGTAGATTTCAAAGGGCTTAACTGCAAAGGTTATCGTTTACCTACCGAGGCTGAATGGGAACACGCGGCTAGAGCTGGTACCACAACGCCATATTGGATTGGGAGTAACATTGGGTACGACTATGAACCGGTGTGTGACGATGGGGATCCTTCAGGAACAGGCCTAGCTGAGATTGCTTGGTATTCTTACAATTCAGATCTGAAAACCCATACAGTTGCTCAAAAATTACCAAACCCATGGGGTTTGTACGATGTTTACGGTAATGTTTGGGAGTGGGTGCATGACTGGTATACACAAAACCGCAGCATTGCATGTGACCCGGATTGCCGTGATCCCCTGGGACCAGACACTGGCCTAGACCGCGTCATCCGCGGAGGTTCCTGGGGCAACGACGCAGGCTGGATTCGATCAGCTCTCCGCCATCACATCGAACCGGGCGACCGCAACCCAGGCACCGGCTTTAGACTTGCAAGGTCACTGCCTTAGGTCTTCTAATTTTCCCGGGCACTTGGGTTGTTACCATAATAACCGCATTCCCCCCTTTTTATGCTTGACAAAACAAGAAACAACATGAGATAAACGGGGCCCCTACTCTGGGCCAGTGGAGGTTTTTTTATGATGACAAAGTTTGAGAAACTTTTCATAGCGCTAGTAATGGCTTTTTCAACAACAAGTTGCTCCCATGTTGCAGGACAAATAACCGTTTCTGCACCTGCAAAACCGAAGGAAACTCCAGCCCAAACAAAAGAAACTCCAAAACCAGCACAGGAAGCATCTAGCCAAACCACAACAACTCAGGTCCAGCCGGGTTCTGGCGACTATTTTCCCGCGGGTGTCAAAATAGTCGCTGGCAACATACTATCCTTCATGGGTACCCTTTATACGGCGAAATTCTACACCGCAACTGTTGTAACGGAGCCAAGTGCTGCCACAAAAGGAGAGGGACTTGTCCGTATGACTTGGGAAGTTCGAGAGGGAAAAGAGCTTGAAATGCCCAACCAGGAACACTGGACACCGTACATTGCGGATACAAGGCCTGCAAAAGAAGAGGACTTCGTAGTCGGTGCCCTAGTATTCGCCACGGGCGATACTCACGGTCGTACCCCTGAGAAGCTGGCGCAATCAACTGAATGGGGCCTGAGGCGTATCAAGGATGTGTCCGAACTCTATAAGGGAATCGTTATAACTGAATACTTTGATAGTTACTGGAACCAATGGAAAGAGTGGCATTACCACAAGAACAACATAAGGGCAATTATTGGAGAGTTCAGCGCAGATTTACGTAAATAGATGGTGCAAGCCCTTTTTAACGTTGGTTGTGTCTACACCTCAAACTGTCTTTAATAAGATTTATCGTCTTTATCGGCTTCATCAGCGGAGTCGTCAGAATCTCCACTATCCTTAGTGCCAAGATGTTTGCTGCCACCAACAAACCAATATAAAACAATATCTTAAGCGAAGGAGCATTAAGCATTTTGGATATTTTAATGTGGCCCAAATATCTCATCATAAAACCGTGCAGTAAAAACACCTGCATTGTTCTTGCCCCAAAAGCACTGAAAAAGACTTTACCCTTCGGAACAAAATAAAAAAAGCTCAGGCCAAGCAATGCTCCCCACAATAAAAACGCCAGTCTATACAGCCATGCAAAATACGGATTCAGCCCCATTGCGCTATATGAACGTGAGTTATACAAGAGCCCCCTGTGAAAATCACTTTTGAAATACAGTGCCATCACTGACACCAGTATAATGGCCAAAGGTATAACAAAGCTTAGCTCCTTGATTTTATTAAAGTGTTCTTTCTTAAGATAATATCCCGCCAGAAAAAAAGGAAAGAACACAATCGTTCTCGAAAGTCCTAAGGTATAACCTATTGAAGAGTCATAACCGACTATAAGAGCCGCCACTATTGCAAAAAGCAATGGATACTTCAAACGCGATACATATGGCAAAATGACTTTCCAGCAAAAAAGCGAGAGCAGAAACCACAAAATCCAGTACGGCCTTGAATATTGAACCTTGGTGTTTTGATCCAAAACAAAAATGCTGAACAAACAGTACAGAGTCTGAAAAATGACATATTGCAACAGCAAGTTCCAGACCTTTGCTCGCTTATGAAACTTCGCAAAATAGCCTGCTATAGCAACAAAACAGGGCATATGGAACAAATATATAAACCTATAGATTTCATTGCTATATTTACCGCTAACTATCTCCAAACCATGCCCTAATACAACAAGCATCATCAGGAGGTACTTTGCGTTATCAAAAAAGTAATCTCTGGGTCCGTTCATTGTGTTTATTACTCATAGCGCATTGCGCCAAATTTGCAGCACATTGTACAAACAACTTTTTCTGGTGGAGGAAGTTTTTGCACATTTAGCTTCAAATTTTACTGGGCCTAAAAAATGCTTGTTTTGGATTCCACTTAGAGTTAGCATCAAGACCTAATCCAAAATGGGTTTACGGGTCGGCCGGGTGGCGGGCCTTGTGACCGCTGGTGGGTTATAGGTGCGATTCAAGGCAATGGTTGGATAACCGTAGGGAGGTAGGTATGGAACATTACAGACAAATTGTGGGTCGGGGTTGTGGGCTGCTCGCGCTGGTGCTGATCCCGTGCTTCGCTTTGGCTCAGGACGGCAGTATGGACCGATATAGGGAGTTCCTGCAAAAGAAAGCGGCAGTCGATGCTGAGGTCACGCAGCAGCTCAAGACCTTGGAGGACGCCTTCGCCACCGAGACCGCGCCGCTGGTCCAGCAGGGGGCCCAACTAGAACAGAAACTGGCGCTGCTTCAGGCCGAATACGACCAGGAGGTCAAAGTCGGTGTGGGCAACCAAGTCCTGAACTGGGTTATGAGCGTTGTGAAGGCGAACGTTGCCGCCCCATTCTTCTACCTGACGGTTCTGCTGGCGCTGCTGTTCGTTATCTTCCGCAAGCGAGACCTGTTTGAACGGTTCAAGGTGGTAATCATCGTTCTGGCTGCGCTGTTAGTCGTGTTTTACTCGCTGGATCTGTTCGCACAGAACCATCCGTATGGTGAGGTCATCGACGGTAAGCTGACGACGGTAAATCGCCTACTGAACGCTAACGAAGTGGACAAGACCATCGTGATGATCGAGGAGGCCTCTGGCGGCGTCATTGAGATCCCGATGCCCGAGGTCGCCAGCGACTATCTGATCCCGCTGGATTCGTTCAAGAAGGGCACCCTGAAGGAGGCTTACACCTTGGGATGCCTGTACCTGGAAAACAACGACAGCGCAAAGACTCTGACGCTATTCTTGCGAGTGGTGCGCGACTTCAAGGTGGTAGCAGGCGAGGTCCCGTTGTTGATGAACATTCTGCGTTATTTTGAGGAAGTAAACAACCCAAAGGCCGCGCTGGAAACCCTGCTACGTATATCTGGATCTACGTCCGAGCAGGGCGTCCTGTTGGATCACTTGTCGAAACTAAATCTACCGTCCGATCAGTTTCAAGAGACGCTCGGACTGCTCCTGGGTCGCATGAAATCAGCGACTGACTTCCTGAAGGCTGCCGTGTTCCTGAACGGGCTAGGGCGCTCGACCGATGCCTCCGAGATGTACCGCAAGGCTGTCGCGACGGCCCGTGACTGCAAGGGCTTCCTTGGCTTGGCCGACTATGCCTACCGTAACGGGATCGAAGGCGAGGCAATTGTCGCGATGGAGAAGGCGTTCAAGAGTGCGCGAACGACTCAAGACTGGGTCGAATACACGCAGCTGGCGGTCGCCCACGGGGTCGATAACTCAGAGATGGCTTGGTCCAAGGCTGTCACTAGCGCCAAGAGCATCCGCGACTACGTGCTGTTAGCCACGTTCCTAAACCAGCGGCAGGACAAGACCGGTGCCGCCGAGATGCTCCAGGCCTCGTTAACGAAGAAGGGGGCACAAGAGGACCTGATTGATGCGCTGAAGCTGGCTGCCGACTTGGGCAATGGGCCCCTGGTTTCGGCGATTGTAGATGCGGTGCTTGAACGGTCCCGGAAGTTTGAGGACTTCATGACGATTGCTGAGGTCTCACGCCGCCTAGCGCCCAATAAGATGTCCGAAGCCTTCAAACGTGCGGCGGATGCGGCCCGGCGCATCAGCCACTTCCAGACTCTAATTCGCTTCGCTGCGGCCGCCCAGGCCAAAGACCTGGTGCCCTCGGTCGTTGAGAACGTCGAAAAACGGCTGCGGCGTGTCCAGGACCTGTTGACACTTCGAAAGGAGCTAGTCGAGAAGGGGTTCAAGTCAGACGTCGGGCGCGTGAACCGGGCTATCATCGCAAAGACTGGAAACATCTCACAGCTGATGTCGTTGTTTACGGAGCTGGAGGCGGAGGGTTTTCGTGCGGACGCGGAGGCCGCTCTGTCCAAGGTCGTGACGCTGACCTCCCGTCCGCGGGTGCTTGAAGACATCCTCAAGCAGGCGCTGAGCAAGCAAATGTATTTTGCGGCATTCGATGCGTGCCGTGCCGTTATGCGGTCGAATGCGGGTACGACAGTTCGCGACCCGAAACTGTTGCCCCAGTCCGAGGTGGTTCCGAACGGTCCAGAGGTCGAGATGGCCACCTATTGCGCCATCATCGGACATAAGGCTGGCCGCATCTCGGAATCACGCGACATTATCGAGCGGCACGTTGCTGTCTACCTGGACGCCTACATCCAGGACCCAGACAGCGGCCTCCAGGGTCCGGTCAATACGTATTTCTACCTGAAGATCCTGTGGGAACTGTCTGGCAACCAAGCGCTGGTAGCGAAGTATGAAGCCATCTATGACGCTGTCGAGGCGCGGTACCTTGATGAGTATCGCAACGAGCAGGCTGAAAGGGTCACCGGGAAGGAATTGGAACTGGCGGCCCGTCGCATCGAGCTAGAAGAAACGAACACCGGCTTAGAGCTACGAATTCAAGACCTTAAAGCGCAACTGGAAGCGGCGAAGGCCGCAAGCCGAAAGGCGGCATTTCAAGTGTTCGCGTCCTTCGCACGGATCCTGGCGGTTGGGTTGCTGTTCATGATCGGTGTCTTGGTATCGGTCCTGGAGGCGCTGCGCTACATCCGGCAGCTAAGCAGGTTCAAGACGTCCGGGTTCCTGATCAAGTTCAACGAGACGTTTGGCTTCGCGCTGTGCTTCACCATCGCGCTTATCCCGGTTGGGCTCCTGATGGTATTTGGCAGCCAAGCCTTCGGTATGCTGCTGCACCTTCAGCAGGATAACGAGACAGAGAAGCTGTGCGAGCGACTGGATGCTGCGGGAGGGAACGATAGCTGGGCCTCGCCACCTGTTGAACCTGGGCAATGATACAGCTTGGTCTCGTTTTGCTCTTCATCACTACGCCACACTTGGCTTAAGCAATCCTAGCACCAGCTTCCAACTAGCAAGATCCCCGTCCCTGTTCCTGACCCTGATCCTGTCTCCAAAAAGAAACGCTCCTGCCGCCAAACTCGATATACATACTGACTTTCGTTGAGGTTGCCATGGATATTCGCACTTATGGTCCTAGAGAACGGTTGGCTGGTGAGGGGTCTTCTGCTTTGTCGGACAAGGAGCTTTTGACCTTGATTCTTTCCCCAGGTACGCAAAAGGCACCTTGTGATCAGCTTGCTGGTCAGGTTTTGGAGACTTGGGGTTCAATCAGGAAAATCCCGGGGCGTCGTCCTGCTGAGCTTGCCAATATCGCTGGATTGGGACATGCAAAGGCGTGCAGAATCCTTGCTGCGCTTGAGCTTGGACGCCGTAGCCTTGACCCGGAATTGACTGGCGCCCCGCTTTCAAAGGCATGCGATGTTTACGAGCGGTTTAGGGCCCTGGGACGTGATCAGACCGAGTCTTTTGTTGCTGTTTCCGTGAACTCCAGAAATAAATTAAAGGATTGGTGGGTGATAGCAAGGGGTTGGGAAAGTGGGGTAAACATCATGCCTAGACAGGTCTTCCAACTGCTGACAAAGGAGGGGGCAGGGCGGGTTATCTTCGTGCATAATCACCCTTCAGGCGACCCCACCCCCAGCAAAACTGACTTGGTGTTTACCAGAAGGCTTTTGGCGGCAGCAAAAATCCTTGATATTCAAGTGCTTGATCACGTTATTGTATCTCACAATGATTATGCCAGTATCAGGGAACTGCCTGACTCTGGCCTTGAATTCACTTAGCAATCTGGGGTAGCATCTTCGCGGCTTAGTTTTAGGAGGCTAGATTGTCAAAAGGTGCTGCCAGAAAGGGAATTTTAGTTATCATCAGCGCTGCTTCCGGGGCCGGTAAATCAACGATTATTAAACGAGTGATGGCCGACGACCCAAACTGCGTGTTTGCGGTATCACATACCACTCGCCCCCCAAGGCCAAACGAAGTAGACGGTAAGGATTATTACTTTATCAACGACCAAGACTTTGACGATATGGTCAAGGCGGATGCATTTGCCGAGTGGGCAGTTGTACATGGCAATCGATACGGTACCTCATTTGCGGAAATTGAACGCATAACAGCGCAAGAAAATGACGTTATTTTCGAAATCGATTTTCAAGGTGGGCGCGCCTTGATGCGCCGTTTCCCTGAAGCTGCCACTATCTTTTTGCTGCCTCCATCGCTGGCCGAAGTAAAGCAACGATTGATTGACCGCGGTACAGACACCGATGAGGTGATCGCAAGGCGAATGGAACAGGCCAGAATCGAAATAGCCACTGCTGGTGAATATCGTTACCTGGTGTTCAACGATGATTTAGACGAGGCCGTAGCCGAAGTCCAGGCGATTTTACGAGCTGAACGATTGCGTTCGATACGATTTCCAGACAAAATCCGCGAGCTCGTCGCGGAGCCTTAGAATTTCTCAAAAGGAGCCCCTATCATGAATGACCGCCCCGTCCGTGTAAGAATCGCACCAAGTCCTACAGGTGACCCCCATGTTGGAACCGCCTATGTCGGATTAATGAATATGGCTTTCGCCCGCAAGAACGGCGGAAAATTCATTCTGAGGATCGAAGACACCGATCAGGAACGCTCCACCAAGGCCAGCGAACAGGCGATTTTTGACGCCTTGAAGTGGGTTGGTCTGACTTGGGACGAAGGGCCAGATGTTGGTGGTGAATATGGTCCTTATCGCCAGTCTGAACGCACTGAAATCTATCAAAAACATGTCCGTGACTTGGTCGAAAATGGCAGTGCGTATCCCTGTTTTTGCGATTCTGAAGCTTTGGCCGCGATTCGTGAACGCCAACGTCAGGCCAAACAAAACAAGGGGTATGACGGGACGTGTCGTTCAATTCCCAAGGATGAGGCCCTTGCCAGAATGAAAGCTGGTGAGCCGCATGTAATTCGCCTGCTGGTCCCAGATGGAACCACCACCGTGCATGATGAACTTCGTGGTGACGTCGTTATTGACCACTGCCAAATTGATGATCAAATACTTCTGAAGTCGGATGGTTACCCCACGTATCATTTAGCAAATGTGGTGGATGACCATCTGATGGAAATAACCCACGTGATTAGGGCAGAGGAGTGGATTAACTCGACGCCAAAACATATTTTGCTGTACCAAGCGTTTGGTTGGGAGCCTCCAAAGTGGGTCCATCTGCCACTATTAAGGAATCACGATAAGTCCAAGATTTCAAAACGCAAAAACCCAGTTAACCTACTTTATTATCAACAGATTGGCGTGATGCCTGAGGCGATGCTGAACTTTTTGGCTATGCTGGGTCACTCGATGCCTGATGAAAGGGAAGTCTTTGATCTGCTTGAATTCATTGAGGAGTTTTCTTTCAAGCGGATCAGCCTTGGGGGACCTGTCTTTGATGTGGAAAAGCTGATGTGGCTAAACGGCGTGCGCATCCGTGACATGCAGCCTGCAGAATTGGCGGCACGCATCCGAGACACTATGATGCCAATGGACTGGCTACTTCAGGTGGTGCCTTTGTTCCAGGAACGAATGAGGGTTCTTGGCGAGTTCATGCCTCAGGCCGCGTTTTTCAGGCAACCTGAGCTTAAAGTGCCTGCAAATGACCTGCTTTCGGCCATCAAGGGCGATAAGGATCCCAAGGTGATGGCAAAGTGGCTTTTAGATGTGGCTGAACGCCTTGATGCTATAAGGGATTTCAATCCTCAGGAGATCGAGGCCGCAATTCGTGGGTGGTGTGAAGAGAGTGGGGTACCAACTGGCTCGTTGTTCATGCTGCTAAGGATTTCATTGACCGGCAGAAGGGCGACTCCACCACTTTTTGACACACTGGCAGTCCTGGGACGAGCGGCCTGCTCTCAGCGCCTACGAGCAGCCTCCACAACGCTGAAGTCCGCTCCAGCACCCAAGTAACAGCTGTCCCCATCCCCGTCCCTGCCTCTACACCAACTTACACAAAGGAAAAAAGAACAGGATCTCCTTCACGGCGTTTTCCTGTGAATCGGAGCCGTGGACTGCATTTCTGGAGACACTAGTCCCAAAGCGCCCACGCACGGTGTCTGGGCCGGCTTGTGTAGAATCAGTTGGCCCCATCAATTCACGCCAGGCGGCGACGGCATTTTCCTTTTCCAGGGTCATCGCCACTATCTGGCCGGAGGTCATAAAATCGATAAGGTCTGGAAAAAACGGCCGTTCTGCATGAACGGCATAAAACTCAGCAGCTTGCTCTCTAGTTAAGTGGGCCGTTTTCATGGCCGCAATTTTAAACCCAGCCTTTGAAATCATGCTCAAAATTTCGCCCATTTTTCCTGCAGCTACCGCGTCAGGCTTGATAATTCCTAATGTACGCTCAATTGCCATTAACCACTCCTTTGAACTAGGCGCGACCGATGCGCCTGGCTAGAGTAATCCCAATATCCGCTGGGGTCTGTGCCACTTCGATTCCATGGTCACGTAAAATCGCGACCTTTTCTTCAGCGGTCCCTTTGCCGCCAGAGATGATAGCGCCAGCATGTCCCATTCGACGTCCAGGTGGTGCGGTCCTGCCAGCGATAAAGGCAATGACCGGTTTGTCCATGTTATCTTTAACAAACTTCGCTGCCTGCTCCTCAGCCCCTCCGCCTATCTCACCAATCAAGACAACCGCAGAAGTGTCCGGATCTTCTTGGAAAGCCGTCAAAACATCTATGAAAGAGGTTCCATTGATGGGGTCTCCCCCAATCCCAATCCCGGTGCTTTGGCCAATTCCCAACGCCGTTAGCTGCGCAACCGCCTCGTAGGTCAACGTCCCTGACCTGGAAACCACCCCAACATCACCTGGCATGTGAATATGGCCAGGCATGATTCCAACCTTGCACTTTCCTGGAGAAATAACGCCTGGGCAGTTTGGCCCTATCAATCTTGCCCCTGCGAGGTCGAAAACTGTCTTGACCGCCATCATGTCAAGTACTGGAATTCCTTCTGTAATACAGCATACCAGCTCTATGCCAGCATCAACGGCCTCAAGCATGGCATCCTTTGCATAAGCCGCTGGGACAAAGATGACAGAGGTGTTTGCACCAGTTTCAGACACGGCCTGGCGGACCGAGTCAAAAACCGGGATCTCATCAACAAACGTTCCCTTGCGCCCAGGAGTTACACCCCCAACCACCTTGGTTCCATAGTCACGCATGCTTCTGGCATGGTACGCTCCAGCCGAGCCTGTAATCCCCTGAACAATTACTCTTGTGTTTTCATCCACATAAATAGACATCTGTTACACCCCCGCTCTGCTGGCAGCTACCACCTTACGGGCCGCTTCTTCCATAGTTTGCGCCGAAATGATAGTCAGCCCCGATTCTTTCAGAATTCTGCGCCCCTCTTCGACATTTGTTCCTTGCAGGCGTACAACAAGTGGGACGTTCAAGTCCACCTCGCGGGCTGCAGCAACGACCCCATCAGCAATCACGTCGCAGTACATAATCCCACCGAAAATATTGACCAAAATGGCTTTTGGTTTGTCCTTTAGGATTATTTCAAACGCCGCCTTGACCTTGGCGCGGTCAGCACTTCCTCCCACATCCAGGAAGTTCGCTGGCCTGCCACCAAAGTGCTGGATTATGTCCATGGTCGCCATTGCCAGACCGGCCCCATTGACCAGATTACCAATATCTCCATCCAACTTTATGTAAGAAAGGTCAGCCTTTGAGGCCTCAACCTCAAGAGGGTCTTCCTCATCAGGGTCATGCATGGCCACGATATCCTGTTGACGATAAAGGGCGTTATCGTCGAAGTTCATCTTGGCGTCCAAGGCGACAAGTTGACCGTCTGCCGTAATCACCAAGGGATTGATCTCAACCAGCGATGCATCCTTTTCGATAAACATTTGGTAGAGGCCTTTCAAAAAGGTGGCCGCCAGTTTTGCAGTAGCACCTGAAAGGGCCAAGCCTGCAACAACGTTTCGAATCTGAAACGGCTGGAGCCCAACGATTGGGTCAATCGATTCCTTGATGATCTTTTCAGGCGTCTTCTTGGCAACTTCCTCGATTTCCATACCGCCTTCGGTAGAGCCCATCAAGACAATTCGCTTGTTTTCACGGTCCAAAACCAAGCTCAGGTAAAGCTCCTTGGCGATTGCAAGCCCCTCTTCCACCAAAACACGGCGAACAAGCTGCCCCTTAGGTCCAGTTTGGTGGGTAACCAACGTGGAACCAAGGATTTTTGTTGCAGCCTCAAACACCTCGTCCAAGGACTTACATACCTTCACGCCTCCAGCCTTACCGCGTCCTCCAGCGTGAATCTGGGCCTTGACCACATACACGCTGCCTCCGAGCCTTCTGGCTATCTCGACAGCCTCTTCTGCGGTGTGCGCCACATTTCCCCTAGGAACCCACACGCCAAATTGGGCGAAAACCCCCTTGGCCTGATACTCATGAATGTTCATCACTCCCCCGATTTGTTTGAAAATTCCGGAAATTCCGAATATTGAGTAAGGACCTTTGCGACATCTTCCAGGTTCAAGATGGTAAAGATCACCAAAGGATCGCCGTTAGCCTTAAAAAAGGCGACAGGCCCCCTAATCTTCAATTCCCCAGATTCCAAAAGCAAAAGCCCAGGTTTTAGCCAGGCATCTGTCATACGCAATGGCCGTGGCGATGACTTTTCAAGCTCGCGAATTCTTTGATCAATCTCTGCCCACCAACCTTTAAACCTTTCTTCCAAGGCCCCGATGGCCTCGTCGCTGGTTTTGGTGACTGCTCGTACACGCTTTTCGTCGGCGAAGATCGCCACCACCTGACAGTTTTTGTCGCACCATGGAGCCGTTTTTGGCTCTAGGAAGAATAGGGCAGAGTGGCCATATTCGTCTTCACCAGCCGCTTCAGACACATTGGGCAACCATCGAGAGCGAGCGTTTTCAAGCCGCGGCCAAGACTGTTGGGCCACCATAGTTGCTGTGTGAACCGCTTTTACAGAGCCAGCCACAAGGTGTTTGCCTATCTTGGCAAATGAAACTTCAACCTCATGTCGCTTGACGTTATAACCAGAAATATCCCCACTTTTCCAAATGTAAGCGCCTTTTACAGGGGTTATTTCGCCAGCTGGGCAAACAAAAAGCGGTCCTGCATCCTTTACAAGTGCAAAGGCACAAGTTCCTTCAAGGTCAGTCAGATTAAGACCAAAAATGGTGGACAATCGTTTGGTGAAATCCTCGGCATTGACTGCAAAAGCTAAAAACGGGAACGTTTCAGGCAGCGATTTTACAAGGTTTGTTATCCTGCTGGCTGGAAAAACGCCAACAGCCTCGAGATTGCTTGGCAGCACAGGTGCCATGGCTTCTAAGGCTGCAACAGTTGAGCCTGGGACCGCAGTGGTGACCGTTTCCTGCTGCACAACCGCCAAAGGTTGCTCGTCGGGCTCCATCTTGGGTTCTTTGCGGCAAGTGCAACTAGCCAAAAGCAGCGAGATTGCCACTACCAGGTATTTCATCATGCCTCCTGCGGATCCGTACTAACCGTGTCAGTACGAGTTCGAACCAGCCAATCAGTCACCAAACCTGACACCCAAAAAGCACCAACAGCCAAGGCCGCCCCGGCAATCAGATCTATAACATAGTGGTAGCGAAGATATACCGTGGCAAAGATCAAAGAAGAGGCAATTGGCAACACAACCCAAAAAAGACGCGGCATCCACTTCCGCGTCGCCACAATTACCAAAACCGCCCCTGCAGTATGACCAGATGGAAAACAATCCACCTTAACGCTTTCAGCTGTGTCCAAGGCCTGTGCCAGAAAATCCCCTATCCACAGGCCCTTTACGGGTTCTGTAAAGGGAAATAGATGTGCGAATTCAGGTAATTGCGCTGCAAAGTATGGCGACCGGGCGGGAACAAAGAAATAACCCACAAAAGTCCCCAACGTAGTGATCGCAAGGGCCCCTATGTAGATTCTGAACTCATGGTGCCGTTTGTTGAAAAACAGCACTAACCCCACAAGAAATAAGGGATAATAGCTAATATACGCCAGTTGGAACCAATCAACCGCCAATGGGTGTAAAAATTGCTCCATCCATAAAACGGGGTCAACGCCAAACATTTTAATATCAATGGCTTGAAGCTCAGCTTCATAGGATTTTGGGTTAAGAATCTCAGGTATGTTTCCGATGCTAAGAAACAAAAACGGTATGGTTGCAATCAGGACAACCGACCTGAATCCATCCATCAGCATGAGTGTGGCTTCTTTCTTCTTGAGGAATTGCAAACACCCGAAATACAAGAAGAAAATGACTGCAAGCTGGAACAGAAGTAAAGTTGGGGCTTCCACTTCGGCTCTGGCTTTCCAAACCATGATTGAAAGAAAGATGATGTAGGCGCCCAACACAACATCGACTAGCTGTATCTCGCGATCAGGCTTCATTGCGGGTCCTCTTTGAATCGATTGATAACTGGAATTGTCATGTCGTGCCCAAAGGCCTTTGAAGTGACTTTCAAGACTGGGGGAGCCTGTCGGCGTTTAAACTCGTTTTGTTGTAGGACCTTTAAAAACCAAGCAACGTCTTTGGGCGGCAGGCCAGCGTCTATAACCGCCTTAGATTGTTGATCTTCTTCGATAATCATCTGAACAATTCGGTCCAAAATAGGGTAGGGCGGCAAGGAATCCACGTCCAGTTGCCCTTCCCTTAATTCAGCACTTGGAGCCCTTGTAAGGGTTTGTGGTGGAATCTCAAACCCTAGGCGATTAAGCTCGTGGGCGACAGCATAGACGCGATCTTTGGTAAGGTCTCCAATGACTGACAGGCCACCAATCAAATCACCATAAAGCGTGGAATATCCAACAGCTAGCTCAGTTTTATTGCTTGTATCCAACACCATAGCGCCTGTGTGGTTTGACCAAGCCATCAAAAGTGCGGCTCGTATGCGAGCTTGCAGATTTTCTCTTGTAATTCCAGATGGTTGCGCAGCAAAACCAGGGGTCAGGGCGTCGACTTGAGCCATCAGGATGTCGTTAATTGGAATCTCATAGAAGGTGATTTTTAGGTTTTTTGCCAATAAAGCCGCGTCCTTAACCGTTTCCGGGCTGTTTACCGTAGAAGGCATGGAAAGGCCAATAACAGCATCGGGGCCAAGGGCATAAGCAGCCAGCGCACATACCACTGCAGAATCGATTCCACCGGAAATTCCAACAAGCACCTTGGTAAAACCAGATTTCCGGCAATAATCGCACAGTCCCAAGGCCAAGGCGTTAACCAGTTGATTTACATGGAAATTGATGGCTTTTGAGGTTGGGCGGCTTGGGTGATTTGAAAGTTCGTCATTTTCTGAGACGTGACAGGAGTTGTTTTCAAAGTCATCGATATCTACAACAAAGTAGTCTGGGGAAAAAAACTTGCCTTGATGTATGGTTTTGATTTCCTGGCCAAGCTTGATAAACGCGCTGGAGCCTCCATGAAAAACCAAGCCATCATTTCCACCAACCAGGTTGCAATTGATAACTGGAACGTTTTTTGGAAGCTGGTCAAAAAGTTTTGGATAGTGTTGAAAGCTGTTACAAACCGGGAAGGAGTCAGATTGATCGGCGTTTAAGTTGCGCTGAATTTGAAATGGTGTCGCAGATAGGTGAAAAATTAAATCGGGTTCTTTTTGTGAAAATTGTGGAACTTCATCATCTAGGATTATTCCTATGGTCACATTCCTAGTTTTCTGTGTCCCGTTGCTTGTCGACTCTAAGTTCAATTCAAGGGTCCGTTCGCCGACCAAGTCTTTCAAAGCCCCTGGATTTTCACCTGCGATAAATCCAACATCTTTGTAATAAAATCCGATAATTCGGCCGTTTTGAACGACTGCGACAGCCTTTGAAGGCGATTTTTGATTTAAGCGGCCAAATTGCGCATTTAAGCCGATTAATGCGATTGGGCGATTCATGACCCTGGTCATGCTCGAAAAAGCCGTAAAAAGGCCATTTGCGAAGGTCGATTTTTGAGCAAGGTCGTAAAGAGGCTCACCGCAAAAGGCAGAGGCCGGGAACACTGCAAAATCACAGTCATTAGCAACGGCTTTGTGGTAATCAACCAGGATGAGATTGGTGTTACCTGGAAAGTCGCCAACGATTGGATTTAGTTGTGAGACCGAAATTTTCATGGGGTGATTATAGAAGGAGGTGGGATTTGGAGCAACTGATGAGGTTTGGGGCCCGGGGGCCGGAATATGGGAGGAATATACCTGGCTACCGATAAGGGATATTATGTCAACTTGCTTCGCAAGCTTGACATAATATCCGGGGGGCGGGGAAACAACTGGGCACACTGCTGCTCGGTTCCGACCAACGGTCGGAAACAGCGCCGGTGAAGACGCCTCGGGAGATCTAGGGGGCGGAAAGACGGCTGGGCACTCTGCTGCTCGGTTCCGACCAACGGTCGGAAACAACGCCGGTGAAGACGCCTCGGGAGATCTAGGGGGCGGAAATACAACTGGGCACAATGCTGCTCGGTTCCGACCAACGGTCGGAAACAACGCCGGTGAAGACGCCTCGGGAGATCCAGGGGGCGGAAATACAACTGGGCACAATGCTGCTCGGTTCCGACCAACGGTCGGAAACAACGCCGGTGAAGACGCCTCGGGAGATCTGGGGGGCGGAAAGACAACTGGGTACAATGCTGCTCGGTTCCGACCAGCGGTCGGAAACAGCGCCGGGGAAGACGCCTCGGGAGATCCAGGGGGCGGAAAGACAACTGGGTACAATGATGCTCGGTTCCGACCAACGGTCGGAAACAACGCCGGTGAAGACGCCTCGGGAGATCTAGGGGGCGGAAAGACGGCTGGGTACACTGCTGCTCGGTTCCGACCAACGGTCGGAAACAACGCCTCTGGATGGATTTACTCTTTACAGTGCTCGCAGTCTATCTCGATTACTAAATGCACTAATTCTTTTATCTGGTCTAAACTTTGGCGAATCTCGTCTACATGAACATGCGAGCCAGTCTTTAACGCTAACTCGCCTGCAAAAATCCCTGGACCTATCTTCCAACTGTGCAAATCTCGAATTTCTAGGTCAAATGTTGCCAAAACCTGGCGAATCTTGCCTTCAACCTCGCCATCCTGATGATCTAATAACACCGACGTGGTCTCAGTAAATAAACCCCTGGACCAAACTATTATCAAGATCGCCCCTACAATTCCCATCAACGGGTCTACCCAGACTACACCGATATATTTGGCGATAAATAGCGATAAAATCGCCAAAATTGAGGTCAATGCATCAGTTATGATGTGAAGGTATATAGCCTTGAAATTACTGTCATCCTTATGGCTATAGTCACCGTGATCATGATCGTGGTGGCCCAGAATTAGTGCGCTGGCAATGTTTACAATTAAGCCCAAAAATGCGACGGCGATTGCTGCGTTGTAGCTTATCTCCTGTGGTTGAATCAGGCGCTCTACGCTCTCCCAGGCCATCGCAAAGGCAAACACCAGCAACATCATGGCACCTGTGTAGCCTGCAAGGGCGTTTACCTTGCCTGTTCCAAAGGAAAAGGTGGGATTCTTTGCCTGTCTTCTGATGTAACGATATGCAAAATAGCTGATACTCATGGCAAGAACATGGGTTGCCATGTGAATCCCATCAGCCAACAATGCCATTGAGCCAAACAGGATTCCACCAACTATTTCTCCAACCATAGTGATAAAGCTGATGATTATCACTACTTTTGTTTTTCCTTCAGCTGGTGACCGTTTATCTAGGCCGAACGTGTGATCGATACGAACTATTTCTTTTGACATGAAATCCTTTAGCCAAGAAACCACCAAAGTCTACTTCTGAGGATAAGCCTTGCGCCACCTATCCGACGATTTTCCCAAGTTTTTCTTGGTGATCTTCCTCAAAGCCTCAAGCGCCCTTTCCTGAACCATTGGACTTTTATCATCCAAACAATCCACAAGGTATGGAACTGCTTCCATCGGCTTCATCTTTAACAAGGCGCTGGTGGCCCGAAGGCGTACAAAGGTGTCTTCATCTTTTAAAGCCTCAATCAAAGGCTGGACCGCAGCTCTATCGCCAATTGCACCTAATGCCCAGGCTGCGTTTGAACGTGCAGCTTCATATGGGTCCTCTTTCAATGACCTTATTAAAGCGTCAACTGCGTTCTTGGATTTTAGAACTACAAAGTCCTTTGCCGCAGACGCTCTAATATCTGGGTCGCGGTCTAAAAGCAATGAATCTATAAGAGCTTGCTCTGTTACTTCCGAAGTGTCTTTTAGCAACCCAACCATCACTATCGCCTGGATTCTGACCTCGCGATTGGGGTGCCGCATTGCCCTGTGTAAAAATGGCAAATAGGCGGCTGGCTTAGTCTTTATAACCTTGTACGCCCTTTGTGCATCCTTTGCCCTAGACATAAGGGTGACAAACTCTTCCTCTTCGGCATTTGTGGCGACTTCATCACCAGCTAGGAACTTGTAAGGACGCTCATTTACAGCTGGATGCCAGGTTGGCTTGTATTTAGGCTCAGCAGGCTCTTCAGGCGTTTCAGGCGCTGCCTGGCCTGCCTCTTCAGCAGGCTTCGCCTCCTCAGCAGGTTTGGCAGCCTCAACAGGGGCTTCAACAGCAGCCTCGCCCTGCCCTTGTTCTGCCAGATGCTTATACTCCTGTTTACAACCCCAAAAAACCATCAAGGCTGCAAACACAATCGTAACCAAGCCCAAACCTCTACCTGCGCCACATTTGCCTTTGTTGATAGCCATTTGCTCAACCCCCATTGTTCACCGACCCCCATCGTACTACAATTCGGGCGGGCAGTACGTGGAGAAAAGTATGTCTTTTGGTCCAGATGAACGGATTTCATCGTTAAACAGACTTTCATCAGAAGAATTTGACATGGTTGTAATTGGTGCAGGCATAAATGGCGCGGGCATTTTCAGAGATGCAGCTCTTCGTGGCCTGAAGATTGCGGTGGTTGAAAAAGGAGATTTTGCATCTGGCACCTCGTCCAGATCCTCCAAGCTAGTCCATGGTGGTTTGAGATATCTTGAGCACTTCAAATTTGGTCTCGTCTATGAAAGCACCCATGAACGCGCCCAGCTAATGAAACTGGCTCGTCACGCCGTCAGACCGCTGGCCTTTTTGCTGCCAGTTTGGAAGAGCAGCAAACACGGCCTGTGGTACCTGCACATGGGTTTGTTCCTTTATGACCTTTTGGCATCTTTCAAGAATTATAAAAACCATGTCAGGTTGAATCCCCTTAAATCTCTTGAGCTTGAACCATTACTTAAGAAGAGCGGCTTGACTGGCAGTTTGCACTATTACGACGCCATCACAGACGATTCCAGGCTGACAATTGAGAACATCATGGACGGTCACCAGTTGGGAGGTGTGGCCGTTTCTAGGTGTGAGGCCAACAACATCGTGATCGAGAATGACAGGGTTGAAGCAGTTCAAGTTACAGACCTTGTGACAGGCGATACCCTGAATGTTAAAACCAACGTAGTGATTATCGCGGCTGGGCCTTGGACTGAAAAGCTGTATAACAAGCTAGGGCTCAAAAATACCCCGAAACTTCGCCCAACCAAGGGTGTCCACATCATTTTGCCACTTTCAGTACTCCCCCTGAAACAGGCGGTTGCCATTCAACATCCAATCGATAATCGAGGCGTCTTCATGATTCCCTGGCATGGAGCTTCCGTTATTGGAACTACTGATACGGACTTTCATGGCAGTTACAGTGAAGTTTACGCCGATAACGATGACGTCGAATATCTGCTGGAAATCGCCAGGTCCACCTTCCCAGAGTTCAAGGGAACCGCCTCAGATGTCCTTGGAACATGGGCTGGCTTACGGCCACTTTTGGCTGGCGAAGATGGTCAAGCCGAGTCAGATCTATCACGCGAGCACGTGGTAACCACCGATCACAGGGGCATTGTTTCAATAGTTGGTGGAAAGCTTACAACCTACAGATTGATGTCAATCGAGGCGGTTGAAGCCGCCATTCGAGTGTCCGGCAAGAAGAGAGTCCCACGCTCCACAACTAAAAAGCGCCCCCTACCCTACTGTGACGGTCTTTGCAGTGACTCAGCCTTGGAGGCGGCAATCGAAAGATTGATGACTAATCGCTCGCTTTCCAGGCCTGTTGCCACTAGGCTCCTTACAACCTATGGGACTGCCACTAATAGTGTGCTGACACTTGCTGGCACTGACCCATCCTTGCTTAAGCCTTTGCACCCACAGTGGCCTGTTTTAAGAGTGGAAGTCGTAAACGCAGTGCTAAATGAGGGCGCCATGACCTTGCAAGACGTCCTGTGTCGCAGGACTCCGATATTCTTCTTGGTTAAGGGCGAAGAGGCTGAGCCAATTTATGAAGATGCCGCCCAGATAATGGCTAAGCTTTTGGGTTGGCCCCCTGAGCGTCAGGCCTCGGAGGTTGCCCAGATGAAAGACCTAGCTTCGCGCCATACTCTCTGCTTGCATTCGCCAGCGCCTGAACAGTGATTGGCCTAGTTCTGATCGACCTAGCAATCAAAGGACGAATCCGCAACGGTTCTTGCGTAAAATCATCAAGGACCATGCCTCCAAGCCTAGGCAAGGACCAGTTCAAGACTGAGTAACGATGATCCCGAAAAGCTGTGGGCAGCACGGTAGGAGTCAGATCGAACCTGACCTTTCCTAAAGTGGACATCGAGATGTAAGGCAAGGCCAACGTGGCCTCCCACAACCTTGGAGAAGGCGCTACAAGCACAATTTTTGCGGGGCCACTCTCCAGTTTCAGTACGCGGTTCAAAAACAACTTCAACTGTTTTATCTTGAGATTTCCCCCATCACCACTACGCCAAGTAGCCCTCAAGTACAAAGCGACATCATTTTGTTTAAAGAAATCCTGGAGTTCTGGTCGCCGCAAAAATTCAATCGCGGCGTCATCTGCAGATGTCAGCAAGGAAATAGTCATGGAATCCACCGGAACTGTCGCAAGGTCCTCAATAGCCTTGATTAGATGCAGATCATTGCCTTGGTGGCATAAAATCCTGTCAGACGAGTTTGAATCCTGCCCATGATGAACCAGAACGATCCCAGTTGCCCCACCCTGCTTTGCAGCCATAAATGTGGCCCTAGCTGCCACACTAGAGCCTCCAACAGTAAGTTTTGTATCCGAAAAGCCGGCAAGGCGCGCCTTTCTGACAACTCTGGCAATTGCGGCCCCACGCATCAGATCCGTGCCAGGAAGCCAAAGCTGGTCGTGGCTGTGCGGGCTGATAAAGGCGATTGCCTCTTCAAAGTGTGAAGCCATGTCCTCTTGTGGCATCAAGGTAACGTGGAGACCAGGACAAGATCTCTTCAATGCACAGCGTTCACAAGCTGGAAGCCGCACAAAACCTACCTCTTCGCCGGCACTTAAGTCTCCAGCAGCATCTTCGTCGTGCTCCTTGAAAGTGGCCCGCTCGTAGCTGACTAGGTCCAGCCCAGATAAAACATCTCCAAAGAGGCACGGCGGCAGGTTAAAAAGCTTGACCCTGAAACCATGGTCCATGGCAAGCATCGCCACTGATCTAATGGCAAAAACAATGCGGTCAAGCTCAACACGCGTTACTGAAGCCTCTGCAAAGTTTGACTTTGACAAGATGGCTGGCTGGAAAACCATCAACCGAACTCCCAGCGCGTAAAACACCTCTGCCATCTGGTTCAGTTGCTCGACGTTACCCCTGTGGACCACTGAAAAAGTATTTATTCTTAAAGGCTTATTGGTGCCATGTGTCTTTACAGCATTGAAAACGGTTCTGACAGCCCTCGCAAAGGCTCCCGCGTGATTTACAGCCTTGTCGTGGGTTTCCGCATCTGGCCCATGGATCGAAACACCTAAAGACGTCAATCCTGCTTGCACAGCCTTTGCGAAGAATTCAGGGTCCGCAAGGCGCCAACCATTGGTCGTCAACGCCACCCTGCGATATCCCATTTCACGAGCCGCTTGGACCAGTTCCAAAAAGTCGGGGCGAATGCTCGGTTCCCCACCTGTTAATGAAACCTCGTCAAAACCATTGGCAATTCCCCACTGCATGCGGGAAATAATTTCCTCTTTGGAAACCAGTTTTTGATATTCAGGTAGGTGTCGATACCCCTTTTGGTAACAAAATATACAGTGATTGTTACAAAAAACGCCTGTTTCGACCGCTAATGTCTTGTTGTGTAACGCAACCATCGATTGGATTCTATCAGAAGTTGTAAACAGTGTATTATTAGAACGCGAAAAGCCTAGGAGGAATGAGTGCGTTTCGATGTTGCAAACTTGTTAGCACCCTTGGTTCTGGTTGTCGTATTTACTGCCTGCGCACATCAACCGAAGACGCTTGTGTCTGCTGGTGGACGCCTAGATGTGGCAAATGACCTAGATGAACCGGTTGAACTGTTTGTATTTGGAGGCCGCGAGGCATTGATAGAGCCTGGCTCGACTGTTTTTTTGGATCGTCTTCCAAAGCGCACCGTAAACTGCTTGGCCGTTGGAGTCATCTCGGGAGCCGAGTGGACGCGCACTTTTGATTTGACTGGTTCAGACCCAGTCAGGTGGGGACTTAAGCTAAATGACCAAGCTGCTAGTCCAGGTATGGCCAAAAATATTGGGGCCGTCATTATAGACAACCGTTCTGAAGAGCCTGTACGGCCTTTTATCAACGGAAAAACTCTTGATTTGGTGTTTCCAGGCATAAGGACCGCTTTTAAGGGTATTCCAATAGGCAAAGTCCAAATCGTGACTGTTGGGGCGCAAACAGAATCGAAGTTTTCGACCAACATGGAACTGACCCCTGGGGTCACGCTGGTTGTGACAGTGGAAAAACCTGGTTCTGGCGTTCGCGTGAAAAACTCCTCCAATATCAAAGTAAAGGCAAACATCAAGATAGCTGATGAGACTAGCATTCGCTTTTTGGAACCTGGAGATGAGTATCTTTTACAAAAGCTTGTGCCAGGAACAACAGTGTCCATCATCGCTGAAGATACGATTGGCAGGATTTTTTGGTCGGGTTCAATTGTCCCTGAAAATGGGAAGGTTTCTGAGGTCTTGATACCCTCCCCTTCCGGCACGCTTTCTGTGCTCTCGGAATTTAACCAGACTGTCAGTATCCTTGCTAACGGGAATTTGTTGGGGACTTGCCCTGCATTGGGTGCAACCGAGTTTGTGGGTCTGGTCCCAGGGGTGTCAAAACTTCAGGCCGCTTCCCAAGATGGCTCTGTACTGGCCCGTGGTTTGGTAAAGATCTCAACCGATGAAACTGCTGTATGGTTCATAAGACCAGGCTCCACAAAGGAAAGTGGCCTCGAAGAAGGAATGGTTACTATAATCAACCAGACTGATGAAACCGTGTTGGTGCGCATCGACGGCTCAGAGCGCGGGCGAATTGAGGCTGGCAAACGGCGCCAGTTTGGCGGTTTAATACCTGGTAGCCACTCTCTAAGCGGCGCTGGGCTGGTCAGCGGTACCCTGTTCAATTCCGTGATCGAAGTGTCAACTAACGCAGCACTTGAATGGAAAATCACTCCGAACAACTCAATACTTGCGATAAGTAACACGCGAGATGAAGCAGTCAGAATCTTGATAGATGGCAAGGAATTTGCCGAGATAGCGGCAGGCGACAACGCAGAACTGCAAGTCCCAGCTGGCGAACGACAATTTGTTGCGGCAGGGGTCATTAGCATGACCCAGCTGGCAAAGCGCCTGAATCTGCCTGCAGCTACGACGACCTCATTGGTGCTTTCTTCACCATTTGCCACGGTTAAAGTGCTAAATACTCAGGTAAGCACAGTGGAGATATACTCGGATCAAGGCATTTTGGGCGTGGTTGAAGGCGGCCAGGCTGCACTTTTCGATAATGTCACCCCCGGACCGTTGCGCCTTGTGGCACGCTCGATTGACCGCCCAATCCAGTGGACAGTTCTAGTCAATTTGGACGCTGGAGATGTGTACAACTGGAATATTGGGATGCAGTCTAAATAAGCCCAGTCAAATTATTAATTCAATCAGACGATAGGAAACCACTTGAAAAACCAGAAGTATGCAAGGGGTGCTACAAACAAAAACGCGTCGATTCTGTCCAAAAAGCCGCCGTGGCCAGGTAAAAAACTGGCAGAGTCCTTTACCGCGTAAGTTCGCTTAAACATAGACTCAGCCAAGTCCCCAACTTGTCCAAAGGCGCCGCCCACCAGGGCAAAACCCAATATAGACCAAAGCAACTCTGGCGTAGAATCAAAGGCCAAAACCCAGACGATCATGGCCCCACCAACGCTGCCTACCATACCCCAGAAGGAGCCTTCCCAGGTTTTATTTGGACTGACCTTGGGGGCCATCTTGTGGCGCCCCATCGCCTTTCCACCAAGATATGCAGTTGAATCATTAACCCAGGTCACAACAGCCGCCATGATGAGGACATGTCTGCCTTCTGAGCCTTCCATATTGACCATCAACATGATCAACGCCCCAAGTCCTGCAACATATAACAGACCTGTAAGCAGGTGAGATGCCCTTAACCCACTGACCTTTATGTCACCAGGCCCAAAAAGCACCAAAAGCAAACCAAGCACTCCGCCCAATGTAAGGGCCATCAAGATAAATTCTTCGCCCAAAAGGGCCGCCCCTACGATAGCAGCACCTATTACCCCACCACCGACAATGTCAAGGCGATTCAACTTGCCAGACAGCATCAAAAACTCAACCAGTGCGCTTATGACAACCGCGCCTAAAATAATCGCCAGAAGCCACCAAGGAGCCCAAAGCACTGCAATCAAGGCCAAAGCAGCCAGTGCTAGCCCAACCGAAACCTTTACCGCCATCTTATCCTCTTTTAGTTAGGGTGATTTAGTCTTGCCCAGTTGCGCAGGGCTCTTCGTTTCCATTCACCATCCGAGCTTGAAATTACCGCAGTTCTGTACGCATCGATGGCCTCTTTGAGCTTACCTGAAGCTTCATATATCTCGCCCAAGTGGCCATATGACTCTGACACACCAGAACCCATTTTCCTGTTCCAAAGAGGTTTAGCCCTAAGCTGTAACTGCAGGGCCTTTTTAAGGTCTCCCATTCGAAAATGAATCCAAGCCTCTGTTTCCAGGTAGTAGCCATTTTCCTCAGGCCCCAGTTTTTCTGCTAACCGCACAATTTCTAAGGCTTCTTTGAGATTGTATCCCACCATGGACATCGCATATGCCCTGCTATTCAACGCTGAGGCATTCCATGCGGAAATCATTGGATTTTGATGGCTACCAAAAGCGGTTTCAGCAGAATCTACAGCCTCGGTCAAAAGCCTTCTGAAGATATCAAAGTCCTTGTCAATAACATCATCAATCTTGGGATTAGCATCCAAGGCAATCTGAGCCAAGCGTTTCCTTGCCTCCAAGTCCTTCACTTCATACTTGTCACCAATCGCATCCACTACTTTATAGGCAACATAACCAGCGAAAACAGCACCTGTTTCCCTGGTAAGAGCCTGTTTTATCATGTATCCCGCCGCATCAAATTTTTGCAAGGACATCGCCCTAGTCGCGCCATCAAGTAACAGCAACCCGGCTCGCACCTGTAATGAGTCCAAAACCTCAGCACATGCTGCCACCTGGGATTCTGTTTTTGCCAAACCAAGGCAAGAAGACGCGAACACTGTTGGCAACTTTTTGATTTCACTGTGATAGTTGCTGCCTTCCTTGGAATCTCGGATCTTCAAAACCGTCTCGCCAAGGTCCACTGGGAGCAATGGATTTAGCAGGCTATCAGTTGCAGCAGTTATCGCCAAACCAATCGGATCCGTCGTCAACACGGCTGCCTTTTCTAATAGCTGTGTGGCCGTTTTTGCATCCCCAAGCATGAATTTGAGCTCTGCTGCCGCCAAAAGAGCCTTGACGGAAAGAGGCCTTTTCGCCACAGCAAGCAACTGCGGTAGGTACAAATCCACCAATGATGGGACCAGTTTTTGTGCCGCTGCCATTACAACTAAGGCCAGCATGTCCTCGTTTACCGGCTTATCCTTGATGATTGCAGCGGCTGAACTCGATATAAGAACATAGTCGTTTGTTTCTAACGAGGCCAGATATCGGTTTAAAGCCAGCGCAAAATCGTCAATAGCACCAAGCAGATATCCGTTGGTAGTCGGAACTAAGAGGTCCTCTCTAAAGTATCTGTTCAGCAAAGTCTTTAGGTTTTCTTCGTGTTTAAAGCCGTTCTTTAAGTTGGGAATCATTTCTCCCAAGACACCTTTTATCAGGCCTTCATCTGCAGAACGCAGGGCCGCTTCAAGAGCATCCGCCAGATAACTTGGATTACCAGGATAAAGCTCCAGCTTGGCTAAATTCAACTCTGTTGCCCCCCTGTAATCACCCGTGGATAGGCTAATACGCAGTTTCTGGTCCAGCAGGGCCAGTTTACTGTCAGACTTCTTTTCCAACCTTGGAATTAGCCATTTTACCCCTTTTTGACCAAGTATCTCGCTGACCCTAGTGTATTTGCTGATTACTTCATCAACGTTTACTACCCTGGTGTCCGCTTTAAAGCAGGCCTGAGCCTTCTCGTAGGCCTTCTTCCACTGACCACAGGCATAGTATGCGTCCATCTCCATCATCAGAATCAAGGCCCTATTGCTAGAATTTCGATTAATCTCCAAGGCCCTTTTTTCCAATTTCTTGTCGTTGGCGATACACGCTGTAAATAGGCGCAGATGCGCTGCTTCAGGTGTGGGAACGTTGGCGACAAGATCAAATAATCCGTCAATTGTTCCCAAGGCGGCTTCAAGTCTTATGTAATCTGCCGCACTTTCTTGTGCACCATAACCAAACCCAGCAAGCAAGAGACCTCTAGTGAGGTTAAGTAGTTCTTCTGTTACCTCGGATGCCCCCGATAAACGAAGATAGGCGCTGTCTACGAAAACCTTCGGATCGCTGATGTCAGTAAAGCCTCCCTGTGATCTCGTATAGTTACTTGGCACCAAAAAATTGGCGACAGCCGTTTTGGGAACCCCCTCCCTGATCAGATTCCAAGCAAGCTTCAGCTTTGCTTTAGAGTCAGAAAAAGAAAGAGAATCGCGGACTTTCCCCAAAGCTTGAATGACGCGTTCGTGTTCACCCGTCGCAGCTAATAACCCTATGAATTCAGGCGAATCGATTGTCATATCGAAGTCAAAATACGAGTCATACAGCTTAATCAACTCTTTATTGGACAGGAAGCGACTGGCAAAGGTCAGTATCCAAGAAGTATTGTCTGTTGCTTCAAGAATAAAACCAAAGAGGCTTTTTGCTAAATCGACGCGCCCACGCTCAACCAAATCCGGAATAATTTCCATCAGTTGTTGCATTATATGCCCGTCAAAGGCATCCACAGAAAAATCCGTTAGCAGGTTTTGAAGTATTCGCTCAGCGAGATCCGGAAGCCCATTTTCAATCAGATTGGCATAAAAGCTGCTGTAACCGACAATCTCGCCACTAAACCACTCATCCAAAGCAGCCGATAGCTGGTCTATTTTCCCAAAATAACTATCTATCTCTATTTTCAGGGACATCAACTCAGGACCAAAACTATCGTCATTTAAGCCAATTTCCAGTCCTTTTTCTAAAAGTTCGTTGGCATATTCCCAGTAACCGGCCATTTTCATATTCTTTATAAGTTGAATAATGCTAGCCAATTCAACATTGCCAAGGCTAATAGCGTCTTTTGCAACCCTTAGCGCCTCCTTGTGGTCTCCCGTTGAAGACAGCAAAAATGCCTGCATCAACAAGGCATTACCACTGTCAAAGGAGGACTTGGACTTTGCAAGGTTTTTCAAAATGTTAATGGTCTCACTTATCTTGCCATCCGTCATCAGCAAGTAGGCAAAAGACGAACACTCGTCATTAGGGGCTCCGGGCTGTAGGCATGTAGACTTAAGTTTGTCCGGCTCATCAAGTGCCAAGCTGAGAGCAAATCTCACATTCGCCGGCGAGCTATCAAGTTTATTTACCTGGTCGAGGGCAAACTGGGAAAGACCAAGCTCAATAAGGTTGAAGACTAGGCTGGAAAAGCCATCATAAGACGCCAATTCCTTAAAAATCTTACCTAGTTTCGTAATATCCTGTCGCTTACCAAGGCTGATCAGGGCATTCATCCAGGCATCTACTGCCTCCATGTTACCACCCAGCAAAATCGCTTGCCAAAACGCTGGGATCGCCTTCTCAACATAACCGTAATCACGCCAAATAGTGCCTATTTGCGCCGCGATGGCAGAGTCTTTTTGCTTGATAGCCTTCTCAAAATGCTCACTAGCACCAGAGATGTTGTCCTTTAGAAGCTCCAGGCGCCCCTTTTCAACTAGCAGGCCTTCTTGGCTTAAGCCTGGCAGCTTATCTGCCAACTGAAGTGACTGCTCAGCTAGGTCGTACAACCCCAAGAGCATCAACTGTCGCCCGGCCTCCAAATAGTTGAAACTAATGTCGATTGGGCCTTCGAAAAAATGCTTTACATGAAAAGTAAGTACTGGAAAAGACACCTTTATGGCTATACACAGCCCAGTAAACTGCCCTACTCGTTCACCAACGACGTTGTGCTTCGTCCCAAGCCGTTCAACTAAAGTTCCAGCCTCCACCAAATACTTTGCGTCTGCCAGCTTAAGAGTTGCCTGCCCAAGCATTCTGCCAGGTTCTGCAGACCAGCGAACCGCTTGTTCGTAGGCATCGAGCGCCTCAATCACGCGCCCTTGCTTTAAAGACAGCTCGGCTATCTGCTGCCACAGGTCTGGGTTTCGAGGTTCTTGCTTTGTACGAATAAACAAGAGTTTCGACGAATATTTGCTGTCGGTGGGCAGTTTTTTAGCAAATGTTTCAAAGCGTTGCGCCACAAGATCGGAGTCATCCATCAAGGAAATGGCTTCATCTAGTTCAGCCGCAACTCTATCTTCCTTGGACCCCATAGCTATCAACGAATCAGCTATTCCAAGGGCAGCAAGGCACCTAAAATAACCCTTACTTTTCAGGCCTTTAACCCTTTCATAGCTCTTGATTGCCAGTTCATATTTAGCGCTGTTTTTTTGAGAATCGGCGACGTTTAACCAAAAGTCAGCCTGATTTTCAAAGCCTTTAGCCCTGTCTTCCAAAAACGCCTGCTCTTTATCTAATTGGCCAGCATCACGCCAAGCCTTTGCCACCAACAGAGTTACTTCCAATAGCTTGTCAGCAGGCACGTTTTCCATCGAAGACAAGATCTCAGCTGCGTCGGCGTGGCGCTGGTAGCTTCTAAGCGACGAAGCAATGCGCTTTGAAGCGACATAATCCTTTTGGAAGCCCCCAAAGGCCTCTTTAAGAGCGGCTGAACCTGCCTCCAATTGTCCAGCCTTTAAGAAAAGCTTACCCATAAGCTCCAAAAGCTCTGGATCTCGCGCCTTCGACTTTTCCAACAAGGCCTGGATCTCTTCTGCCCCTTCTTTGGCATTCCCATGACGCCCCAAAATCTCGGCACCAGCCTTCATGCGTTTAGTTAAGGTCTCTTGGGGGCCTTCATAGACGTATTTATGAACTATTTCTTTAGCTTCCGCGGTCTTATCCGACGCCACCAACAACGATACAACAATATCTAAGTCCGCTCTGGAGGCGGTTTTAAGTAGCACTGGGATCAGATTTAGTGCGCTAGCTGCCGCCCCACCCTGCAACAGCATCTTCGCCATTTCCTGTGCTAATTCAGGCTGTTGCTGGGATATCAGCAATGCAGCATCAGCAGCCTGTTGATTTTGCACAGATTCAATCAGCAGTTTGAGCCATTTCAACGCGATTTCCCGGTCAGTTTCGGCCTTTTTGTATGCTCGGCCCAAAAAGTCGGCAGCCACCCCAAAACGATAGCTGTCTTCCAAAATTTGGGCGGCATCAAGCAAGGCCTTTAGTTGTTCTGGGGAATCTTCGGCGTGAGATTTGATGCCAATTTCCAAGGTTTTGGAGGCCTCTGCCAAATCACCAAGCATGGCGTAAACTTTGCCACATCTTGACACCAAACCTTTTGGCATACCAGCTGGCGCTGTCTTGCCCACTTTACAAATCCTTGCTGCTAGGTCCACCTCGCCGGCTTCAAGACACCAGTCGATAATTTCGTTCAGGGTATCGTCTTGACACTGCGAAATGTCTGCAGATTCAAGTGCCTGCACCCGATCAAGGACCAGTCGAACGGTGACCTGCTCATCCGGGCTTTCTATGGGTTGGCATGGGTTTACAGGACTTGCGAATACTGGTAATGAGAAACAGGGAAACAACAATAGAAACAAAGCGTTACGCCTATTCAACTTATTCTCCGATTTTCTTTTGCTCAGGATTTTTTGGAAGGAGTGCTGTCTTCTTCAGCGTTCTTGGCAGCGGCCTGGAGTTCATACTCAGGTGGGGGGAAAATATCGTCTATCTCATCCTGAATACCTTTCATATCAGCCGAGGTGGCCACAGAAATCTCAGTGGTCAAAAGCTCCCTTGCTGTGTCTAACAGCCGTTTTTCGCCAAAAGAAAGAGGCTTTTCGTAGCGCAGCAAGTACAGATCACGAAGCACTTCAGCCACGTCGTACAGGCTTCCAGTCTTTAACTTGTCCAAATAGCCACGATAACGACGATTCCAATTCTGGCGCGTCAATTTTGCTGGTTTAGTCTTTAAAAGTCCCATAACCGCCTGGACTTCATCCTCTGAAATAACCTGGCGTAAACCAACACTCAGGGCTTTATTTAGCGGGATCATGATTCGCCTGTCGCTGTCAATCAGGCGCAGCATATAAAAAGTCGTTTGATTACCGGCGACTTCCCGGCTTTCGATCCCCAGTACCTCGGCGACTCCCTGAGTTGGGTACACAGTCATGTCACCGACTCTAAAGTTTTTGAACATCTTAGCCTCCTTCTGCATTACCCGCAGTTTGATCTGGACTACGCGTAGTAACCGAACTACAGCTTTTGCTAACCTGTTTATGTTTTTTCCCGTTTGGGAACAAATCCACATAAGTAGTGCATGCTTTGCTTAATTCCTCGTCCTGTTTAGCGGCTGATAGGGCCTCAATCAGTGCGACATGCACATGTTCTTCACGGAAAGTCGAGGGGACTTTTGTCATCAGCTGGTTGATGCGAGCGACTGCCCCAGCCGGCTTCTTGCGTGTCATGTAAAAACGCGCAACTTCCATCTCGTATGAGGAGACGGTTTGAGCCATCTTGGACCGCAGAGCCAATCCCTGCTCAATGAAGGGACTGTCTGGGAATCTTGCTACAAAATCATCAAGGAAACGCAAGGCTGTCCACACTCTTCTGGGGTCTCGCCTGTCAGAGGGCGGGACCAGGAAAAAATCGCTGGCAATGGACTTAACTTTGGACTCTGCCATCCGAAAATAAGCGTAGTGTAAGTTTGGGTCAGAGGCGTTTAGCTCGATAAATCCACGGTAGGCCTCGGCTGCTTCGTCGTACTGTTCCTGATAAAAGAGAATGTCAGCAAGCCTTAGCCTGGCAAGCGCCGTGTAGCGCACGTAGGACGGACCTCTGGCGACAGCCTGGAGCGTTTCAAACGCCCTGGTGTAATCGCTGTCCTTCAGTTGCTTTAGACCACGATAGTAGGCCTCGCCACTTTGCATTGCCAAGGTTCCAGGGGTTGAAACTTTCGCCTTACTAGAGCTGGTACTTGCGCAACCAACGGCCATTCCAAGAATCAGGACAAATAATAATGAGCGATGCAGCATACAGTTTTTGATCACACGCAAAGGCGAACTGATTCTATCCTCTTAAACAATGACTTGTCAATCGACAAGGCGCCAAAAATATCCATCAGCCATGACCAAAGAAGCAATAAAACGAAAGGATTCCAGCCCTGTCCCTGTTCCTGTCCCCGTCCCTGCCCCTGCCCCTGTTCCTGCTCCTGCCCCTGCTCCTGCCCCCGTCCCTGCAACAGATCGTGCTAATTAGCACGTTCTGGTTCATGATGTTTGTTGGGCTTTTGCGTTTGATCTCTTCGTTACAGTTTTAAAACATGTCCGGGGGCATCCTTCCGGGCCCAAAATCTCCCGTAGCCACCCCGACTGTCTCTTGGTGACATCGTCCGGGCGAGATATACGATTGCTAACGTGTACATTTATCCTTTTGGCCCGGACGGGCCGCTGCGCGGCCTTCATGTCAACCAAAAGACGTCGGGTCCCGGCAACTCCCGATAGCGCCCTCCAGGATCGCCCCCGGACCATGTTGCAGGGTGCCCTCTCGACCTTCTTTTAGCTCCAAATCCTGCTAAACAGCACATCCGTCTCCCTGCCTCCTGCCCCCGCCCCTGTCCCTGCCTCCTGTCCCCGCCTACATTTCCTCTGCGGGCGAGTACTGGTTGTACTTCTTCATGACTCTGGATACGTAGTTTTCGGCTGCTTTTGTGGGGACTCCGCCTGAGCGACGGACGGCTCCGGCGCCAGCAAAATAGGCGGCCACGGTTTTTTCGATGTCGCCGTTGAATCTGTCTGACAAAATTCTTAGAAGGCGGGCGCCTGCGGCTACATTTTCTTCAGGATCAAAGGGGTCTTTGACATCAAGATAGCTTGCTGTAACAGGCATAAGCTGCATCAGCCCTTGGGCGCCAGCAGGTGAGACAACGTCTGGGTTTGCCCCTGACTCGACCTCTATTACAGCTCTCAGCAAGGCCACAGGGATTTCTGCCTCCTGAGAAGCCTTCACAATGATTGTCTTCAGATAGTTACTATCGATACTTCTGGAACCAATGCCTTGCAATTCATCAGGAAAAACTTCCATCTCCGTGGCTGGCTCCCGCACCTGCCTTGTTGCCACAATCTCGGGTTCAGGTTGTGGTTTGGACACAGCCGCTTTCGCAGCCACAGGAGCTGATTTTGGTGTAGAGCTGGCCGCGGCTTTTGGCCGTGAAACGGGCTTATTGAAGTACCAGGAAACTCCATCCTTCTGACAGTGGTAAAAAACAGTATCTCTAAACCTGGTCTGACGGCACTTAGCCCCCTTTGGAACGCTCTCTCTTCGCTCAGCTTTTCCACCGGAGTAAACCTTGCAGCCCTTCCCAGGAGACTGGTTGCTAATAACAAAATGAGGTACGCCATCCTTCTGGCCGCAGATGTAAACGGTATCCGCACTTGCCACGACAGAAATGGCCAAAACGACGAGACTTACTGTAGCTATTGTAAGCACACGCAACATGGCGAGCATTGTAACGCAATTTGGAAACAAGCGCGTAATTTGGACAGGGACAGGGGCGGGGACAGGGACAGGGGCGGGGAGATGATCGTACTGTTTAGCACGATTTGGAGCTAAAAGGCGGTCGAGAGGGCACCCAGCAACATGGTCCGGGGGCAATCCTGGAGGGCGCTATCGGGAGTTGCCGGGACCCGACGTCTTTTGGTTGACATGAAGGACGCGAAGCGGCCCGTCCGGGCCAAAAGGATGAACGTACACGTTAGCAATCGTATATTTCGCCCGGACGATGTCACCAAGAGACAGTCGGGCTGGCTACGGGAGATTTTGGGTCCGGAAGGATGCCACCGGACATGTTTTAAAACTGTAACGAAGAGATAAAACGCAAAAGCCCAACAAACATCATGAACCAGACCGTGCTAATTAGCACGATCTGTTGCAGGATCAGGAACAGGGACAGGATCAGGACCAGGATCAGGAGACAGGCGTCAATGCTCGGTCGTGGCCTTGCTCCAACTGACGGAAAAGGCCTGGCGCCAAGGGATTGAGCCGTTGACCAAAAACCAGCCACCAAAGATCAGCAGCTGCAGCAACTGCATCGTCCAAACCGTCAAGGCGTACGCCATACCAGCAGGCGAACCAGGCGCCACACCATACAACTCGATTGGCTTCAAAAGGAAATACCAGAAAGTACCCACATTCGCAGGTGCATTAGGAATCATCATCCCAATCACAATCGTCGACATCATCGCAAAGGCCCCAAGCAACGGAATACCAAAAGGCACCCATCCACCGCCCGCACCCCCAACCTCAAACCCCATTCCCAGCAGATACAACCCTATCCCATTAGAGGCCCAATAAAAGAAAGACAAAAACAAGAACCACAAAAAGTTTTTAACATCCGGAAATATCGACAAACCAGTAAGAAACCTATCCAAAAACCCACCTAATGCCAAGCCAAACTTGCTGGAAATCCGGGAAGTTGAATCCCTGACAAACGCCTGGATTGGGTAACGAAACGCAAACATCATTATCAAAACAACCACCAACCCAGTAAACCCAGCAAGCGCGATGTATGTACCAATCCTCAATTCCGTAAAAGATTCACTGTTGGAATTCGGCATGAAAAGCAGCGCGACAGCCAAAAAACCAGCAACCATCACGCCATCTATTACCCTTTCAACTACGATCGTCGCCAGTGCCGTGGAACGCCTGATCGTGGTTTCAGTCGAGATAAGCGCCGGCCTGACCAGCTCACCCAACCTCATTGGCATCAAAAATACGGCCATGAATCCAACAGAACACACTTTATTCAATGTCCAAAGATCCACTGGTGCCAAGGGTTTTAATAAGGGCTGCCATCGCCAAAAACGGAAGATGTGCATTACAACTAAGGTCAGGAAATACAAGGGTAAATACAACAGATCCAGACGCCAAGCAGTCCCCGCAACCAAATAACGGCCATCAAGCGACAGATCCCCTGAAATCAAGGTATCTATTGGCCACTCATCAAGAGCAAGCCAGATAAACAAGACTCCGATTCCAATTGAAATCAGCCACTTAAGAAATGTTTTCGCAGGTTGTGGCAACGACATTACTAGTCACGCCCCCAAAAATCGCCGTCAACCTTGATCATCTGGGTATCTATTAACTTCCAGGTGTTACCAAACCTTTTCCATTCCTCCTGGAAGCGCACAAAGTTGACTGTTATGGAATCGCTACGCCTAAGACGCGCCTTGACCGTCACTTTTGCCGTGTGAGTACTATCTTCCTTGGTCGGACGCTTTTCCCTGACCGAAACAACGGCATACTCCTCTAAACGGTTCAGATTCTGGGCAGGATCATGAAGGCTTTCAAAGGCCTCGTGCCCTTCACTTGCAACAAAAAGCGCCGCACTATCCACCGATTGCGCCACCAAATGATGATGATAATTGCGAAGCGTTTCATCGAGATGTTCCATGGCATTAAAACCGCTGGCACATCCCGTAAACAGGGAAAACACAATAATAAAGCTAAATAATCCAAGAGGTTGTCTAGCACCTAACGTCTTAGTTTGAAGGAATCGGAAAACCAAAAGAAGTCCCCCGTGGAAACGGCGTAAAGGTATCAAAGTTAACAGCAGAATTCCAGCACATAGATCTAGGGCGCTGTCCTGACTAGACGGAACCCAACGTAGTCGACGCCGTTGGTAGGGGTGCTATAGCCGCGATAACCCGACCGCGTGAACTTGGCTGCACCAACCCACGAGCCGCCACGTACTGAACGCTCACCGCCACTAGAGGGGCCTAGTGGATCTTCACATCCGCCAGCACAATCGCGGTAATAACTGAAACCAAACCAGTCATTCACCCACTCCGAAACGTTACCGTGGACATCGAACAAACCAAATGGATTGGCCGCTTTCTGCCCAACCTTATGGGTTATATCACCTGAGTTATAGCTGTACCAAGCAGCCTGGTGTAGTGATATTCCGGCGTTGTTATCATCCCACACGCATACCCGTTGTCCTCCTTCCGTAACGTTGCTCCCTATCCAGTATGCAGTTGTAGTTCCAGCTCGGGTGGCAAACTCAAATTCTGCCTCAGTGGGTAAACGATAACCTTTGCAGTCAAGACCCTTAAAGGTTACATCGGCATAATAGTTACCGCCGCCTGGAGTACCTGTGGAATTGCTTAGGATGTAACACTGTTCAAGATTCTTATCCTGGGAAAGCCTGTTCGCATAATAAACCGCATCAAACCAAGTAACCCGTTCAACGGGGCAGGAAGCGCCGCAGCTAAGATACTTAGATGGATTGTTGTCAATCAAGGTGTTCCATTCTTCCTGTGTAACTTCAGTCTGTTTCATATAGAACGGACGAGTTATCGTGACTGAATGAACTGGACCTTCCCAGTCGAAACGACATGCCTCATTAACAGGAGTGCCCATTTCAAAGGTACATGCTGGAATCAGACACCAGCCACCAGTGCAATTACTGGAAACTGAGCATTCAATGAACTTCACACAGTTGTTACCCTGGCGACGATATCCCTCGTCACAGATACACAGCGCGTCACCAGAACCGCTGACTACACAGGTGCCGTGGTTACTGCAGGTAACTCCTGAACATGGATTTTCAACGGCAACGCATGTGAGGCCGGTTGAGGGACGGTAGCCGTCGTTGCAGATGCAAAGGGCGGTACCAGAACCGCTGACTACACAGGTGCCGCGGTTACTGCAGGTAACACCTGAGCATGGATCTGCATCGGGAACGCAACTAAGGCCGTCTCGATGGTAACCATCGTTGCAAATGCAAAGGGCTTCGTTGGCACCACTGACCACACAAGTACCGTAGTTACCGCAGCTAACACCTGAGCATGGGTCTACATCGGCAACACAATTGAGGCCGTCTCGATGGTAACCGTTGTTGCAGATGCAAAGGGCCTCGTTGGCACCACTGACGACACAAGTGCCGTAGTTACCGCAGTTAACGCCTGAGCATGGATCTGCATCGGCAACACAATTAAGGCCGTTTCGATGGTAACCGTCGTTGCAGATGCAAAGGGCCTCGTTGGCGCCGCTGACGACACAAGTGCCGTAGTTACCGCAGCTAACACCTGAGCATGGGTCTACATCGGGAACGCAATTGAGGCCGTCTCGATGGTAACCGTCGTAGCAGATGCAAAGGGCCTCGTTGGCGCCACTGACGACACAAGTACCGTAGTTACCGCAGGTAACATTTTTACAAGGAGAATCTGGCGCTTCACCACCATCATCAACAAAGGTGCAAGTAAGCCCGTCACGGCGGTAACCATCATCACAAATGCAAAGGGCTTCGTTAGAACCGCTGACTACGCAAGTACCGTGTCTGCTACAGGTAACCCCTGAGCATGGATCTAAATCTGGAACGCAATCAAGGTCGTTTCGATGGTAACCATCGTTGCAAATACAAAGAGCTTCGTTGGTGCCGCTGACTACACATGTACCGTAGTTACCGCAGTTAACACCTGAGCATGGATCTGCATCGGGAACGCAATTAAGGCCGTCTCGATGATGACCATCGTTGCAAATACAAAGGGCTTCATTAGAGCCGCTGACTACACAGGTACCGTTGTCACCACAGGTAGCCTCTGAGCATGGATCTGCATTGGGAACGCAATTAAGGCCGTCGCGGTAGTAACCGTCGTTGCAAATACAAAGGGCTTCGTTGGTGCCACTGACGACACAAGTACCGTAGTTACCGCAGGTAACATTCTTACAAGCAGAATCTGGCGCTTCACCACCATCATCGATAATGCAAGTCAGGTCTTCTGACGGACGGTAACCGTAATCGCAGATGCAAACCGCTTCACCAAAAGCGCTGACTACACAAGTGCCGTGGTAACTACAGGTAACGCTCTTGCAAGGAGAATCCGGCGCTTCACCGCCATCAATGACTGTGCAAGTGGTGGGATCAGACAAACGATAGCCCTCATCACAGATACAAAGGGCTTTATCCAAGGAAGTGACAATGCAAGAGCCATGACCACCGCAAGTCACACCATCGCACGGCGAATCTGACACTTCGTCACCTTTAATACACCGGGCTCCATCTGATTGATAGCCAGGACGGCAGAGGCAGACGGCGGTATTGCCATGGGCAACCGCACACGTGCCATTGCCCTCACAAACAACGTCTTTGCATGGGTCGATAGCTACGGATTCCTTGCAGGCACCGCCTTGTAATGTAAACCCGGTGTCACAAATGCAAATGGGCCCCTCGGCACCAATAGCACAGCGACCATGGCTACCACAATCAACACCAACGCAGTAATTTTCGAATTGCTCGCCACTATCGCCACAAGCAACAAAAAGCACCGCAATCAAAGGCAATATTCGCTTTAACATGAGCCCCTCCCAGAAACGGAAATGCACCAAGCATTGATCCGAAATCAGCCAATCGTTGGTTGCAGTCTACAATGCCAGGGAGTGGCTATCAACCGATAAACACTCAAAAGCAGTCATAAATCCAGAATAATCCCAACCCTGCCTCCCGCCCCTGTCCCTGTCCCTGTCCCTGCCTCCCGCCCCAAAACCGCCGCCCTTCACCGCTCTTTGGCCCCAAAAGTTGCAAATCAAGCGCAGTCTCTGGATAATGCGCCGGTCTATTTTGGAAGCAGGCATTTTGAAAATAGCTATTCCAACAGATGACGGCGTTCACGTTTCTCCAAGGCTGTGGCGTGCGTCTCACTTTATGATTGCCACAGTCGAATCCGGTAGTTTCAGCATCATGGAGCTGCGAGAAAACAAGTCATTCCGCCGAGTTCCCTCACGTCCTGTCAGACCTGGATTCAGAGATGATCGCTACACAGCTGTGGCCAGTTTGCTTAGCGACTGCAGGGTCGTCATCGCGTCATCCATTGGGTCTGCCATGCGCAACACCCTGTTTAGATGGAACATTGATGTCATAATCACATCCGAATATCTGGTGGATCGCGTCATCGCCCTCTTCGCGTTGGCCCTCCTAATCGATGAATCCAAGATCGACCCAGAGGACGAAGAACTGGCTGAAGTCGTCTATGGTCACTTGGACTTTGACGACGGGTTTGATGGCTGATGCTTCAGTACGCTGCCCAGATTCTCGATGCTTCACTGACATTGAATGACTCGTTGGTTTTAGACCAAGTTTTCCTACGGCTGGAGTCTGGACGCATCCATGCCCTTGTGGGGGCCGGTGGTTCTGGAAAGACCCTGCTTTTGCGAATGCTGGCCACATTGCTTCAGCCATCGAAAGGCGAGCTTCACCTTTTCAAAAAAGTAATTAATTTCCGGGACTTAAAATCACTACGCCAAGTCAGGTCTAATATCGGTGTCCAATTCCAAAACTTAGCACTTTTTGACTTCCTAACGGTCGGGCAAAATGTTGGCTTCCCCTTAGAACAAGACTCAGAACCCACAAAAGACATATCTATACAAGTGAAAACTGCCTTAGATTCCGTTGGCTTAGATGGCCGCCAGGAGCACGCGATATCCGCTTTATCAGGCGGCATGCAGCGACGCGTCGCCATCGCCAGAGCCGCAGTCGCAAAGCCAAAGCTACTGCTTTTTGACGACCCAAGCGGTGGCCTTGACCCAGTGACAACATCCAGAATTTTCGAATTAATTCGCACCATTCAAGAGGAAAACGACAACACAGTCGTGATTGCGTCTCACGATATCGACAGGCTTGTGAAGTTATGTCACATCTTTCACGTGGTCGATCATGGTAAGGTCATTTTCAGTGGCACCTTGAATGAGGCCAGACAAAGTACAGACGATAGGGTCAAGGTGTTTTTAGATGTCTAAACCCCTTGAAACAGACAGCTTTTTGGGCAACTTTGGACGCACCTTCATCACGGCTTTTCAGACCGTAGGCGCCATGACCTTGTTGCAACTGCGCATTTTCAGGTCGCTATTGGCCGTCAAAAACTTTGATTACGACGAAAGCGTCACGCAACTGTTCAAGGTTGGAGTCCGCTCTCTGCCCGTCGTCGTTGCCACAGCCACCTTTGTCGGCGCCTTGATGGTTATTGCATCCGGCAACTTTGTAAGGGCGACGGGCGCCACGACACTGATTGGGTGGGCTGCTGGTACCGCCGTATTCAGTGAGGTAGGGCCAGTCCTAATTGGACTAATGTTTTCCGGACGTGTCGGTGCAAATAACACCGCTGAACTTGGAACGATGGTAGTCACAAATCAAGTCGACGCCCTAAGAGTCCTTGGCATCGACCCCATTGGATATCTGATCGTGCCGCGATTCATAGCCATGATTGTGATGCTGTTTTTGCTGACTGCGATAGGAGACTTGTTTGCACTCGCAGGTGGTTCAGTCGCCTGTAGGGCCGTCTTGGGAATAGACATGCGCATCTACTGGCTGGGCATCTTGGACAGCAATCTTTTAAGCGAATTCATAATGGGGCTGGTAAAGGCAATCTTTTTCGGAGGTGCTGTTGGCATAGTCTCTTGTCACTGGGGCTTACAAGTCACTGGTGGCGCCCGAGGCGTCGGACGCGCCGTAAACGACTCAGTTGTCACCTCCGCGATTGCGATTTTTGTGGTTAATTTTTTTATAACGGTCTTGTGGACTTGATAACGGATTTGAGGACTTGAAAAGGCTTTGGGAAACAATCAGATCGCCGTTTCAGCTGTTGGGGCGCACCATCGCCTTACTGCCCTCTGCTCGCAAATCACACCGAAAAATCCTGGAATCGATGTATTCAATTGGAAATCAATCGCTGGTTTTCATTGCGCTGACCCTTGCCTTTTTAGGCCTCATCCTCGTTTACCAGGGCGCTTATCAGGCGCTAAAAGTCCTGCCAGACCTGACGCCAGTCGGACCTGTCTTCATTGGAACCATGGTTCGAGTATTTGGGCCAACTATTGTCGCCTTGATGCTTGCAACAAGAGTTGGCGCAGGAATTGCCGCAGAGACAGGTTCAATGACAGTAACCGATCAAATCGAGGCAATGAAAGTTACCAATGCCGACCCAGTCGAATACTTGGTCGTTCCACGTTTTATCGCCTCTATAATAATGATGATTGTTTTATGGGTATTTGGGGTCCTGGTGGCCGTCGCAGCTGGCACTTTGATAGGAACGCTGCGTTTCGGCATTCAGCTACGAACTTTTTTGTCTTTGTCAGGCACAACGATGTCAGACGTGTGGGTTGCCTTGTTTAAATGCGTAATCTTTGGCGCCGCAATTCCGATTTTAGCGGCCGATTCCGGATTTAAAGCCACTGGCGGCTCGGAAGGCGTTGGTTGGGCTACAACCAACGCCGTCGTGCACTCGCTTTTTACAGTGATTTTGCTGGATTTTTTAATCTCCAGCATAGCCTACAGGTTTGGATGGTGACCAATGATTGAATACGTAAATGTCACCAAACAATTCGGCCCCTTAACCGTACTTGACGGTATTAATCTGACCATCAAGGACGGCGAAATCACCTACGTGATTGGAAGCTCAGGCACCGGAAAGAGCGTGCTAGTTAAACACGCCGTCGGATTATTGCGTCCAGATGCTGGTCGAATATTGATCGACAAAATAGACACCACCAACTTCAACGAACAGCAGTGGAATCAGATAAGGATGCGATATGCGCTGGTTTTTCAGCACCCTACCCTATTTGATTCCATGTCGCTGGTTGACAATGTGGCCTTACCAATTAGAAAGCATCAAAAAGTTTCCAAACCAGCAGCAAAAAAATCAGCCATGGAATACCTGGAGCGCGTAGGAATGGCAACCAAGGCCGACCTGATGCCTTCTGACGTTGGACCAGGTGAACGCAAAAGAGTTTCAATAGCTAGGGCACTGACCCTGTCCCCCGATTGCGCCATCTTAGATGAACCAACCACTGGTCTTGATGTCGTCGCAAGCAAAAATATCGATGAAATGATAAGTGAGCTTTCCAAAAGCTTGGGTAAAACCGTTATTGTTGTCAGCCACGACCTTCGGTCCATCTTTAGCGTTGCTGACCGAATAATTTTTCTTTATAAGGGGGAAATTCGGCTTGATGGCTCCCCATCGGCATTTCGTGCCTCTGACGACCCTGTGGTACGTCAGTTTGTCAGTGGTGAGGCTTCAGGCCCCATGGAGACTTAGTGATGGCCGATAAACAGATGCGACGCATGGAAATCAAGGTTGGCGCACTGATACTTTTTGCCGCGCTGCTGCTGGTTTTCGCAATTTTGCTGCTGGGCGACTACTCCTGCAGTGAATCCAGCTACATCAGTGTGGATTTTCAGACCAGCAGCGACCTTAAAGTTGGCGCTCCTGTTAAAATCAGCGGTGTTACTGTAGGAAAAGTAAATAAAGTTGAACTTTGGGCAGGTAGACGGGATGCAGCCAATGGTAACAAGGTAGTTCAAGTCAGAGTCATTCTGAAGCTCAAGTCAGAATCTCTGCCACTGATTCACGAGGACGCCATTTTCAGGATTTCAACCCTTGGAATCCTGGGTGAAAAATACGTTGAAATTTCCCCTGGAACCTATGAAAAACCTAGCGCAACTGATGGTCAGGTCTTTGATGGCGCAGCTGCCATGAACATCGACGAGGTTGGACAAAGCGCTGGGGTCATTATTGAACAGGTATCTACGCTGCTGGCCAAAAATGAACAGACGATTCAGGACACAATCAAAGGATTAGGACAACTTGTAGAACGTGCAGATCGCGTCATCGAAGATAATCAAGAAGACATACGAGAATTGGTAGCAAACCTAAAACAATTAAGCGCTTCCATGAATGTCGCCATCGGAGATGGTAAGCAGATAAGCGAGACGATCACCTCGTTAAAATCCCTTTCCGGTTCCATCGATAAAGGACTGCAACCATTAGTTTCAAGGTTGCCAGATATCGCAAACAACTTAGATGAGACAATTACTGAAGGGAAATCGTTTGTAGGCGAAGCAAGAGATGCGTTAAAAAAGAGCGAAGTAGCCAAATTATTTGAAGATATTCGTGGCTTAACAGCATCTTTGGCTGACGGCAAAGGCACCCTAGGTGCCCTTTTAAAAGACCGTGAAATCTATGATGATTTGATTGCTCTGATGAAGGATCTGAAACGACATCCCTGGAAGCTTTTATTAAAGGACTAAGTCGAAATAGATGCGACCACTGATTACCAAGATAAAACCCATTGTTGTCGTGCTGTTATTCGTGTTCCTAGCTTTCCCGGCCTTTCCTCAAGAGCCTGCCAACAGAGATTCGGTTCAGATTTCCGAATCTGCGGCTTTGTTAGAACAGGCTGACAGGCTGATGCACGCGGGAAAACTATTCGCCGCAACCGCTCTTTATCAACAGGCAAAAACCATATTTCCCACCTGGTGGTACACATTGGCGAAAGTTCTAGTAACAAAGATTGCCCAGAAGGCTGATTTTCAAACTATCACTCAGGAACTTGCAAAGATTGAAGGCCTCGAACCTGCAGGAGATTACGTCCCCCTCATCAGATTGCTCTTTATGCTGGATGCAGGTTTTGCAGACCCTGCAATGGACATGATTCCGACAAACATGCCACCAAGAGAACAAGAAGGCAGAGGAATCGATGCCCTTACTTTACGAATGAAACTGGCCAGAGCCTTGGCATTTGAACGTTCTGAACGTTACCAGGCCGCCATTCGTGAATATCTGTCCATTTTATACATGGATCGAACCGTTCAAGTGGCCAGATTTAAGTTAGCGGCCCTCTATAAACGAGTTGGTCGCACTCAAGAAGCCACTGAATTAATGCAAGAAGGCGCCACACTCAGTATGTTTCCAGCCAGATGGAAAAACAACTAAAACAATGTAAACATTGGCTCAATGTATGAATAAACAACGAATAATCGCGCTTATTTTTGGAAAATATTGTGAATTTTGTCTGAATTTCGTCACTAATAGAGCAAAGAATTGAAAATTGAGGTTGACGCAAAGACGAACCGCCTGCAGAATACCAACGTCTCGAATCCTTGCCTTTGGATTTTGGGAACGGTTGTTGGAGTTGTTTTTTTTTAAGATATCAACTTTTGGCAACTCGATTTATATTTGGTCGTAACGTTTGACTGCGAGGGCTGAAGATGATCATCGGGCTCGTGATTGCTATTGTTGGTGCCCTGTTGGGAGTCGGTGGTTCGCTGGCTGTTGACTGGATTAACGCGGATGTCGTTGCATTCCAGGACGTGTCGATGTACTCAGCCACGCAGTGGTGGACCGGTGCTCTCTCCATCGTGTTGATGACGGTTGCCGGTATCTTGGCTGCTTTGGGGCTGGTTACACAGCGCAAAAAGATTTTCGGGATCTCCGGACTGATCGCCACGGCCCTATCATTTATATTCCTGTTCCTTACCCCATTTGTAGTTCTGGACGTCATCAACGCCGCTATTGAAGCTAAAGTGATGAGCGACACAACTACCATTTCGATGTTTTATGGTTATCACCTCGCATTTGTCGGTATTGTGCTGTTGTTCGTTGGCTTCGTATGGTCAATGGTTGCCCAACCAATATTGGCTGCGGACGACCGCCTTCTTAGGGTCGCGTTGCTCTGGGACGGAAAAATCATCAAGGAAACCACCTTTAATGAAAGGCGTGACATCATCGTTGGCGAGGGTTTGAACTGTGACTTCGTTGTCCCCCATGCAGCTCCTGATGGTGAAAACCGTACGCTATTCAAACACACCGGCAAGGGACAGTATTCTGTTGGTTTGACCAGGGATTTGGCCGGACGAGTCCACTTGGACGGCAGGCTTGCCCCACTGCAAGACTGGATGAAGGCGAACATTTCCGGGTCGGGCCTTACTTATGTTCCATTAACTAAGCACGATTGGGGTGTACTTGAGTTCGACAACAAGGTCGAAGTTTTCTTCCAATTCGTCCGCCCCTCCGTCATTATTGGCCGTAGCACAGCTGCGTCTATGGACGGAGCCTTCGTCGCAGCGACCGTCTTCTCGGCGTTTTTCCTGATTTCTATCTGGATTATTTCGCAGTTCGTTTGGAACCCAGCTGCAGCAATCGTGAAGCACAAATCTGAAAAGCGAGTAATGAAGGTTGAGGCCAACATTGCTATGCAGAAGGATGAAGATATCCTTGAAATCACGGAATCTGACGATGATTCCGTTGGTAAACGCGCTGAAGGTGAAGAAGGAAAATTCGGAGACCCCGACAAGGATCCAACCTTAGAGAGCAAGGTTCCGAATCGTGATGGCGCCCTAACCAACAAAATCGACCCCAAGAAGATTGGTCTTGCAAACGTGCTTTCTAATCAGCTTGGTCGCAGTAGCGCCATTTCATCAATTCTCAGTGACAACGTGGACGCGTTCGACAACCGAATGGCCGTTGCCATGGCTGGAACCGGGTCCGAACTGCAAGTAGGCTACGGCGCCGGTGGTATGGGCTTTAAAGGAACTGGCCCTGGTGGTGGTGGAACTGGTGGTTATGGTAGAATCCACGGTCTTGGCCGAGTTGATACCGGCGGTGGAATGGGAATGCGTGCAGGCCTCGGAAAGAAAGGTACCAAGAAGGTTGGCCAGATGAAGCTTGACTCTGGTGCTTCTACTGGGTTCTGCAAAAAAGAAGACATCCGCACCAACGTTATGCGTCGTGCCGGTGCTATCCGGGCTTGCTATGAGGCTCAGCTTCAGATTCATGAGTCCTTGGCTGGTAAAACGACGATACGATGGACCATCGACGGTGAAGGTAGAGTTTCGGAAGCTTCAATCGCTTCTTCTACCCTTGGCAACGCGAACGTTGAGCAGTGCGTGCTGAGGGTTATTCGCGCCATGAGATTCCAGAAGCCTGAAAGCGGTGTCTGCATCGTGCAGTGGCCGTTTGTATTCAACCCAGGCTAGGTGTCGAGCACGTCTTTGGGGTGACGTAGGCGCCTATACCCCAAAAGTGCACCGTTTATACGCGTGTGCACAGAATGATTGTTGACAGTCGGACCGATGCCAAGTATAACTTGGCGACCCTAGTTCGTTACTGGGCCGGGGTGAGACCGGTTCGAAAGGTATTGGGATTTGCCACCGCGTTAAAGGTTAATTCGGTGAGGAAGTTCCATTGAGGCAGTTGGTTACTTTTTTAAAGGAGTGCACAGATGTTCGGATTCATCGCAACGGCCTTTGAGGCAGGCGGCGGAAACATGTTCGTCATTTTGGCGACAGGTATCATCATGCTCGGTATCATCATCGAGCGAGCCGTCGTGCTTTACTTCCAGGCTAATCCCAACAAAGAAGCCTTTATCAAGATTCTCACCAAGTACATACTGACTGGCGATCTTCGTCAGGCTATCAATGTATGTTCCAGTTCCAAGTTCCCAATGGCCAAGATCCTGCAGGCAGGTCTTATGAAGGCTACTGAGAGTGATGAGCTGGTTCAGGCTGCGATGGACGAGGCTGCTCTGCGTGAGATCCCGAAGATCGAAAAGCGCATCGGCTTCTTGGCCGTCGTTGGTAACGCAGCGGTTCTCATGGGGCTGCTCGGAACCATTTTCGGTCTGATTCGTGCGTTCGGCGCCGTTGCTGATGCTGACGCGGCTTCAAAGGCGACCGAGCTTGCAAAGGGTATTTCCGAAGCTATGTATAACACTGCATTCGGTCTGGCCGTTGCTATTACTTCTGCTCTGTCCTTCGCAGTTTTCCAGGCGAAGGCTCAGCAGTTGATTGACGATATCAACGAATCAGTCGTGACAGTGTTGAACCTTGTCGTGGCTAACCGGGATAAATTCGGCAAGTCCGAGTAGTCCTAGTACCCTACTGGTTCTTGGTGGTGTGGCTCGCTTTTTTTTAGTGAAGACCGCACCTTGCCAAATGCTCTGGGAGGGCTCAGATGAGCGCGAAGAAAAATCCAGTCGTCGAATTGAACCTAGTTCCGATGATTGACTTGTTTATCGTGTGCGTTACCTTCCTGCTGATGACCGCAGTCTGGACGCAGACTGGCCGTATTCAAGTCGACCAGTCAGTTCAGAAACCGCAGCCGAAGCAGGAGCAAACAGAACCGCCGAAGCGTCTTACCATTATGGTTGATGCCAAGGGCTACATGGTGAAGTATGCTGAGAACCAGCCATACTCCATCGCAAAGGCCGGTGACGGTTCCTACATGCCCGATAAGCTTGAGGAACACCTGAAGGAACTGGAACTTAGCAAGGATCAGAAGGTCATCGTCGCTCCAGACGACCGCATACCTTACAAGGATATGATAACGGCGATGGATGCGTGTATGATTGCTGGTCTTGAGAACCTGGTTGTGGCTGATATAGACGCGGCCAGGAATGAAATGGGAATGTAACGCGAAGTGCCGGCGATAAGCTGATACTCGTTATGCAACGGAGGACACATGTCCATCAAGAAACCAAGCAGCCGAGTTGGTTATAGCGTCAGGAAGATGCGCAGTATCCGCGTGGGGTCCAACAAGAGTAAGAGAGACCAGCTGTTCTCTTTGAACTTGGTTCCCATGATCGATATGTTCGTTATTCTGGTCGTTTTCTTGCTGATAACCTTCTCCGCTACAGGCGAAATCCTGCTGCAGCAGGCGGATATCGAGTTGCCAAAAGCATACTCTGGGCGTGAGCTTGAGCGGTACCCCATGATTGCTATATCAGCTAAGGACGTCGTGTTTGAAGGGGCTGAGGTCATTCGAACGGCGTCGGTTACCGAGCAAAACTTCCCAGACCTGAAGGTTCCTGAGCTTTCTAAGGTTTTGAAGACGGCTCACGATGCTTATCAGAGCAACCATCCTATGCCAAACGACCCTGAGAAGGCGAAGAAGTGGCTTGAGGAATCTAAACAGATCATCATTCAGGCTGACGAGAACATTGACTTCGAAGTAATACGACTTGTTATTACTACGGCCGCCATCGAGGGGTACTCTGCTATTAACTTTGCTACTCTTAAGAAGGCACGCGATAGCGCACCAGCAAGTTAGCACTCCAATTTTGCCCTTCCCTATCGCCTAAGCTTTTATCCCAACGTCGATTGTGTAAGGTTGTCTGCGAGCATCGCAGTGGGCCTGACCTGGCCCTGCAGCAGATCGTGCTTATTAGCACGATTTGGAGCTAAAAAGAGGTCGAGAGGGCACCCTGCAACATGGTCCGGGGGCAATCCTGGAGGGCGCTATCGGGAGTTGCCGGGACCCGACGTCTCTTAGCTGACATGAAGGACGCGCAGCGGCCCGTCCGGGCCAAAAGGATGAACGTACACGTTAGCAATCGTATATCTCGCCCGGACGATGTCACTAAGAGACAGTCGGGGTGGCTACGGGAGATTTTGGGCCCGGAAGGATGCCCACGGACATGTTTTAAAACTGTAACGAAGAGATCAAACGCCAAAAAGAACAAACAATAGGGAACCAGAACGTGCAGATCAGCACAAACGTCTTCCTGTCCCTGCTACTGCCCCATCTTGATCAGGCTATCCGCAGATTTGGCAGAACCGCCGCCTCTTACTAGGTGCAATGGGGGTGAGAGCAGGCGTCCGTGTACTGTCAGCGCTTTTAGTTCTTCTGGGTTTTTGATTAAGGGTGTGACTGATATGGTGTCGGCGTCTTTCATCTTGATTTCTATTAGTTTGGTTAATAGCTCAGGGACGTTTTCTCTTTCAAAAATGCCAACATAAATATCGACGACTTCGCGTTCACCACCTTCACCTATTAATGTCAGGGGTTCAGGGGTCCAGGCCGCGTATCCAGCCATATCTTTTCCGTAGCTTCGATAGCGAATGACGCTGCCCACGAGGGGCGTCGCCTTTTCACCTTCAATTACAGGCGCAAGCTGTAAGACTGGAACATTGTTTAAGGGGTCTGCGGTGAAAAACAGCGCTGCATAGTTTCTGCCATCTTTGGGTAGGCTTGTCATTGTCCTGGTAAAGATTTTGACCTCATCTGGTACTGATGCTCCTACAATACGATTTCCTTGTGCGTCCTCAACCGCCTGAAACTCCACCCTTTCGTTTTTGGCGACAATAACAATGGGAATCTCCAAGACATCGGTTGGTTCGCCATCAAAGTCGTCATTCCAGTAGCTCAGTACAAAGGTATGGAAGGTTCCTATCTGTTGAGGTACTTCTAGCTCATAAACACAGTCATCCGACTCCAACAACTCTGGACCAAAAGCCTTTAGCTTGAAATGACTGCCAAGCTGCGTGGATACAACATTGCAAAAGAATGGAACCGTTGTTCCAGCCATGACCTCTATCGCACGATATGATTCACCTGGCTTCAGTTGTAGCCTTGCAAACGGCTCTTCATCGATGTGGGCCGTGACTATCTTGGGTTCTTTAAATGATTTGGTGGCGCCATGAGGCAGATATGACCACCATACCAACAGGGCTCCAAGAACAATCAGCACACCTAACGCCACCAAAATAATTCGCAGAACCGGTGGTTTTTTCAAAACTTTCGAGTCTTCTTGATCCATCTGAGTTACCTCGTCGTTCATCGGTCTTACCCAGCAAAAAGCGGCTTTTATGTTACCCCAATTGGGTAAATTTAGCAGTGTTTATTGGGTTAAAATCAGGGCCACCAAGCTCAATCTATAGAGACCATCGAAATTATTGGCATACAACCCCTTTATAGTGGTAAATTCAAACTGTTTATACGGGAGGTTTTCAGTGTCGGTAGATCCCCGCCAAGAAATGGATACAGCGCAGGTCAGAGCAATTTCTCAACGCTGTGGTGAATTTACCATGGCGCTGGTTAGGACGCTTTCCCAAGCTGGGACATACAATCCAGACCATCCCTTGGTTAAGGCGGCGGCTGAAGAGCTGTTTCATAAGCTCAAGGAACTGACCGCCCATGCTGTTGAAATTGCCTACGTTTTAACATCCACCGTTGATGATCGTGGGATTTTGGTTGAAGGATTGTGTCCAGATCCAATTGAGGTCGCAAAGACTTTCAAAAGCCTTCTTGGTGCCCACTTTATCAACAAGTTTCATGAGTACTTCCTACGCAACAAAATAGCGTCATTTTCAATAAAAAACGCAATTGAGCTTGAGGAATTCGAAAAGTTCCTGGTCATCTGGGTTTCTTGGGGATTAAGACTAGACGAAGAAGCCAGCGGAGCCGATAGTGCGCTTGCTCTTTCCGATCAGCTACTTGAGAACGAAATCTACCACGTCACCATTGTAGGCCTTGACGAAGTTGTTGGCGGTGCCAGACATCTGAACTGGGCGGTAAAGATTGCGCTGACCAGAATAAGGAAGGATATTTCAAGGTTGCCCATGCTTGTTGGTGCCACGCCTGAATATATTCAGAAGGTTAAAATTCAGGCCATCTCGGATATTGTCAGGCCCATAGCCAGACTCGATCTGCTTCGAGACATTTTATTGAACCTTGACCTAGTCTCTGAAGGACAGATTGGAAGCCATGAAGAAGATATCTTTGATGTCGTTCTGCAGGCCATTCCGGAGGTATCATTAAATCAATTAGCACTTGAACTTCTGGATTTAATTGAAAGTTATGACGCCCAGACCATGACTCACAGGGTGGTCGGACGTGAAGTCGGACAGTTTATTGACTCCGTTAAACAGGTTTTGGGCCAAATCTCCTTGCGCCTAGCTACTTTTGATAGTCCAGAACATCGAATAGTACTGGTTCAATGCCACTTAAGAGGCTTGATAGGATTTGAAGAGCTTCCACCCGGAGCCAAAAGAAAGATTACCGCTGGAAAATCAGCAGATCGCTATATCGAGTTTTCAGATGTTTACTTTGAGGATTTTAAAAACTGTGAATCCACTGAAACCTTTGAAAAATACACAACAATCCTTGCGGAAGTAATTCCAGAATTATTGGAAAGAGGCCGTGTTGACCTTGTGACCAAGCTTTTTGAGTTCTTCGGTTGCTGTGTTAAGGAGTCCAAATTTCAAGGCCTAGTGACGAATATGTTATCTAAACTAGAGACGGGTGGAGTCATCGATGCACTAATTGACGCTGCGGAAGCGCTTCCTAGAGAAAGCAGAGGCTCATTAGAAAACGCGGTTGCAATGTTTGGGAAATCGGTCGTTCCAATTCTGATTTCTATGCTTGGAGCTGATTTAAGTGATGTAAGCTCAAAGAGACTAGCCAGCTCAATACTGGTAAAAATTAATGAACCCGCGGTTAGGCCTTTGATTGATGGACTGAAATCACGTCGCTACTTGGCGGATAGCGTTCGCTTAATGATACAGACCCTTTCTGAGATAGGTCCTGAAGATGGCAAGCCTGTGTATATTGAGCATATGAACCACCAAAACGTTAAGGTCCGTGAGGCCGCCTTAACTGCTTTGGCCAGATTTGAAGGTAGTGACGTTGAAGAGGCTCTGGTCAGGGTTTTACAAGACGATGATGAGACCCTCAGTAGACGGGCAATTCAGCTTCTAGGGGCTAGAAACAGCGTCCACCCAGCCTTTTTGGATGCGATCTTCCAGACGATTAAAATGAGAAACAGGAACGAGGAAGAACCCAGCGAAGCATTGCAGGGAACTGCGCTTCGGGCTTTGCTGGATTATTCAAAGACATCACTTCCAGAGTCCCCTCCAATAGAGGCTGAACTCCGTGAAATTGTTGCTCCTGTTAGATTAAAACAGCTGCTGCCAGGACGCCTTGGGGTTCGTCCAAAGCCAGAGTCATTGGTTTTGATTGCGATTGAGGCTCTTGGCGCCATTGGTGGACAAAAATCCACAGCAACCCTAGTAACGCTTTCCCAGGATTCAGACAAAGAGAAGGCAGAAGTGGCTGGTAAGGCGCTGCAAGTGCTCTTGCGTCGCCAATAAGGCGGCTAACATCTATTGGGTACCTAGCAGATTTACCAAGAACAAAGACAAAGGTGACCAGTAGGTAACAAGGAGAAGGGTAACCAAAGATATTCCCAAGAATGGAAGCACAGCCACTATCAGCTCCAAAATTGGCCTCTTGAAGGCAAGCGAGCCCACAAAGAGGTTTACACCTACTGGCGGAGTGTTAAAGCCAATCTCCAGGTTCATCAAGAACACGATACCCAAGTGGACCGGATTGATACCGTAGTGCAAGGCCACTGGGATGATGATCGGCACAACAACCATAATGGCCGAGTAGATATCCATCAGCATACCAACGGCCAATAAGAAGATGTTCAACACAATCAGGAACGTAAGCGGGCTGCTGATGTTCGAGCGCACCAGTTCAAACAGTTTCTGGGGAACTTCGCGGTCGATAAAGAAGTTGGTCAAAGCTGTAGCAGACATCAGGATCAACAAAATGCCGCCAACCAAGACCATGGCATCCCTAAAAATCCTGGGCAGCCTGCTAAACTTGATGTCCTTGTAAATGAAGACCTCAACTATCAGCGTGTATGCCGCCACAATTGCGGCACCGTCAATAGCTGTAAAGAATCCGCCATAAATACCAATGATTACGATTAACGGGATTGGAATCTCCCAAATCATGTCCTTGGTAGCCAGGCCCAGTTCCTTCCATGAGAATTTAAAGCGTGGCACCTTGTGGCGAATGCCGAAGTAAAGCGAGTAAAGAGCTACGAGCAAAACGGAAACGATTCCAGGGATTGCGCCTGCAACAAAGAGCCTGTCAACTGAAACCTGCATCACAGGCTCAGGAGCTGCCACAGCAACGCCCGAGCCACCGTCACCATCATCATCGCCACCAACATCGCCAACACTAGCCATAGCAGCGGCCTCGACGTCGTCGATTCCCAGCTCCGCTAGTAATTCGTCATCTTCATCGATGTCCTCTTCAGCAGCTACAGCAGCCCCTTCAGGCTCGCCTGAGCCGTCGATTTCACCACCCTCAGCAGCGGCACTGTCAGCTGCTACCTCTACACCCTCCTCAGGTGTAGCAGTGCCGTCCTCGGCAGCGACCTCTACACCCTCCTCGTCGGCAGCTACACCTGCCTCATCGTCAAGGTCATCATCTTCCGCCATCAGCCTGTCTAATTCATCATCAAGGGCGGCCTGAGCTGAATCAACCGGGGCTCCAACCGTTTCCACGATGGCCTCAGGCTCATCGAGACTACCGCCAAAATCGGCAGGCATGGATTGCATGGTAAGACCAGCAATCATGGCGTAAACGATAAGGGGAAGGCTTGGAGGGAATAAAATACCTCTGGAACCACCTGAAGTAAGCAAACCAAGTGAGAAACGATCAGGGTAACCATCCTTTAAGAGGGCTGGCAGCAAAAGCCCACCCAATGCGACAATGGTGACGCCAGACGCACCCGTGAAGGCGGTAAAACCAGCACACGCCACAATCGCGACCATGGCCATCCCACCAGGTAGCCACCCTACTGCCGCTCTTGAGAAGCGCAGCAACCGACCGGGCGCCCCACTTTCGGCCATCAGATATCCAGCAAGCGTAAACAGGGGAATGGCGATGTAAATCGGCGTCGACGAAACGCTGAGGTAGTACGACGCAAAGAACAGCTTAAGGTTTTGCGCTCCAGCCAGATAGCCAAGGATACTTCCTGAACCTATGGCTAAAAACAGCGGCAAGCCCAAAAGTGTAAGGACAACAATCGCAATAATTCCCAGGGTAATCATTGTGCACCCCCTTCGTCAGCGACAACAGGGGGAAGTTGCGCCTCTGCAATCTCGGGCATAGCTTCCGGCTTGTGTTCCGTTCTGTCCGGCGGCTCATACCCCACAATGGCATAAATCGTTCTGGCCAGGAAATGAAAACCCATTAAGCCCAACCCAAACGGGATGACCACCGCAAACCACCAGTCCTTGAAGGGTATCCCAAACCCAACAAATCCAACCTTGTCTGCATCTATCATGTCGGAAAGATAGGAGATTCCAACAGCCATCAGCAAGAAGGCTAGGAACATGGCAGATACATTGACAGCAATTGCGATTACCCTATTGGCCGTTCGACTTTTCACAAACTTGGTAACCACATCGATGTTGATGTGGCGTGCCTGGTAGCTGGCTACAGTACCGCCCAAAAATCCAACCCATATGACCAGATACCTGTTGAATTGCGCGAGCTGAGGAATTCCATGACCAGACAGTTTCAGGACCACCTCAACAAAGGCCAAAACAACCATTAGCCCAACAACAAAGGCGAGCAAGGCTGTCTCAATCTTTGCGATCCAGTGTTCCACCTTCTCGATTGTAGCAATCATTTTTGGATCACCTTATTGCAAGAGTTTTAGATGAAATAGACTCTATTTGCACTCACCGGCCAAGTAGCCCTGGACGCGAGTCAACAATTCCTTTGAAAAGAGTTTGCCAACAAGCAGATTGGCGGCTTCCTTGCCCTTTTGTCTAAACGCGGCGATTTGCTCTGGATCCGGGGTAACAATCGTGATGCCCTTTTCCTCAAGAACCTTGATCGATTTGTCATTCAGCCTTCTGGTGGCTCGATCAAGCTTCTTGGTGTACTCCTCGGTCTTGGACTTCAAAATCTGCTGCTGCTCGGGGGTCATCCTGTCCCAGACTTTCTTGTCCAACAAAATAGCACCAGCACCATCAACGATTGGCAGGTTAACCATTGCGGTGAGCTTGGTGTACCACTGAAGGGCAATCCCTGCGACAGGGGAAATATAGACGGTATCAATCAAACCGCTTTGAAGCGATGCAAAAACGTCCTGAAGCGACAGTGGAACCCCATTAAGTTTAAAGGCTTGGAAAATAGCCTTAGCAAGGGGGTCAACGTCCCAAACCCAAGGCTTAGTTCCGTTCATATCTTCAGCGGTTCGAATCTCTTTTTTGGATAACAGGTAAACAAACCCCTGATCCGACCAGCCAAGCATGACATAGCCAGCGTCCATGAATTTCTTTTCAAAATCAGGCTTTAGCTTATTGAAAACGCAGTCAACCTGTTTATAGTTTCTGAAATGAAAAGGCAATTCCATAACGCGAGTCTCAGGTAGCACCTCGCCAAGACCAACACCTGTCAGCCCAGCGGCATGAACCTGGCCATACTTCATCTTTTCCAAGACAGTTTTGTCGTCACCAAGAACGCCGCCTGCGAAAAAGCGGAACTTGATGCTGCCATTTGTCTCTTTTTCAACATCCTTTGCCAATTGGCGCATCACCTTCAGCCAAACAGAGCCCTCTGGAGCGACAGTAGCCACCTTCAGAGTGAAGTCTTCAGCCTTCACAGCCCCAGGCACCAAAAGCGCCAATGCCACTAACAAACTTGCAAATCTTGTCTTCATGGAAAGCCTCCTTCCAAAAATATACCTAGTTAATCTAAGAACAGGTCATCCGCCCTATCTAAAAGAGCCTCTGCCTGTTTCTTGGATGCAACGTTAACCAACAGGAATTCCGAATCTGGGTCGTCTGGGTAGTCAATGACGCCCTCTAAGACCTCTTCAAACAGCTCACGGTTTTGCGTTTGAACACAATAGGATTTTGCAAAAAAGACCTTTGAAAGCAAGAACTTACCTTCCGTGATTTCAAAGGCCCTTTCAAAATGCATCCGGCTGGCCTCTGGATTTCCACCGACCGATTCACCTACCGCTCCATAAAGAAAACCAAGGAACAGGTGGGGGCCACCGAAAAAGTAAGTCTCGTCAAGTTCCAGTGCACGCTGGGCAAAAGCCGCAACCTTTGGAAGGTCACCCATCACCTCTGGGTCAGACAGGTTCAGGTTCAAATAGCTGCCCAAACAGTCGCCAGCCCAAAAGACAGCATCAATATCTTTCTTTTTTGCTTTAGCCAAGGCCGCCACAAAGTCATCGATAGTCACGGCGTCTTTGTAGCCAGGAAGCCTGGCCTTCAACACTTTGTCCACGTAGTCAAAGCCACGTTTGTAAAGGGCTGATGCCCATTCAGGGTCTTCTTGCTCAATCAGCAGCATTGCAAAGCCACAGTTCAGCTCAGCAGCTCTGATCAGCAGGTCTGGGTTTTCAGGCGATGAAATAATAAAGCCGTCAAGCAGTTTTAGCAGTGCTGGTGCACCGGCCATCGCGTGCGCAACCGATGCTTCGCGGTAAAACGACTCTTTTTGATCGTCCATCGTAGCGGTCATGTTGTCCGCCACCAACTTGTTTAACCGGCAACCTGAAAAAGAGAAGATAAAAGACGAAATAACAAAAAAAGCAACGAACAAGCTGGATTTTTTGGTCATGGTTCACCCCTCAAAACCGCCTTGGCATGTTACGACGGGAGTTTAGTAGACGTCAATTGAAATAATCTATTCTAAATCGTATCTGTCAAATCGCATGGCGAATGTGGCTCGGCCTTGAGTCGATGAGCGTAGCTCCGTAGAGTAGCCAAACATTCTTTCGATTGGTGCTGAGGCTTTTATGACTTTTATCACGCCCCTATCTTCCATGGATTCCACGATTCCGCGCCTTGCCTGAAGCCCACCAATGACCTCTCCCATGAATTCGCCAGGCACGACGATTTCGATCATTCCTATTGGAGCCATTTTCGCGGGTGATGCCCCTTGGCAGGCCTCGCGTACAGCGTGCATTGCCGCGATTTTTACGGCTGTTTCGTCAATCAGGCGTCCTTCCTGTCCCTCTAGATTGAGGACTGTTGCCTTTATGTCAGTCAGAGTCAGGCCATGCAGGACTCCACCTTTTAAGGCGTCCATAACGCCAACTTTGGCAGCATGAATAAGGTTGGGGGCGATTCCTTGGATAGCGTCGGGGGCGTGCACTTCCTGTCCTGAGCCTCTTGGGGCGGGTTCTACGCGAAGCGTCAACTTTGCATAGACCTTGGCATCAGATGACTCAATGTCGCAAACACCCGCCGCTTCGTGGGAGGTGGTGACTGTTTCTGCATAGACCACTTCTGGACGGCCAACTCGTACTGGGATTCCAAAGTCTCTAGTCAGGCGGTCCGTCACTATTTCAAGGTGCAACTCGCCCATCCCTGACATGATCATTTGGCCGGTGTCTTCGTCTTCTTTGAAATGGAAGGTGGGGTCCTCGTCTGCAATCCTGGCTAGGGTCAGTTCCAACTTTTCGCGGTCGCTTCTGGACTCTGTTTCAACCGCCATACTGATTACTGGGTCCATAGCCCCAATGGCCTCAAGCAGGATTTGTTGGTCTTTGGCACAAAGCGTTTCACCGGTGGCGCTGTGCTTAAGCCCCAGGACGCCAACGATATTTCCGGCGCCGACCTCTTCCAGTCTGGACCGGTCCTTGGCGTGGACCAGGAAAATGCGGCTTAATTTTTCGTTGATTCTGCGGTTTGCGTTGTAGACCTCGCACTTTTCGTCGATTTTGCCGGAATAGATGCGAATGTAAGTAAGTCGCCTGCTCTCGTCGACGATTTGCACCTTGTAGACGAGGGCGCAAAGGGGGGCTTTTGGATCATGTGGCCTGCTTTCAGGCGCGTTTGTTCTTGGATTGATGCCCTCAATTGGGGGCAAATCGCCGGGCGAAGGCAGGTAAGCCACGACAGCATCCAAAAGTGGCTGAATTCCCTTGTTACGAAGCGCTGAGCCGCAGAGTACGGGGACCACGGTTCCAGAGCATGTGGCACGGCGAAGGCCCTCTATGATGTCATGCGTAGGGATGTCCTCGCCGTTTAGATAGCGATCCGCGATGTCATCGTCGTTGTCGGCAATGCCAGAGATCAAGTGATCCAGCATTGTGGCGGCTTTGTCTTGGTATTCATCGGGGATGCCTTCTTCGACAGTTAGATCCCTGGGGTCATCTCCAGTCCAACGAAGCGTGCGGCCGTGGATGATGTCCACTACACCTTCAAAGTCGGCTTCGATGCCGATGGGAATCTGTATGGGAAGAATGGTTTGAGGAAAGCGCTCGCGCATCATTTCGATGCAACCATCAAAGTCGGCGCCGACGCGGTCAAGCTTGTTGACAAAGCCAATTCTGGGCACGTGATATTTGTCGGCTTGGTGCCAAACGGTCTCAGATTGAGGTTCAACCTTGGCGACGCCATCAAAGACGACGACGCCACCGTCGAGGACGCGTAGGGAGCGTTCGACTTCCACAGTAAAATCAACGTGTCCAGGAGTATCTACGAGATTAAATTCGTGATTGTCCCACTCGAAAGAGGTGACGGCGCTTGAAATTGTGATTCCGCGCTCTTGTTCCTGGGTCATGAAGTCCATTACAGCTTCGCCATCGTGGACCTCACCGATTTTATGGGTCTTTCCAGTCACATACAGGAGTCGCTCGGTAACGGTTGTCTTTCCGGCGTCGATATGAGCAATAATCCCGATATTTCTGATTTTTTGCATCGACTTTAAGCTGGTGCGGTCACGGGCAGCCATTGCAAGTCTCCCCAAACGGTGGCGGTGATTATGCCAAATAAAGCAGACGCAGTCACTACCCCAGCACGGATCGCAGTCACCAACCCTGCCCCTGTCCCTGTCCCTGCTCCTGTTCAAAAATAATCATTGCCAAATTTCCCGTAAAAGAGTAACTTCTGGCCTCGGCTTACAGCTAGGAGGAGACAAATGACTCCGACACGTGTACTCGCGGAGCGCCAAGTGGCAGGGGCCCAGGAAGTGCGCAACGCAATTGAACTGCTACTGGAGCCGATTTCAAGCCAGGTCAGCGAAGGCAATACCTGCATCGTTGGCATTCAAACTGGCGGCGTCCATGTGGCAAACCGGCTTTTGTCCAGATTGCATCAAAGGGGAATACCACGCCCTCCTGTTGGAATCCTGGACATAACTCTGTATAGGGATGACATCTTCATTGGCAGGCAGCAGCCGATAGTTAGACAGACTGACATCCCCTTTGAGCTTTCAGGAAAAAACGTAATCTTGGTGGATGACGTTTTATTCACTGGACGCACCATTCGAGCCGCCCTTGATGCCTTGGTCGATTTTGGACGACCTGCATCAATTCGACTGGCAGTGCTTGTTGACCGTGGCCTGCGAGAATACCCAATTCAGGCGGATTGGGTGGGTATGAAAATACCAACGGTAATCCAGGAAACGGTAAGAGTGGAACTTGTGGAAATGGGACTTAGCGACGACCGTGTGGTCGTTTACACGAGGGAGGCCTGATGGCGACCCATATCAACCATTTATTGGATCTTGAGGGACTTTCCAAAGAGGAAATCACCAGTTATCTGGACCTTGGCGAGCATTTTAAGGGTGTATCCCAGCGTAGAATCAAAAAGGTCCCTACCCTGCGCCACATAACTGTGGTGCTTTTTTTTATTGAAAACTCCACCAGGACCAAGATTTCATTTGAAATCGCCGCGAAGCGAATGTCGGCTGACACACTGTCCTTTGCCGCTTCGTCTTCATCGCTGGCAAAGGGTGAGACGCTGCTAGACACAGCCAAGACCTTGATGGCGATGCGTCCTGACATAATCGTTATTCGGCACTTTGCGGCTGGTGCTCCCCACTTTCTGGCCAGAAACGTTCCAGCGGCAATAATCAATGCAGGCGATGGAGGCCACGCCCACCCTACTCAGGCGCTGTTAGACATGTTTACGATGCGAGAACACCTGGGCAAAATCGAGGGGCTGGAAGTGGCAATCATCGGCGATATTGGCCATAGTCGGGTTGCAAGGTCAAACATTCATGGCCTGAGGACCATGGGGGCCAATGTGCGTGTGGCTGGGCCACGCACCTTCCTGCCGCCGCACTTTAACACCCTAGGTGTCCAAGTTTATGACCGCATTGAGCCTGCCATCGAGGGGGCTGACGTTGTGATGATGCTGCGCATCCAAAAAGAAAGGATGGGCAAAGACCTTTTCCCCTCGGACAGGGAGTACGCCAGATTCTTTGGCCTGGATGCACAAAAACTTAAGCTGGCCAAACCAGGTGCCTTGGTAATGCACCCAGGACCGCTAAACAGGGGCGTTGAGATAACTCCTGACATCGCCGACTGTAACAACTCGGTCATCCTTGAACAGGTTGAAAATGGTGTCGCCATACGAATGGCAGTGCTTTACCAACTTGGAAAACACCTAGTAGAGGAGGCCTGAGATGCGACAACGAATAGTAGATTGTGAAATTTTGGATCCGGCCTCAGGCAAACGCTTCTGGGGTTATGTTGAGTGGGAAGATGGTGTGATATGTGAGGTGGGTCAAGCTGGACTTGGAGAGGCCGGGGAGGTTTCGGCGGGTGTTGAGCTGATCTCTGCACACGGCAATCTTCTTGCACCATCCTTCGTTGATTTGTATGCCGACTTTTGTGAACCTGGCTTTGAATATCGTGAAAACATCGCGTCTGGAAGCGCCGCGGCGGCGGCCGGCGGTTACACCCACGTTCTGCTGCGCCCAGATACAGACCCGTGTGTTGATGGAGAAGATACCGTCCGCTTCGTTTTGGAGGCAGGTGCAAAGGCTGGTTTGGTCAACGTTTTGCCGGCGGGATGTCTTTCAAGAAAGCTGGATGGCGAGTCCTTGGCCGAGATTGGCGAAATGGCGGACGCAGGGGTGGTGGCGCTTTCAGAAGGCGACCGCTATCTAAAAAAGGGTGGTTTCTTGCGTAGATGCATGGAATATGGCGATAATTTCCACCTGCCAGTTATTTTGACCAATGAGGACCCGACGTTGGTTGAAGGTGTGGTTCACGAGGGCGTGGTATCTGCAATATCGGGGCTTAAAACATCCCCTTCTGTGGCCGAAGAAGTCGCAGTAGCAAGGCACATAGCGTTGGCCGAGCTTACAAGGGCCAAGACCCACCTGGCAAAGATCTCATCTGCGGCTTCAGTGCGCTTGATTAAAGACGCCAAGGCCAGAGGAGTGCCAGTTACAGCCTCGGTTGCGATTCATAACTTGATTTTGAACGACACCTCCACGCTGGGCTACGACCCGATGTTCAAGATCTGGCCTCCAGCTAGGAGCGAAGAGGACCGAAAGCTGCTTTTGGAAGCCGTCATTGATGGAACCATCGATTCGATAGTTTCAGACCACAGCCCAAAGGCTACCGAGGACAAAGAACTTGAATTTGACCTGGCTGCAACTGGGGCCTTGTCCATTGAGCTTGTGTTCCCGCTGTTAAACAAGCTAGTCCTTGCAGAAGAATTGGATCTTGTGTCCGCCATTCGAGCGGTCACCGTTGGACCAAGACGTTTCCTGGGTATTGCTGGAGGGGAAATCGCAAAAGGTCAACCTGCTGACTTGGTAGTGCTGGACCGAAACACTGACTGGGAACTGGATTATTTTGAACTCCGTTCTAGGGGCCGCAACACTCCGTTTTTAGGACAACGTTTTGTCGGGCGCACATATTTGACTATAAATCGCGGTCGTGTGACATTTAGACGCGATGGCTAGTCTTCCAAGGAAGCAATGGAAATTCGAGATCCCGTCCACGGCCCGATTGAGGTCTCACATGCTGAAAAGCAGGTCATAGACCATCCACTAGTTCAAAGATTACGCCGAATTAGACAGTTGGGCTTTTCAGAAATCACCTTTCCTGGGGCAACCCATACCAGGTTTCTTCACTCGATAGGGGCGATGCATCTGGCAGGCTTGGCCTTTGATGCAGTCAGCAAGGATCTTGGTGATTTTTCAGCTGATTTGCTGGCCAAAGCCAGAAGCACTGTGCGGCTGGCGGCGCTTTTGCACGATTTGGGGCATGCCCCCATGTCTCATGATGGTGAATCGCTCTTGCCACTTGGCAGGGAACTGCCCGCTATCCCAGACATAGATACCAATAAGCCAGTTACCCACGAGCAGATGACTTGGGCTTTGATTCTAGGTGCGGAACTTAGCGGACTTATTAAGGAAGCCTTTGCAAGTTTTGGGGTTGAGGCAAAAGATGTTGTCTCGGTGCTAGGTGCTGATTTCATTGAAGATTCCTTCGAACAGGGAAGCGTCTCGATCCTACCAGTTATGCGCCAGCTAATATCTGGAGAACTGGATGTCGACAGGATGGATTATCTTCTTAGGGATTCTTATTTTACCGGGGTTACTTACGGGCGCTTTGAAAAGGATTGGCTGCTTTCACATTTGGGCGCCCATCAGGTTGGAGACTCGCTATATCTGACCCTTGACGCATCTGCTATTTTCGCCTTTGAAGATTTTTTGCTTTCCAGATATCACATGTTTTTAATGGTTTATGCCCATAACAAGACGCAGAGCTACTACCGAATGTTGCATCGATTTTTGGCAAGCGAAGAAGGCAGCAAACTGCGATTGCCTGCCGATTGGGCAGTATTTAGCAAGTGTGATGATGAGTGGTTGATAAGACAGCTGACTTGCGCAAAGAATCCTTGGGCCCAAAGAATCATTGCCAAAAAGCCACTACAGCTTGTTGTTGAAGGCTTTGATGATAGTGCAGATGCCCTTGAATCGGTCAAGGCCCAGTTGTTGGACGCCCTACCCTCCTCTGTTGATTGGGTCACTTCTGGGGTGGAGTTTTCCCATCACATTCCAGGTGCTGGCAGCAAGTCCAACCTGTTTATTCGGTCGTTTCGAATGGGGCTTCCACACTTGGTGACTCCAGTTGAACAGTACAGCGACCTGTATGCGAGGCAGGCCCCCAAAAAGCGGGTTGTCCGAATATTTTGCGAGTCATACGAAGCCCAAACAGTGGCAGAACTGATCTGGGACAAGCTTCACAAGTTGTTGGGGAAATCCCAGAATTATCACAACATGGCGGTCCATGGCTGAGTACATAGAAACCCTTGATTCAATGCTTGATACTGCCTATGAATTCGTCGCCAACGAAGACCTGGGCCAGGCTTGGTTTATTTTAAAAAGGCTACAGGCCGAGTATCCAGAAGTCGCCGAGGTCTGGGCCTTGATGGGTGACATCTGGATGATAGATGGCGACCTGGAATATGCCCTGGAGTTCTATGATCGGGCAGTCGAACTGGATGAACTGTGGCCGCACTGGCACACCGCCAGGGCCATTTGCCTTGTAGAACTTGGCCAAATAGCCGAAGCAGAGGTCGATGTCGAACGAGCCCTCGACCTTGACCCCGAACATTCAGAGGCTTACTGGGTCAAGGCCACGATTCATGAGGCCAAGCTTGAGTTCGACCCCGCTGATGTAGCCTACTCCATAGCCGCAAACATGGACCCAGACCTTTTTAACAAACCAATACGCCTTGGCGCCCTCCAATTTGATCGCCTAGTCAAACGAGCAATCCGCCAGTTACCACCAGCTGTTTTAAAGCGTCTTGATTCCCTTGACGTCAACATCTACAAAATGCCTGATCCCGACGAAGCAGGTAGCCTCTGGCGTCCCCTAGTCCCAGTCATTTGCAATGTCAAAGAGGAAAGCAGCCCATATTCAGTCGAGATCCACATCTACCAAAAAAACATCGAAAGATTCTGCAAAACCACCAAGGACGTCCTGTGGGAAATCCAAGAAGCCGTGCTGGGAGAACTACTAAGGCACTTCCACTGGGACCTAGAGATGCAAAGCGAAGTTGAATTTGAGTGACAGGGACAGGGGCGGGGACAGGGACGGGGGCAGGGACGGGGACAGGGAGTTTTGGTTGCAAATGCGCAAAAAAAAGGCGCCAGCCTTGCGACTGACGCCTTTTAGTGGACCTGGGAACAGGGTTAGCCAATCGAGGCCCTCCCCAGAGCATCAAACGGTATATATCCAAGCTTCCGACTGCCCATCGCTGAGACTCGGAGTCCTTTCTTGTGGT
>Ga0209723_1000621_pt1 | contig 64242 bp, 45 predicted proteins | sample BiotimSIPDNA_2_FD_185750 | JGI IMG/M metagenome (GOLD analysis project Ga0209723, IMG submission 185750) | Anaerobic biogas reactor microbial communites from Washington, USA - Biogas_R2 time_0 SIP DNA (SPAdes) (version 2) | ecosystem: Engineered > Bioreactor > Anaerobic > Unclassified | place... | reverse complement strand
CTCAAGCGCCTGCGCACGGATTTGGAGAATCTGCCTGAGCTGGACATTTCCATCAACCAGGACTACATCGTCATCAAGGGCGTGGTGAGCAGCCCGACCAAATGGGCGCATCTCCAGAAGGTCCTGCCGCTCTACCAGGACAGCGTCCACAACTTTGCCGTTTTCCGTCCCACTGCCGAGACCATGATTAACTTGAAGAAGATGTTGACGGAAAGCGGCTTTGAGTTTGCGCAGGAAGGCCAGCCGGCTGAACTTGGCCAGCTTGACATGAAGATCGCCCCAGACGCGGTGATTCTGAGCGGTGAGCTTTGCAGCCAGGAGGCCATTGACAAGGCCAGGCAGATTTTGAGTACGCAGACTTGGCTGGATTGCAGCGGCGCCCACCCTTCTCCTGAGAGCGGTAAAATCCGCGGCATTGTCAACCTGAGCGTTGTGCAGAGCATTTTGGATGTTGAGGTTGTTTATGTTGCGGTCAACGAGTCTGACGGCGCCAAGGTCGGCACTGGCGCTCCCGAGGGTGTTCTTGGCGTCAATTGGATTTACGACGCCATTGCTGGTCGTCGCAGTCCTGACTCCAGCATCACTTTCGGCGCCAACATGGAGCGCACTGTTTCCTTCCTGGCCAGCAATGGCATCAGTCGGACTTACAGCGCCGGCCATATCAGCTTTGCCAACCATGACGGCAAGGGCGGAGAGCTGCACACTGGCGGCACGGTTTCGGTCAAGGTCTCCGGCACTGACACGGGCAGTTTGCAGGACATCGACTATGGCCTGACCATCAAGGTCAAGGGCGGCCTGATTTCTCCCGGCCGCGTCAGGCTGGACTTGGATTTGACCAACACTTCCGCCATCACTGGCACAGGTGACGCCTATACCCGCAGCTCTGATTCAACCAAGCAGGTGGTCTATTGTGATTTGGACAAGACATTGGTACTGGCCGGCTCCAAGAAAATCGGCCAGGATGTACAGCGCTCTGGTTTGCCGGTTTTACGCAACACACCTGTTTTGAAGTGGTTTGTGTCCACGGACGGCGACAGTCAGAGCGACACTCGCCTGGTGATTCTGGTCTGCCCTCGCTTGGCGGATTCGCGCAAGGATGTGCAGATTGACGTGCCGCTGTCGGCTGAGAGCCAGAAGGTCTATGAGACAGGCACAGGCGATTTGAAGGAGAAGCAGGCCAAGGAAGCCGCTGCCAAGCCCTGGTATAAGCGCTGGTTCGGCTTCTGATTTAATTCATAGCCGGGGAAATCGTGAAGAGCGAACCGTCCGCGCATGGTTACAGACGCGGACGGAGAGTGGCATAGGCTTCCGGACAGACATTTCACCGAGTTGGAATCAGGAAGAGGCAGATGCTGAAAATTGTAATCAAAGACGAATCAGGCGGCGTCTTCGGTGTGCGCGAGATACCGGAAGGGGATGTGTCGCTGTCTATTGGACGCCACTCCGAATGCGACGTTCTCCTGCCTGGCGGCGGTGTGTCCCGCCGCCACGCCCGCCTGCATCTGCTGGGAGGCGCCGCCTTTGTGGAGGACACGGGCAGTTCCGCCGGCACTTTCGTCAACGGTGTCCGGGTTTCGGAAACGACGGAGCTGCCGCTGGAAGCCGTGCTGACGGTGGGCGTCTACAGCTTGCAGATGACTGACAAGGCAGAGGCAGCCGCCGCCCCGCCGCCGGAGGCCGCGCCACCGTCACCCTCCGCCCCGCCGCCGCCGGAGCCCGCGCCACCGCCGCCCGCGCCAGAGGTGAACAATTTTCTGGACGAGTTCAAGAATGCATCTGTCCTCTGCACTCCGGACGTCATGGCCTTGAAGCGTTCCATTCACGAGGATGTGCTGGAAAAGCTCAATTTGACCGAGGATGCATTGAAGGACACTGCCAGTGACGAGTTGCTGGACAAGGTGGGGCGCTGCCTGGACAGCGTGTTGCGCGAGCGTCGCCATGAGACTCCTCACACCATTTCCCTGGAGCTTTTCCGGCAGGCGTTGATGGACGAGCTAGTCGGCTACGGCCCCATCTCCCCGCTTCTTCGCTCGCCGAGGATTTCCGAAATCATGATCAATGGCCCGGACATGGTTTTTGTGGAGAGCAAAGGCCGTATTTTCGAGAGTGGCGTCCGTTTTTTCAATGACCAGCACTTGATGTCCATCATCCAACGCATTGTTGAGCCATTGGGCCGGCACGTTGATGACGCCTCGCCCATGGTTGATGCGCGTCTGCCGGATGGTTCGCGCGTCAACGCCATTATCCCGCCTCTGGCTTTGCGCGGCGCATCGGTGACAATCCGCAAATTTGCTGACAAGAAGCTGACCACCGATGACTTGATTCGGTTTGGCAGCATGACCGCAGAAATGGCGAGGTTTTTGGAGGAGGCGGTGAAGTCTCGCCAGAACATCCTCGTCTCCGGCGGCACCGGCTCCGGAAAAACGACGCTGCTTAATGTGCTTTCCCAATTCATCCCGTCGGGCGAGCGCGTGGTCACTGTGGAGGACTCCGCCGAGCTGAAGCTGTCCCACCGCAACTTAGTCAGCCTGGAAGCCCGTCCAGCAAACATTGAAGGCAAAGGACGGGTCACCATCCGTGACCTGGTGGTGAACACGCTGCGCATGCGCCCTGACCGAATCATTGTTGGGGAATGCCGTGGCGCCGAGGCGCTGGACATGCTCCAGGCCATGAACACCGGCCATGACGGCTCGTTGACCACAGCGCACGCCAACAACCCCAGGGATGCGCTGACCCGACTTGAGAACATGGTGATGATGGCCGGGTTTGAACTGCCGTCAAAGGCAATCAGAGAGCAAATCGCCTCGGCCTTGGATTTGGTTGTCCAGCAAACACGCTTAGCGGACGGCTCGCGGAAAATTGTCCAGATTTCTGAAATCACTGGTCGGGAGGGCGATGTGATTCTGCTCCAGGACATCTTCGTCTTTGAGCAGCAAGGCATGGACAAGGATGGCAAGGTGGTGGGGCATCATACTGCCACCGGCAATATCCCGTACTTTGTTGACGAGTTGCGCAAGACTGGCCGCCTGGAACTCGATATGTCGGTGTTTGTCCCGAGGAATTAGGCTAGGAGGTGCCGCATGGACATCAAGAATTTGCTCAATTACGCGCTGGTGTTTGGCGCGGTGACACTTGGCGTCTTCCTGGTGGTCTCCACGCTGTACAAGGTCTCCATGGAGCGCCAGGAGAACAAGAGTGGGGATGAGGGCCTGAAGCATTTTGTCACCATGTCCCGTCTGGTGACGCTGCGCTTCTTTTGGGCGCTTCTCCTGGGTGTCGGCTTGGCGGTGATACTGATTCTCGCCGGCGTCCTGAACCCCTTCATCTACTTGCCGCTTGGCGGCGCCGCGGCGTTTTTTGGATGGATGGTGCCGTTGGTTTATTTCCGCTGGAAGGTGGCCCGTCGGAAAGAGCTTTTTGAGGAGCGTATCCTTGACTTCACTATGGGGCTTGCCAGCGGCATGCGTTCCGGCCTTGGCCTCCCCCAGGCGCTGGAGGCCACTTCCCGGCGCATGGGCGACCCGATGCAGGAGGAGCTGCAGACCGTCCTCCGGGAATACCGCTTCGGCATGGAGTTGGGGGACGCCTTGCAGCGCCTCAATGACCGGATGCCCAGCGAGGACATGAACCTCCTGGTAACCACCATCAAGCTGACCAGCAAAACCGGCGGTAGCCTAGTAGAGGTGATGGACAAGATGGTGGAGATGATTCGCAGCCGCCGGGAATTCCAGGAGCGCCTGAAGAACATGACTGCCCAGGGCAAGTTCGAGGCCATAGCCATGTCCCTGGCGCCGGTTGCCGCGTTTATTCTGCTTTACATCATCGACCCTGCGCTGATGCGCCCAATGCTGACTACGCGGATGGGGTGGTGCGGCATTGGGCTGGTGGTCATCATGGTGAGCTGCGGCTACTACTTCATCAAGAAGATTGTGACGATTGAGGTATAAGAACATGGCTGATTCCAATATCATCACTTATGTCGTGGTCTTTCTCGTGGTCTTTGTGCCTTATTTGTTCCTGCAGTTCTGCATGACCCACAGACGCAGGCCGGAAAAGGAGAGGAACACGGAGGGATTGCCCTTTTTCCTGCGCATTTCCTATGGCGTGCTGGGCATGTTGTCTGGCACGGCCGGGAAATTCCTTGTCGGCTTGCAGGAGAAACGCGCCAAGGAGATTCGAAACCGCTTGGTCATTGCGGCCATCCCCCTGGAAACGGAGCAGGTCCTTGCCGCTGAGGCGCTTTTCTGCATCATCGGCGCCATTGCGCCCATGCTTTTCATGCTTTTGGTGAGCCGCCGGCTGGACATTGCCATTGGCGCCGGTCTTCTCTTCGGCGTCATTGGCCTCATTTACCCCAGCATGGTCGTTTCCAGCCTGGCTGCCAAGCGCCAGGAGACCATCATGAAGAACCTTCCTTTTGCCATTGACCTGATTGGCTCTGCCATGCGGGCTGGCTTGGACTTCTCGGCCGCAGTTCGCTACTACGTCGGCACCGAGAGCAAGAGCAACCCCCTGGCTGTGGAGTTCGGCGTCATGCTCCGGCAGATGGAGTTGGGCAAGACGCGCGTCGAGGCTTTGGAGGACGTGGCAGCGCGGGTGCAGACCGAGGAGTTCCGCTCCTTTGCCGGGGCAGTCGCCCACGGCACGGAAATTGGAGCGTCCATTGTGGACACCATGCGTATCCAGGGCGAGGAGATGCGGCGCGCGCGCTTCAACCGGGCGGAGCGCAAGGCGGCCCGTGCGCCCTCCATTATGATTCTGCCTATAGCTGTCTTCATTATGCCGGCGGTTTTCGTGGTCATCGGCACTCCGGTTCTGATTAAAATCCAGCAGAGCGGCCTGGGGAATTTGATGCAATGAGATACCAAATCCGTTTCATAGAAGGAGAACTTGAGGGGAAGGTCTTCCCCATCGGCGCCAATGCGCTGTCCATTGGGCGCTCCCGCTCTACGGAGGTGAAGCTGTCAACGCCGGACGTTTCAGCCAGGCACGTGAATCTGTCCCTGGGGCCGGACGGTGTGATTATGGAGAACCTCAGCTCCCGGATGACCAATATTGACGGCGAGGCCATGGCGATGGGCGACAGGAAGCCGCTGGTGGCCGGGCAGACCGTCGGCCTGGGAACAGTGGTCAAGTTTATGCTGGAAGCATTGCCGGATGCAGAACCAGGGGAGGCGCCCGCAGCGCCAGCGCAACAGGATGGCGACAAGACTGCGCCGCCACCAGCGGCAGAGTCACCACCGCCTCCTGCCGCCGCGCCGACGCAACAGGATGACGACAAGACTAAACCGCCGCCCGCGCCACCACCGCCTCCTGCCGCCGCGCCGACGCAACAGGATGACGACAAGACTGTGCCGCCACCGCCTGCGCCAACACCGCCTCCTCCTCCGCCGCCGCCGCCGCCAGCGGCAGCGTCGTCTTCCGCCAAAAAGCCTTCTCCCAAGCCGTTGCCTGTCCTGGATCATTCTGGTGACTCTGGCAATGAAACCATTGCGATGGAGACTCGCATGGCTTCCCCCGAGGAGCTGGAATACTTGCGGGGCAGCCACGAGCGCCGGAAAATCCGGCGTGTGGGAGGGTGGATTTTTGCCGCTGCGTTTTTGGCGGCGGTGCTTGCCGGTGTTTATTTCTTCTTTTTCCATCGTCCTCCGGAGAAGTATGTCTCCTGGCCGGTTGATGAGTCTGGCGAGGAGCTTGCAAAGGTTGTCCAGATGGATGACTGCCCTTACCAGAACGATTTGGATATCAAGTATCCGGATGTGCCTGGCGCAACCGTGGACAAGGCGCCTGGGAAGATTACGGTTCGCACTGCTTTGGGCAAATATTATGATGTGCCGTTGCGCTTGATTTTGGAGTATTTTCAGGACAAGAAGTCTTTGATCACTGGCCGCACCGCGTTCTTGGAAGCTTGGATGGCTGACAAGACTACAGGCAGCGAGAACTGGAATTTTGACCTTATTCAGCCTGTGGCCTTTTACCAGCACGCCCATGGCATCCCCTATCTTTGTGTGCCATACAGCCGCACTGAGGACAACGAGTCCTACGTGGGGTATGCCGTGCAAATGCGCATGGCGGACTGGACGTTCATCCTGATGAAGGAAATCCCGACCCGGGATCGCTGGCGTGCCGAGTGGTTCATCCAAGAGGTCAGTTTCTTCCGCTTCTCAAAGAGATTCCTGATGGAGCATTGGGAGGGGACCGATGACTTCCCGACAGGGCAGCCAGCCGCAATCGTCGCCGAGGCGAAGGCGCTGCTGCGCCGCCGTTCCCCTACAGTATGGTACAAGTCTGAATACCTCCTCCGGGGAGCGCTCTGCCAAGCGCAGGGAACGGAGGACAAGCAGAGCGTCGCGGCCGCGCTGGAGCTGCTCAACGAACTGCGCACTAGCCAAATAGAATACTTTAACCAGCAGAAAATAACGTACTTGCTGGCCAAGAACAACCGCAACAAGGCTGAAATGAAGAAAATAAGCGTCGACATGCGGGCAGTGTTCTCCTCCGAAGAAGATTTCAGATTCTATAAAATCAGGCAGGACAAATGGGACTGAAGCCGAAAAAGGAATTGCAGGTGAGGCTGGAGTACGACGGGAAGGTGCTTTACGAAGCGACCGTTTCCGAAATCGACTCTGAAATCACTATTGGGCGTTCCCCGGAAAGCGCTTGGCGCATTCCGGCGACGGATCGTTCCGCCAGCAGCAATCACGCCGCCGTGGTCAAACGGCGCGGAAAACTTGTTGTGGTGGACAGGGGCAGCCGGAATGGCATTTATTTCCAGGGCGCCAAGGTGCCCGAGCACAGGCTCGCCGCTGGTGACCAGGTGGGAGTCGGAGAGTGCCGGATTTATGCTGACTGGCCCGCTGCATCAGCCATCCGGGGGCCGGAGAGGGAGTTCAACCAGCTGGAGCAGTTGAACGGCGAAAAAAAAGGCGCCATATACAAATTGGACAAGCAGAACGTCCGCATCGGCTCTGCCGCCGATTGTGACATTGTCCTGAATGACTCCGTCGTTTCCCAGTTTCACGCTGCCATTGAGCAGAAAGCCGATGGCGGGTGCTGGATACGGGACCTAGGCAGCCGCAATGCCACCAAGGTTAACGGCGCCGCGCTTTCCGGCGCCGCCAACGACAGCGGGCGCCTCCTTAAGGACGGCGACGTGATCACCATTTCCTACATTGAGCTGAAGTTCTGGGACAAATATGCCGTGCACGTCCGCTCACATTTGTTCCTGAAGACGGTGACGGTGATTTTGACTCTTGCCGTCCTCTTGGGCGGGTATTATGCCTGGCTTTCAGTGATGCCCTCTGCCAAGGCAAATATCGACCGGGCCAGGGACTGCGCGCGGCGATGCAACTTCGCTGCCGCCCGGACGCATTTGGCCAACGCCGCCAATGCACGCCAGGCAGAACGGTACCGTGCGGAAAGAACCGAACTCGCCGCTCAGATCGACCAATGGGAAGATACGGTCCAAAAATGGTCGGAGGTCAAACAGCTGCTCGCAGACAAAAAGTGGATTTCCGCCAACAAGGTACTCAGCCCCATGCTCAGCCAGAACATGGAGATGTGGCGCTGGAATGACACCGACGCCAATGAGGCGAAAAACGAAGCACTGGCCGCAAAGCGGGTCATTGATGCGTACCTGGAAGGCAGAGGCACGCTGGAGGAGGCGAACTCCAGCCTGGAACAGCTGGAGCGCTCAGCTGAAGCGTTGGCTGTGGAATTGAAGACACTGGCAAGGAAGCCACCGGACTTCTGCCGGGCGCTTATCGCGTTCTCCGTCGATATCCGGGATGAGCTGACGTGGACCACCTCACGCCTGCGCGATATCGAAAGTCGCTTGCAGGGGCTGGACGCCCTGGAGAAGCTTGAGCCAGTCATTGCTGGCATTGAGGCAATACGCGAGGAGGCGGAGCAGCATGGCGGCGAACGCCAGAAAAAGGCGCTTCGCTATTCGCCTAAGCCGGCGCGTATGGCCAGTGATGTACTGGAGCCGCTCTATAAGCTGCGCCGCGCCAAAAACACCCTTGATGGCAACTATGCCGCCGTCGCCGCACTGGACTTCGGCAAAATAAACAAGGAACTGCCCTTGCCAACGGTCGAGGAATGCGCAGTGTACCCTGTCATGGCGGACAAGCGCCTGCAAATCGTGATGCTGTCCCAGCAGCTGGAGGACGACGCCATGCAGCTGGAGCGGATTTGGAACACCTTCCGGAAATTCTCCCTGGAGCCGGGCAAAATCCCGGCGTGCTTGGAAAGCCTGGCTGACAATAAGCGTCTGGAGGCGGTACTGGCCTGTGATTGCCTGCAAAAGCCATTGCCCAAATGGACGCGGACTGAGCCGACCAGCGAATATGACAGGATTTTGGGCGTGGAGGCGTTTTACGACTTCCTCTCTCAGCTGCCCAGCGCGTTTGACGCAAGCATCCTGGAGGAGCGTCCCTTCTTGCCAGAAATCTACCAGGTGCGCACCCTCTACAGCTACCTGGAGATGCTCCTTACCTTCCTGGCCAAGGATACCCTCACCATGGTGAAGCAGCAGAAGCAGAACAACAAGGTCATGGAATTGGCGCTGCATGCGGATGATTTGCTCCTGCAGCGAGATGCCCTCGTACAGAAGCTGCTGGCATTGACGAATAAATCTGAGCAGCGGGATGGCGTCATAGCCGGGGCAATGGCCATGCTGATTGGCAAAGCCAGCGCACTGCCTGCCGATTTGGGCGAGGAACTCCAGACAAAGTGTCGGCGCATTCGCCAAAAAATCATGGCGATGCAGGAGAAAGAGCAGACGCCCGAGCAGATTATCATCACGCGCCGAAAAATCATAGAGGTCGGCTTCCCCGGCGATTCTCTGGTGAAGCAGGCCTGGGCAACGGAGTATCCAGCACAATGAGAAGGCAAAGGGAACGTCAACATTCTGTCGGTGAGCGTGGCTCCATCCTCATGGAGTACGCGATGCTCGTCTTTCTGGCGGCTGTGCCGATCTTCCTGGCGTGGAACGGCTTTTCCGTCCCCCTGGATTTTGCCGGCACCGGCGTCGCCGTGGAGTATAAGGGCATCTATGACCTCGCCAGCGGCCAGTATAAGGGCTATGGCAAGGAAATGCAGAAATTCTTTGAAATGGTGCAGAGCGGCATCGCCCTGCCTATACCATAAGCGGAAAAGACCCCACCCCCAGAAAAACAAGGAGGAACCAAATGAGAACCATGCAAAGGATTCGTTTTGCGAAGCGCACGCGGCTAGGCCGTTTCCTGTGCCGCCTGCTCGGTGACCAGTGTGGCGCCGTGGCCATGGAGTATGTCGTTATCGCGTTGCTGGTGGCCGCTGCCGTGGTCGGTATCGTAATCGTCTTTGGCAGCCGTATCGCCAACATGTTCACCCAGTCAACCAAGGCGCTGGGCACCACCGAGAGTGGCATGGAGCAACTGGCTGGCGAAGTCAAAGAGTCTCGCGAGAAGGATGTGCAGCGCGTGGAGAAGATGAGTAAACAAGGAGACACCATCCGGGGTTCCGACGAAAACGCCGGCGCGTCGGAATAACCCGGGTCAACAGGAGAAGGAAGACCCCGCGCAGGAGGCTGTAGCCGCGTGCGGGGGGTATCAATGACGGATGCTTCCCCTAATCTACATGATTGTTGCGCTGACGCCCTGGCTGGCAACGCTCTGCTGGTATGACTGGAAATGGCGCCGCCTGCCCAATGTCCTGACCTTGGGGATGGTCGGCGCTGCCCTTGCCTGGCGCCTGGGATATGGACGCATGCCGCTTTTCCTGGACGGGCTGGCAGGCGGGCTGGCAGCAGGACTTTTCCTGCTGATCCCGTATTTGCTGCGGGGGGCGGGGGGCGGCGACTTGAAGATGCTGACGGCCGTAGGTTGCTTTTGCGGCCTGGGCCGCGTCCCCATGCTGCTTTTCTGCACTTCAGCCGCCGGCTTTGTCATGGCAATTGCTCTGCTGATTGCCGGCCGGGCAGACGCCAGCCGCGTCAAACATTGGCTGCGCTGTGCTTTTGACTGGCGCTACGACCGTAAGGCCGGTCGGGAGGCATTGCCGCCTAAGAGCGACGAGCGGGCGCGGTTGCCCTTCGGCGTGGCCATTGCCATCGGCGCCTGGCTAACCATCATCATCGAAATCGTAATGCGGGCGACTGCGACATGAAGACAGCGACACTATGGCAAGACGACCAGGGCACGGCTCTCATGGAGTTTGTGCTCGTCATGCCAATTTTGGTGTTCATGATTTTCTGCATCGCCCAGCTGGCCCTGGTGTGCATGGCAAAGCAGCTGACCCATTACGCCGCCTACTCGGCGGCTCGTGCGGTCATCGTCTACCACCCTGATGACTTCAGTGACAATGGCGTTTTTTATTCGGACAAGGGCGTGGCCCATCAGGCCGCCTGCACGGTGCTTGCCTGGCTGGGGCAGCTGCCCGGCGGACCGGACAAAATGCAGATTCCCGACTGGGGGGAGATTCCCGGCTCCGGGTACATCCGCGAGCAGGTCGCCATTGATCCCGCCAATAGCGTCATATTGACGGATGTCCCGGCCGTCAAGGTGACGGTCAAATTCCGCTATCCCCTGCTGATCCCCTTTGCCGGAAACATCATCGGCTACTTCCACGGCGGCAAGGCCGAGGGGAATTGGGACGTGGTCGGCCTGCTGCCGAAAGATATGCCGGAAAAACTGGCGCCTAACAAAGTGGCGGACACGCCATGCTTCATGTTGACTGAGACGTGCATCCTGCCTATGCCTTGGGACAATAACATGTTCCCCAGGGCAGAGACGACAGCAGCTCTGGGAACCGAGGAAATCCAATGACAAAGCGAGTACTGGCAATCGCATGGAAGAGGCTGGCGTCCCTCAGAGCGGATGACAGCGGCGCCGCGCTGGTCATAACGCTGGCCGTATTCTTCTTTCTATTCATGCTGGTGTCAGCCGTCTACACCGTGGGCGAAGCCGTTAACCGGCGCATTGAGTTGCAGAAAGCCTGCGACGCCGCCGCATACTCAGCAGCCGTGGTGCAGGCGGACGGACTCTCCCGCATGGCAACAGTCAACAGAGCCATGGCATGGACATACGTCCAGATGGTGCGACGACAAATGGACTACATCACCTACCGCTGGCTGAAGCTGACCTACAAGAACTACATGGAGGACCGCAAGGCCGCAAAGAATTTCCACTTCTTCCTGATGCCTTGCAAGAAAAAACACCACAAGGAGGGCGTTGGGTGGTGGTGCGGGCAGGGCGGAAAGTCCGGCATGGACAAGATTCGCCTCAACTTCCGCTTCAATATCTCGTCGGATGACTTGAAGGAGGTGCTCGACGACATGGAATCCGCCATGGGGGACGGCGACAGCAGCGCCAGCTCATTGCCCAGCAATACCCCAGATGACATTGCCAATGTCGAGCTGTTTGTCATACGGTCGGACCTGGATGAAGTCAAAAAGGAGGTCTATGAGAAAATCATGGAGCGGACCGCTCAAGGCGAGGAGTTAGGGTCAGAGCAAATCCGGGAAATCTACCGTGAAATCTATGTCCGCGACCACCCGGAGCCGACGCCCGTTGGAAGCGACGAGTGGAAAGAGTGGGACGAGGATTTCAGGGAGTTCACCGACAATCACCTGATTTCCGAGGACGACTATATATGCACAATCTGCGGCAAGAGCAAGGGGGGAGCGGACCACGACGATTGTTTTCAAACTCTTATGGATCGGCTGAGGGCGCAGGAAAAGGAGGAAAAGGAGCAGGGGCAGGACACGCCGACCTCAAAATACGGCTGGGGAAAGAAGGTGGGCGACCAAATCCGGAACGACAAGAAGACCATTGAGATGACCAACCTGGCCCTGGACGCCATCGGCATGAACATGACCCTGGGAATCCGGCAGACAGCCCAGCAAATGCTGGAACTCAACCTGCCCAGGGACGCGGACGGGAAAATCCCCGCGGACTTCCGCTACGCTCTGCATATCCCCACTGGAGGCAACCCCTACGGCCAGGCCGGCAGCGGGGACGCATCCCTGCCAGGAATCTTCTCGCCGCTCTACAACACCGAGGAACACGAGACTCTTTTCCTCAACATGATGGACGGGGATACGCATGACATCCTGCTGGATTATTTCGCCCATGGCAAGACGGCGTCCGGCATGCTCAGTCTTCTCTCAGGGGACAAAAAGGCGCCCGGGCTGGACCAGTGGTTCATCCGCACTTATCCCCGTGAAACCCTCATCAACAACAAAACGAACATCCAGCCTACATGGGAGTCCTACCATGCGGAGGGCATCAGCCGCTCCTACAAAAATGCCAATCGTGCTGAAGGCAGCTGCATCACCGGCCAAAGCCGCGCAAACCATGTCTTGTCCATCGGGGACAATTTGGACACGGGTGGCATCAGCGACATACTGGGGGTGGGCAAGATCTTTTCCTCCATCCTTGACAGCATCAAGCAGGAGATTGACCTCTCGCCCAGTTGCCAGAACAGGCGCAGTCGATTCCCAGAAATGTGCCGCAAGGTGGACGATTCCGTGGCGCTGGTCTCCCAGTACCGCTGGTGCAGCGCGAAGTGGTTCTGCTTTTTTGTCGTCTATTCTTTCGGCATCAAGTGGCTACATCCCTTCTTCCCCAAATTCTACTGTTCAGACCACGGCTACGGAATTATTTGGATTGGTAAGGAACTCGAGGCCGTCGTGAACGGCATGTCGCGCAAGGACTACCGTCCCTGCTTTATGGGCTTTGACGAGACTTTCATTCTCAAAGGTCACGCGCGCATCTACGGTGATGACCGGGACTTGGTCGATGAAAACTACGTGGGCACCCCGGCGCGACCCTGGCTGGTTAATGAGAAATTCTTTGGGGGCGACGGCACCATCACGGTCGGACTGGCCCGTCGCCAGCGGAACCCCTGGCAGCGCGTCATGCAGTGGTTCTATGACTATGACGCCAACTCGCCAAATGTCAGCAATGGGCTTATGTCGCTGTTCAATGTCAACAAGGACAATTTCCTTTGGACCGCTAGCACTGCCCGGGCCGCCTATCGTCGCCGGAGCGACGGCTTTGACAGCGGCGAGGCCAATTACGATATGAAGTATGACGTCTCCGCCTATCCTGACGCCCTGGAGATTGACTACGCCTCAGGCGCCTCGTCAGGCATGAGAAAACTGCGGGTGGGATGTGTCTGCGAAAAGGGGGACAACAAAGCGCGCTTGGGAAGGGCGTGGAACTTGGGAACGCCTGACTGGGACGCGACTTTGTTGCCGGTGCGCTATGCCAAGCGATACATCAGCAAGTACGAGACCTGGAACGGCGACGGCGCCGGGAAATGGGATACTGCCCGACAGGACATGGGGCAGGAACAAGCCAAAGGCGCCTTTGAGACGCTTGCCGATCTGCGGTGGTTTGGTTTCGGGGAGCAGGCCGAAACCTCCACCTCAGGGCAGAATGTCATGCAGTCAGTATACATAGACGGCAAGGAGCTGGAAAACTGGCGGGCGCTGGAGAAATTGAAAATCTACTGAAATTGGAGAAGGCTGGAAAGGGCGTAATAGTCAGTCCCAGATCAGTTCCCCCAAAAACGAGAAAGGGAAGCAAACCATGAAAAAAATGCTCGGGCTGATGCTTACCGTAAGCATCGGGTTGTCCATGGCCACGGCATTGGGAGACGAGGCGAAGAAAAAGTCTGAGGCCGCGCTCTCGTCTATGAAGACGGTGCTTACGGTCACCTCCCTGCGAAAACAGGCCATTGAGAATTCTGCGGTTGCGGTCAAGACCTTTTTTCAGGCGCGCGCCGAGATGCGCTGGCAGCGCATTGCCAGCGAATATTCCGAGGAGCAGCTCAACGACTTTTTCCAGGGAACTGTATATCTGGGCACTGCCGATGTGTCGTATGCGGCATTGTACAACCCCTGGTGGGATGCCATCCTGCTGCTGAACCTCGTCGGCTTGCCGGATGTCCCCAAGGTGGAAAATTTCTGCTTTGTCAGCGGCGGCAAGTTCCGCGGCGATGCTCAGGGGCCTCCCTCTGTCCTGGAGGGCACGGTCCCCCAGGCGAATCCCTACGCGGTGGACTTGTGGTCCCTCGCTTCCCGCACCGTCAAGCACTACCAGGAACGCTTTACCGGCAACGAGCGCGCGGAGTTTGTGCGCTTGCAGCCTAATGACCCGGCAGACACCGAGCGCATCCAGGTGCGCTCTGCCGTGCGTTTGCGTTTGCTCCTCAAATTCATCCAGAATAAGACCATGCAGCGGGAGGCGCGCCGCATCGCCAAGTATCTGACCGCCGGCAATGAGGCGAAGATGCGCAAGTACTTCAAGGGCGGCGGCGGCGCGGATTTTGTCGGCACCTTTGCCAAAGTGCCTGGCGAACTCCGGGAGAACTTCATACCATATTGTTATTTCCCAGGCAAGGAGGGAACGCTCTTTGTCTTCTTCAATGCGGACATGCCCAGGATTTTCGTCACCGTGACGTATCCGCGAAAAGGCTTTGACCGTATTATGGAATGGTATGACTTGCAGGCAGCCGATAAATTTTTGCAAGTGTGGAACAGCGCTAAGAAGGAGGAAAAATGATGAGCAAGCACATTTCTTCCATTGTCGCTATTTTTCTGAGTTTGGGCATGGCGGCCAGCGCTGGCCTCGTGTCTGATTTTTTCTCGTCTTTCGCCTCCAGCGTTGATTCCGCCATCGCTGCCGCGTCAGAAACCATTGATGACGAGGTCACGAGGATGACACGCGAAGCAAAGCGGCAGGCTGACAAGGCTGTCGAAGAGGCGCGAGAGGCATTGGCCAAAGCGGACAGAGCCATCTGGGAAGCGATGGGGGATGCGCAGAGGGACGCCCAGGACGCCGCCAAGGCAGCCGAGCAAGCCCTGAAAGAGGCGGCGCGGAAAGCTGCCGCAGCGGCTGGGGAATACCGCAGCGAGGCAGAGAAGGCGCTGAAAGCAGCAGAAGAGGCATTGGCCAAAGCACGGAAAAATGCCGAAAATTTGGCTGACGGCGCGGAAAAAGCCCTTGAGGATGCGGAAAAGGAGCTGGCCAGGGCAGCTGCTGTATTGGAGAAGGCCGCTGCCTCCGCTGTGTCCGAAGTGTCAAAAAGCCTGGGCGAACTAGGCAAGAAAGTCGATGGGGTGCTGAATGGCATGGACGCACCCAAGCTGGGCGAGGCTCTGGACATGCTGCGGCAGGCTGCGGAAAAGGCGCAGAGCATGGCCAAGGAAGAGGGCGCTAAGCTCATCCAGGAAGCTGCCGAATATTTGGACAAGACTGCCCAGGGGCTAAATGTCGAGGAGGCTGTCAAAAACGCCATCAGCCAGGTCTCAAAGGCAGTTGGCAAGCTGCCGGAGGATTTGTCAAAGGGCATTGAGGAAGTGGTCTCTGCCGTTGAAGGCGCCATTCAACGCATGCAGCTGGATTCCTTGGGCAACGGGCTGGAAAAGCTGCTTGATGGCCTGGAGGGGGACGCAAAGGCGGCCGCCGCCAAGCTGATTGAGCAAATCCAGAATGCAGACAGCGACAAGGCAGCAGCAGAACTCCTGAAACAGCTGGGGAATGTGCTGAAAGAGGCTGGCGCGGACTCGGACATTGTCGAAACAATAACCGAGGAAGCAGTGAAATTGGCCAAAGGCGACGCCTCCGGCCTGGAGGAACTTGTGAAGGAATGTGGCCTTGAAAACTTAGAAAAGGTGCTCACCGAGGCTATAGGCAAGGAAAAAGCCGAGGAAATTGTTGAGGCCATCGAGAGTCTCCTTAGTGGCGACAAGAGCCTGGAGGAGCTCATGGAGGGGGGCGTTAATAAGCTCCTTGATGAGCTGCCCGCCGGAACCGGCGACGCCCTCAAGGAAGTCCTGACCGCCATCAGCGAAGGTGAAAGCGTCGATGACATCCTGGAGACCTTCAAGGACCTCGGGGAAAATGCCGCCAGGGACGGAGTGGCCGGATTGCTGGGGAAGACAGGGCTGCCCAAGGAAGCCCAGCAGACCATCATGGAGGGGCTGGAGAAGGCAGCAAACGGCGATTGGACCGGCATCTGGGAGGACGCCAAGGGGGACATGGCCTCATACCTGGGCGATAAGGTCGCCGAGAAGTTCGGTGAGGAAGCTGGCGCTGCTGTGAAAAACGCCATCACCGAAGCCCTCAATGGGGATGAGGGCTGGCTTGACTCCGCTACGGACGCTGGCGCCACCATCCTCAGCTCTGTCTTGGAGCAGAAACTTGGGGAATTGCTGGACAGCCTGGCGGCAAAATACCCCATACTCGGCGAAATTTTCAATGCGCTGGGCATTGATGGCCCAGGCCTGATGAGTGGCATCGGCAATATCTGGAACGCCATCAAGGACGGCGAGCTCGCAGAACTCTTCTCCTCCTTGATGAACGATATCGCCGAAGCCCTGAGGAACCTGGCAGAGAAACTCAAGAATTTTGCCCAAGACTTTCTTGACAACTTGATGAACGTCGTCACTGATTTCATCTCCGGGCTGATCAATGACCTTGTGGACATGCTGAAGAGCGCGGTCACCGCAGCCTTGGACGAGTTTTTGAAGATGCTCCAGGAACTGCAAGCCAAGGTGGCCAGCGCCTCCAGCTACTTCCTGGGCGCGGAGAAAGGCATGGAGTCAAAACTCATGGAAATGAAGAACTCGCTGAAGGACGCCTTGCAGAAGAATGTCTTCAAGTCACAAAGCGCCAATTGAGGCTGCCATGACTCTAACCGGTAAAAAAACATCTGGCGACCAGGGTTCTGTCTTGACGGAGTTCCTGATTGTCGCGCCGCTTTACCTGTTGCTTTTAGGCGGGTTGCTGTTGAGCAATGATATGCTCCGCTTGAAAAACAAGGTGAACATGGTGGACGCTTTCGTCACCGTGACGGGCACGAGCCGTTTTCTGGGCGGCGAAGACGGCGCCCGCGCCATCACCTCCCAGGTGTCCCATGTCTGGGGGGAGTTCATGCCCAAGTCCATCACCTCGCCCTTGATGCTCGCCAATGAATACCAGAGCGCAGGTGGGAGGATTCTGGCCAACCGCTGGAACGCAGTCTATGCCGGACGGGTGGACGTGGAATACACCATGCCGACAATGATCAGTTCCCTGCTGTCCGTGCAAAGGGTGGTCTTCGGGGACGAGAACTACCCGGAACACCAGCGGACCTTCAAGCTCTTCGCCGACCCGGCAACCGGTGAATTCCCCAGCGAAAGAGAATGCCGGTTCCATGTCATCCAGAGACATTGGACAGGCCAAGGCGGGGAGAAGGGATTCAACCGAGCGGCAGACGCGGTCAGGCTGATCGGAGACGGCATTTTGCCAAATGTGCTGTCCGATGCATGGCTCTTCACAAAAAACACGCTCGCACCGGGGACAACGGAAAGCAACGACGCAACCTATACGCAGCAATTGGGACAATATGCGGAATGAACTATTCTGTCTATTCTGGGGATTCCTGCTGATGGCGAACGTCGCTTTCGGCCAGAAGCCCGTGGCTACGCCTGCTCAACCGTCGGCGCGCCGGCCGCCCAGCTCCTGGCAGGAGAATCAGGAAATGCCGCTCTCCTTCGCGGCGGCGAAAGTGCGGGTCAAGACAAAATACGAGGCGCAGGGTTTTTCCCTAAAGCACGAAATCGCCCTGGGCAAGAGGAATGAAGGTTGCCTGCTGCTGTGGGAAAAGGAGGGGAAAAAGGTGCTGGTTATGCTCCGGCGCCTGGATGTGGACCGGACTTGCGTTTCTTACGGGGAAATCAAGGATGACGGAAAGTAATCCATATAGCTACATTGAGGCGGCGTCCATGTCCGATATGGGATGTGTGCGAACTAACAACGAAGATGCGTTCCTATGCGCGCCAAAGGCCGGATGCTATGCCGTGGCTGACGGCATGGGCGGCGGAGAGGCCGGGGAGACAGCCTCGGAGACCGTGCTGGAATGCCTGAAGAAAGCAGTGGAAAGCACGGCGCTGGATTCGCCTGGATGCCGGAAATATGCCGTGCAGCAGTCGCTCCATAAGGCCAACGGAGCCATTGTGCGCCACCGCGAAGAACATCATTATTCTGCTATGGGAACTACAGTGGTCATGCTCCTGCTGGACCCATGGAATGCGGAGGAGGCATTCGTCTGCCATGTGGGCGACAGTCGGCTTTACTGCCTGCGTCACGGCGAGCTGTTCTGCCTGACTAGGGACCATAGCATGGGCTATGAAATGAAAAGCAAAGGCTCCAAGGAAGTGCTGTCAGACAAGGTCGCCAAGGCGCTCACCAGGGTGGTAGGAGGAAGCGGACTGCTGGTGCCAGAATGGCAGAAGATTGCTATCTGTCCAGATGACTTGCTGCTGCTCTGCTCCGATGGCATTCTGGAGGTGTTGTCTGACGAGAAAATCCAGGCAGTCATGCAGGAGAAGAAGGCGCCGCAGGCCATTGTCGAGGAGCTGAAGGAAAGAGTCATGGCGGCTGGCGCACCAGATAACCTGACTGCTGTGTGCATGCGAGTCGCCAGCCAATTGCCGTTGCCGGAAGAGGTCGATGAACTAGAACGCGAGGAAAGCGACCTGCTCCTCAAGGTCGCGGAGGAAAGAAGAGACTATGGAGCATAAGAATTCGTTTCTTATTCTGTTTTTGGCGCCGGTGAAGGAGTTTTTGGAGGACGACAGCGTCTCGGAAATCCTCATCAACGGCCCAGAGCAGATTTACATTGAACGGCGCGGGAAGCTGGAGCGCACCGAGGCGAAATTCCCCAGTGAACCGTCCCTGCGAGCGGCCGCCTCCAACATCGCCAAGTCGGTTCAGCGCCTGCTAAACGATGATTATCCGCGCTTGGACGCCCGCCTGCCAGACGGCAGCCGTGTCCACGCCGTCATCCCACCGTTGAGTCGCTGCGGCACGGTCATTGCTATCCGCAAGTTCAAGAAGGACACTCTTTCCATTGCCAAGATGCTTGACTACGGAAGCCTCTCCCCCGATGCGGAAAAGCTGCTGCGCGCCTTGGTGCTGATGCACAAAAATGTCATTGTCTCCGGTGGAACTTCCTCTGGCAAGACTTCTGTGCTGAATGCCTTGAGCAGCTTCATCCCCAGCAACGAGCGGGTGCTGGTCATTGAGGACGCCAGCGAATTGCAGCTCCAGCAGGAGCATGTGGTCAGCTTCGAGACCCGCAGGCCTGACAAGAATGGCCAAGGCGAGGTGACAATCCGGGACCTTCTTGCCTCGTCCCTGCGCCTGCGCCCTGACCGCCTGGTCATCGGCGAAATTCGCGGCGGCGAGGCTCTGGATTTGCTGCAAGCGCTGAACACGGGCCATGCGGGCTCCATGTCCACTATCCATGCAAACTCGCCCATGGATTGCCTATTCCGGATGGAGACCTGCGCGCTGCTCAGCGGCATTGAAATGCCGCTGATGGCGTTGCGCTCCCAGGTGGCCTCTGCCATTGATGCCGTAGTCCATACTGCCCGTCTTTCTGATGGCTCGCGCAAAGTCGTCGCCATCTCCGAGGTGCTCCCTTTGAAAGGAGGCGAATACCAGGTCAGGGATTTGATGGCCTGGCAGACGGAAGCGGTGGAGGCGGACGGCAAAATCCGCGGCGCCTTTGTGCTGAAAGAGCCGCCCACCTTCGTGGGCCAGGCGTCGCTCCTGGGCATTGAATTGCCACTGACACAGTAAGTTCACGAGGGAAGAGATGAGTGATCAGCATTTATTGAACCCCGGCGACGAGTTTGAAAAATACACGGTGGTGCGTGAACTCGGCCACGGTGGCATGGGCGCCGTGTTTTTGGTGCGGCACCGGGTGCTGGATACGGACTTCGCCCTGAAAGTGCTCTATCCCGAGGTGGCCAAGCGCAATCAACAATTCGTTGAACGCTTTATTCGGGAGGCGCGCCTGGCGGGGAACATCCGTCACCAGAACCTGATTGCCGTCTATGACGCAGGTCAGAACGAGAAAAACGGCATGTATTACCTGGTGATGGACTACGTCGCCGGGGGCAGTGTGCGGGATAAGCTCAAGCAGAACCATTACCTGGGACTCACCGAGGCAGTGGCCATCATTCGCCAAGTGGCCTCAGCCCTGGAAGCAGCCCAAGAGCGCAACATGGTTCATCGGGATATCAAGCCGGACAATATCATGTTCGATTCTAACGGCGTGGTTCGTCTGGCTGACCTGGGAATTGCCAAGGCCTCGGACGGCCGGGACACAAACCTGACCGTCGAGGCGTCTGTCTTCGGCACGCCGTCCTACATGTCCCCAGAACAGGCTCGCGACGCCAGCAAAGTTGACACCCGCGCCGATATCTACAGCCTCGGAGTGGTCTTCTATGAGATGCTGACGGGAAGGAGGCCGTTTGTCGGCGAAAACAACATTGAAATCCTGACGCAGGTGATCGACGGTAAGTCGGCGCCGGATGTGAGGATGTATTCCCCAGAATTGCCCGAAGATGTGGCCAGGCTGGTGATGGACATGCTGGAGAAGACACTGGCAAAGCGTGTGGCGTCGCCAACAGAGCTTATCCGGCGGCTGGACGCGCTGGATTTGTCCGGCTATGAAGAGACGGAGCAAGCAGACAATGCCAAAGGCGCGGCGATGTCCGCCTCGGCACCGCCATCAGCAAAGCCAGGAGAACAGCCGCAGGATGATCCGGAAGTGACCATGCCGACCATGGTCGGCCCAATCCAAACTCCAGCCGCCGCACCGCCTGCGCCGCCTCCAGCACCTGCCGCCGCGCCGCCTGCGCCGCCTGCATCGGCCGCGCCTGCCGCCGCGCCGCCCGCCACTGCGAAAGTTGATTTGACGCAGGATATGACCGAGCCTCCGGCGGCCTCTGTCCCGTCCGCCGCACAAGACGGCGCTGGCAAAGGGCAAAGCAAAGGCAAAGGCAAAGTCATTTTTTTGCTGGCACTGATTTTAGCCTTTCTTGTGCTTGGTGGCGTTGTTGCTGCACTCAAAATTTCGAAGGGCAGTAGAGCCACTCCTGTGCCTGGGGAAGTCCTCACCGAAAAAACCGATAAAGGTTCGGACGGCATTAAACCAGATACACCGCCGACTGTTTCAGGAGATGGCGGCGGATTGACAGAACCCACTGCATCCCAAAAAACGCTGGCAGTGGCTGGAGGAGACCCAGTGACTCCGGTCGGGCAGGAGGCCCAGAAGCCGCAACCGCCCAAGCCGCAACCGCCTGTAGTGGCAGATGGTGGCGGTACAGCGGCGCCGGCTGGGCAGGAGACTCAGAAGCCGCCGCCCAAGCCCCAGCCGCCTGTGGTGGCAGATGGTGGCGGCACAGCGGCGCCGGCTGGGCAGGAGACTCAGAAGCCGCCGCAGCCGCCTGCGGCGAAAGAGGAACCCCCACCTGTGGCTGTTGCCGTTGTCACGACTCCGTCAAGCCAATGGAAGTCTCTGGGGAACATCAGCGATGGCACGGTGGTGGTTTTCGGCGAGGATAACAGCAGCAACATTTCTCTGTACAAGTACTTGGAGACCAATGGCGGCTTTGACAGTGTCGCGTTTCGCGGCGCCGCCAGCGACGTCCGGGAATGGGTGCGTCAACTGGGCGACATCTTGGCGAGCAACCCAGCGTTTGTTGCGGTGGTTGTCACCAATGAAAAGAATACTTACCAATTCCGCAGCGCCATTGAGGGAATTGTCAAGCTCCTGCCATCTTCCAGCGCCGTGTTCCTGGTTAATTCTGGCGACATGGGTGTCTTTGACGCCATAGTCCATATTTGCACGCCAGTGGGGATGTATGTCCGTAAGTGGGGGAGCAATAAGGAACTCACAGCATACATCCAGGAGTTGAAGCAGGAACAGGGATGGTGACAAAAGACCCCATTTCGAGAAAACGGCGCTGGGATTTTTCCTGCCGTATATAGTTCAAGCCCGTACTTCGTTTAGGATTATATCTCGCCCTTTCAGAGCTTATCCCATCTCACCCAAGGCGGCGCCAAGCCTGGCAGGCCCGTTTGCCCTGGGCTGGTATGTCTCGCCTCGTTGGGACTCTTGTCGCTCCGCGACATACGTCAAATCATATTTCCCAGCACAAAACTTCGCGCATCAACCCAAATTCAGGATATAATACTTTTTTCAATAGTATTTCCCAGTTTCTGATATTGCTGGTAGAGTTTTTCATAGGCAGGCACATTCTTCGGTTCCGGCTGGTAGTTGCGTGCGTAGCCACTGCCCATTTTTTCCATGGCATTGTCAAGGCTGTCATGTACCGATGCAGCGACGGCTGCAAACATGGCCGCGCCTAGCGCACAAATCTGTTCCGCTGCAGTAATTTTTACTGGCATATTTAGAACATCGGCCATCATCTGCATGACAAATGGCGATTTATGGCTGATACCGCCAGTGGCAATGATTCGCTTGACTGGAATCTCTTCCCGAATGAAATGATCGACAATAGCCCGTGCGCCAAAGACGGCACTTTCAACCAAGGCCCGGTAAAGCATCGGCGCAGTTGAGCCTAATTGCAGACCGGCAAGCAGGCCGCTGAGCAGGGGATTAGCGTTGGGGCTGCGTCGCCCGTTGAACCAGTCCAGAGCCATCACGCCAGTGCTTCCTGGTGCCAGCGTCGCGGCTTCCTGCTCAAGCTGCTGTAAGGAGACTACCCCGCCGCCATAGGAAAGCAAGCGCTGGAACCAGGCAAAGACATCGCCGAATGCCGACTGGCCTGCCTCAAGACCAACCAGCCCAGGCACTACTGATCCATCCACCTGGCCGCAAATTCCTGGTATGCAGCGGTTTATTTCCGGTGCAACAACAATATCGCAAGTCGAGGTGCCGCAGACTTTCACCAGGTCGCCAGGCTGAATCTGTGCACCAACAGCGCCAAAATGACAATCAATACCGCCACCACTGATAACGACGTCCCGGGAAAGTCCCAGCCTCGAAGCCCATTTTGCGGACAGGTACCCCACTGCGCAATCCGCAGTGTAGGTTTCCTGATAGAGACGTTGCCGCAGGCCGCCTAACAGCGGGTCTATTTCGCGCAGAAAGCTTTCTGGCGGCAGCCCACCCCAGCTTTGGTGCCACATAGCTTTATGACCTGCCGCACAGCGGCTCCTTGGCAATGTCAACGGATTAGTATGCCCGCACAATTCGCCGGCCATCCAGTCACAATGTTCGACCCAGCTGTAAGCCGCTTCGCGCACCTGAGCGTCGGTCTTCAGGATATGCAGGATTTTGCTCCAGAACCATTCGCTGGAATACGTCCCGCCTTCATAGCAACGGTAATCAACTGCGCTTTCAGCGGCACAGGCATTGATGCGCGCAGCCTCCTCAAGCGCAGTATGATCTTTCCAGAGGATAAACATCGCATTCGGATTGTCGGAAAATTCTGGCAGCAGAGCCAGCGGCGTGCCATCCTTGTCCACCGCACAAGGCGTCGAGCTGGTCGTGTCCAGGCCAATCCCCCGCACGAGTGCTGCCTGCTCCGGTGTCAAAACCGACCGGATGGCCGCCTCCATGGCTTCCAGGTAATCCAAAGGATGCTGCCGGTATCGATTCTCCGGCAGATTGCAGAATTTCCCTTCGCTCCAGCGGCGATAGGGCTGTACATTGGTCGCAAGTTGCTCGCCGTTTTCGCTGACCAGCAGCGCCCTGACGCTGTCTGAACCAAAATCAAGACCGATTAACAAATTCTTCATTTGGCATACAAACTTTTATAAAGTAATACCGGTGTCAGTTTTTCCCCCAGAACCGTTGTCCTGTCTGTCCACTGTTAACACCTGAACAGGACGTCTTATCCTGGCTTGTTCAGGTTTGCGGCAGCAAACCCACATCTTCAAGCAAGGCCTGTACCTGTTTACGTTCCGGAATCTGGAATGCCCGAAATGGTTCTGTCATACAGTCATTGCAGATTCCCAGTATGTTCAGGGCGCATTTGAGACCCTTGATAAAGGTTGACGCGTAGCGCCCACACTGGTACAGGCGGCGCAAACGATACAGCTCCTGCTGCAAACGCAACACTTCCGTCAAGTCTTGACGCAGGGCTGCCTGGTAGATATTCACGAAAAGACGTGGATGCAAGTTAGCGCCGCCGGAGACTCCGCCATGACCGCCGAACAGCACCGATTCGGCAAGCAACTCCTCTGGCCCCATCAGCAGAGAAAAGTCTGGACGATGCTGCATTATCCGCAGATATTCATGATAGCGGATCATATTGCCGGAACTGTCCTTAAAGCCGATGATATTGGGAATATCCGCTGCGCGTCGCAGGGTGTCTTCGCTGATATCGATCTTTGTCATTGCAGGCATATTGTACAAATACAGCGGCAGTGGCAGCTTTGGAGCAAGGTGTTCGAGATATTCAAGCAGTTCCGCTTGCCCGGCCGGAAAATAATACGGTGGCGCAAGGACAACGGCAGCAGCTCCACAATCAGCAGAATATTCTGCTAGTTCGATTGATTCTACAAACGACGAATGGGTGATGCCGACCAGGACCGGCACACGCCCTTTGATCAGTTGACAGCTACTGCGCACCAGTTCATGCTGCAGGCGTTTCGACAAGCCTGGGCCTTCCCCGGTCGTGCCCAGCAGAAACAGCCCGTTGACGCCACCAGCGAGAACATGCTCGATCAGCTTCTCCAACCCTGTCTGATCAAGGGTGTCGATATCTTGCAATGGCGTAACTAACGGAGGAATCACCCCCCGTAATGGAACAGACAAATTCATGCTCATGATGATACTCCGGAAGTCAGAAGTAATTCAGATTTCATTGTCCATATTCATTTCCAGGGATTCAAGCATGATGCCGAAGGAATCAGCTCCCGCCGAAGTTGTTTGAATATGCAAATAGCTTATCCCTGTCTTAGTTGGGCGTAAAAAAGCTGTTGAAAGGATGTTGCCGTCATCAATTTGGAACGAAGCATCTTTGTTTTCACAGTTCCATCGCAATGTCAATGTGTGCCAGCAATTCAGCATTGCTTCAGACTGATGCTCAAAGATGCCAAGTCGGTCGACTTCCACAGCAATGGATGCATACTCCACCGCAATCGGATCACTTGGGTTGATCCAGCGGTCAGCCAAAATAAAGCGCGTTCCTTCACTCCCTTGCACCTGACGGAAACGAATCCGGACAATGCCTGAAAATGCAGCCGGGAAATTCCAAACGATGCCCTCGCAGTCTGAAATCAGCCGTGGATCAGGATGGCGGCCGATTAACATCACTTCACGGTCAAGCCGATCAGGATGCGGCATAAGAACTGCGCCAGGCCGACGGTTATACGAACAATGACCGGTTATGCCGCGAAAACCTCCGGCAATGCCTTTGTAGTAAAGATGATTGGAAATATGGCGAGTGCCATGACAAAAGTCTTCGCAACGCGATTTCTCATCCAGCCATGCAGGATCAAACAGCACAAAGCGACGACAATATATGTTTTGTCCTGCCGCCAGCAGAATTTTCCCATTCGGAAGTTCAACTGCTTGATTTTGATGAACACTCTTGTCAAAATGCTCGAAGCCAAACATCTTAGAGCGAAAATCGGCATCGTTTCGGGCTGGGTTCAGCAGCACCTCTCGAAATCCGCGCCAGGTTTTGCCGCAGTCGGATGATATCGCGGCATGCAGTGCATCGCGATTGGTAAATGCATCTTCCCAGAAGCCCTTGATAAGATCATCGGTATTCCCCCCTACTTGGGAACGGTGGTCGACTTCGGGCAGCGGAACCGTGTTGTTCCATATTGCCAGAAGTCGATCCCCGGAAAGACGGTACAACCCTGGCATCGTCGCACATGCAAAGAAAAGCGATGGCGCCGGCTTTGACCAAGTCAGCCCAAAATCCCGGGAAACTGATTCATAATGCTGATCGTGAGCACAACGCAGCAAGGCATGCAAGGCGCCATCCGGATATTCGCAAATAACTGGTTCAATCCCGCAGTGAATCCAGCGCGCGCCGCCGTGTCCGGGCAGGGGCGAGGCCGGGAGTTCCGGAGCAATGCAGTCAACCTGGTTCCAGGTTTTTCCATCATCATCAGAATAAAGGACTCCCCAACTCACGATATTGTTGCTGTCCCGATACTCAAAGCCGGCCAGCAGGCGTTTGATTCGCCTTAATGGCAATATCTGACGCTGGATATGAAGGTTAAGCCCCAATATTTTACGGGTAGAAAAAGGTCCATCCGGGGATTCCGCTTCAGTACAGTATACCCCTGGTTCGGCATAGGAGGCCAGAAATGTATTCCGCAGACTAAAATGGCCGTCATGCCTTCCCCCGTAATTATGAAGCACGATCCAACGCTTGCTCCACGGGATTTGGGTCATAGCGCCAGGATGGGGCTCTGTGATTGGCTCCGTAATCCAATTCAAGCCGCCGTCATGGCTCTTCATTACGATAGGAAGCATATCTTCCGGGCCGCACGATTCGTCATGCAGAGAAGAACCGTAATGCCGGACCTCACCATCCGGCAGCACCATCATATCCATGTGAGCATCATCCGGCACAACACCGGTGACTACAGGAGCCCAGATTTTTGTCCGGTACATTTTATCTTTCCCCTTCCGTAATTGCGAGGCTCAGAAAACTGAACCTCTCGTGCTAAATCACATTTTTAAGGTAAAAATGCAAGCGGCGCCTCCCAGCCCGTAGGGGCTGCATTGTCCTACGCAATTCTACACTGGTTGATTACCAAAACCACCTCGCCGTGACTACCGACAAATGCCCGCTTCATTCCACAGCATAGACAGCAGGCTGGTCAAACCAGACGGTCTGGCCAGGGCCAAGGCAGTCGCTCATCAGGATGACCAACTCGTTGACTCCGGCCGGCACTTCGGCAACGCCGACGCCTCGCCGCCAGCCTTGGGCATCAGGAGTCGTCTCATAACTGATGAATACGTCCAAGTCCGGCACCTTCCAGGCACCGTCATAGACCCAGCGGACGCGGACGACCGGGTTGTTGCCTGCCTGGCACCAGGTTTCGACGACATACCAACGACCGGCCTGCACCGGCGCCTTGACGATTATGCAGCTGGTGCGAGTGCCTTCAGCCCGGGCAGAGAAATTGTCTCCACGGCCTTTGGTGCTGTCCAGTCCGAATGAGCCGATTTTTTCTTGCAGCTGCCAGAAGCTCCAGCCAGGCGGCAAACTGCCAGCGACCCAGTCCTCGGCTGGGGCTGGCATGGCGGCGCCGGTTGCGGGGGTGCATTCCGGATTGGAAACTAGGTTGACCAGGTCGCCAGTTTTCTGTTTTTCAGCCAGCCACTGGCGGCCGGCCGCCAGCGGGTCGCGCAGTAGCACCAAGGTACGGCTGAATCCAGGCAGGATGTCTTCCCAGGTCTCGTTGTCCTTGTTGTTTCTGGTTACGTCCCACTTGATCCAGTCATATTTTTCGCCGTAGACCCAGCAGTATTCGTCTGCCGTCTGCATAGCCTGATTGAAGTTTGCCTGGAGGCGCTTGAGGCGGGAGCCGTCGAGTTCGGGGAAATACCACCGCGAAGTCGGATCAGTGTTACTGTACATGTCCAGGTATAGCCCGAAGCCGACTTGGACTTGGTTGCGGTATTTGGCGTGATTTTCGGGGGCGACGAGGCACAGGGCATTGCGGCTGATTTGCAGGGCAGATTTATAGAAGTCGTATGTTTCGAACCGATGGCTATAGGCATTTTCGGTAGCGTCGACCATGACGGCGTCTGGAGGCAGGGCGTCAAGCAGTCCGTTAATAAAAGGCACCCAGAGATTGCCGACGCCAGCGACATTGGCGGCCTGGTCGCTGCGCAGATACAGCTGTGGGTTCATGCTGAGGAGCCAGAAGGAGAGGAAAACGGCATCCGGAAATTCGGCGCTCATAGCGCGCATTACCTGGGCGCCGCGCTGGCGCGCAAGGGCAGCCGTTGTCTGGTAATCGCCGTCTTCTGGGAGCAGGGTGTACTGCTGGGTTTTCGGAGACTTGTATTCTTCAGGATCCATCAGAATGCCTTTGCAGCCGGACTGTTTGGCCAGCCAGGCAAGAACAGCGAAATTGTGGGCTGCGTTGGCCCAAGCGGCATCATCGTTCCAGGCCAGGCGACGATGAGGCGCCCAAAAGGAGCTGATGAGGTTATGGCGCAATTTGCCGCTGCAAACAGCCTTGATGTGCTCAAGGTCTTCGGTCAGCCATTGGCGATCCCAAGGCTGGTCAGTATAGGCGGCGCTGGACTGGCGGAGCTTGCCATCCGGCGACTTGATGTATAAGGTAATCGAAATGCCGTCTAACGGCAGAGCTTCCAGTTTTTCCAGGTTGCGGTGTAGGTCTTCCGGAGTGACTCGGAGCAAATCCCAGCTGTGTCCAATCAGTTTTTTGCGGCCAGGCTCAGCTGCGGCCGGGATGCCGCTGACAGACTTTCGGATTTGTGCGGTTGCGGCTGGCCCGAGGTGCTGGCCACTGACGGTCAGCAAGCCGCAGATAGAGGCGAGGAAGAGTGCATTTTTAACGGCCATGTCGTGGGATTCCTTATCGGGTGCAGTGAAGCTTGTCATGGCAAAGCTTTCCAGAACTCCGATGTCGTAGTGTGGCTCCGTGACGCATAGAGGATGTTCTAGGTTTGTCCTTTCGGGGCCAAGCAATTGCCTTCCAATCAGCCGGATGGGGCGAACAATGCGGTTTTCTTCAGCTGGCGCAGGGTGGCGTCAGGGACGCGTTTGGGTCAGGATTCCGCCGTGTTGGAGCATCCAGACGTTTTCATATTTGGTTCCATTGTAGGTGAGGATGTAATTGACGGTGTCGACGTGGCCATCGAGGTAGCAGACATTGCGGCCGCCGGAATGGGTGGCGTACTTGCCGACCGAGCCGAATTGGTTTTCATAGAGCATATAGAGCCGAAAGCCGCCGTAGCCGGACGGGTAGCTCCCCGCAACAGCCTGGAAGCCCCAGTTATCGGCAAAAGAAGCGATGGTGGACGGATTGGAAGCCCTGGCCAGGTGTCGGAGGTACTCTGGCTCACTTCCGGTGGTCGCTTGTTTGAACCAGTTATGGCCGTAGCTAGAGAACATCGGCTCCCATGCCCACCATGCCTGCGGGGTAGCGTTGCTTGGGCAGATCAGCATGTCATACATATAGGCGTTAAACGTGGTGCCGCTAGACAAAGTGCAGGGGACGGTTTTGTGGGTCTGTGGCAGGAAGCCCGAGTAGTACAGCCAGTCTGGCCAGTTGAAGTTGGCGTTGTTGGCGCGAGCCGGATGCCGCAACTGCGAGGAAAAAACACTGTCGTTGTTTTCGTTTGAGTAGAGCATTTCGACCAGACCGAGCTGCTTTAAGTTGTTTTTGCAGGAGATTGCGCGCGCCTTTTCACGCGCTTTTGACAAGGCTGGCAAGAGCATCGCCGCTAAAATCGCGATGATGGCGATGACGACCAGCAGCTCTATCAACGTGAAGGCGGCCCAGTCTGTCGCAGTTCTCCCCTGCCTTTGTTCTGAAGTCGCAAACCATTTCTTTTCCATTGATTGCCTCCTTGGTTCTGAAGCTGCAAACCATTTCTTTTCCATTGATTGCCTCCTTAGTTGGTGCAAATCCAATCTATTTGTCAATAAGCTTCGTCACGGGCATTCATTCGTCATTCGCTCCGCTTCTAACATTTGCCGTGTTCTGCAAAAAACTCTTCGGCAAACATCAGGGCGGCAGTTTGCGGAAAATGTTCTGAGTGCGCCGTTGCTGAGCGCACTTCGGTTTTCAGTCTCCAGTTGGCCAGGCCATAACTTCCCATTTTCATTTTCACCACATCCAGGGTGCACTGCGGACAACGTGCCGTCCAGGCAGGCAGAAAAATCGCCTGGGGATTCAGCAGATAGGCGACATTGACCGCAGCATCACCAATGCTGGAAAAAACTTCCGTAAGCAATTGTGCTATGAACATGCTCCCCCCCTCGACGGCTTTCACGACTTCATCCGGCGAAATGTAGTTATCCCCAGCCCGCGGCCCCTGAATGGCAAGATTGGTGCCATTTTTACGCACTTCAGATATTTTCTCCCCGATTTTGCTAAAAATCGCCTTGTCATAAAGCAGTCCGCCGCGCCCATCCGGGCCGATTTCCTGTGTGTCGTAAAGCTTCATATAGCCTAATTCTCCGGCGCTGCCCTGCCATCCGCGATATAATTCCCCGTTGCAGAAAATCCCCATGCCAAGCCCCTCGTCAATGGTCAGAAAATGCTCCATGCCAGCGGCCGCCCCAAAGCGTTTTTCTGCCAATGCATAGATATGCGAGATATTGTTCAGCATGGAAGGCAAAGCAAAATGCTTTTGGAAAAAGTCCTTGAGGTTGAATTCATATTTGGGAAACATGTCGGATGAAAACACTTGCCCGGAGGTAAAATCAATGATGCCAGGCAAGGCCACGCCCACCCCTAGAATCTTCTTCGCGTCAACCTGGTCGATAACTTGAGCCATTTTGTCCTTGATGAGAAGAAGAAAACTTTTCGCCGACAGCAACGAATCGCCGCCTATGGAATGATGCTCCACAACCTGCTGCTGGGCATCAAGTAAAACAATCGAAGAGGCAGACGCCGAAAAGAATGCGCCAAGGGTGTAAAACAAATCAGGCCGCAAAGCCAAGCCGATTTTCCGGCGTCCGGCACTCAGAGGCTCAGACAAAGACGGGACTTCAAGAACAATGCCGGAATCAAGCAAACGGGAAACACTCGAGGTAACGCTGTTCTTATTCAAACCTAAAAGAAGGCCAAGGTCAGAACGCGAAATCCCAGAATGGGTATAAATAGCCTTAATGACCCGACGAAGCTTCAACTGCTGGCGGGTGAGGGTGGCTTCTGGCTTGAAGAAAAAATTTATCATGGCGAAAAAGTTGGAAATAAATGTGCGCTAAAGTGGGAACGCACTAGACCCATTGATATTACCCCAGTCAGAAAAAACAAAATTAAATTACCCAAAGCATGTGTAAACAGATTTAAATAAGATTGACTAGCAACACAAATGTACCGCCCAACAAATAATTGTCAAGCCTGTTTTTTCCTTTTTTTGCAAATAAAAAGGGAAAAAATAACCTAATTAGTCCCTTTTTAGGATTAATTAGGTTATTTGATTAGTAAATAAAAGCAAAAAAACATAATTAGTCCGATTTTAGGACTAATTTAGCCTCCTCCGAGGCTGGCTTTTTTGCGGGCATAGGCGGGAGGGGAAATGTAGCTTTGTGGCTGGTCGCGTCATTGGAAATGTGGTCAGCGACAACTACGTCGGTGTTATGACGAAAGAAGTGGATGCGGTAGACAGTGCACTACTATCGGCCAGAATTTTGTTTTTTGGGAAAGATTTTCTTCAAATCAACGTTTATGTTTCGCCCCTTCAGGGCTCAAGGTTTAATTACGTCTTACCCAGGGCGGCGCGAACCCTAGCGGGTCCGCTTGCCCTGGGCTAGTATGTTATGGCCCTTCAGGCCGCCAGCAAGGCATACGTCAAGGTTAAGCTTGAGGTTTGAACTCCATGCGGCTGGCGCCGTTAACGACGTCTGCAGATGCAGAGCTGCAAATGCCCTGAAGGGGCGAGACATACCAGCCCAGGGCAAGCCGGGCCGTCAGGCACGGCGCCGCCCTGGGTGAGGGTGGAGTATAATTTGGAGCCCTGAAGGGGCGAGACATAAATTAGGCTGTGGACGGCCGTCCACCCTAAGGACATGGTGGACGGTGTGGACGGCGGCTGCCGTATGTCCATTATCCATCGTCCACTAACTGGTGTCAATCCGTGGCTTTTTCGCGGGCACCGCCTGGCAGCACACGTTCGGACAAGTCTATTTTCGGCGCTCTCTGGGCCAGTTGCGGCCCAGTGAAGACAAAGGCCGGGTAGACGATGCCGCCAGTGCCGAGTTCGGAGCTGCTGTTGTGGATGACCTGGATGGCGAGGAGGTTTTCGCCTTGGTCAACCAGGGTTCCAGTCAGGTCGAACGCCTGGGGCTTGGCAAAGCCAGCGCCCATGCCGATGTATTGGCCGTTGCACCAGACCTTGACCACGGAGTCAATGCAGCCGAACAGCAGCCCGGCCGTTTTTTCAGCCAGGGCGGGGAATCTCACTCGGTACCAGACCGCGCCATGGACATAGCCGCCCAGGCCCTGCGCGTCCCAAGTTGAGCTGTAAGTCGCTGTAGTGATGTAATTCTCGTCATTGATTTCGGGTCGGAAGAAGCCTATTTCATGGCCAGCAGCATACGGGTCCAGCATGGTTTTGAGGCGGTCGGGGATTTTGAAGGCGATCTTGTAGTCGCCGCTGGAGTATGTCTGCATGGCCTCAAGCGACTCTTTCCAGAAGCGATTCAAGTAGATTATAGCGCCATGTGAGGTCAGCCCCTGCTCGCGGGCCAGGTAGTCTTCGAGGTCTTGCTTGAGGGCATCGAAATGTTTTTGCGCAGTAGCGAAGTCGAACTGGTGCAGGGCATTGCGGAAGTCGAAGAACATCTGCATCTGGCGCAGCGGGATAGCGGCTATTTCGATGCGTTCGCGGTCAGCCGCAGTGTCCGCGGCGGCGGACGCCTTTGCGAACAGTTCGTTGGCTCGGGTTATGAACGCCTGGTCATAGATAAGCGGGAAGGCGTAGTATGAGCCTGCTTCCTGGCCGGACTCTGTTTGCCGCATGGTTTGCATCAGGTAGTATTCTTGCATGAGCGGGGCGGCCTTGCCGTAGGCTTTGCGGCAGAAGTCGTCCAAGAGTTGGCGCCAATCCTGTTCAGTGTCCCAAAGCAGGCGGGCTTCGACGTAGTTCGTCGGCGCTAGGCAGGCCCAGTAGCGGACGCTTTCATTGCGCACGCCGAGGATGCCTATCTGGCGGTAATACGGCAGGTCCTCGCCCCAAATCTTGATTTTGCTGAAAGGCATGAAGTTCTCGGCCAGGTTCCAGTTGTAGCCGCGGAAGAACTTGACGTTGGGCAATTCGCCCCACTTGTCAAGGATGTTTTTGAAATAGGCCCTGGTTTTGCTTTGCGGCTCCAGGGTGCCGTGGAGCCGTGAGTAGGTGATGTCAGCGATGACGATGGCCAGGCGCGGATGCGGCCGGTGTCGGGTCGGGATATCGGCATGATTGCTGTACAGGTAGAAGCCGAGGTGCAGGTTCGGGAATTCGGCTTCGAGGTTTTCCAGCAGGGTGTTGCAGAGCAGGATGAGGTTGTCAGTCACGTCCATGGCGCCGCTCATTGGGTCACGTCGCCCAGAGCCGCTCAAGTAGCTTTCGACTGATTCAGAGAAGCCGCCGCCATCCGCTGGGCCAACGCCGATGCCGACGGTCGCGTCCGCCGGCCAATTGTTTTTCCGGAAGGTGTCCCGGATATGTTTTTCGAACAGTTCGATGACACGCGGGTGGGTTGGTTCGAGCTGCGGGCCTTGGCGCTTGAAGCTGCCATCCAGCTGGCGCACCAGGGCGAGCATGTCGGGATTGGCGTCAAACTCGGCCTTGTTGGTGCGGATGATGTCTTGCCAGACGTGTCCGCCAACGTTGATGCGCGGGTCCCAGACGCCGTCGTTCTGCAGTTTATGGCGGCGTTTCCACTGGACGTATTCGCGGTATTCCCTTTCGATGTAGGTCGCTTGTCCGCCGGAGTACCATGGGCAGCGTACGGAGAACGCTGGCGCTTGGCTGATGTCGAGTTCAGGCGTGATGACGTCTTTTTGGGTTGGGATGATTTCTCCGATGTCTCCTGGCATCACCCAGTCGCAGCCGAGTTGGCGCAGCAGTTCATAGATACCGAAGGCCAGGCCAGAGGTGCTTTCGCCGCTAATCAGGACGCGATTGCCAGCGGTTTTGAGGCGGAAGCCCTCGCGGGTGGCGCTGGTTGCGGTCAGTGTTGCGCCCAGAATTTGGGCTTGGCTGCCGATGATAATCGCTGGTTCGGCTGCCGGGTCTGGCGCTTGACCGGTCTTTATCTGTAAACGCGCGCCGCTCATTTTTTCCAGGTGATAGACCAAGTCTTCGACGGCTAAGGCCAGGGCTTCGTCCCGATAGTCGTCAAGAGTCTGGCATCGGTCTGGCAGGCGCACTGGCTCGTTGACATAGATGGCTGCTACCGGTTGCCCGGCTCGAACCAGTTCCACGCCGGCTGCCGCCGCTGTCGAGGCTGCCATTCCCGCGATCATCATCCATACTTGTCTCATGCCAATCATCCTTTGTTGAGGTTGCGCTGAGGGTGTTGTGTGCTGCCATGTTCAGGGTCACGGCAGGTGGTAGATGCCGGGCTTGTCAAACCATGCGGTTTGATTTGGTGCCAGGTTGGTTCCCATGAGCAGGATGAGCGAATCGGCTTCGGGCGGCACATCGACAAAGCCGATGGCTCGCCGCCACACGCTCGAGTCCTTGCTTTTGTCAAAGCTGACTATGACGTCCTTGTTGGGGACGACCCATTTGCCTTCCTTTTGCCAGCGGGCGCGCAGGGATGGACTGCCTTCGCCAGCGGAATAGCCCTCGATGATGTAGGTATTGCCTGGCGTTACCGGGGTGCGAACGATGAAGCAGCCGTTGCTGACGCCGGTGGCGCGGGCTGAATAGTTGTCGCCGAGGCCTTTGGTGGTGTCGAATCCAAAGCTTCCTTGTTTTTCGTCATAGCGCCAGAAGCTCCATCCTTCCGGCAGGTTGCCAGCTGTCCAGTCGGCGGCGGCATCTTTCAATTCGCCTTTTATAAGCGGTGAGCAGTCTGGGTTGGTGACTAAGTTAACGAGCGTACCTTGGGCGAGGCCCTCGTCCACAATCTGTCGGCAGACCCTGTCTGGGTCGGCGATCAGTGCCAGGGTGCGTTCAAAGCCTGGCAGTTGGTCTTCCCAGGTCGGCGCATCGCGGTCTTTGAATTTCCAGTCCCACTTGATCCAGCGGAATTTTTCGCCATAGACCCAGCAGTACTGGTCAGAGGCGCGGCTGGCTTGGGTGAAGTTGGAGCGCAGGTGATTCAGGCGGGAGCCGTTGAGCGGGCCGAAGTACCAGAACGATTTTTCGTCATTGGTGTACATATCGAGGTAGAGTCCGAAGCCGGCCTGGACTTGGTTGCGGTATTTGGCGCGGTTTTCCGGGGCTACCAGCATGGGTGCGCACTTGGCGATTTCCCAGGCGCTCAGGTAGAAGTCCATGTCAGCGGCTTTAAACTGATAGCCATGTTCGGTGGCGTCGACCATGATGGCGCCTGGTGGGATGGCATCCAGGAAGCCATTGAGGAAGTGCGGCCAGAGGATATCGCGGGAGTGGGCGTAATCAGCAAGGTCGACCTTGCGCTGATACAATGTTCTGTTCATTGAGAAGAACCAGAACGCCAGCAGGGTGATGTCAGGGTATTCGGCGGCCATGGCCTGCATCATCTGAGCGCCGCGCTGGCGGGCCAGGGCGGCCGTTTCTTCGTAGGCGCCGTCTTCGGGAAGAAGGGTGTACTGCTCTGACTTAGGGTAGTCTTCCGGGTCTATCAGCAGGCCCTTAGCGCCGCCTTCGCGGGCGATCCAGGCAGCGATGGCCATATTGTGGGCGGCATTGGCCCAGGCCGTGTCATCGTTCCAGGCCAGGCGTTTTCGCGGCGCCCAGAATGTGCAAATCAGATTGTGCTTGAGGTTCCCCGAGGATATCTGCTTGACCCGGCTGATTTCCTCTTCGAACCAGCTGCGTTCCCAGGGCGGCGCCGTCATCGCGGTGCGCAGGTTGATCTGCTTGCCCTCGGCGTCCTTGGCATAGATGCTGATGCTGATGCCCTCCAGCGGGAGTTTTTCGAGCGCCTCCTGGTTGCGTACCAGGTCCTGGGTGTTGACCCACAGCAGGTCCCAGCTATGGCCGATAAAGCGTTTTTTGCCGAAGTCGTCAGCGTGAGTAGCTGTCAGCGCCAATAGCAGCGCCAGGAAAAACGAACAACGCATGGTCATCTCCTTGGGTTTGGTGTTGTCCCGTCAAAAACAATGTCTTTGCAGTATTTCTTAACTTGCTTGTTTTTATATGCTTGCGACTATTTTTCTCTGTCCTGCAATTCAACTGAAAAAATCATTGCAGGTGGTAGATGCCGGGTTTGTCGAACCATACGGTTTGATTTGGTCCTAGGCCCATCCCCATGAGCAGGATAAGCGAATCGGCTTCGGGGGGCACATTGGCAAGGCCGATGGCTTGCCGCCACTGGCTCGGGTCTTGACTTTTGTCAAAATAGACTATGACGTCCTTATCGGGGACGACCCATTTGCCTTCCTTCTGCCAGCGGGCGCGCAGGTATGGACTGCCTTCGCCGACGGCGTAGCCCTCTACGAGATAGGTATTGCCTGGCGCTGCTGGGATGCGGACGATGAAGCAGCCGTTTCTAACGCCGGTGGCGCGGGCTGAGTAGTTATCGCCGAGGCCCTTGCTGGTGTCGAGTCCGAAGTCGCCTTGTTTCTCATCAAAGCGCCAGAAGCTCCAGCCTTCTGGCAGGTTGCCGGCTGTCCAGTCGGCGGCGTCATCTTTCAATTCGCCTTTTTGAAGCGGCGAGCAGTCTGGATTGGTGACCAGGTTGACCAGCGTGCCTTGGGCGAGGCCCTCGTCCAGGAGCTGTCGGCAGACCCTATCTGGATCGGCGATTAGTGCCAGGGCGTGTTCGAAGCCTGGCAGCTGTTCTTCCCAGGTTGGCGCATCGCGGTCTTTGAATTTCCAGTCCCACTTGATCCAGCGGTATTTTTCGCCGTAGACCCAGCAGTACTGGTCGGATGCGTGGCAGGCTTGACTAAAGTTTGCGCGCAGGTGATTCAGGCGGGAGCCGTCAAGGGGGCCGAAGTACCAGCGTGATGTTTCGTCATTGGTGTACATGTCGAGGTACAGTCCGAAGCCGACCTGTACCTGTTTGCTGTATTTGACGCGGTTTTCCGGGGCTACCAGCGTTGGTGCGCGCTTGGCGATTTCCCAGGCGCTTTTGTAGAAGTCTTGGTTGGCGGCTTCAAAGCGGTAGCCATATTCGGTGGCGTCGACCATAGTGGCGCCTGGGGGGATGGCATCCAGGAAGCCGTTGAGGAAGTGTGCCCAGAGGATGTCGTGGGCGTAGGCGCAATCAGCGAGGTCGACCTTGCTCTGATATAGCGTCCTGTTCAAGGAGAAGAGCCAGAACGCCAGCAGGGTGATGTCAGGGTATTCGGCAGTCATGGCCTGCATCACTTGGGCGCCGCGGCGGCGTGCCAGGGCGGCTGTCTCCTCGTAGGCGCCGTCTTCGGGCTGGAGGGTGTACTGTTGCGTGCGGGGGTAGTCTTCCGGGTCCATCAGCAGGCCCTTGGCGCCGCCTTCGCGGGCGATCCAGGCAGCGATGGCCAAGTTATGGGCTGCATTGGCCCAGGCCGTGTCATCGTTCCAGGCCAGGCGTTGCCGCGGCGCCCAGAATGTGCAAATCAAGTTATGCTTGAATCTGCCCGAGGAGATTTGCTTGACCCGGCTGATTTCCTCTTCGAACCAGTTGCGTTCCCAGGGCGGCGCCGTCATCGCGGTGCGCAGGTTGACTTGCTTGCCTTCGGCGTCCTTGGCATAGATGCTGATGCTGATGCCTTCCAGCGGGAGTTTTTCGAGCGCCTCCTGGTTGCGCACCAGGTCCTGGGTGTTGACCCACAGCAGGTCCCAGCTATGGCCGATAAAGCGTTTTTTGCCGAAGTCGTCAGCATGAGCAACTGTCAGCACCAATAGCAGCGCCAGGAAAAGCGAACAGCGCATGATTATTTCCTCGTGTTTGGTGTTTGCCGAAGCCGACCTGGCATTCTGCTTGAAAGGCCGGATTGACGTCGCCGCCTGGGCCGTCAGCTCTTTGACTGGGTGGCGGCGTCCTTGGGTATGTGTTTGCCCATCAGATGGAGGATGCCCTGGAGGATGGTGGCTGGATGCGGCGGGCACCCGGGGATGTAGAGGTCTGGCTTGATGACGTCTTCCAGTCCGCCGAGGCATTCGCTGCTGTCCTGGTAGATACCGCCGGAAATGGCGCAGGCGCCGCAGGCGATGACCCATTTGGGGCGCGGCATGGCGTCGTATGTTTTTTGCAGGCCGATCAGCATATTGCGGGTGACCGGGCCGGTTACCAGCAGGCAGTCGGCATGACGCGGTGACGCAGTGACAGAGATACCAAAGCGGGACAAGTCCCACGCCAGGGTGTTGAGGACGTTGAAGTCAAGTTCGCAGGCCGCGCAGCCCCCCGCAGAGACTTGCCGGATGACTAAGGACAGTCCGCAGAGGTCTTGCAATTCCTGCGGTGGCTCGCCGCGCTGCTGTGGGTCAAGCAGTCCTTCCCGGCAGAAGGTCGACAGGTGGAAGTCGGTCGGGTTGAAAGTAATCGCCTTGGTTGGGCAGGCGGCGACGCATTCGCCACAGAACAGGCAGCGGCCCATATCAATGGACAGGGCCTTCTTGCCGCCCTTGGCGTCGTCGGCCGGGACGATGGCTTTAGTCGGGCAGACTTGCTGGCAGAGGTCGCAGTCAGCGCTGCATTTGGCCATGTCAATGGATGGCCGGCCCAGGAAACGATCAGGGAGGTTGGGCGGGGCAGGGGGGAACTTGCCGGTCTGGTAGCCTTGTTGCAGGCGTGCTTTGAGGACGTTCAGCATAGGATGACCTGGGAGTTATGGTTGATGGCCTGCCTGTTACAAGTCATGGCCGCAGTAGGACAGATTGAAGCTCTTGTTGCAAATAGGGAAGTGCGAAATCTGCTCGCCGCGCATCGAAAGAGCCAGGCCAAACCAGTTGTGGAAAGACGGATCGACGATTTTATAGCGCCGGAAGGCGCCTTGTGCGTCCGTGACCGCGACGTGGCACATTTCGCCGCGCCAGGCTTCGACCAGGGAAACCGCGATGGAGTCTGGCGCCAAGGCTGGCAGGGCAGCGGCGGCAGGCGTGGTGCGGTTGTCCTTTTTCCAGATTGCCAGTTGCTCTTTCAGCCAGTTGGTCGAGGCGGTGATTTCGTGGCGTCGGATCAGGGCGCGGGCGAGGGTGTCGCCACCAGAGGCCTCGGAGCGGACCGGGGCAGTGTCAGCGTAGCAGGCGTAAGGGTGCGAAAAGCGGATATCGCAATCAAGTCCGGAGGCGCGGCCGGCTGGGCCGACCAGGCCAATGTCGTGCGCTGCTGCCTTGGACACAGGGCCGGTGTTTTCGAATCGGTCCAGGACGGCCGCCGCCTCGAACATCAGGTCAAGCGCGTTATCGACATCCTTGGAAACGTGACCCAGCCAGCGGAGAATTTTTTCCGCTTTGGCAGGCGTGAGGGCAAATTTGACGCCGCCTGGGCGGACGAGGTTGCGGCCGAAGCGGTTGCCGCAGATTTCAGCGGTCATGTTGAGGAATTCGCCGCGCAGCCGTCCGCAGAAGGACGCTGTAGGCAGGAAGGCCACGTCTCCAGCCAGGGCGCCTAAATCGCCGACGTGGCAGGCCAGCCGTTCCAACTCAGCCGCGATGCCGCGCAGAAGCAAGGCGTCTGGGCTGGGCTTGAGGGATGGGGCGAGGCATTCGCAGAGTTGGGCGTATGCCGTGGTGGACGCGATGGTGGAGTCGCCGGAGACGGTCGCAAGCATCGGCAGGGTGCGGCGATCCGGGCCGCCCAGGAGCATTTTCTCGACGCCGCGATGTTGGTAGCCGAGGGAGATTTCGAGCGAGTAGACGTCTTCGCCTAAGCATTGGAAGCGGAAATGGCCTGGTTCAATGACGCCAGCATGGACCGGGCCGACAGCGACTTCGTGGGCGCCTTCGCCGTCCATAGTGAAATAGTCGGTGTCGCCGACCGTGATGGCTTTTGCAGGGGTTGCTGGCGTAGCGGCGGCATTGGGCATCGGCGGCTGGAAGCGGATGGGCTTGAGCCAGGGATGGCCAGGGATGGCGACGCCGTACTGTTCTGCCAGTTCTCGTTCGAACCAGGCTAAGGCCGGGCATTCTGGGGTCAGCGAGGCGAACTCGCCTTGGACAATTGTCCTGGTGAGGTCGCAGGTGTGGTCTTTGTCATGGGCGAGGACGGCGATCAGCTCCAGGCCCTGGTTGACGCCCGGCATGGCGAAGAACGCGCTCACGCGCCGTTGCTGCTGGTTGACCAGGTCCAGGAGGGTTTCCCGGAAGGTGTTGACAGGCAGGTTCGGCACACGCTGCAAGGGGACGGCGGTGTTGTTGGCGATGGTCAGGATGGTGTCGGTCATAGTCACAGCAGGTCTTTCATCCAGGATATAGCAATGAATCCGAGGGTGAGGATGGTAAGGGCGGCAGCGCCAGGAACGATGGTCAGCCTTTCGGCATCGGCATCGGCCAGGGCTGACTCACGCTCCGCACAGGCGGACAGGGGCGTTCCTGTGGTCATGCTGATAAAGGTGGCGGACATTCCAGCAAAGATGATGAGCAGGAGGACAAGGATGAGGAAGGAGAGCAGGGGCGGCATATTGGCGATGAGGATGAATTCAGTCACGAACAGGGGCGAGGGCGGGGTGCCGCAGATAGCGAACAGGCCGAACAGCCAGAGGATGCCGGTGCGTGGCATGCAGGTGAACAACGCGGTCACGCTTCTGACCGAGGTGGTGTTGAAGCCGACGAGGATATTGCCGGCCAGGAGGAAGAGCATCATTTTGGTGATGGAATGAGCGACGACGTGGGTGTGCAGGACCTCCTGGCAGTAGCAGAGCAGCAGGGCGCACAGGCCCATGTGCTCAATGCTGGAATAGGCGAGCATGCGTTTGAAGTCCCTCTGGCGGATGATGAGGAAGGCGGCGACTAGGACAGAGAGGGTGCCGAGCACGGCCAGTAGTGTTTTGCAGAGGGGAAGGACGACTTCAGGCGCCAGGCGGAGGACGCGGATGATGGCGAGCAGGCAGCAGTTGAGCAGGGCGCCAGACAGCAGCGCCGAGATGGGCGCGGGCGCCTCGCTGTGCGCGTCTGGCAGCCAGGTGTGGAATGGCGCCAGGCCCATTTTAGTGCCGAAGCCGGCCAGGCAGAACACGAAGGCGAGTTTGTACCAGACCGGGTGGAAGACGGTTCCGGCGGCAATTAGGTCTGCGAAACTGAGGCTGGCAGGCGGGTTGGGGGAGACTTTGCCAGCGTAGGCCAGTAGCAGGATTCCGAACAGGGCCAGGCCAATGCCGAGGGAGCAGATGAGCAGGTATTTCCACATTGCCTCAAGGGCGCCTTCCGTGCAGTAGAAGAGGATAAGCGGTGCGCTGGCTAAGGTAGTGGCTTCGATGGCCACCCACATCAGGCCGAAATGGGCAGCCAGGATGCTGAGGTTCATCATGCTGACAAAGGCGAGCAGGAACATGACAAACAGGTAGCGGTGCATGATGCGGATGCCCTGGGCGCGATAGGTGCTGTGTTTTTGTGCGGTCGGCAGCCAGAAGAAGGCATGGATGGCGACGGCTAGGAAGAGTCCTGAGGTCACTTGCAGGAAGAAGCTGTTGGTGGCGTCGGTCGCAAGGACCAGGTTAGGCCCTATGTAGAAGCTGTACAGGTCACGTTCGGGGAAGAGCAGCGTGGCGCCGGAGAGAAGGCAGAGGCAGACGCCGGCGAGCGGAAGCAGGCTGAATAGGGCCTGTTCGCGCTTGCGCAACAGCGGGGCGAGCGCAGCGAACAGTAGCGGGAGAGCGACCATGAGCAAGGATAGCATGGCAGATTTCCAGAAAAGATTAGGAGTTGCGGTTACAGGCTGGCAGCGGGCGGGTGTTGTTCAATCGCCGAGGGCGTTGAGGGAGTGAGTGTCAATATGCTGGAAGCTGCGGTTGATATTGAAGACAGCGATGCCCATGATGAAGACCAGGGCAAAGACGTCAAGCAGCAGTCCCAGTTCGACGAGGAGTCCGTTGTGGATCATCATGCCGGTGCCAAAGATGCTGACGCCGTTTTCAAACACCAGGAAGCCAATCACCTGGGTGATGGCTTTGCGGCGGGTGATGATGAGGAACAGGCCGGTGCAGATTGTGCTCAGGGCAGTGGGCACAGCCAGCACGGATGCGCCATGAGGCTCTGGAGGCAGAAGGCTGCCAATCCAGAAGGCGATGCCAGTGAGCCCGAGGATGATGAGCAGGGACAACGAGTAGCCGACGAGCGGCTCCAACTCGCGGCGGACGTCGGTTTTGCGCATGGTATAGGAGAGGAGTGCTGGCATCAGGACGCCCTTGATGATGATGTTGAGGAACATGACCAGCAGGTATTCCCAGGCGTTGCTGTCAGGCGAGTGCGGCAAGGTCAGCGGCATGAGCCCAAGCAGGATGCCCTGGGCGGCGACGAGTTTGATGCAGTGCATCAGCCGGCTGGAGCTGACCAGCAGGAGATTAAGGATGAGGAAAGCGCCGAGGATGAGGTTGAGGCTTTCGTTCATGGCAGGTGCCTCCCGGTAAGGATAGTCAAGGCCAGGGCAATGAGGGCTGCGCCAAGGGAACCCAGCAGAAATTGTGGAAGTTTGAGGAAGCGGAAGCGGGCTGTGATGGATTCGATGATACCGATGACGACGCCGATGAGGAGGATGCCGAGGATGTGGAGAACCATCATCAATCCGGGCGAGCCGAAGTCGCCGGGGATGAGCATGAGCATGACGAAGGCGGCCATAAGCCAGAGTTTGAGGCAGGAGCCGTAGACGATGAAGCCTAAGTCTGGCCCGCTGTAGTCGAGAACCATGGCCTCATGGATCATGGTCAGCTCCAAGTGGGTTTCTGGATCGTCAAAGGGAACCCGGCAGTTTTCAACGAGGAGAACGATGAAGGCGATGCCAGCGGCCAGAGTAACGGCTGCAACTACGGTTGGAACTTGGGCTGGCAGCGGGCAGGTGAGCATATTGGACAAGTCCACGGAGCGGCTGGCGGTTGCCAGGAAGCCGAGGACTGCGAAGAGAGACCCTTCGGCTAGGGCTGCGAATTGGACTTCGCGGCTGGAGCCCATGCCTTCAAAGCTGGAGCCGGTGTCCATAGCGCCGAGTACGAGAGCGAAGCGCCCCAGGCCGAGCAGATAGGCGAAGAGGAAGACGTCGCCGGTGAAGGCAAAGGGGCTTATCTGGTTGGCGTAGGGCAGAAAGAGCATCGCAACCATGACGGTTGCAAGCGTGATGAGCGGCCCCCAGGCGAGCAGTCCGCAGCTGGTCGTGGTGCGCACGCAGCCTTTGCGGAGGAGTTTAATGATGTTGTAGTACGGCTGCAAGAGTTTTGGCCCGCGGCGTCCGACGAGGATGGCTTTGGTTTTGTTGATGATGCCGGTGAGCAGCGGGGCGAGGAGGAGGGCGGCGATCAGGCCAGTCCACCAGAGGTAGAGGTTGTTGTTCATGGCGTTAGTCCGGGAAGGTGCTGGTGCAAGTAGAGTCTCCGTTATGGCGCAGGGGCGGGCGGAACCGTGATATGAGGCGCCGTTACGGCGGCAGGGGCGAGGTCTGGCTCTTCGATTTGCGGGGTGTCAACCGGGGTCGGGGTGGCGGCCGCGAAGATGAGCATAGCAAGCAAGGCGATGACTGCCATTAGGATGTAGATATGGAGGTAGCCGGACTGGATGCGCCGGGTACGGTCAGCGATGCGGCTGGTGATGAGGTTGATTGGCCGCCAGAGGTAGTGGTCAGCCGGGTCGGTGACGTCGATGTCAACGCTGGCGCTAGTGGGGAAGTAGCCTTCGGGGGGCTGGATAGTGCGGTTCTTGCCTTTAGTCAGATTGAAGAAGTCGGTCAAGGGCTGGGTGAAGGCGGTGCCGGTGTATTGCATGCGTGCGGTTGGGAGGGCGTAGCCGCAGTCCCAGGTGCATTTAGTCTCCAGCGGCTGCTGGCTTAGGCGCCGGTCGCGCAGGTATTTCAGAGCAACGGTCAGCACGATGGTGAAAAGGGAGAAGTTGCGGATGGCAGCCAGGGTTTTGCTGCCATAGATAGCAAAGTCTGGGATGAGTATCGTGCCGGTGGCATCCGCCTGGCTGAGAACTGCGGGCAGAACATGGTTCCAGAGCCAGGGTGCGGTAAGAAAGACGATGACAGCCACGCCAGAGAGAAAGAGCGTCGGCGTGCGCATGGACTTGGGCGCTTCGCGGGCGTCTTTGATGGCGGCGCTGCGCGGCTCTCCTTGGAAGACGGCAGAGACCGCCTTGCTGAAAGTGGCTGCGGCCAGGCCGCCGGTCAGAGCTAAGGCGACAGCAGCGAGCATGGCAACTCCCAGCATGAAGTTACTGCCGTTGACGACGCCCTGAAAAGCCGCCAGGTAGATCATAGCTTCGGAGAGGAAGGCGCTGCCAGGAGGCAGGCCGCAGAGGGCGCCGGCATGGCAAGCGAACACGTTTTTGGTGATGGGCATTTTTTTGCCAAGCCCGCCCATTTCATCCATGGCTACGGTTCCGGTGGCTTTCTGCACGGAGCCGGCGAGCAGGAACAGTGTTCCTTTGAGGAAGGCGTGGTTCCAGATGTGGAGCATGGCGCCGCCGAGTCCACAGATAGCCATGGCGGTATTGCCCTGGTCCATGCCAAGGAATCCCAGCCCTAGGCCTAGGAAGACGATGCCCATGTTTTCAATGCTGGAATACGCCAGCAGGCGTTTGAGATTGCTTTGTGCCATGGCGAGGAGGATGCCCATCAACGCACTAGTCACGCCGACGGCGATCAGTATCCAGCCGAGCAGGGCTGGCGTGACGGGCGGTAGGAAGCGCATCATGCCGCAGATGCCGAGGTTGACCATGCCTGCGGACATGACGCCGGTGGCAGGAGCTGGCGCGGCATCGTAGGATGGCGGCAGCCAGACATGGAGCAGCGGGAACCCGGATTTCATGCCAAAGCCGAGCAGGCCGCAGACCAGGGCAGCGATAGAGGCGGCCTGGGAGGAGGTGTTGGTTTGCAGCGCGAACATCAAAATCAGGAGGAGGGCGCCGGCGTGGCTGGCGAGGATATAGACCCAGGCAGCAAGGCGGACCTTGATCTCCTTGTGGTTAAAGGCGACTAAGGCAAAACTGGTGACGCACATTGCTTCCCAGGTCAGCAGCAGTTCGATATAGGTAGCGGCAGCGGTGACCAGCAGCATGGACAGGAGGGTCAGGTTGAAGAAGAGCCAGTAGACGCCTTGGCGGTTTTCGCTGCATCCTTCCAAATAGCCGACAGAGTGACAGGCCGCAGCAATGCCGACGAGTACGACCGGCAGCATGAAAAAGCCGGACAAGGCGTCCAGGCGCCAATCCAGCCACATCCAGGTGAACTGGAATTTTTCAGCCCATTGGAAGAGATGAGCTACGGCGAGGATAAGGCCGGCTGCACAGCCAAGGATAGCGCTGCCAGCGCCGACTCGGCGAGCCATGACCGGACGCCCGCACAGGAACCATGACCAGAACGCTCCAAAAAAGAGCACGAAAAACATGAAGGAGAAAAGCGAAAAGCTGAACACGGTTGAAAGCGGCACGGCGCGACTCCCAGCGGATAATGGTCAGAAATGGCGGATGAGCAGAGAAAAGCTCGAAAAAAGGAAGGCGTCAAACAGCAAGGAACCTGGGCAGAGGAGAAATCAACGTAATATATATACTATACTTTTACCCTGCACTTTTGCCAGTTCGAACTGAGGGTGGAGCCATGTTTTTTCAGTAATGTGCAATATTCCTAAGCCTTAGGGGCTGGACGCAATAGGGTAAGGCATATTAGTGGACAGTGAACAATGGACTTTAGTGGACGTTAGTGGACGATGGACTGTGGACTTTAGTGGACATTAGTGGTGAGTGGACGTGGACATCAGTGGACGTTAGTGGACTGAGGAAATAGGGCAGGGGCGAGAAACTGTTGTTTTATCCGCAGATGACGCTGATGACGCAGATTTTTTTAGGGTGGGTTGTAGGGGGGAGTCAGCAGCGCACCGGTTGAAATGCAAATGTGCGAAACATACGGCAAGCCCAAGCTTGAACTATGTACAGCAGCCGCTCACTATGCTCACAGTCACGGAATGGCAAATATCAATCGGGTGACCGATTGCCAGGAAAATACCTGGAGGCAAGCAGCGGTGGCTTGGCAAAGCTGCCTACGCAGGTTACATTATAGTTTTGGTTAACATTCCGCGCTGCGTTGACTTGGAGAAGGCTAAATGCGGAGCAGTTCTGTGGTTGCGACCCTGCAGAGGCGGCGTTTGGATAGGGCGAACTTAGCTTGAAATCAGATAAAAGAGGCATAAAGATGAAAAGCATGGCAGGCGTGTTCATATTGGCGCTGCTCGTCTGCGGCTGCTCTTCGACTCGCTTTCTGCATTCGCCGTATCTGGATAGCCAGAAGACTGCCGACGCGGCGTCTTTAGTGGGGGAATGGGAAGGCGTCAACCTGATGGACAAGTCGCGTGTGCGTTTGACAATTTCCCTGGATACGGTCGAAGGCCAGGAAACGGCGAGCAGTATCGTGATCAAGGGCGCCATCATTCGCGACGGACAGTCGGAGCAGGTCATCCCCTTAGCCGCCCAAGCCTTCAAGGTCGGCGATGAGACGTTTTTGGCCGTGCAGGCGCGAACCGATGACGAGGCCTTTTGGAAAGCCTGCGGCTATGGCGGCAGCAGCGTTCTCCTGGTTCGTCCGTATGTCTATGTCGTGCAGACCGCGTCCTCCCAGGAGGGCATAATCGTCCGCCTGGTTAATTTTTTCCCGACAGGCTCCAGTGAGGCACCGCCATTGTCGGCATCGATTCGGACGGCGACAGACGACCAGCGCCTGGTGCTTAATCCGACGGCAGAGATACAGGCGGCGTTGTGGGATAAGAAGTACGAGTTGGAGGATTTCTTGCAGCTTCGGCACGTCAAGCCGGAATGAGAAGCGTCCGGTCGTCGGGATTTGGTTTACAGGTAGCGGAGAAGCAGGCATGGATTATGCGTCGCAGTTGAAAAACTTAGTCAAGCAGAAGGAATTTTTCGTTGGCTTTGACAGCGACGGCTGTGTTTTTGACACGATGGAGATCAAGCAGAAAGAGTGTTTCTGCCCTGCGTTCATCAAGCATTTTGGCTTGCAGGCGGCGAGCAAGTATGCACGCGAGCTCTGGCAATTCATCAACTTGTATTCGAAGACGCGCGGCTGCAACCGTTATTTTGCGATTCAGCACGCATTGCGTTTGATGAGTGAGTGGGACGTGTTTGCGACGCGGGGGATTCGCCTGGGCGGAATGCCGTCTCTGGATGCTTGGCTACAAGAGGAGAACAAGCTCGGGCTGCCGGCTTTGCAGGCAAAGGTGCAGGCGTCAAAAGACGCTGACTTGACCCGGGTGCTGGCGTGGTCAGTTGAGGTCGACAGTCGGATCAAGGACATGGTGTATGGCATACCGCCGTTTCCCGGGGTTCATGAGAGCCTGGAGAAGCTGCGCGGCCAGGCTGACATGATCGTCGTCAGCCAGACGCCAGTGGAGGCTTTGCGGCGCGAGTGGGCTGAGCATGGCATTGACGGCGATATGCGTTTCATAGCTGGCCAGGAGGCCGGCTCCAAGGCTGACCACATCCGGCTGGGGGCAGTCGGCAAGTATCCCAGCCGCCGCATCCTGATGGTCGGGGATGCCTTGGGCGACCTCAAGGCAGCGCAGGCTAACGAGGCGCTGTTCTATCCGATTATTCCTGGGCAGGAGGAAGCCTCCTGGCAGCGTTTCCACCAGGAGGCGATTGGGAAGTTTTTAGCAGGCGCGTATGACAGCGCATACCAGTCGGGCTTGATTGCTGAGTTCGACCGGGCGCTGCCAGAGCGCTTCAGTTTCAGGCTGTAAGCTGGAAGGCTATCCGGCATAGATGCTTGAGTCAGAGCAACGAGAACCAACGAAGGAGAAATTGAACATGGGTAAAGCAGACATCGGCCTTATCGGTCTGGCAGTCATGGGTGAGAACCTGATCCTGAACATGGAGAGCAAGGGTTTTACGGTGGCGTGCTACAACCGCACGGTCAGCAAGGTTGACGACTTTGTGAATGGTCGCGCCAAGGGCAAGAAGATCATCGGGGCGCGCAGCCTGGAAGAATTGGTCGCCAGCCTGAAAGGGCCGCGCAAGGTGATGTTGATGGTGAAGGCTGGCCAGGCGGTGGACGATTTCATCGAGAAGCTTATTCCGCTGCTGTCACCGGGCGACATCATCATTGACGGCGGCAACAGCCATTTCCCAGACACGACTCGGCGCACGCAGTACCTGGAGAGCAAGGGCCTTCTGTACATCGGCACTGGCGTGTCTGGCGGCGAAGAGGGCGCCTTGATTGGCCCAAGCATGATGCCGGGCGGGTCGCCGGCAGCCTGGCCGCACGTGAAGGATATTTTCCAGAAAATCTGCGCTCACACCGATGCTGGCGAGCCGTGCTGTGACTGGGTCGGGGAAAATGGCGCTGGCCACTTTGTGAAGATGGTTCACAATGGCATTGAATACGGCGACATGCAGATGATCTGCGAGACCTACCATATAATGAAGTCGATTGGCATGACTAACGAGGAAATGCACAAAGTCTTCAGCGAGTGGAATGAAGGCGAGCTGGATTCCTACCTGATTGAGATCACCCGCGACATCCTTGGCTATAAGAATGAAGAAGGCCAGGCAGTGGTTGATTTGATCCTGGATACAGCCGGCCAGAAGGGCACTGGCAAATGGACGGCGATCGCGGCCCTGGACGTCGGTATGCCGCTGACCCTGATCGGCGAAGCCGTGTTTGCCCGCTGCCTGTCCGCCCTCAAGGAAGAGCGCGTCGCTGCCAGCGGCATTTTGAAGGGCGTTGTCCAGCCGTTCAAGGGTGATCGGGCGCAGCTTATCGACGATTTGCGCCAGGCTCTCTACGCCTCGAAGATCGTCTCGTATGCGCAGGGTTATCAGCTGATGATGGCGGCGGCAGAGGAGTATGGCTGGCATCTCAACTACGGCGGCATCGCCCTGATGTGGCGCGGCGGCTGCATCATCCGTTCCGTGTTCCTGGGCCGGATCAAGGAGGCCTTTGACCGTCAGCCCGACCTGAAGAACCTGCTGGTGGACCCGTTCTTCAGCGACATCATGGAAAAATCGCAGCAGGCTTGGCGCCGGGTGGCGGTGACAGCGTTGCAGACCGGCATTCCGATGCCGTGCATCACAGCGGCGCTCAGCTACTTTGACGGCTACCGCTGCTCGCGTCTGCCGGCCAATCTGTTGCAAGCCCAGCGCGACTATTTCGGCGCTCATACGTACGAGCGGGTCGATAAGCCGTGTGGCGAATTCTTCCACACTAACTGGACTGGCCGCGGCGGCAGCACCACCGCTAATACGTACATTGCGTAAGCAGCTTCGACGTCAATAAAAGCTAAACAAGAACGCCAAGTCCGGCATTGTCGGACTTGGCGCTTTTCGTTAGGGGCGGGGGGCGAATGCTGAATGTTGAATGCTGAATGCTGAATGTTGAGGCGCGAGGCGCATTTCATAATTCATAATTCATAATTCATAATTCATAATTCATAATTCGTTAGTGGCGAGCAACTGTTCTTTTATCCGCAGATTACGCTGATTTTTTTAGGGTGTATTGTAGGGAAATCAGTTCCGTAGCGGCAAAAACGCTAAAAGCGCGAAACGTACGGCAGCCACCGTCCACTATGTCCACGGCATCCACGTCATTTTGCGCTGTAGGTGCTTAGCCATGCATAACCCCAGGCTTTAGCTTTAGCTTGGGGATAGGCATGGCTAGAAAGTGAACTTCCTAACATTTTTACACTCAATAGCGTATCTCATTGAATTATAGGACAATACAAAGTTAGTATTGAGTGTAAAATAACACTCATAATTTCCTTTTGATTTTTGATACAATCACTTCATAATCAAGAACATAAGCTTTTCAAGTGTAAAAAATTCAGGAAACTAACATAGAAAGTGGTGCCGTGTAAAGATGCTACAGTTAGCGCTGAAAATATGCTGTCTGGGTGGCCGTTATCAATCGTTGGCCGGTTGCGCGAAGCCTGGAAAAGTCCTCCAAAACGGTTGCGAAAAATTGTGAGTGCATTAACTTACGCAGAGACGGTGTTGCAATAGAGGAGCTGAAAAAGCATGCGGAAAATCAAGGCAATATCACTTTTCAGCGGTGCCGGGGGAATGGATATAGGATTCTTGCGCGCTGGCGTGGAGATATTGTGGGCTAATGATTTTGACAAGAACGCTTGTGAAACTTATAAAAAGAATATAGGCGACCATATTGTATGTGAGTCTATTTTGGATATTGACTACAGCACGCTTCCTGACTGTGACCTTATATTCGGGGGGCCGCCTTGCCAAGGATTTTCCGTGGCTGGGAAAATGGATAAGAATGATCCCAGAAGCGGGTTGATATTCGTGTTCCAAGATATTGTGGCAGCAAAGCGCCCCAGGTACTTTGTCATGGAGAATGTCGCCGCCTTGGCGAAACTTGAAAAATTTTCAGATGTCAGGGAAAGGCTTTTCTCCAAGTACCAGGATATGGGATACCATACAAGGTATATGGTGCTTGACAGCAGTGATTTTGACACGCCACAGAAGCGAGAGCGAATGATTCTCATCGGCACAACCGACACCCTGGACAGAATTCAATTCCCTGAGAAAAGCGGCAGAGTCATATCAGCCCGTGAAGCCCTCCAGGGGCTGGATTCCCCAGGCATCGGCAACAACCAGGGAATATGCAAGGCGAAAATCACTGTGGCTTCCTATCCTGTATTAAGAAAGTCACCGTACGCTGGGATGATTTTTAATGGCATGGGCAGGCCAATAAACCTTGATCGGCCGTCCCAGACGCTTCCTGCTTCAATGGGCGGAAACAAGACGCCAATCATTGACGAGAAGCTCCTTAGGGATGCCGATGCGGAGGATTGGCTGAAAAACTGGCATGCTTTCCTGCTGCAAGGAAAGGCTTTTGATGCATACGCCATAACTGTTCCTCCGCATTTGAGACGAATTACGGTCAGCGAGGCAGCGCGCCTGCAAGGCTTTCCGGAGAACTATGAGTTTTGTGGCTCGCAAAGCCACAAATACAAGCAAATCGGAAATTCTGTACCCCCACCACTTGCCTATCATGTCGCAATGTCGGTGGTTCGTTCTTTCGAGGGAGGCGTTAATAACAAGACAGGGCAAGTGCCTCTGGCGTACTTGCCCTGTGTAAGGTGGAATAAATTATAGGAAAACACCATTTTGGGGCAACTGTGGCTTGTAGCGAAAACACGCCTCGCCGCCAGTTTGCTCAATTATTTCCAGTGATGCCGAATTGGTTCAGTTTGCGATGGAGAGTTCGGCGGCTGATGTTGAGCTTCTTGGCTGCCTGGGAGCGGTTGCCTTTGCATTCGGCCAGGGCCTGGAGGATGAGGGCGCGTTCATTGGCCTTGATGTCCAAGTGATTTTCCGAGGCGGCCAGCTCGGCGGCCGCTTCTTCGGCCGGTGCCTGGAACTGGTCGCTGACAGCTTGGCGGATATTGGCCGGGACGTCATTTAAGGTCAAGGTGGTGCCGCGGGCGAAGACGACCATGCGCTCCACGCAATTGCGCAGCTCGCGGACGTTGCCGGGCCAGGTATGGGCCATCAGGACTTTGACGGCGTCGCCAGTGATGCCGTCGATGTGCTTGTTGTTCTCTGCGGCGGTGTGCTGCAAGAAGTGGTTGAGCAACGGCGGGATGTCCTCTGGCCGTTCACGCAGGGGCGGCAGAACCAGGTTGACGACATTGAGGCGGTAGTAGAGGTCTTCGCGGAAAGTGCCCTCGGCCACCATGGCTTTCAAGTCACGGTTGGTGGCGGCGAGGAGGCGGACGTCAACCTCGATGGTGGTGTTACCGCCGACCCGTTCAAAGGTGTGGGTGTCAAGGACGCGCAACAGCTTCACCTGGGTTGAAGGCGTGATTTCGCCGATTTCATCTAAGAACAGAGTTCCGCCGTCAGCGTGTTCAAAACGTCCGATAACGCGCTCATTGGCGCCGGTGAAGGCGCCTTTTTCGTGGCCGAACAGTTCGCTTTCGAGGAGGTTTTCGTTCAAGGCTGCGCAGTGGAGGGCGATGAACGGCTTTTTGGCGCGGCTGCTGAGCTGGTGGATGGCTCGGGCGAAGACTTCTTTGCCAGTGCCGCTTTCGCCGGTTAGGAGGACGGTGGTGCGAGTATCGGCAACTTGGCGGACAGTGTCGAAGATGTCCTGCATCACCTTGGAATTGCCGATGATGTTGTCTAAGCCCTGTTGCTGTCCCAGTTTTTGGCGCAGAGTTTCGTTTTCGCGGCGCAGGCGCTGTGTTTCCAGGCCGCGCTCTATCATCATCTCCAGGTTGTCCAGGTTGACCGGTTTGGTCAGATAGTCGTAGGCGCCATGTTTCATTGCTTCGACGGCTGTCTGGACAGAGCCGTACGCTGTGAGCATGATGATGAGCGGGTGGTCTTCCCTGGAGCTCACTTCGCGGGTGAAGTCCATGCCATCCAGCCCGGGCATGCGCAGGTCGGTGAGCACGATATCGACTTTTTTTTCTTTCAGGATGGCCAGCCCGCGCAAGCCGTCTTCGGCCAGGAGGACGTTGTACTTGTCCTCCAGGGCGAGTTTGATGCCCTCGCGGGTATTTCGTTCATCGTCGATGATGAGGATCGTTGGTTTCATGGGGCAAGTTGCTATGGGGAGGGTGGCGGTTCAGGGCGTTGTTTCCTGCTCGGCATCGATGGTGCCCGTTTGGCTGGCGGCAGGGATTTGGCGGGCGATGCGAGCGTGGCGTGGCAGGCTGATGGTGAAGGCCGCGCCTTGACCAGCGTGGCCTTCGATAGTCAGTTCGCCGCCGTGGGCGCGGACAATGCGGTCGACAATCAGGATTCCCAGGCCAGTGCCGTTGGACTTGGTGGTGAAATAGGGCTCCATGATTCGGTGCAGGTCTTCCTCTGAAATGCCCTTGCCGCTGTCAACGAACTTCACGTTCACATAGACGTCGTCGACCGTGCAGTAGATATGCAGGTAGCCGCCATCGGGCATGGCTTGGATGGCATTCTTAATCAGGTTATAGAAAGCCTGGGTCAATTGGTCGCAATCGCCCAGCAGGGTGGGGATGGAGTCGGGGAAGGCGATTTCGACCTGGATGTCCTTGTCTTCGATTTCAGAGCGCATGAAGCCGATAGCGTCGCCCAGGAGGCGTTTCAGGTCTAACGGCAGCATCTGAGGCGGGACTGGGCGCACGGCGTTAAGGAAGTTTTTGACGATGCTGTCGAGCCGTTTGACTTCCTTTTGGGCAATAGCGAGGTGTTCTGTGGCTGCTTCGGCGATTTTGGCTGGGTCATCGGTTTTGGCGATGGTTCGCTGCAAGAGTTGCAAGTGGATGCTGAGGCTGTTGAGGGGATTCCCAAGCTCGTGGGCGACGCCGGCGGCCAGCTGGGTGATGGCCTTGACTTTCTGAGTTTCGACCTTACGTTCAGCAGCCTGGAAATTTTCGGTCAGATCATGGAAGATGAGGGTGGCCATAGGCAGGCCGCTCTTCCTTGGGTCGGGCCGCTCGGCGACGGGCAGGAGATAGAAGCTGAGGAAACGGTGTTCGGGATAGAAGACTTCCAATTCGCGGCGGGAATAGGTACCCCAGGATTCAGGGTCAGTGTCCCGCAATTTTTCCCAGACCATTTGTTTGAAATAAGTGCCGATATAGGCGCCGATAGCGTCCTGGTCAATGCCGAGCAGGTTGCTGGCAGCATGGTTGACAAAGCGGATTTTGAGGTCGTTGTCAATGACGATGATGCCTTCGCGGAGGTTATTGAAGACGTTTTCGAAGAAGCCCTTTTCCTTGATCAAGCGGAGCAGGTAGGTTTGCAGGCTGGCTGGGTCCAGCCGATCCAGTCGCTCCAGGAGGCGGTCATAGAATTTGCTGTTCTTCTTGTCCATGCGGGGGAGTGCTGGTTAGCGGTCGTTCTGGCTATCTTCTTCCTGGGTGTTGACGTCGTCTTTGTCGTCTTCCTCGCCTGGATTAGGGTGATGACGTTTGCGGTAGGTTCCAAAGCTGAGGTAGAGCAGGCTGATGCCGAAGGCCCAGGCGATGAACGGAAGGCGGTAGTTGCCGTGGGTGATGGCGAACACGGCGAACAGGATAAGGAGGATGAACAGGAGCAGTTTGATGGTCTTGGGCATGGCCGGCCAGACGCTTTGGCCGAAATGGCGGTAGGGGATGTTGGAGACCATCAGGATGGAGGTGATGATGACGAGAACGGCAGCGGCTATGCTGGCGGGCGGCGTGGATAATTGCCGCGATATGAGTACGGCAGAGCCGGCCAGGAGAGCACCAGCAGGGGAAGGCAGGCCCTGGAAGACGCCTTTGGGCATGACCCTGGTCGGGTGCAGAAAGCGGTACAGGCGGTAGACTAGGCAGCCGACGTAGAAGACGGCGATGGCCAGCGCGGCGTTGCGGGGGATGGTGGTTTCGGGTTTGGCTAAGCTGAAGAAGATCAGGCAGCCGATGGCGAGGCCGAAGCTGGTGGCGTCAGCGACGTCGTCAAAGAAAGCGCCGCGTTTGGTGGAGCCGTATTTGCGGGCCATGCGGCCGTCAAAAAGGTCAAAGAATTGGCCTATGAAAACCAGGACGAAGCTAAGGATGCAGTCGTCCTTGAAGGCGTACCAGATGGCGCCCAGGCCGCAGAGGAAATTGGCCAGGGTGAAAGAGTTGGCGTACCAGATGTCAGGGATGACTTTGCAGTAGAAGGAGAGGAAGGCGAGAATGACGCAGGCCATGGAGAGGGCATGGACGAATGGCGGGGTGATGAACCAAGAGGGGTCGATTTGGTTGAGGGCAATGATGGATAGGAGGATGGTCACCAAAGCGGTTTTCGTTTTCCCAAACAGGTTGGCGGCTTTTTTCTTTGAGAACAGCCGCGACATTTGGCCGAGGGTGTCGATGATGAGGAAGACGATGACAGTGATTGGTTCCAGCCTAGTGGTGACGTTGCTGCCGAAGGCGAAGTAGAGAAGGGCTGGGAAGTACATGCATTTGTCGCTCAGCGGGTCGAGCCATTTGCCGGTTTCGGTGGCCAAGTCGCAATGGCGTGCGATAGTTCCGTCAGTGAGGTCGGTGATCATCCAGAAGCCGAACCAGAGGATGGCGGCTGGCCATTGGTTGCGCGAGGCCAGCCAAATGCTGACCAGGCCCATAGGGATGCGGAGCAGAGAAATGCCGTTGGGATGCAGGATGGGCAGGCGATGGATGAGCCGGCGCCCCCATGGCTGCTTGATAGCCGCAGTGATGATGAGACGCTCAATGCCGAGCATCGCCAGGACTATGCCGCTCAGAATCCAGATGTTGTTCATGGATGACGTATGTTTAAGGAAAGAAGGTGATGGCAGCGGCGCTCAAGGTTGTCTCCTGCCTGGCCGCGACTTTCGGCAGGGAGGCGGATTATGGGTAATCGGTCAGTCTTCTGCAACGCCTCTACGAGGCGCCTTTATGAATTATGAATTATGAATTATGAATTATGAAATGCACCTCAGCATTCAGCATTCAGCATTCAGCATTCAGCATTCAGCATTCAGCATTCAGCATTCAACATTCAGCATTCAGCATTCAGCATTCAGCATTCAACATTCAGCATTCAGTTCCGGTCGCAGGCGCCCGGCCAGGCTGGGCTGGCCGGGCGTCGCATGGATTCGAAAAGCGGATGCTTCAGATGGTCTTGACCTTGCCGTCGCGGGCAGAGGCGTAGGCCTGTTCGGTGAGGCGCATGATGCGGATGGCGTTGTCGCCATTGTTGATGGCAGGTTCGACGCCCTTGAGGATGCAGTCGGCGAAATAGGCGCATTCGGCCGTGTAGGGGTTGACGGCCGGGAACTCGATGGGGCGGAATTCGCGGACGACGTCCTTGGTCTGCTTGGCGTCATAGCCGCCTGCGCCCAGTCCGAAGATGCCTTCGGCGACGCCGGCCTGGCTCTGGCCAATGGTGCCTTCGGTGAAGATGCTGCCTGCCGAGCCGTAGATTTCCAGGCGGGTGCGGGAAGCCTCGTCCGGCACGCAGAAGAAGGCGTCGACAGTGGCGTGGGCGCCATTGTCAAATTCGAGCATAGTGGTGGAGGAGTCTTCCGATTTGTAGTTCTGGACCTGATTGCCGGTGAAGGCGACCAGTTTGCGGATGGGGCCGACAAAGAATTCGAGCAGGTCATACAAGTGGGTGGCCATGTCGATGAGTGAGCCGCCGCCGCCCTTGGCAGGGTCTTGGCGCCAGGCGCCAGGGATGGGCGGATACCAGCAGGACAGCTGGCCGCGCATATAGACCACTTTGCCGATTTTGCCGCTGGCGATGATATCGCGGATGGCCTGGTGGGCGCCGTGGAATTTCATCATGTAGCCTTCCTGGAGGAAGACGCCGGCTTTTTTGCAGGCGGCGACCGCTTGGACGGCCTGTTCGGAATTCATGGTCAGGGGCTTTTCGCAGAGGATGTGCTTGCCGGCTTTAGCCGCAGCGAGAATCTGCTCCGAGTGGAGGCTGACCGGGGAGGCGATATAGACAGCTTGGATGTCAGGGTCGGCCAGCAGGTCTTCAGCCTTGTCATACGCCTTGGGAACTTTGAATTCCGCGGCGATTTCCTTGATGTTGACCACGTCCATGACAGCGGCCAGCTCGATGTTGTCGGCCAACAGCATGCCAGGAATGGTGCGGCGGCGGGCGATGCCGCCGGCGCCGAGAACGCCGAATTTGACTTTTTTCATAACTTTTTCCTTGGAATGAGAGTGTGAATGGCGGCGCCGGGTGGGGTGCCGCCGGACGAGCCACCGTTTCGGCGGCGGTTTCCAGCGCCTGCCGCTGGCGCCGGAAGCCGCCGAAAGCGGTCAACAGGTCTTATTTCGCGTAGGCTTTGATCACTTTCACCAGCGCACCAGCGATCTGCTCCATGTCTTCCGCCGTGAAGGTCGGATAGGCGAAGCAGGTGAAGGTGCTCTTTTCGTGCCAGCGGGCGTTGGGCACTTCGACTTTGCTGTAGTCAACGCTGGACGGCGTGGTGTATTCCTTGGAGTTGAAGGGGAAGCCGGTGCGGCCAAAGCCGTTCTGCTTGGTGAAGGCGCCTTCGGTGTGGCACTGGGGCCAGAAGACCTTCCAGCAGGGAGCGCCTTCGGCGCCAGCGGCCTTGATGAACTGGCCGATATCGCAGTTCATCTTGTTCATGTCAAGGGAGAAGGCCATGACGAACCAGCCGTTGCGGCGTTCCGGGGTGTCGATCGGCAGGTACTTGACCTGGGGCAGGCCGCGGAGGGCGTCCATGACGATTTTGGCATTGCGGCGGCGAGCAGGCATATTCCAGCTCTCCATGCGCTTGAGTTCCTCGATGCCGATGACGGACTGCATCTCGGTCATGCGGTAGTTCCAGCCCACGCGGTTGTGGATGTAAGGCAGTTTCTGCTCAAGGGCGAGCAGATTGAGGCGTTCCTTGACGTCGTAGCCGTGGTCACGGAAGCTGCGGGCAGCCCAGGCCAGGTTTTCGTCATCCGTGGTCACCATGCCGCCTTCGCCGCCGGTGGTGAAAGTCTTGTTCTGGCAGAAGCTGCATGCGTTGATGTGACCGAGCGTGCCGGTCTTGCGGCCCTTGAACTCGCCGCCGAAAGCCTCGGCGTTGTCCTCAATGACGAACAAATTGTGCTTCTTGGCGAAGGCGTTGATCTTGTCCATGTCGCAGACGTTGCCGTACAGGTGGACAGGGATGATCGCCTTGGTGCGCTCGTTGACCAGCTTTTCCGCGGATTCGACGCTGATGCAGTGGTCGTCGATGTTGACGTCAGCAAAGCGCGGGATAGCGCCGGCCTGGACGACTGAGAAGCTGGTCGCGATGAACGTGTAGCTGGGGACGATCACTTCGTCGCCAGGGCCGATGCCGAGCGCGGCCAGGGCGACGTGCAACGCGGAGGTGCCGGAGTTGACGCTGATGGCGTATTTGCTGCCTTGCCATTCTGCGAACTTCTTCTCGAACTCCATGCCTTTCGGTCCGGTCCAGTAGTTGACTTTGCCGGATTTGAGGACGTTCACCACCGCGTTGATGGTTTCGTCGTTGAAATTGGGCCAGCCGATCATTTTGTTGGTTACAGCTTTTGGCCCGCCGTCGATTGCCAGTTTCGTCATGATTCTTTCTCCTGGTGGTGCTTGGTGTTGTTGCCGCTTGTTTTTGGGCGGCGGTGGTCTGTCTCCCCCGGCCGATTTGGCCGACGGGAAGGGTGAAACGCAATAATAATATAGTATAGAATTAAGTGTTGTCAGTGACTTCAAAGATATCGCTCATGGCTGCTGCTGCGGCACCGAGGGCGGCTGCGGTGTCATGGGCGAAGGTCGAGGCTGTGACGCTGAAGGCCTGCCGCGCCCAGGGCAGGGCGGCCTGAGCCAGACCGCGCTCCATTTCTGGAAAGACGATGGATTCGAAGTTGGTGAGGTTGCCGGAGAGGATGATGAGGGGCGGGCAGAGGATATTGATGAGCGGCGCCAGGCCGAGTCCGAGCGCGAAGCCGGCCTGGGCCAGGATGTCTTCAGCAGTCGGGCTGAGCGAGCTGACTTCAGCCAGGGTTTGGACGTCGCCGCCCTGGCATTGGTTAATGGCCTGGCAGATGATACGTTCCGAGATGTAGGCCTCCAGGCAGCCGCGATGGCCGCAACGGCAGAGCTTGCCGCCGGGCTTGATGATGTTGTGGCCGATTTCACCTTGGTTGGCGCCAGTGTGCAGGCGTCGCTCCGTGACGATGCCGGCGCCTATGCCGATGCCCAGGTCAACGCAGGCAAAGCTGTTGAGTTCGCGGCCTTGGCCGAACCATTTTTCCGCCAAGGCCTTGGCCCGCGAAGCCTCTTCCAGGGCAATGTCGTCACTGTTGTTATGGCGAATCAGTTGGCGCAGGGAGGCACCGTCAAGAGCCGGGATGTTGACTGACCTGATCATGCGGCCGGTTTGATTGTCAATGATGCCGGGTGCTGCCAGACCGGTAGCTTGCAAGCGTGTCCCGGCGAGGTCATGCAGGCTCTGGAAAACGTCGTCAACCGCCTGTTTAATCTGGCTCAGGCTGCTGGCAAACCCATAGAACGTTTCTCGGCGCGAGACGATTTCACCGTATAAATCGATCAGCAGGCCGACGACTTTAGTTTCGGAAAGGTGAATGCCAAGGTGGTAGTGCTGTTTGCGGTTCAATCCCAAGACAATCTGCGGCCGACCGCGCTGCCGGTGGCGCACACCTGTTTCTACCAGCCAGCCGTCTTGCAGAAGCTCGCTGGCCAGGTTGGTCACGCTCTTGCGATCCAGGCCAAGCATGTCCGCCAACGCCGCCCGATGCAAGTCGTCTTGCCGACGGATGGCGTCCATGATGCGCGCCTTGTTCAGGCGTTTTAATAATCCCTGGTTGGCCATTGACTGCTCAGCTTTTTGGACGTCGTCGCCTTGATGAGGTCACATCTATCCATGAACTGGTTACAATATAATGGAAGTTTTCTATTATGCCAGTGGGAGCGCGATTTTTTTGCTGTTTTGTGGTCGTTTGTCGTGATTGTCATTGGCGTGCATTATTTGTCATTTCTTGACGTGTTTTTGTCTTGAGAAACGTCAGCGCCGGCCAGGGGTTTTGTCCTGGCCGGCGCTGGGAGTGGGAAAAGTTGTTGTCGATGTCTGGCTTTACTGGATGAGGGTTATCATGTCAGCGCCAACGACGTGGTAGTACTGCTGATAGTAGTTGGAGCGGAGGGCACCGGAGTTTGCGCTTTCGACATGCATGTCTCCCATGAGCAGGTTGGCCTGTCCACCATGGCGTGCGTGGACACGGCAGTTGGTGCCAGCCTTGTTAGGCACGAACCAGTTGTATTGCGGCCAAGAAGTTGCTGCCGGGTTGCGGTTGACCGAGTCGGCGAAGATGATGGCGCCGCTGGGGGAGTCCATGAGCTGTAGTTCGATGCAGGCGGTGTCATTCCAGCCCTTGCCACCGCGCAGACCTGCGCCTCTGCCGCCGACGCCGCCCTTGTTGTAGTAGCAGTCGTTGTTATAGCCGTAGGTGTTGTAGCCGGTGATGCTAGTGAGGCTGAACGGTTCCCAGGACGGGCAGACTAGGAAGCCGTTGCCGCTGTTTCGCAGGTTGGCGATGTTGGTGGCAAAGGTGGCGCTGATCTCGTTGACCGGTGAGAAATAGCCAAGGTAGCTCATGAACAGAGGCCACTGGACGAGGGCGGTTGAGCCTGGAACACGGTTGTTCTGCGCCAGTGGCAGGCGCTCTTCGTTGTCGCTGCCGTAAATCGCCATGTACAGACCAAGCTGCTTTAAATTGTTGATGCACTGAACAGCGCGGGCCTTGTCACGAGCCTTCGAAAGGGCCGGCAGCAGCATCGCAGCCAAAATCGCGATGATCGCAATCACAACCAATAACTCAATCAAGGTGAAAGAACAAAGGCTGGTGAATCTTTTCATGGCAATCTCCTTGGAAAGGTGGTGAAAGGGAGACGAAAAATGTATTCCTAACGGCATGTCAGATGATGTCAGAATAAGGGCAAAAAAAGCACACTGACATACACTGTCTTAATATTATAATACAGTGTTTGCGTGAAATCAACCCCTTTTGGGCAAAAAGTTTAAGCGGCTGTAATCGGTCAGTCATGGATATTTGCCGCTCCGTAGCTGTACTACTTGCAGCCAAGTGGACATGGTGGACATGACAGCCCCTCGCCCCTCGTATCAATCGGTGACCGATTACAGCGGTTATGTATAGCAAGCTGCCGTACGTAGTCCAGGCTTCAGGCTGTCGTGTCTTAGCTCCGCCGTCCACTAGCGTCCACAGTCCATCGTCTACTAGTGTCCATTAAAGTCCATTAGCGTCCATTGTCCACTGTCCATTAAAGCGCCTTACCCCTAGCGTTTTTACGCTGTTCATTCAGAGATTTTTCAGATTGAGGACATCTTGCATATCATAGAGTCCTGGCTTGGCGGTGGCGAGGAATTTGATGGCTCTGATCGCTCCTTTGGCAAAGGTTTCCCGGCTGGAGGCTTTGTGGGTCAGTTCGATGCGTTCGCCGTCAGTTGCGAAGATGACCGTATGGTCGCCGACGACATCGCCGCCGCGCAGGGCATGCATGCCGATTTCGTTTTTGGGGCGGGGGCCGATCATGCCGACGCGGCCGTGGTGGGTGTTTTTCTGATAGCTGAGGCCACGCGCCTGGGACAGAATTTCGCCGAGGCGGACAGCGGTTCCAGACGGTGCGTCCTGCTTTCGGTTGTGGTGCATTTCGATCACTTCGATGTCGTAGTCGACGCCGAGCAGCGGGGCGATTTTGGCGCACAGGGCGAACAGCAGGTTGACGCCGACGCTCATGTTCGGGGCGAAGACGATTTTAGCGCCGTTGGCAGCAAGGGCGCGCAGCTGCGCCTTGTCATCGTCATTCAGGCCGGTAGTGCCGATGGCATAGGCGACGCCGTGGGCGGCCGCCTTGGCGGCGATCTGTCGGGTGGCGGTTGGTGTGGTAAAGTCGATGATGGCGTCAGCGTTTGGCAGGGCAGCGTCCAGGTCGGCGGTGATGGCAACGCCGCATGGCTTGAGGCCAGCAACGGCGGCGGCGTCCTGCCCGAGCAACGGGCAGGTGCTGATTTCAATGGCGGCAGCCAAGGTGAGTTCTGGGTCGTTGAGAACCTGGTTGACGAGTATCCGACCCATGCGGCCGGCAGCGCCTTGGACGATGACTCTGAGCATGATGCGATCTCCTGGCAAGAGGGGCGGGGCGAGGGGCCTGAATGCTGAATGCTGAATGCTGGATGCTGAATGCTGAATGCTGGATGCTGGATGCTGGATGCTGAATGCTGAATGCTGGGGAGCATTTGTCATTCATCATTCATCATTTATCATTACGTTAAAAGGGCGAGGGGCGCCTGCATTGTGCTCGCCATCGTATTTTACATATTAATTATTTTTTGGCGCGCAGGACGTTGTAGCTGGTGAGAACCTCGATGGCTCGGCGCAGCTGCGGGTCAGTGTCTGGGTCGACATTTTTTCCCGACTGCATCATGGCTGCCATGTCTTCGCGGGTCAGCGTTTCCACGATGTCTGGCTGGATGCCGTGTTCGTCGATGATGCGGCGGCTTGGGGTGTAGTACATGGCGATAGTCAACTTGAGTGCGCTGCCGTCTTCGAGTTCAATGACGTTTTGGACGCGGCCCTTGCCGAAGGTCTTCTCGCCCAAGAGGATGGCACGCTTGGCGTCACGCAGGCAGCCAGCCACGATTTCGGCGGCCGAGGCGCTACCGCCGTCGATCAAGAGCAGCAGCGGCTTTTCGCGTGGGAATTTATAGCCGCCCCTGCTGCGTTCCACTTTTTTTTCTTCGCGCCCTTCGACGCTGACCACCAGCTCGTCGGGCGGCAGGAAGAAGCTGCAAATGTCAACGGCTGAGGCGAGCAGCCCGCCCGGGTTGCGGCGCAAGTCAATGATGAGCGCGTCGACATTTTTGGTGGCGAAGTCGCGCAGCACGGTTTCCAGGCTGGTGGCGGTGGGTTCCATGAATTGGGTAATGCGGACGAAGCCGATGTTGGTTTCCGGCAAGACAGTGGCGTCAACCACGCTTTGCAGGGGGATGATGGCCCGCTCCAGCTCCAGGTTGATGGGGCTGGCGACGCCGGGTCGGCTCAAGGTCAAGGAGACCTTGGTGCCGGGCTTGCCGCGCATCAGTTTGATGGCGTCCTCCAGGTTCAGGCGCAGGATCGGTTCGCCGTTGATGCTGGTGATTTGGTCGCCGGGCTGAATGCCGGCCCGTGCGCCAGGGGTGTCGTCAATCGGCGCGACCACGATCAGCTTGCCGTCCTTCATGCTCACGGTGACGCCGATGCCGCCGAATTCGCCCTCGGTGTCTTCCATCAGCGCCTCTAAGTCCTCCGGGGGAAGGAACGCGCTGTATGGGTCGAGCCGGGAGGTCATGCCTTCCATGGCGCCGTAGAACAGGTCTTTGTAGTTAACCTTGTCAATGTCGACATACTTGGTGCGGATCAGCTGCAAGACCCGCATCATGGTGTCGATGTGTTCAAAGACCTGGTTGGCGCCAGTTTTCTCGGCCTCGCTGGAAAACACTCGGTAGCCAATCAGCAGATTGACGGCCAGGACTGCGGTCAGGATGCTCAGGCTCAGCGTGATCTTGCGCATGGAAATGCTCCCGAAGAAAGCCTGGGGAAATCAGGGGTCGATTTTGTCAGCCAAGTACGCATTCAGGCCGCTGATGGGAATGCGCTCCTGGGTCATGGAATCGCGCTCGCGGACGGTGACGGCGTTGTCGTCAACAGAATCAAAGTCAAAAGTGATGCAGAACGGCGTGCCGATTTCGTCTTGCCGGCGATAGCGTTTGCCGATGCTGCCGGTGTCGTCGTAGGCGGCGCGCAGTTTTTTGCGAACGGCGGTGTAAACGCTACGGGCCGGTTCTTCCAGCTTTTTGCTGAGCGGGAGGATGGCTGCTTGGACAGGAGCGACCTTGGCAGGGAGCCGGAGGACGATGCGGACATCCTCGTCCATGCCTTCCTTCTGGGTGTCGGCAGTGTCTTCGTCATAGCCGTTGCAGAGGAGCATCAGGCAGATGCGGTCAAGACCGCAGGAGGTCTCGACAACGGTCGGGAAGTAGGAGTCCTTCTTGTCTTGGTCAAAGTATTTGCAGTCTTTTTCCTGCTTGGAGAATTCGGCGTGGCGCTGCATATCCCAGGTGCCGCGGTGGTGAACGCCTTCGATTTCGCCCCAGCCAAAGGGAAATTCGAATTCGATGTCAAGGGCGGCTTTCGCATAGTGGGCGAGTTTTTCATGCCAGTAGATGCGGAATTTATTTTCGGGCAGGCCAAGTACCTTGGTATAGAAGTTCCAGCGTTCTTGGCGCCAGTATTCGAACCACTCCATGGACTCGTCCTCATGGCAGAAGAATTCCATTTCCATCTGCATGAATTCGCGCGAGCGGAAGGTGAAGAAGCGTGGGTTGATTTCATTGCGGAAAGCCTTGCCGGTCTGGGCAATGCCGAACGGGAGCTTCTGGCGGGTGGCGATGCGGACCGTGTTGAAGTCAACAAAGATCGGCTGACAGGTCTCCGCGCGCAGATAGGCGGCGTGTTCTTCGTCAAACACTGGTCCGACGAAGGTCTTCATCATCAGGTTGAATTCGCGCGGCTCGGTCATTTGCTTGGAGCCGCAGCTTGGGCAGACACCAGGGTTTTCGAGCTGGTCAACGCGGTAGCGTTTCTTGCAGGCCAGGCAGTCGGTCATGGAGTCGGAGAACTGGGCCAGGTGCCCAGAGGCGTTCCAGACTTCCGGGTGGCAGATGATCGTCGAGTCCAGGCCCTCGACGTTATCGCGCTCTTCGACCATATAGCGCCACCACAGCTGTTCGACGGCGCGGCGGAGCGGCACGCCGACCGGGCCGTAGTCCCAGAATCCGTTGATGCCGCCGTACATTTCAGAACTTTGGAAAATAATGCCGCGGCGTTTGCACAGCGCCACGATTTTGGCCATGGTGTCGTCGGTTGCAGGGGTGATGCTCATGGATTGTCCTTCTATGCGATGCAGCCAGAAAACGCAAAACTGAACCAGCTTTGCCGATAGAACTACATAACATATACCATGTAAAAG